>ERZ795030.5523-NODE-5523-length-11593-cov-4.121078_pt1 | contig 11593 bp, 7 predicted proteins | sample MGYA00375122_ERZ795030 | MGnify/ENA primary metagenome ERZ795030 (study PRJEB30165, sample SAMN05720146) | activated sludge metagenome | isolation source: anaerobic digester from wastewater treatment plant | place: Japan | collected 2015-04-20 ...
CACGCCTTCGTCCAGCCCCCGGCGCGCGTCCGCCAGGTCTTTGTCGGTGAGCGCGGGGATGGGCAGCGATTCCCCGGGCAGATTGATGCCCTTGTGGTTGCCCAGCGGGCCGCTCACCAGCGCGCGGCAGACGACGTCCGTCTCGCTCACGGACACCACCTCGGCCTCCAGGTTGCCGTCGTCGAAAAGGAGGCGCGCGCCGGGCTGCACGTAGCGCGGCAGCTCCGCGAACCCCAGCGGCACCTCGCCGGGCGCGGGGGGGCGGTTGGTGAGGGTGAACGCCTTTCCCGCCTCCAGCATTACCGGCTGCGCCATGTCGCCGGTGCGGATTTTCGGCCCGGAGAGGTCATATACTACGGCGAGCGGGATGCCCGTCTCCGCGCTGACGCGGCGCACCAGCGCGATCCGTTCGGCATGCTCCTCGGGCGTGCCATGCGAGCAGTTGATGCGCGCGACGCGCATACCCGCGTGCACCATTGCGGCGAGCACCGCCGGGTCTGCCGACGCCGGCCCCAGGGTACAGACGATCTTGGTACGTGGCATACCGCAGAAATTCGGGACGCGCCGGGGGGATTCCTGCCAGGCGCCGGGATGGTATAATAGGCAAGCCTGTCAAGCGATCCTGCACGACGAACGCGTGCGATCACGAACGAGCACACCAATGACCACGCGCACCGAACATGACCTCCTCGGCGCCCGCGCGGTGCCGGCGGAGGCGTATTACGGCATTCACGCGCTGCGGGCGGCGGAGAATTTTCCGCTGCTGGGCCGGCCGCTGCATCCGGAGCTCATCACCGCGCTGGCGCAGGTGAAGGCGGCCTGCGCGCGGGCGAATCTGCGCGCCGGGCGGCTGGAGGCGGGGAAAGCGCGGGCCATCATCCAGGCGGCGGAGGAGATCGCCGCCGGCGCGCTGCGCGACCAGTTCATCGTGGATGCGCTGCAAGGGGGGGCGGGCACCAGCGCCAACATGAACATGAACGAGGTGATCGCCAACCGCGCGCTGGAAATCCTCGGCGCGGCGAAGGGGGAGTACGCCGTCCTCGACCCGCTGGACGACGTGAACCGCGAACAGTCCACCAACGACGTCTTCCCCACCGCCGTGCGCGTGGCGGCGCTGCGCCTGCTGCTGCCGCTCATCGAGGAGGTGGCGGCGCTGCAGGGGGCGCTGCAGGAGAAGGAGGGGCAGTACGCGGCGACGCTGGCGCTGGGCCGCACGGAGATGCAGGACGCCGTGCCCATCACCGCCGGCCAGCGCTTCGCCGCCTGGGCGCAGGCGGTGCAGCGCGACTGGTGGCGCCTGCACGTGGTGGAGGAAAAGCTGCGCCAGGTGAACCTGGGCGGCACCGCGGTGGGCACCGGCCTCAACGCCGACCGCCAATACATCTACGTGGTGGTGGATTACCTGCGGGGGGCGACGGGGCTGAATCTCGCCCGCGCCGAAAACCTGATGGATCTCACGCAAAACGCCGACGTGTTCGCGGAGGTGAGCGGCCTGCTGAAGACCGCGGCGGTGACGCTGGCGAAGATCGCCGGCGACCTGCGCCTGCTCTCCGCCGGCCCGCGCGGCGGCATTGCCGAAATCCGCCTGCCCGCGCGGCAGGCGGGGTCCTCCATCATGCCGGGCAAAGTGAACCCGGTCATCCCGGAAGCGGTGACGCAAGCGGCCTATCAGGTGATGGCGAACGACCAGGCGGTGACCCTCGCCGCCCACGCCGGGCAGCTCGAGCTGAACGCCTTCCTGCCGCTCATCGCCCATAATCTGCTGCAATCCCTCGACCTGCTGCGCGGCGCGGCGACGATCCTGCGTGAACAGTGCCTGCGCGACCTGACCGTGGAGGAGGCGCGCGCGCGCGAGTGGTTGGACCGCAGCTTCGCCCTCGCCACCGCCGTCGCCCCGTACCTCGGCTACGGCGCCGCCGCGGAGGTCGCCCGCGACGCGCGCGCGCGGGGCATCACCGTGCGCGACGCGCTGTTGGAGCGCGGCGCCTTCACCGCGGCGGAGCTCGACGCCATCACCGCGGCCTACGAGCTGACCACGCCCGGCGTCGCCGGCGAAAAAACCGTCAAACGGGAGGCCGAGCCGGAACAGACGGAGTAAGAAACGGTCGTGGACGTGATCGTCGCCGTCACGCGGGCACGGCCACCGTGTCGCGGATGTCAGCGGGCGCGAGCAGGCGCCGCACCAGCGTCCGCAGGTCATCCAGCGACTCACCTTTCCGATACCAGCCGTCCGCCCCGGCCGCGGCGGCGGTGGGGGCCACGTGCCAGGCGTTGCTCATCAAAATCGCGCGCAGCGCCGGGTCGCGCTGTCGCGCCTCGCGGATCAGCACATCGCCTTCGGGTTCGGGCAGATACCAGTCGGTGAGCAGCAGCGCCACCGGCTCCCGCGCCAGCACCGCCCGCGCCGCCGCCGCGTCCCCCACCGCGCGAACCGCATACCCCATCATCCGCAGCAGCAACAGATACAGCTCCCGCTGATCCGCATCATCTTCAACCAGTAGAACGACGTGTGCCATACCAGGGAGATAGGCTACAGGAGAATCTCTCAACGCGGTGTCGGATTTTTCGGACAAACGGCACATTTTCTCAGGGGTGCAGCCCGACAAACAGCCGGCTGTCGGCATCCACCAGCGGATCCACCTCCTCGATGGCGGCCGCGTGGGCGAAGACGATGCCCGGGTGCGCGGCGCGCATGGCGCGCGCGAGGGCGGTGAAGCCGCGCGGACCGTTCGCCTCACGCAGGCCGTACGCCCACCGCGTCGTTGCCTCGGCCACGGCGGCCAGGTTCTCCCGCGCGCCGGGCACCAGCGCGAGGTGCTCCGCCTGTGTCAATCCGTCGCGGTAGCCACGGCGGACGAGCGCCGTCTCCCCGCGACTGTCCGCGACCGGGCCGATGGGGCCGATCAGCCGCTGCAGCGCGGCAATACGCCCCCGGGCGCCGCTTTTGACCGCCAGCAGCGCCGGCCCGACATCCGCCGCGTGAAAGTCGTGTGACGCCGCCAGCCGTTCGCTCACCGCCCCGGCGTAGGTCTGCCATGCCGCCGCGTCGTCACCCGCCGGCGCCGGCGGCAGCGCCAGCGACTCGGCGAAGAACGGGCTGACTGACGCGCCGCTGTTGCGCGCGGCCGCCAATCCCAGCGCGGCCAGCCGCTCGGCGGCGGCGAGCGCCGCCTCCGCGCCGTCCCGCGCCAGCACGGCCGCCAGCGCCTCGGTGAGCGCCGCGCGGGTGAGATACCCCTCCGGCGCCGCAACCGGGCCGCCCGCGGCAGCCGCGATCTCCGCCTGCCCGTCGGTCGTCAGGCTCACCTGTGCCAGCCCGAGCATCGCCTGATGGGAGGGGCACAGCCAGCGGATGAGCGTGGGATCGCGCCGCAGGTGGGCGGCGACCGTCAGCTTCTCCCCCGCTTCGCGCTGTCCGGCCTCGGTGACGGGCAGGAACAGCGCCGCCTGGTCGCCGTCGAAATCGGCATTCAGCAGCATGGCGGCAAGGATGGGCAGGCGGATGGCCCGCCCCGGCACGCGCACCGGGCGAAACGCGAGCAGCGACGTCGGCATGACGGCGGGCGCGCGGGTGAGCATGATCCATGAGCGCGCCATCACCGCATCCAGCGCATCCCCGCGCGCGACCGGGCCAAAGAGCGCCTTGGCGATCTCGTCCGGCACCCCCAGGTGCGCGAGCGATAGGTCGCGCGCCGGCGCCAGCACGGTCCGGGCGCTGAACAGGTTGCGCGCGGAGGGGCGCAGCTCCCTGGGCGTCACCAATTGATCGGCATACGTCCACACCGCCGCCGCCAGCCGCGCCTGCGCCTGCCGCGCCAGGCTCTCCGGCGCGCCGGTGTCGCGCAGGCGCGCCAGGCGGGTGTTGGCCTCGACCACCTCCGCCCAGCCGGGCACGCCGGCGATCTCGCCGAGGGCGGTCAACTCCCGCTCACGCGACCAGGGGTGCGGCACCGGCAGCGCCAACGGCAGGCCGTCGCCGGGCGCGAAGCGGAAGCCCACCCGGTCGCCGGCGAATTCGGCGGCGATACCCACCGCCGCCAGCCGCCGTGTCAGCATGGCAAAATGCGGCGTGGGCGGCGGCGCCTGCGGCACTGGCCCGGCGGCGACGCGCGCGGCGAGGGTCTCGGCATCCGGACGCTCGGCGGAGCGGGTGTTATACGTCTCCAGGATCGTCTGCCACGCGCCGATATCGCGCAGCGCCAGGAACTCCAGCTCCCCCTGCGCCGCGGCGCGCTCGCCGGCGTGCAGCTTGTCGGCGGCCGTATGCGCCGTCCGCCCCCAGTACACCCATCCGACGCAGGCGCGATACGGCAGCGGCTGCCCGTCCAGCGTCAGCGTCTCCAGCCCGTCCTCCGGCAGGCCCGCCGCCGCCAGCCGCGCGCGGAGCGCCGCGGAGGACGGCGCGCCATACGGCGGCACCATGGCCGGCTGCCCTTCCGCGATGGCGACGCGGCTCATCACCATCTCACGCGCCATCCCCAGCACCTGCCGCGAGAGGACGCCGGCGGCGCTGTACACCGCCTCGATGGGCGTGCCATCCGGCAGGTGCGGCATCTCGGCGTCCGGGACGATGCGGCTGATGACGCCTTTCAGACCATGACGGTTGCTCCACTTGTCGCCCGGCTCTACCGGGGCGGCGTAGTGCAGGCGCGCGGCGCAGGACGCGCTGATGAGCATGGCGTCCTCGTAGGTGTCGGCGTCGCCGGCGACCACGGCGGTGAGCAGGTTGTAGCCGCCCCAGATGCCGGGGAGATCCGGCTCGTTGCCGGTGCGCACCAGCGCGGGCTCCGGCGCCAGCGGGGGCAGCCACTGGCGCTGCTGATTCGCCGCGAAGGTCACGTGATTCGGCTCGTTGTGCTCCAGGAAGGGCAGCAGCGCGGCGGACAGGCCCAGCATCGCTTCCGGCGCGCCGTCCTCGATGACGATACGCCCATCGCGGATGACCGCCCCCAGCGCCAGGCTGAAGACGTGTCCGATGTTCGGTCCTTCCGGCGTCTCGAACGGGCAGACGCGGCCGACTTGCCCGGGGGGAAACACCTGCGCGCACTCCGGCACGATGACGCGCCGCTGGTGGGTGAGCATCGCCAGCCGGTTGGTGATGTCCAGCCATTGCCCGGTCTTGCGGATATTATACGGATCAGCATTGATGGTGGGATTGATGATCTCCTCGCCCCAGCTCTCCAGCGGCAGCACGGCGCGGATGAGCGCCTCGTCCCACGGCAGGTCGGCGGCGATTTCTCCCAGGCGCGCCTCGATGTGCGCCGCCAGTTGCTCGCCCACGCAGGCGATCTCCGCCGTCGCCAGCTCTTCCGACGAGGCCAGCGGCACCACGATCCACGGGTGCTCCCAGCGGTGGAAGAGCCCGTCGGCATCGGGGCGCGGCAGCGTGTAGACGGCTTCCGCGTCGGCCAGCATCACGGTGATGCGGCAGGAGCGTTCCGCGTCTTCCACGCGGTAGCCGGTCAGCGGCAGGCGCGCCGCCAGCAGCGCCGGCAGGCGCTCGCGCGTGAAGCGGTCGAAGGATTCACGGTGCCAGAACGCGTGGGGCGCATGCATTATTCTTCCTCCATTCCCAACTCGTGCCAGGCTTCCCGCAGCGCCTTTCGCGCGTAGTGCAGGCGGGATTTCACGGTGCCTTCCGGCACGCCGAGGCGCGCGGCGATGTCCTGCATCTCCATCTCCGACTCGTGCGCCAGCCGCACCACGGCGCGCTTGTCGTCAGGGAGGGCGTGAATGAGACGCCGCAGCAGGCGCAGGCGCTCCTCCCGCAGGCAGTAGTCTTCGGGGCCCAGCGCGGCGGCATCCACCAGCCATCCCGGCGGCGCCTCCTCCTCCGCCTCACGGGAGGAGGGGGGCGCCTCCAGCGGCACCTCGCGCCGCCGGCGTCGTGCCCGTATGCTGTTGAGCGCGAGATTCGTCGCGATGCGCAGCAGCCATCCCGCGCATCCGCCGCGGCCGTCCCACTGTTCGGCGCGCGTCCATACGCGAAGAAACGTCTCCTGCGTCAGATCATCCGCCGCATCGGCATCGCGCACGATCCGCTGCAGGTGGCGCCGAATAGCCGCGCGATGCCGCGCGTACAAGCTCTCGAATGCCGCCGCGTCTCGCCGGCCGATGCGCTGCACGAGTTGTGCATCGGACACCCCCATCATCGCCCTCTACCGGAGATGACACCGGCCGCGTGGGCCGGGTTCATCCCCTTTCGGGTTCAGGTAACCACCGGAAATGTCCTCTTTGTGCCGAAAACCGCGGGGGCGCGCTCGCGGCGCGCGGCTACAATCGGAGAAGACAACCACTAAGAAACTGTATTGGAAGTGATCGTTGTCGTCTCGCGGAGGATGGGGCGTGGCTGGCAAGGCGGAGTTCCGAGAGTCCCGATAGCATCGGGATGCCAGGAACTCCAACGCCGCCAGCCACGTCACAGACCCGCGAGACGGCGGCGAGCACTTCCAAGACAGTTTCTAAGGAGAATGCCATGGCCTACTATTTCCGCGTGTTCTGCACGACAGGGGAGCCGCCGGCGCTGGCGGAGGTGCTGCGCTGGGTGGCGGACCGGGGCGTGAGGCTGCGCACCGAGCCGACGGGCATCACCGCCTGGGGCAGCGAGCCGGTGAAGCTGGTGTACGAGGATGGGCGCGCGCCGTTCCTCGCCGAGGTGGACCTGAATAACGGCCCCGACTCGCTGGCGGCGCAGGAGATCGGCGAATTCCTCGACCTGGTGCGCGAAATCAAAAAATATCCCCGCAAACGCGAGCGCGTGGCCGACCAGTTGGAGCACACGCGCTTCATCGTCGCCTGCCGGATCCCCGTTGACGACTTCACCGACGCCGGCTTCCACGCGATTGACGTCTTCATGGCCTACTTTTTGGTGCACCACGGCGGCATGGTGCAGGCCGATGGGCAGGGCTTCTACGAAGACGGCAAGATCACCCTCGAACTGGCGGCGTGACCGGAAACCCACGGCGGCCCGGGGGCGGGCGCTGTCCAGCGATTACCAGCGGCCGGCGCGCCAGTCGCACTGGGCGTGGATGGCCTCGTCATGCGCTAGTCTCACCGTGTCGTCGGGGAGCGAGAGCCCGCGCGCGCTGATGGCGGAGGACGACATCGGCAAGGGTGCGCGGGACGGGCGACGGGTCGGTGGGAAGGACGAGGGATACGGTTGCCGGCATGACCACACCCCTCATCACGCGCATCGCGAAGTGCACTGTCGCCATGATAATCCGTGCGGCGGGATTGCGCAACCGTGCCGGATTGCGTCTTTCCCCCCGGCGTGCGATACTATCGGCGAGGAGGCGCGTATGACCGGTCGTGAGAAAATCTTCGCCGCGCTCTCGCCCGACGGCTCTGCGGAGACGCCGGTCGTCATCTGCTACCCCGGCATTTTCGAGCGCGACCACCTGGGCGAGCTGACGGATCTGCCCTGGTGGAGGCTGCACGAGACGGACCCGGAGCGCCGGGCGGCGTTCCACGCGAGCCTCATCCGCGCCACCGACCTCGACTGGTACGAGCTGCGCGGCGGCCACGCGGGGGCGGAGCAGGCGGCGGTGACGATCAGCGAGGAGGCCGACGGCGTCTATCAGCGCGACGCGCGCACCGGCGAGCGCCGAAAGCTGGAGCCGCCGGTGGTGGGCGGCACGCTGACCACCGCGCGCGGTGACGCGCCGCCCATCACGGATCTGGAGGCCTTTCTGGCGGAGCGCGTGCCGCCCCCGGCGCCGTTTCGCGGGGTGCCGACGGGCTGCGAGCGGCTGCCGGCGCTGCTGAAGGCGGCGCTGCCCGATAAATACGCCTTCACCTGGGCGGGCGCGCCGCTGTGGCTGCTGGCGGGCACGCTGGGGTACGCGGAGTGGTTCGCCGGGCTGGCCGATGACCCCGCGCCGCTACTGCGCGCCGCCGACCGCCTGCTGGACGGACAGCTTCACGGCATCGCCGCCGCGCAAGCGCTGGGCGCCGACGGCATCTGGATCGAGGACTGCCTGACCGACCAGATCGGCCCCGACCGTTACCGCCGGTATCATCTGCCCCACCTGCGCGCGCTCACCGACGCCATCCGCGCGGCGGGCCTGCACAGCATCCACTACTTCTGCGGCAATCCGTGGCCGGTCTTCGACCTGCTGCTGGAGAGCGGCGCCGACGCGCTGGGCCTGGAGGAGTCGAAAAAGGGCTTTGCCATTGACATCGCCGCGGTGGCCGCGCGGGTGAACGGCCGCATGACATTGCTCGGCAACCTGGACGCCATTGACCTGCTGGAACACGGCACGGACGCCGCCCTGCGCGCGGAGATCGCCCGCCAGCGCGCCGCCGGGCGCCGCAACGGCCACCGCTTCATCCAGAGCCTCGGCTCCCCGGTGACGCCGGGCACCAGCGTCGCCCGCGTGCGCGCCTACGCCGCCATGGCGCGGGAGGGGTGAGCAGGCTATCCAGATATCGCACGGCCTGGCAGTGGCCGGCCCCGCATGCCATCGGGGCCGGCCACTGCCAGGCCGTGCTGGGCTTTGGTACCGGATACTCGCTCTCCCACCCCTCCCCGCCCGCGGTCCTTCACCCGTTTTCGGGTATAATACCCCCGACATCCCATGAACGACATCCTGCAACATAAACTCTCCCAGCTCCCCACGCAGCCGGGCGTCTACCTGATGCGCGACGCCGCGCGGGCGGTCATCTACGTCGGCAAGGCGAAGGTGCTGCGCAACCGGGTGCGGAGTTACTTTCAGGACATCAGCGACCAGCATCCGCGCACGCAGGCGATGGTGGCGCTGGTGGCGGATTTCGACACCATCGTGGTAGGCACCGAGCGCGAGGCGTTGGCGCTGGAGGCCACCCTCATCAAGCGCTACAAGCCGCGCTTCAACGTGCTGCTGCGCGACGACAAAAGCTACCCGTACATCAAGATCACCACCGACGACGCCTTCCCGAAGATCGCGGTGGTGCGCGCCGGCGGGCAGTCGCTCGACACGCGTGCGCGCTACTTCGGCCCGTATACCAACGTGGGCGCGATGTGGGACGTGGTGCGGCTCATCCGGCGCGTCTTCAAGGTGCGGCAGGAGACGCGGAATTCCCCCACACGCCGCGCCGGCTGCCCGTGGGACGAGGCGGGCGCGCGCCTGAAGCGCCCCTGCCTGGATTACGACATCGGGCAATGCACCGGCCCCTGCGCGGGCCTCGTCACCCGCGAGGACTACGCCGCGCAGGTGACGGAGACCCTCCTCTTCCTGGAGGGGAGGATGGACCACCTGCTGGACGCGCTGGCCGCGGAGATGGCGCGCGCCGCGGGCGCGTGGCGCTTTGAGGCCGCCGCGCGCCTGCGCGACAAGATCGCCAGCCTGCGGCAGATTCAGCAGGACGCGAAGACCGTCTCCGCCAGGCGCGAGGACCTGGACGTGGTGGCCTACCACGCCCGCGCCGACGAGGCGTGCATGACCGTCTCGGTGGTGCGCGGCGGCAAGCTGGTGGACCAGCAGCACTACCTGCTGGACGGCGTCACCGGGGCCGGCGAGGACGAGCTGCTCACCGCCTTCCTCGCCCAGCGCTACACGCGGGTGGGGTCGCCGCCGCGCCTGCTGCTGCTGCCGCATCCGGTGAGCGAGGGACGCCTGCTGGAGGACTACCTGACCGCGCGCGTGGGCCGGCGGGTGCGCCTGCTGACGCCGCGGCGCGGCCCGAAGGCCGACCTGCTGGCGATGACCGCGGACAACGCCCGCCTCTACCTGGAGCAGACGCAGGCGAAGGCCGACGAGGAGACGCGCAAAGCCCGCGAGGCGCTGGAGGAGCTGGCGGCGGTGATCGGCCTGCCGGAGGCGCCGAGACGGCTGGAGTGCTACGACATCAGCACGCTGATGGGCGAGGACGCGGTGGGCTCGATGGTGGTTTTCACCGAGGGCCTGCCGGACAAGGGGCAGTACCGGCGTTTCCACATCCGCCACTACACCGGCGCGCCGGACGACTACGCGATGATGCGCGAGCTGCTGGCGCGGCGGCTGGGCGCAGCGCTGATGCGGTCGCGCACATTCGCCGCACTGCCCGACCTGCTCATCGTGGACGGCGGCCGGGGCCAGCTCAACGTGGCGCTGCGGGCGATGGAGGAGCTGAACCTGCGCATGCCCGCCATCGGCCTGGCGAAGCGGTATGAGGAGATCATCCTCCCGGGGCGCGAGCTCGGCCTCATCCTCCCAAAACACTCGCGCGCCCTGCACCTCCTCCAGCGCATCCGCGACGAGGCCCATCGCTTCGCGCTGAAGTACCACACCACCCTGCGCAACAAACGGGTGAAGGAAAGTCTGCTCGACGAGATCCCCGGCATCGGCCCCGCCCGCAAAGCGGCGCTCTTAAAGCACTTCGGCAGCGTGGAAAAAATCCGCACGGCGACGAGCGATGACCTCGCCGCCGTCCCCGGCATCCCCCGCCCGCTGGCGGAGACGCTGCATGGGCTGCTGGCGGGTATCGCGGAGCGAGAGCAGGCGAGCTGATGGGCGAGCGAGCCCGTGCCGGGTCGTAGCCGCATACCGTTATGCCTGTTGCGCCTCTCAGCAACGGCGATATAGGGCTGGCACCTGGTAGAAGCAGGCTCTTTCATTGACAGGCAACCTGTTGTTAGTATATAATAGCAAACACTTGCTTTAAGTGGTAACACCGGGAGCCGAAGATGATGCGCCATGAGATACACCATGCCTTTGAGAGGGTTCTCGCTGTCTCTGCAGAGGATATTGAATACTTTCTACAAAGTATTGGCACGATATCCTGGGCGGATTTTCTGCTCAATCCCCGGCGGCTCCGTGGCAGTGACTTCCTCATGCGCTGGTCGCAAGGTGTCTGGAGTGAACACCTCCTGACACAAGCGGTCAATGCGACCGGGCAGTATTTCGCCATACCATACGGTCCCAGTGGAACAGCACCCGATAATGATGTGCGGGAGTTTGAATTATACTTTGAGCGGTTGGAACGGGCGGGGCTGGGCAGCATGAAGCGCCCGGATTTACTGGTGTTTCGTACGGGAGATGATGATCGGGTATCGTCAATCATTGATAGCCTCAATGGTGTGGGTGAATTACCGTTTACCCCCGAAGGTGATCCACGGATACAGCAATTGCTCTCGCTGGCGATCATTGCGGTCGAATGCGAAAACAGCTTATGGCGCGCACAGATGATGCCGGATTATCATACGCCGTTCACGCCGCAGAGAAGATTGAACGGCCGACCTGGACTGAAGAAATCCGCTGTGCTTCCGACGGTTATCGTGAAAGAAGAAGATCGGCGACCGTTAACGCAATGGCAAGATACGCATCATATTCCGATTCACATCTGGCATGCCTTTTTCGATGAGGCATACGGCATTGCCCTGGATACTGTCGAGCGACTCATTTCCGGTGGCGATATCGAGCCAACAAAGCAAGTCTTCCAGGCGCCCGGTGGCGCTACGTCAGAAAAGGTGATTTACAAAATATATTACCGGCATGCATATCCATTAGCACAGACTGTTGCGTATCCCGAATTAGTCGCCGATTCAATCACCGACCGGAATGGGCATATTCTCCCGTATGTCAAGTTTATCGGCGGCCGGTCGGAACTCACGGCTGAAGCCCTGGCGGTGCTTCGC
>ERZ795030.5528-NODE-5528-length-11586-cov-7.443587_pt1 | contig 11586 bp, 14 predicted proteins | sample MGYA00375122_ERZ795030 | MGnify/ENA primary metagenome ERZ795030 (study PRJEB30165, sample SAMN05720146) | activated sludge metagenome | isolation source: anaerobic digester from wastewater treatment plant | place: Japan | collected 2015-04-20 ...
TTCCGACGCGCTCAGGCGCAAACGCATCGAAGCGGTTTCGGTCACGGCCCTGGTCAACGACACGGTGGGAACGCTGGCGACAAAAAGCTACGCCGATTCTTCCTGCGATATGGGCGTCATCCTCGGAACGGGCACGAACGCCTGCTATCCGGAAAAAACCGGCCGACTGGCAAAAGGCCTGTTTCCGCTGCCTAGACAGGAAATGATCCTCAATCTGGAATGGGGCAATTTCGACAAACTCGACACCAACGCCTGCGATCAGGCGCTGGATCGCATGACCCTCAATCCCGGCTGCCAGCGCATGGAAAAGATGGTGTCCGGAATGTATATCGGCGAACTGGTCCGACTGATCCTGCTGGATATGACGGACCAGGGAATCTTGCTTCAAGAAAAGCACCGGCCCGTTCTGGCCCGCGAACACTCCGTCAGCTCTGAGCAGATGTCCTTGTCCGCCCTGGGGGAAGATTTCTTCGCGGCCATCGGCATTCCGGACGTCTCCGATCGGGACCGGGACGCCGCCGCGCACGTCTGCCGGATCGTCTCGAGACGGTCGGCCCGTATTGCCGGAGCGGCGTTGGCCGCCGTGGTTACCTGGATGGACGCACATCTTGAAAAAAAGCATACCATCGCCATCGACGGCTCCCTTTTTGAAAAATATCCCGGCTATCCGGAAAACGTGCGGTGCGTCCTGGAAGAGTTCTTCGCTTGCCGTGCCGACCGGATTTCGCTTTGTACGACGTCGGACGGCTCGGGAATCGGCGCGGCCATCATCGCCGCCGTCGCGTCCTTCGGACAGGAGCAAAAGCATAAACCGGCCCGTTAGCGAATACGCAAGAACCGCTGAAATCATTTTCCTTGTTTCCGGTCCGTTCCTGGTTTATATTCCTGTCGAAAGTTCTCCGAAAAATAAAAAGTTGCAAAGCACCCGGCAACCCCGGAAGCCGGCGGCAACCCGACGAAAGGAGATCCTCATGAAAACGCAATCCGGAAATTTCAAGTCGCAGGACGGGACGTCCATCTACTGGCAGGGATGGACGCCGGACGACGCTTCCCGCCCCAAAGCGGTGGTGCAGGTCATTCACGGCTACGCCGAACACATCGGCCGGTATGGGAATGTGGTGGGTGAACTTCTCCCGGCGGGCTACGCGGTTTTCGGCACCGATCACCGCGGGCACGGAAAAAGTGAGGGAAAGCGCGGACACGTCATGAGCTTTCAGGAGTTTATCGATGATGAAATGCAGTTCCGGCGTGAAGTCATTCGGACAAAATTTTCCGGCCTTCCCTGCTTTGTCCTCGGCCATTCCATGGGAAGCCTCATCGCCATGAACCTCGTCGAGCAAAACGCCAATGAAATTCAAGGGCTTGTGCTATCGGGAACGGGCTCCCGGCCGGGAACGGACATCCCGAAAATCCTGCTTACAGCAACCAAAATCCTCTCGGGCCTGCTGCCGTCGATTCACGTAAAGTCGCCGCTGCCGCCGGAGTTTATTTCCCGCGATCCCGAGGTCGTCAGGGCATATGTAGAGGACCCTCTCGTCTACAATGTGATCACGCCGCGGCTTGCCCATGAGATGAACCGTTATGTCGTCATCGGCGCGGAGAATGCCGGAAAAATTCAAATCCCGGTACTGATTCAACTGGGCTCACAAGACACCGCCTTTTCCGGGCAGAAGGAACTTTTTGAAATGGTCGGAGCAAAAGACAAGACATTCAAACGCTACGAAGGCCTCAAGCATGAAGTGTACAACGAGCTCGCCCACGACCGGACCCGTGTGCTCCAAGACCTGCGATCCTGGCTGGACGCTCATGTGTAGGGCAGGTACTGCCCGGACGGACGGCCGCCGGACAGTTATTGAAGGCGGAAAAGTCACCTTGAACGAAATCTCTTCACGCCGCCTGGGGAAACCCCCCGGTCCCATGAGAGAGCATTGATCACAAAAGGGTCCCGTATGAAAATTCAGCGGATTCCAAAACCTTTGCCCTTCGATCCTGAAAGCGGACAAAACATCATTCTGGATTCCATCGCTGACGGTGTTTTTACCGTTGATCAGGATTGGCGGATCACCTCTTTCAACCGGGCCGCGCAGGAGATCACCCGGGTTTCCCGCGAGGAGGCGGTCGGCCAGATGTGCAAGGATGTTCTGAAAGCGGACATCTGCGAAAAAAACTGCTGTTTGCGCATGACCATGAAAACCGGGAAGCCCATTATCAACAAGAAAGTGAACATCATCGACGCGGACGGCAGAAAGCTTCCGATCAGCATTTCCACGGCCCTGCTTCGCGACGGGAAGGGAAAACTTCTGGGCGCCGTGGAAACCTTCCGGGACATCAGCGTCGAAGAAGATCTGCGCAAAGCTATTCAGGGAAAATATTCTTTTGAAGATATCATTTCCAAGAACCACAGGATGCTCCGGCTCTTTGACATCCTTCCCGACATCGCCGCCAGCTCCAGCACCGTCCTGATTGAAGGGGAGAGCGGCACGGGCAAGGAGCTCGTCGCCCGCGCCATTCATAATCTCAGCCCCAGAAAAAGGCAGCCCTTCGTTGCGGTCAACTGCAGCGCTCTGCCGGACACGCTTTTGGAGTCCGAGCTTTTCGGCTACAAGGCCGGCGCGTTCACGGACGCGAAAAAAGACAAGCCCGGACGCTTCCACGCGGCGGAAAACGGCACGCTGTTTCTCGACGAGATCGGCGAGATCTCTCCCGCCATGCAGGTGAAACTGCTGCGAGTCCTGCAGGAAAAAACCTATGAGCCGCTGGGAACAACCCGCAGCGTAGAGCACAACGTGCGCATCCTCGCGGCCACCAACAAAAACCTGGAAGACCTGGTCCGCCAAAACCGCTTCCGCGAGGACCTGTTCTACCGGATCAATGTCTTTAAAATTCATCTGCCGCCGCTGCGCGAACGCATGGAAGACATTCCTCTACTCATTGACCATTTTATCGACCGTTTCAATATCCTGCAAAAAAAGAATATCGAAGAAATCAGCGACGATGCGATGGCGTTGCTGATGGCGTACCGCTATCCCGGCAACATCCGGGAACTTGCCAACCTGATCGAACGCGCCTTCATCCTCTGCAAAGAGGGCCGGATTGAAAAGAAGCATTTACCCGACTTTCTGTTTGCGGCAAACACTTCCCCGGAAGGAAAAACCGCCGCGTCTTTTCGGGACCTGGAAGCCGACTATCTCATCGACGCTCTCCGAAAGAACAACGGAAACCGTCCCCAAACCGCCCGGCAACTGGGAATCCATCGAAGCACCCTGTATCGTAAGATCAAAGCGCTCAAACTTTCTCCGAACGATTGACGATTGCTTGTCGCAGATATGCATCATTTTGCGACAATGTCGCATAAATGCACAAACGGCCATCAGGGCCATTCGCCGCGAGCTCATCCAACCGCTTGTTATTGTTTCATTTGTTATTTTTCCTTTTTGGCATCGGTTTTGCGTTGGATAAAAGCCGGGTAAAGTTAGGCTGCCGTTTAGAAAAGGAGAGCGCATGAAGTTGGCCCTGTCGGTATTTAAAGATTGCATCTCAACCGTTTTTGACTCCTCGGATCAACTGTTGATTCTGGAGACGGAAGGCGTCAACGGAACCAAACGGACGACGGTGCGGATTGACGCGACGGATCCGGCCGGGCGCGCGGCAAGACTTCGGGACCAGGGCGTTGCGGTTTTGATCTGCGGCGCGATCTCCCGACCCATGCAGATGGCCATCGCCTCGCTGGGCATCGCGGTTTATCCGTTTATTCGCGGCACGGTGGAAGAAGTTCTGGCCGCCTATCAAAGCAACCGGCTGGGGCAGGCTGTTTTTTCCCTGCCGGGCTGCCACGGCCGCGGAAACGGAGGTAACGGCAGAGGACGAGGCATGCGCTGCCGCTGGAGACAAACCGGCGGCCATGAACGATAAAGCACAACTCAAAAGGAGATTAAAAAATTGAATTCATCCATCCCGAAAGAACTGTTCTTTACCAAAGGCGTCGGCACGCACCGCGAACAGCTTCACTCGTTTGAACTGGCGCTTCGCAATGCGGGCATCGAAAAATGCAATCTGGTGCAGGTCTCCAGCATTATGCCGCCCGGCTGCAAAATTATTTCCCGGACGGAGGGCCTGAAAAGGCTGCGACCCGGTGCGATCACGTTTTGCGTGATGAGCCGCTGCTGCTCGAACGAGCCCAAAAGGCTGATTTCAGCGGCGGTCGGCTGCGCGATTCCCGTGGACAAGAAAACCTACGGCTACATCAGCGAGCATCACGCCTTCGGCTTTACGGAAAAGAAAACGGGGGACTACGCCGAAGACCTGGCCGCGGCGATGCTTGCCTCCACGCTGGGCATCGACTTTGACGTCGATGAAAGCTGGGACGAAAAGAAAGAGTTATTCAGAATCAGCGGGAAAATCGTGGGAACCCGGAACACAACACAGTCCGCCGTCCTGAAAACCGCCGACTACACGACGGTGCTGGCCGCGGCGGTTTTCGTGCTCTGACCGTACGATCATCCGGATCGAGGGCCATGAATAAAAACACAACAAACCGGTAAAAACCGGAAGGAGGAAAACCCATGAACGGAAGAAATCAGGGAGGCAGAGGAACGGGCGGAGGCCAGGGCCAAGGAGGCGGCATGGGCCAGGGACGCGGAGGCGGCGGACGAGGCCGTATGGGCGGTCCGTCAGCCGGTGGAGCGGTCGGAACCTGCCGTTGCCCCCAATGCGGCCACACACAGCCGCACGAGCGAGGCGTGCCCTGTACGCAGGTCAAATGCCCTCAGTGCGGCACGTCCATGTTTAGAGAATAAGAAAGGAGGAAAAGTATTATGCCTAGAGGAGATGCAACAGGCCCGATGGGTATGGGCCCAATGACGGGAAGAGCGGCTGGATTTTGCGCGGGCTATTCCGCGCCGGGTTATGTAAACAACGGTCCCGGAAGAGCGTTCGGCATGGGATTTGGAAGGGGTGCGGGCTTTCGACGGGGCTTTCACGCAGGCGGCTTTGGCCGGCGCAACCGTTTTTACGCGGGCGGCGCGCCGGTAGGAGCCTGGGCCGGCGGGTGGAACGCGCCGGCGGCTGCGCCGGATCCTGAAAATGAAAAACAGGCGCTCAAAAACCAGGCGGAGTATCTTCAGATGCAACTGGACGCGGTCAAAAAGCGCCTTGAAGAACTTTCAGCCCAAAGTTAGTATCCATCATCCGGATGGGCGCCGCCCCCGGGCCGCCCGTCCGGATGATGAAAGATGCAAAAAAGAGGAAGGAAAACATGAAAATCGCATTCACAACCGCCGGAAATGACGTATCGGCGCCGCTTGACAGCCGCTTCGGCCGCGCGCCGAAATTTTTGATTTACGACCTTGACACCGGCACATTCACTCTGGCGGACAACCAGCAGAATCTGAACGCGGCGCAGGGCGCGGGCATTCAGTCGGCGCAGAACATCGCACGCCTGGGCGTGTCGGCGCTGGTCAGCGGACACTGCGGCCCTAAAGCCTTTCGCGTTCTTCAGGCGGCGGGCATCAAAATCTACAACTCCTCCGCCGCGACCGTACAAGAGGCGCTGGATCTGTTCAGGGCCGGAAAGCTCAATGAAGCATCCTCCGCCGACGTGGAAGGTCACTGGGTATGAAAAATTCGCGGATAGAGCACCGGCCGATCGGCGTCATCCACAGCGAACATACGGCCGCGGAGAAAACCCCCATTCAGCCCGTGTATGCCAAAGGCTGCAAGGGACGCGTGGAAGTGTATCCCGAATTTGCCGAAGGCTTAAAAGATCTGGGAGGGTTTTCGCATCTTTATCTGCTGTATCATTTTCACCAATGCCGCAAGGTTCAGTTAACCGTTAAGCCTTTCCTGCAGGATGTGGAGCGAGGCGTGTTTTCAACCCGCGCGCCCTGCCGCCCCAATCCCATCGGCTTGAGCGTTGTCGAGCTTATCAAAATGGAAGGCAACATTCTGCATGTCGATGGACTGGATATCCTTGACGGTACGCCGCTTTTGGACATCAAGCCCTACACGGAAAAGTTCGACCTGCACGCCGTGAAGAAAAACGGCTGGCAGGACGAAGTGGACGAACCCACAGCCCGCATTCGGGGAAAGAGAGGTTTTCGATCATGAACATGTGTCTGGATTGCATTCCCTGCTTCATTCGCCAGGCCGCTGACACAGTCCGCCTGTCGGCTCCGTCCGAGGAAGATCAGAACCGTTTGATGCACAGCGTCCTGCAGTGGCTCGGAAACATCGACCTGCGGCAGGCGCCGCCGGCCGCCGCGCAAATGATTCACAGACACCTGCGCAGCCTTTTGCCCACGGAGGATCCCTACCGGGCTTCCAAGGACCGCCACAATCAACTGGCGGCCAGGCTGATCCCCTCCATCCGGCGGCGCATCGAAGCCTCTTATGATCCCCTGACCATGGCGGTGCGATATGCCATCACGGGCAACATCATCGATCTGGGCGCCAAAAACAACGTGGGCTTCGGAGAGATTTACGCGGAGCTGCAAAGCGCGCCCATGCAGCCTGTTTTCGGCGATTTGGAGGCGTTGAAGAAAGCGTCCCGGCAGGCAAAAACCATTCTTTATCTCGCCGACAACGCGGGAGAAATCTTTTTTGACCGCCTGCTGATCGAGCAATTCACCGGCGCTCAGGTCACGCTGGCCGTGCGCGGCGCTCCGGTCATTAATGACGCAACCCTTCTGGACGCAAAAGCGGCGGGCATGGAAGAAATCGCGGAAGTCATGGACAACGGTTCGGACGCGCCGGGAACCCTGCTGGAAGACTGCCGTCCGGAATTTCGCCGCCGCTTTGAAGAGGCGGACCTCGTCATCGCCAAAGGCCAGGGAAATTTTGAAAGCCTGTCAGACAGGGCCCGCGATATTTTCTTCCTGTTTCGGGCCAAGTGTCCGGTGATCAGCCTTCATTCCGGCTTCACTGCGGGAACCTATGTGGCATCCAACTGGTTTAAGAGAAGCAAAACCGCGCCGACCGGGGAGGCTTCATGAAACCCCCTTTTGTCGCGGCTGAACTAAAGGCGCACGCGCCTTTTACGGCCTTCGGAACCCTGACGGGCATCGTCATCATGGCCGCCTTCCTTCAGTTCCGGGTCCCGGGTGAAGTATCGGCCGCGCTCTTCTGGATTTTTCATCCGCTGCACGTGCTGTTGAGCGCGCTCGTGACCACCGCCATGTACCGGCGTCATTCCCGGAGCGGTATCGGGCGCGTGTTCCTGATCGGTTATGCCGGTTCCATCGGCATCGCCACCCTGAGCGACTCGCTCATTCCCTTCGCCGGCGAATGGCTGTTGAACCTGCCGAACCGCGGCGTGCATTTGGGTTTTATCGAAAAATGGTGGCTGGTCAATCCCTTGGCGTTTGCGGGCATCGGACTGGGCTTCGTTGTTTTCCACACCCAGATTCCGCATGCCGGGCACGTGCTGCTCAGCACCTGGGCGTCCCTTTTTCACATCATGATGTCGCTGGGCTCATCCATCGACGTCGTCACCACCATTCTCATCGCCGTCTTTTTGTTTTTGGCCGTCTGGGTTCCCTGCTGCACCAGTGATATTATTTTCCCGCTGATGTGGGCAAAGAAGGAGGAAGCGGCATGAGAATATCCGTTGCCTCCGGAAAAGGCGGAACGGGGAAAACGACCGTCAGCGTCAATCTGGCACGCGTATTTGGAAGCGATGTGCTGCTGGCGGACTGTGACGTGGAAGAGCCCAATGCGCATCTGTTTTTAAAAACCTCCGGACCGGCGGAAAAAGTGGTCGGCATTCCCGTTCCCGTTGTGAACGAGACGCTCTGCGACGGCTGCGGCGAATGCTCGAAAATCTGCCAGTTCTCCGCGATCGTGACCTTCGGTACAACCCCCCTTGTTTTTCCGGAAATGTGCCACGGCTGCGGCGGCTGCACGCTGGTATGCCCGCCCAGAGCGATTACCGAAAAGGACCGTCGCATCGGCGTCGTCGAAACCTCCCGCGCGGGCCATATCACACTGGTCACGGGCAGACTCGACGTGGGCGTGGCGCTGGCCCCGCCGCTCATCCGCGCCGTGAAAGCCGAACTTCCCGCCGCGGCCGACGCCATCCTGGACGCTCCGCCCGGCACGTCATGCCCGGTGATCGCCGTCGTCCGGGATACGGACATGGTGCTTCTGGTTACCGAACCCACGCCTTTCGGCATGCATGACCTGACACTGGCCGTGGATATGGTGAGGGAGCTTGACCTTCCCTTCGGCGTCATCGTCAACCGAATGGGCAGCGGAGACGATCGCGTGCAGCATTTTTGCGAAAAAGAAGGGATTCCCATCCTGCTTACGATTCCCGACGACCGGCGGATCGCGGAAAACTATTCGCGGGGCATCCTGATGGTCGACGCCCTGCCGGAGTACAAAGAAATTTTCAAGGCGCTGCTTCAAAAAATCCGCGCGCAGATCGGCTGCGGATCAGCCCCTTGCGGAGATTAAAAATGCATTCCGGTCCATTTGAGTATCTGTATGGCCCCGTCCCGTCCCGAAGACTCGGACGTTCGCTGGGGATAGACCTGGTGCCGCATAAAACCTGCACCTATGACTGCATCTACTGCCAGCTGGGCAACACGACGCATAAAACCGTTGAAAGGCGGGATTATGTTCCCGTGGAGGGCGTTCTTTCCGAGCTGAAGGAAAAGCTGGCCGCCGGTGTTTCCTGCGACTATATCACGCTCGCCGGTTCGGGTGAGCCGACGCTGCACGCGTCTCTGGGCGAACTGATCCGCAAGATCAAGGAAATGACGGAGATTCCCGTTTCGGTGATCACCAACGGTTCTTTGCTTGAGCTGCCGGAGGTGCGTGAAGCGCTTTTCCGGGCGGATCTCGTCGTCCCTTCACTCGACGCGGGAGACCCGGCCATGTTTGAATATGTCAACCGCCCGCACCGGGATATTGTATTTGAACGGATGATCGAAGGCCTTGTAACGTTCGGAAAACGGTACCCGGGTCGTCTGTGGATGGAAGTGTTGCTGGTTTCCGGCGTCACGGGGCTGGCTTCGGAAGTCAAAAAAATCGCGTCATGGATTGAAAAATTCCCCGTGGAAAAAATTCAGCTCAATACCGTCAACCGGCCGTCCTACGAGGATTTCGCCTGCGCCGTGGACCCGAAGCAAATGAAAACCCTGGCCGGTCTTTTTGCCGGCGCGGTTGAAATTCTAGAGAACGCGCCGCCGACCGTCGGCGCATCGGAAACAACATCGGACACAACGGATGCGGATATTTGCAATTTACTGGCCCGGCGGCCCTGTACGCTGGAAGGCGTTGCTCTGGGCCTCAATCTCCATCCGCATGACGCGGCCAAGCGCATCGAACGGCTGATCGGCGACAAAACCGTCACGGCAAAACGAAACGGAGGAAAGATTTATTATACTTCGGCGGAGCGAACACCATGAAAGAACTGGTCATCATCAGCGGCAAGGGAGGGACGGGAAAAACCAGCGTCACGGCGTCTCTGGCCGTTCTGGCCGGACGTCCGGTCGTGTGCGACTGCGACGTGGACGCGGCGGACCTGCACCTGGTCCTGGCGCCTGAAATCCGGGAGGAGCATGAATTCCGCAGCGGCCATCAGGCCGTGATCAACCGGGATCACTGTGCGGACTGCGGCGCCTGCGCGGACCTGTGCCGGTTCGGGGCGATCCGGGAAGAAGAAAAGGAGGACAGCGATACGCTTTTTGTCGTCGATGCCGTATCCTGCGAAGGCTGCGGCGTGTGCGTTCATTTTTGCCCCGAAAAAGCCATTGACTTTCCCGAGAGTCTCTGTGGTAAATGGTTCGTATCCAAAACGCGCCTCGGGCCCATGGTGCACGCGCGTCTCGGCGTCGCCGCCGAAAATTCCGGAAAGCTAGTCTCCACGGTTCGTCAGGAGGCTCGACGGCTGGCTGAAAAAGATCACCATAACCTGGTGATCGTGGACGGACCGCCGGGGCTGGGCTGTCCCGTCATCGCTTCGATTACCGGTGCCTCGCAGGTTTTGGCGGTAACCGAACCCACGGTGTCGGGTGAACATGACCTTGAAAGGGTGCTGGGGCTGGCCCGGCATTTTCAGATTCCGGCGGCCGTCTGCGTCAATAAGTGGGACATCAATGACGAAATGACGGGCCGCATCGAGCGAAAAGCCCGTGATCTGGGCGCAAGCATTGCCGGACGCATTCGGTATGACCCGGCCGTGACCGCCGCGCAGATGCAAAAAAAAGCGGTGGTCGAAATAGAAGCGCCCTGCGCCTCGGATCTCCGGCAATTGTGGCTGAATTTGAACCTTCAGGAAAAAAAACCGTAACAGGAGGAAAGTAGAGAAAGTGGAAGACAAAAAAACATGTGATTCGTGCGGCGAGGAGAGCTGCTCGGCGAAAAAACAGGGGAAAAATGAAAATCAGGAAGAGTATGCGGACCGACGGCGCCTGCAGGCCAGGCTGTGCCGCATTCAGCATAAAATTGTCGTGCTCTCCGGCAAGGGCGGCGTCGGCAAAAGCACGGTAGCGGTCAATCTGGCGACAGCGCTGGCGCTCCATGGACTGCGAGTGGGTTTGTTGGACGTGGACATCCACGGCCCGAGCGTCCCCACCATGCTGGGACTGGAAGGTGAATCGCTCAAAGGCAATCCCGGCGAACTTATCGATGCTCCTCCGGGCACCGGCGACGAACCACTGTCCCTGTGCCAGTTGATTCAGCCGCTTACCGGCGCGGTGATCGTGACCACACCGCAGAAGATCGCGGCCATCGACGTGCGTAAATCCATCAGCTTTTGCCGGCGGGTCAATGTGCCCGTTCTGGGCGTTGTGGAAAACATGAGCGGTTTTGTCTGCCCCAAGTGCGGAGAGCTTACGCAAATTTTGCCGGAGGGCGGAGGGCGAAAGATTGCTTCCGATATGAAGGTTCCGTTTCTGGGCGCGATTCCCATGGATCCGGCCCTCGCCCAGTCCGGCGATTCCGGCCGGGTTTTCATCTATCATTTTTCGCAAACGCCAACCGGAAAAATCATGCAGGATATTATCGATCAGATTCAGGACATGAACTCAACAAAGAAGCTAGATTCCTAAGGAGAAACAACCATGAAAATCGCCATACCGTTAGCGGAAGGAAAACTGTCGATGCACTTCGGCCATTGCGCGAGCTTTGCGCTGGTGGACGTGGATCCGCAGACCAAAAAAATTATCAAACAGGAAGAAATCGCCGCTCCGCCTCACCAGCCTGGGCTTTTGCCCCCGTGGCTGGCCGAACGAGGCGCGACCATGATTATTGCCGGCGGCATGGGGCAGCGGGCCCAGCAGCTTTTCGCCCAGCAGGGCATTCAGGTGGTCGTGGGCGCGCCGGGCGAAACACCGGAAAGAATCATTACGGATTATTTCGCGGGCACGCTGCAGATCGGAGAAAACGTCTGCGACCACTGAACGAAACCTGCAACGTTGGATCGGAAGCAACGACATTCCATCGGGGCGCCGGAAAACTATCCGGTTTGCCTCAAATAAAAGGAGGGGCAAAGTTATGGCGGATGCAGCATTGAAAATTGTGGAAAAAGTAGAAATTCTGACCCTGCAGGACAATTACATCGAGATGACGGCCATGGACAACAAT
>ERZ795030.5537-NODE-5537-length-11572-cov-66.669879_pt1 | contig 11572 bp, 8 predicted proteins | sample MGYA00375122_ERZ795030 | MGnify/ENA primary metagenome ERZ795030 (study PRJEB30165, sample SAMN05720146) | activated sludge metagenome | isolation source: anaerobic digester from wastewater treatment plant | place: Japan | collected 2015-04-20 ...
CCTAGGTAGCTTGGCCAAATTTGTGGTGAGAAAAATCATCGGGAATTAGAGTTAATGGTATGTAAACACTGCATAGGATTAAGTGATTGCATACCATGATTGAACCAGTAACCAATCTTCTAAAGAATTGACAGATACTGGTTCATTTGTTAGTAAGTTAATTCCCCGGCATCGTAGGTCGTACAAAGCCGGGGAGGATTCTCTACTGTATGATGCTCGGTTGGAACACCATTGGCCTGTCAGCCATGAAGACCACATAGGAGCCGAAGATATCCATCTCAAGCTGATCGCTTCCACTGTACAGTGTGTCCTCAAGGTCTGAGAGATCGGGACCGAGTACCACGATTCTTCCCCCTTCCGGTACCGTGCAGGTAAAAGTCCCTTGTTCGGTGATTTCTCTCAAGACTGCTTTCTCATCACCGTCGATTGTAATTGCTTCTCCCTTTTCCAAGGCCCGAATGTCAGAGGTATTCATACAGATGTACGAGCCGATGATCAAATGATCATTCTCATCGAGCCTAGGAGCAGCTTGGTCGCGCAAAGCCGGCAGGACCATGGAGGTTTCTGTTTGTCCAGTGATCGCATAGATTGCGTTGTCAACGATGAGATGGGAAGGCAGTTCCTCTATGAACGAAACGGTGAAGACAGGAAAATACAGGTCGTTGGCCGGGAGGTTGACCGGCACATAGGAACTTGGCGTGAAGGAATGCTCGATCGAAGGTTGTGTGGATAGTTTGGTCATGGCTATGCCAGCCACGTTGTATGGTCTTCTGATCTCCATGAGGCAGGGAACTGTGTTCAATGTTTCAAACGTATTCCATGTTCCACTCTGGTTCTCAAAGATTCCATCCCCGATGTAGCGAGACGTATCGGTTTCTACAAACGTCGAGCCGTCATAGGTTTCAAATCGGAGAGACGAAGTGTGTGGTTCGAAACTGAGCCGCAACAGGCCTTTTCCTCCATAATAGTATCCGCTGTAGGTTTCTATGTCCGGAGGCAGCGGTTGTGTCTTTAGAGCTTTCGCCTTCTCTGTTTTGGTCTTTTCGGGTATTTGTCCGGTTTCCTTCAAAAGAGCATCGACGATGGGCAGTGTTGTTCCGATAGGGTCGAGATGCCCTGCGGACAAAAGAACCACGGCGCTTTGTGACTGGGGTAGGAAGAAAATCATTGTCGAATACTCCAACGTCCCGCCGGTCTTCCCCAATACCTGGATGCCTTGAGACCGGTAGGGTTCCCACGAGACGAAATCCCAGCCCAAGCCATAGCTGAGCAGAGGGGGGTACTCGCTTTGCAGCAGATACGTAGGTGGTTGCGCACGAAGGTATTCGGTGATGGCTTCTTCACGTAAAAGGGTGGGCTCCATTGCAATTGCAACAAACCGGCAAAGGTCCTCTGCTGTTGAGGTGAGACCTCCGGAAGCGGTGATGTTTGCATACTCAACTGGCAGTTGCATTGCACGCTCGATGTACCCATACGCCATGTTCTCCTCCTGGGGCTGGAAACCCACGGAGGAATCATTCATGCCAAGCGGATTGAAAATCCGTTCCTGCAGGAACTGCGGGAACGGGATTCCCGAAAGGTGTTCTACAAGCACTTGTGCGATCGTAAAGCCATCATTGCAGTAGGGGGAGAAGGCACCGGGATCGTGCTTGAGATTTGAATTGGCGAATTCCTGCATCGATTGTTGAAGATACACACTGCTGGGCTCATCAGAGAACGCATTGCGCATATTCGTTCCCGGCATCCCCGAGGTATGGTTGAGCAGCATGCGAACGGTGATATCCTTGTGTCGCTCATCGGCCATGGTGAAGTTCGGCAGCAGGTCGACCACCTTGTCGTCGAGCTTGAGCAGGCCCTCATCTTCAAGCAGGAGTATCGAGGCTCCGGTGAAAATCTTGCTGATCGACCCGATATTAAAACGGGTATGGGAATCGACGGGAAGGTTGTTCTCAACATCCCGTAAGCCGAAACCCTGGCTGTAGACAATGGCGCCTTCGTGCATGATGGCAATGCTTACTGCACTTACATCCCCGTCTTCGGAGACAAGGGCCTCTCCGATTTGTTGTGCAACATCCTTGGTCTGGGTAAGGGGTTCCTTCTGTACCGGCCTGAAGAGGGAGCAGGAGGCCAAGACAACCAACAACAATCCCACAATACAGAGTCTGATGATCCGTTTCATGTGTTACTCCCGGATTACTAAGTATTTGAACTGACGAACCAGATGTGAAGAGGCCGATGTTGTAGATTTTTCATGAGTGAAGTCTTGTGGTAGTATAGCATGGTTCTTCTAGGCTGTTTATCCTTTTTGCACTACGTAAGAATGACTGTGAACAAGTCGCCGGCTGCCTTTCCAATGAACACAACCTTCCCCTCCTGGGGAAGCACGACAGAAATATTTCCATCCACGGTGCTGTAATGGATACACTCCTGCCCGTCATAAACGGCGAATGCTCCACTCTCGGGCAGGACTACCTGCATGGTTTTTCCCGCATGGCGGGAGTCAGTGATGAACCAGCGGGCATATCCTCCGGCTGGGGTGGCGAGGATAGAGTAACGTCGGGTATCCAATGCTTCCATATCCCGTTCGCTGATGAACAAGCTGCCTCCGATGTCGAGATACTCTTTTCCGTACTTCTGGACGATGCGGCAGAGTGCGTTGTCCCGTCCGGCAAGCACCGGCAGCTGTACCTCGTTGAAAGCAGTCTGCTCATCTATGATTCTCAAAGTTCCGACGAATCCGGGCAGCTCCTCATTCGTAGAGAGCAGAAACCGAGTGGAGAGCATGAGATGGTAACTCTGGCTGGAAGGTCCTTCGTTTACAGCATAATACCAAGCCCCGCTTCGTGCCTCCCAGGCTTCCTGTGCATGGACAGAGGGGGTAGGCAGGGTGACTTTTTCAAACTCATAGGAGGTCAAGACATTGGGTCCGAGATCGGGTACTTCGATGATACGCACCATATGTACATAGAGCTTGCCTTGTCCATCCTCCACGAATGTGAGGTGGTTCTTCCCCGCTTCATCAACGAATGACCCACTTTCGGTATGATAGTACTCTTGGGGTGGTGTTTGTTCGTCCGTCAGACAGGTGACTATAAGCTTCCCGTTATTCTCGATCACTATGCGTACAACCATGGTCGTATTGGCATACAGGCCGGCGTATGAGCGTTGTTCCTGGGGTGCTTGGGAGCGCTTTGAGGCTTCCAGCACATAGGGTGGCGGTATTGCATCGATTGTGCCGTTGGCGAGCAGCGTCTGCAACAGCAACTCTTGGCCCATCAATAGGTTGAGTACACTTGATCCTCCGGAAGTAAGGGCGGCAAATGTCAGGTTATGGTCGGGCAAGACGATCAGGCTACCATGGTACAGATTGGTGTCGCCTCCCTTGACCAAGGCTTGGATCCCGTACTCTTTGAATGGATGCAGGTCAACCGAATCCCATCCCAGTCCATAGCCGAATATGCTGGCTTCCTGCTTGGGCCACAATCCTCTCAGATACTCCTTGTTGCGTAACGCTTTTTTTGATTGGTCACTCAAGAAGGTTCGTGCCTCCGGCAGGGAGGGTGAGGCCATGAAAATGTCACCGAAGCGGCAGAGGTCCTCCGCTGTTGCGTAGATTCCTCCGGTCCCGATCGAATTCAGCCTCTCGGGAGGAGTCGCTTTTCCAAGACGATAGGTCTTGGCAAGGTTTGACAGGTCGAACATGTCCTGAGGAGTTTTTGTATTGTGTAGTGCAAGCGGCTTTGTGATATACGTCCTGATGAATTCGGAGAAGGAGAGGTTGCTGATTTGTTCCACGATCAACTCAAGGAGGGTGAACCCATCATTGCAATACACCGAGAAGGCTCCAGGATCGGCTTTCAAGGGGCGCGAGGCCATTTCCTTGAAGAACAGCTCTCTCGAGAAGGTCGCATTATCGTGATAGGTTGCAAGATTGACCAAATAGGAACCAAGAAGACCGCTGGAGTGGTTGAGCAGCATCCGTACAGTTATATCCTTGTAGCGCTGGTCCTCCATGACAAAGTCGGGAAGATAGTTCGTCACTGCCTCGTCCAATTCAATCTTGCCTTGGTCGACTAGCAGCATGATTGCGGTGGTGGTGAACATTTTGCTTGTAGACCCGATACCATAGAAGGTCTGTCCGTCAAGGGGAAATGGCGGCACCGTCTGGGAGTTTGCGAGGGTGTCTGAAACAATGATCTCTCCCCCCGACATCAGTGCATATTGGATGCTGAAAGCCCCGAGATTCTCGACAATGTTGGTTGCGATGGTATGGGCTTGGTTCCGAACTGCTTCATAGGGGTCGCTTTGGGCAAAGAGAGTACCGGGGAGAACAACCAAAAACAGCAGGGCTGACAATATTAGCCTTTGCAAAGGTTTTCTTGCACTGCTCATCTCTCACTCCTTGTCGGTATGTGATTCTCTGGGCATGGATCTGGAAATAAAGAGAAGTGTTCATGCTCGTCGATGAAGGACACCGTCCTGATGCCAGGATAGTATACAACATTCGGAACAACTGGAGGGCAGGAATTTTACCTGGCTGTAGTGTTGATGCGAAGACACGAGCATACTCAGTATCTTTTGATTCGGATGGAAAAGATACAATCTATGTGTTGCTTTTACACAACTCGAGTCTTACTATGTAATTATCCATTAGTACAAATTGATATTCCGGAGGTAGTGGTTGTGAAGCACCTTATCAACGATCGTGCGACCCTTGTGGAAGAAATGCTTGAGGGTCTGGTCTGCGCCTATCAAGGAACAGTCATCAAGGTTCCAGATGTCAATGGGATTGTGAAATGCCATATTGAAGAGGGGAAGGTCGCCTTACTCGTTGGCGGTGGCAGTGGGCATGAGCCTATCTATCATGGGCTGGTAGGAAAAAATATGGCCGATGCTGCAGCTGTAGGAAATATTTTTGCCTCTCCGAATCCCCGGGTTATCTATGAGACTGCCAAAGCCTGTCAGAGAGGCAATGGTGTTCTATTCTTGTACGGCAACTATGCAGGTGATGTCATGAATTTTGATATTGCAGCAGAAATGCTGCATGAGGACGGCATTCGGGTTCGCACTGTAGTGATAAACGATGACGTGGCAACCCAAGACAAGGAAAACCGCAGAGGTATATCCGGCCTTTTCTTCGCAGTGAAAATCGCAGGCTCTGTGTGTGCTTCGGTAAAGGACCTGGATGCGGTTGCTGAAATCGTACAGAAAGCAGTCGATAGGACCCGTTCGATGGGAACAGCGTTTGAAGCGGGCACCATGCTCAATACCGGCCAGCCTACGTTCACACTGCAACCGGATGAGATTGAGATCGGAATGGGAATTCATGGAGAGCCCGGCGTTGAGGTGGCCAAGACCAAGCCTGCCAAACAGCTGATCCAGATTATGCTCAAGAGGATTCTCTCCGATCTTCCCTTCAAGAGGGGAGACGAGGTTGCCGTCCTGCTCAATGATTTGGGCTCTGTAACCAATATGGAGCTCTGCATCGCTAATAAGACGGTTGCAGAGGTGCTCTCCGAGGCGGGATTACTTACGCTGTATACTCATATCGGCAAGGTTTCCACCACCATGGATATGCGTGGGTTTTCCATCTCTCTTATCCAGCTTGATGACGAGCTCAAGCAATACTTTTTCGCCGATGCCAATTCGCTTGCCTTTGATTTCCATCGTTCATGATGCTGGAGGTGGGCATATGGTAATGGATACAGTTCTTTGCAAGGCCATGTTGATGCATGTTGCAAAGAACATTCAAGAGAATATCGAACTGCTCAATGAGGCCGACGGTCTTGGTGATTCTGATCACGGAACCGGGATGGGAATCGGATTCAAGGCGGTTGCCATGAAGCTGTCCACAGGCGAATTCCCCGATTTGGGTAGCTTATTCAAAGCAGTCGGGATGGCGATCATGATGAGTGCCGGCGGGGCAAGCGGAGCTCTCTTTGGTTCCTTTTTCAAGGATGGTTCCAAGGCTTTGGATGGTATAGAGGTATTGGATTCCAGCCACTTTGCTCAGTTTCTCCATCTGGGTCTCGATTCGGTGGTGCACCGTGGCAAGGCGGCTCAGGGGGATAAGACCATGGTCGATGCCCTGATTCCTGCCTTGGAATGTGCAATTATGCACAGCGGGCAGCCGATTCAGGAGGTGATACACCTGTGTGCCCTGCAAGCAAAGAAGGGGTCGGAGGCAACCCGGGACATGGTTGCCAAGCTTGGGCGGATGCAGACTTTGGGGCAGCGCTCGATCGGGTATGTCGATCCCGGATCGATCACGATGGCCCTCATATTTATCTCTATGGATGAGTTTCTATCGAAGCAGCAGCCTTAGTCCTGTGACAACAGATCCCGTGCATCCTCCATGATGGCGAGCAAGACAGCCGAGGCGGCTGCTACATGTTCCATATCGCCCTCATTGTAGTCTATGAAGGGCGCGACCAGGACGAGTGATATGTTGCTTTCTTCATGGTACTGCACGAAATTCATGTACCCTGGATGAGCGCCGGTGTGTCCGATCCATCCATCGATCTTCGAAAGTCCGAGTGCATAGGCGTTGTTGCCTTGTGGTATTTGTTTCATTCTCTCTCTTTGTTGAGGTGAGAGTATGCTTTCATCTGTAAGCAGGGCATGTATCCAGCGCGCCATCTCCTTTGGCGTGGCGATAATGTTGCCGGCTCCGATGTTTGAGGACATATTGTCCTCGGTGGTATCAAAGTACTCGGCATCCCACCGTGAATAGCCCGGAAAGAAGGGGTCGGGGAGGGTGACATCATCGGCATCCTCTACTGAGAAGGTTGCTGTCATATGCAAAGGGACAAAGAATTGGTCGTGGATGAATTGGGAATACGACAGGCCGCTGACTCGTTCTATGATCGTCGCAAGCAACATGTAGCCTGAGTCTGAGTAGTGATAGATACTTCCTGGCTGTCCGTACGTCAGGTGGTCTTTTGCTATGACCGAGGCGAGTTCTTCCTGCGTGTATTGGTGAGGATTCTCTCCTTCGGTTTCCTGGATGTAGCTGATGTAGTTGTTTCCGGCATAAGGTTCAGTGGAAGTGGATGGGATCATCTCGTTGAAGACATCGAAGACTCCGCCTCGGTGACTCAACAGGTGTTCAATCGTAATGTGTTCCTTGTACGGGATGGCATAGCTCTCATCATCGGGGAGGTAGGGGGTATCTGTTCCAGGAATTGGGTCACAGACACTGTCTTCAATGTTGAGTTTCCCTTCCTGGTCGAGGAGCATGATTGCTGCAGCGGTGAAGGTCTTGGTGACGCTGGCGATGCGATAGTGGGTATCTTCAGTATAGGTGTACCCACCAAATCCTGACTGTACGGTATAGGCCCCTGAAGGGGTTTTCACATATAGCAGCAAGCCGACTTGGTCGGGGAGGTTATACTCCTCCTTGAATGGTTGGAAATGGTTTTCGATCATCTCTTGCAGTGATGCTTGTAGCTCTCCCTTGGTGGTGGTGCGCGTTGCACAGGCACAGAATACTAGGGTGAGTGTACAGACAATAAGCAGTGTAAAATTACGAGAGGAGCGAATTCTCATTACCGTTCTCCTTCTGTTTTGCTCTCCTGGTTTGGATGCAAGCATTTCTTTCAATGAAATCAAAATGCCCGTTTGTTCAGTATAGCCTGAAATTAGTTAGATGGTAGAAAAAATTGCCAGAATATGGAGAGGGCAATTGCTGTATACCTTGCCGTTCCGTTTTTACTTGCAATGAGACTCTATGTCTTTGTCGTTTCCAAGATCAGGTATCGCATGAAGTCTTGTCATCTTCTTGTGTAGGGCATCATTCTGGACAAAACTAGTTTAAAGAATTGTTCTCCCTCTGGAAAATTTTTCTTTAGCAGGTGAGTTTAGGGAGAAAAGTCTTGGGTTTTTCACCTTGGGATGATAGGTTTAGTTGCTGTGCATTGTCCTGGTATCAGGAGTATTTCCTAATTAGAAAAGCCCTGCATCGGTCAAAGATGCATGTTTAATGCAAGTCTGGCCATTTCTGTTGCACAGATAGTGGAGCAGAAAACAGGAATGAAACCACTGTTTGTCGAGCAGGCTTCTCCTGTCATCGCCTTGCATGCAGGCAAAGGGTCGATTTCCCTTTCGTACATAGCAAAGTGACTGGTTTATGTGAACGGCACTGTTGTAAACCAATAACCTCTAATTCCCTAAATCTTTTCTCACCACAAGGTGGGAAACCAGTTTGATCTATACTAACCAAGATTCCAGCGGCTTTTCCGTATAATTTCCTGCAAACATGTTGTATTTATGTCCGAGTCGTGCTATAAAAGTGGTGAGAATATTTATTATCACCACATGGAGGCATGCATCACATGGCCAACAAATTCATCCGGTATGAGCTGAAAAACGGAGCCGAATACGCCTCGGTCTGCCTCCCTATGCGCGTCGACGGCAGGAAAGTCAACAAAACCGAGAACCTCGGGCGTGTTCTGGACAAGCAACAGGGTATTTTCAAGAACCGTGAACGCGGCGTCTTCCGGTACACCCTCGAGCAAGGCTACCAGGACGCTCCCGCAGAAAGCCATGCCATGGCATTGAAACCCAAAGGGCCGGAACGTCTGATCCTCGATTTCGGCGACGTGCATGTCCTGCATGAGTATCTGAAGACGACCCCCTACCATGCGGTTCTGACATCCCTGCTTCCAGACCAGGGCGACACGCTGCTTGCCCTGGTATACTACCAGATCCTTGCAAGCGGGGCCCGCCGGTATGCCGGGTCCTGGTACGAGGGAAGCTACGCGAGGCTGCTGCTCCCCCGCGCCGCCCTGGGCAGCCAGCGGATCAGCGAGTTCCTTTCCGTTTTGGGTGACGAGGCCCTGCAAAGACGGTTCTTTTGCACATACCTGGCCAAGCAGTTCCCCGCCGAGACCGTCCACGGGCTGCTGATCGACAGCACAGGACTGCCGAACAGCATCGATTTCCCCTACACTGCATACTCCAACCATGGCGGGCAGGTGAGCGTGGAGACAAGGCTCATCTATGTCACCGACCGGCTCAGCGGGATGCCCTTGTACTTCAGGTATGTTGCGGGCAACGTGATCGACGTATCGACCCTCAAGGCGACCATCGGGGAGCTGCAGATGTGCGGGATCGCTGCCGACTACGCCATCCTGGACGCCGGATACTTCACCGAGGACAACATCAAGGCTCTGCATGAGAACGAGATAGCATACCTGACAAGGCTGAAGCCCAACCGCAAGCTGTATAAGCAGCTGGCCGCCGCCCATGCGCAGGCTCTGCAGTACGGGGGCAATCTGGTCAGCTACAATGGCAGGGCTGTCTATATCAAACGGGTCCCCTGCACTGTAACCTCCGGCATCGACGCCTTCGCTTACATCGGCATCGACATGCTGCGCAGGTCCTATGAGATGAATGCGATGCTGGTGAATGCCGTCGAGGATGATCTCGGCCCGGAGGAGATCGACGGCAACCTCTCCAAGCTCGGATTGTTCATCATGATATCATCCGAGGAGATCGACACCAAGGAGTTGCTTCCCCTGTACTATGCCCGCCAGCAGATCGAGCAGGTGTTCGATATCACCAAGAATTATGCCGACATCCTTCCGCTGAGGGTACATGGTGAGGATACGTTCAGGGGGCACCTGTTGCTGTGTTTCATCGCCACCATCATCTGTAAGCGGCTGCAGGGGGAGTTGGACGCAAAGGGTGTAAACCTCATCGGCTTGTTCAAGGAGCTGAGGAACCAGAAGTGCAAGGTGTACGATTCTCTGGTGGTGGTCCAGGAAGCAACCAAAAAGGTGAACGACTCCTACAAGGCGCTCAAATTGAAGAGCCCGGACAAGATCCCTAGGTAGCTTGGCCAAATTTGTGGTGAGAAAAATCATCGGGAATTAGAGTTAAATGAACGAGCTCCGGGTGTCTCCAGTCCGGGGCTTTTTCATTCAGCTGTTATATGGAAAGCGGCGAAAAAGCTGGAAACTTTTCCAGAACTTACTTTTTTGGAATAGTCCTATTCCTGCACCTAAGGAAATATCTATCCTTATAGGCAAGGGGTCTTATATACGAATAGACGGCCGATTGCTTTTGACCCGCTTCATGGCACGTGGTACTCTAAGAGTCGCCGAAGGGAGGTTATTCAAATGAAGGTTAAATCATTTCTTCTTGTTGTTGCCCTGTTGAGTATAGGTGCTATGGCAGTGTTTCCTAGTGCTTTAACCGCTTTTACCGAAGAAGGAGTAACCGTTACCCTTCATAGAGATGGGACGTGGGAAAAGAAAGTCGTTGAAATAAAGCACAAAGACATTGGTGTCCCTACTGAAAGGAATCTTTTTTCTCTGGTTATTAGAGAGAGAAACGCAGAGCTATATGACCATTATTTAGAGCACTACGAAGGTGTCAATTTAAGGAATACAATAATCGTTTTATTTAACAAAATAATGACCATGACCATGTCCATGGCTAGACCTCCTGCATACAAAGAGGCATTGCTAAAAGGGGTGCAATACACATACCAATACGGGGTGGTGTTTATGCTTCCTTGGGGGGCGCAAAACGAAATGGTTTCCAATCTTTATTTCTTCTGGGAATTAGCAAATAGATTTGAAGATGATAAGAAGTACGAAGAGGCATTGTCATTTTATGAAAAGCTAAAAGATATATTTGTAGAAACTGGGGAAATGTACCCATATGATTGGATGTTTGGTGAGAATAGTCTTGAAGAAATAGAAGGGAAGATCTATAAAATGAACTTTCTAATGTCCTTGCAATGATTAGTGGTCAACTGAAAAGGACTTATCCGGCAAAGAGTTTGTTGTGGTGACAGGTACTAATGATACGGTTAATTTTGGCCGTGCGTAACTTAACGCTGTATATACAACAAATATAACCAGAGCAATGTTCATTATAGTCTGTAAGGGACTTCTGTTGCGTTCACCACAGTATGGGCAATCCTTTGCCTTTTTGCTTATTTCTTTCCCACAGGTTTTACATTCTACCAGCTTCTTCTCTTCGAACTTACTGAGAACTACCCATAGCAATCCAAATGCCAATAAAATAATTATAGCTTCGGTCATCTCCCTACCCTCAAGCCTAATTCTAGTCTATTGGTTTCTACAACACAACATTTCTGAAGTTTGGGCCACCTAGTTCTTGAGCTTGCGGTCTGAACTTTCCTTGGATCTATATGTGAATAGACAGCCATTTATTCCCGTAATCGCAGCGCAGAGCATTTGGTGCGTCCTGTTCGATCGTTTAAATAGAGACACAATTAATTATAGTAACGCAAGGAGGAGGGGGTCGTAAAAAACTTCCTTCACCATCTTGCAGTAGATCATCATAAAATTCTTCATAAGAGGGTTTATGCACCACTAGAACATGATCTTTTGAATTCGAATGAGATAGTTTTATTGGTCCATGTTTTAGCATACCGACTATTACCATATGCTATGGGGAGCTTACGCTTCTCTGCCTTGCTTTGAGTAGTTTCAAGGCTTTTCTTATTGGATTGATTCTAGACCTGTCTAGCGTTGTCTGTATGGCTGTTTGGAAGCGTTGCACAAAGAAGAAGCCCCCAACTATGAGGGTTTCTATA
>ERZ795030.5538-NODE-5538-length-11571-cov-6.917767_pt1 | contig 11571 bp, 10 predicted proteins | sample MGYA00375122_ERZ795030 | MGnify/ENA primary metagenome ERZ795030 (study PRJEB30165, sample SAMN05720146) | activated sludge metagenome | isolation source: anaerobic digester from wastewater treatment plant | place: Japan | collected 2015-04-20 ...
CTCTTTCTCAGCCCCGGCTGCGACAGCGGTTTCATATACGGCTGGCCGCCGGAGCATCCTGTCAGGCTCCACATCAAGGTATTTGACTGCGCTGGTGTACGCAGCCCTGGCCTTTATTCCCATGAGTGAAATGTCAACATTGAACTCATGGCTGACGGGCATCCAGATACCCTCTTCCACCGGTGTGTAAAGCTGCCGTACCCTTATGCGTCCGGCCATGTTGTCATTGGTAAGATCAAGGGAGTGAATGGCCCACAGGTCCTCCACGATGTATATCACTCCGGTGAAGAGCTGCTGGCTCTTCCGGCGCGGTGTAACGCTGATCTTGTCAATCACATGGTTGCCCTGCGATGATGAACCAAGAAATCTGAAGTTATAATGAGAGAATGCATTTGGCGCAAGGGGCGATATTGCCATCTCTACCAGTACAGGCTGATAGAAACTGGCTTCGATGAAGTCCATCGGTGAGACCTGCCCCTGTGTCAGATCTTCGCTTGAGTTGGCGGAGATAACCCGGTGTTCGTATTTGTCAGGAGCTGTGAATGTTATCATGTTCACCGACTCAGTGAAGTAGTATTTGCCCACCTTCAGGTCATCGCCGTTTGCGTCGATCTTCATCCTCCGTTTGAGCATTTCAGGAATCCGGTCAACACTGCCACCGCCCCTGATGTAGACCTCGGCTTTCCACATCTTAACCTGGTTGAGGTGATAAGGCGCCATACCTATTGCCTTGCGCATGATGAAATATGCAGGATCCTTTCCTGATGCCGAGACCCTCACCGCCGGTATCTCGAAGAGCTGCTCTGCAAGGATTATACTGGCAGAGACATCTTCGTCGGTGATGGTTATGCTTTTTGTCACCGGAATGTATCCGAGGAACTGGTAGTTTACGGTGTAGTTGCCGGGAGGGAGGGATATCTCGTACCAGCCCTCGTTGTTTGAGGTGGTACCCTGGCGCAGTTCAGTGATATAGACAGAGGCGTAAGGCATTGGCGCTCCGCTGCTGTCGGTTATCCTGCCGCCCAATACCTGGGCATTGATTGAAACGGCAGGGAAGAGAAGAAATGCAATAAGGACCAGTATCCCTGTACCCTGAACAGGGCCGGTATTCATAATGTTCGGAAAGGAAGAAGGTGCCTCCCGGATTTGTCTCCTGCCGCGCATCTTTATTCTGATTCTTCGGAATGGTCTTTCAGTGAGGAGCCGGCCACCACAATTACAAATTCGCCCCTGGGGGCGGTTGTGCGGAAGTGATCTGCCAGTGAGGCAAGGGTCCCGCGAATGGTCTCCTCGAATTTTTTCGTTATCTCGCGTGAGACGGAAGCCCTTCGGTCTTCACCAAGGGCAGCGGCAAGCTGTTCGAGGGTTTTGACAATACGGAAGGGTGATTCATAGAAAATCATTGTGCGCTCTTCCCCGGCCAGGGCCGAAATCCTTTTCTGTCTCCCCTTTTTCTGTGGAAGGAATCCCTCGAAACAGAAGCGGTCTGATGGCAGGCCGGAGCATACCAGTGCAGGCACGAAGGCGGTGGGGCCGGGAAGTGACTCCACGGGTATCTCTCTCTCGAGGCACCTGCGAACCAGGAGGAAGCCCGGGTCGGAGATGCCGGGGGTGCCGGCGTCAGATACAAGAGCTGTCACCGTGCCTCCCTCAATGGCGTCACACACCGCCTCGAGGCTGCGATGCTCATTGAATTTGTGGTGCGAACGGAGCGGGACACTTATCCCATAGTGGTCAAGAAGGATCCTTGTGGTCCTGGTGTCTTCGGCAAGGACAAGGCCGGCCGATCTCAGCACCTCCAGGGCACGGATGGTTATATCGCCAAGGTTGCCGATGGGTGTGGGCACCAGGATAAGTCTAGACATGCAGGCTGAATTTTCTGCGTACCACGTCAACGAATGATGACTGAGCGGCAGGATCGCTGCCCATGACGGTGCTTTCGTCGAGTATTCTCATCGCCTCGCCCAGTGACGCTGCCGCGTTCAGTCGTTTGATGGTGTCATTGTATGCCAGCGCATCACCGCTGAAGAGCTCACGGATGAAGTAGAACCTGTCATTAATGCCTATGGCAGCAGCTATATCGGAGACAGGCTTGCTTTTCATGACTGAAGAGATGACCTCCTCCTTCTTTTCCGTCTGCATCTTGTCAACAAGGGCTCCGCCTGAGGTGAAGCGGTCAGCAAGGATTGCCTTTGAATGCTCCGGACTCTTTGGCTCTCCCTTCACCGGCTTCGTTTCAGTAGCCCGGGCTTCAGACGGGTCTGTCGCGGCAGTTCCGGCTTCAGCCTGGTCTGTCACGGCAGTTTTGGCTTCAGCCTGACTGACCTTTTGGGTGGTCTCTTCAGCCGGGTCTGTCGCAGCAGCTTTGGTTACTACCGCAGTGACCTTCCGGGTGGCCTCTTCTTCCGGCGCTGCCTTTGAAGCGGCCTCTTCAGCCGGAGTGACCTTTTGAGTGGCCTCTTCTTCCGGATATGTCACCTCGGCTCCGGTCACAGCCTGACTGACCTTTCGGGTAGCATTCTCAGCTGAGGCGACTTTCCGGATTGTGTCTTCAGCCGGGTCTGCCTTTGGAGCGGTCTCCCTGGCTGGCGCTGCCTCTGCAGTTCCGGTCACAGCCTCCTTTTCATCAGGTGCCCCGCTGAGTGAAGGCAGCAATCTGACCAGGCTCGCAGCGCTTCCTATGCGTGACCTGGCAAGCTCTATTTCCGCTTTATCCGATCCTGATATGCCGGAGAGCTGTTCCAGCGAAGTCAACGCCTCCTCCAGATCCTTTCCAATAATGTTGACAGCTGTCAGGAAATCCATCTCGCTTAGTTTTTTAATTATTTCCGTTTTCTTTATTTTGCAAAAGTAATCAATAATAGTTTTTCGGGCTGAATAATTCAATCCTGAGTATTGAACGGCCCGGTAACAACTGAAGTATGGAGTTTCTCGAAAATTCGGTTGACCATGCCGGCAAGCGGGGATCGGTGGAGGTGATTGTCGGGTCTATGTTTTCCGGTAAGACCGAGGAACTGATAAGGAGATTGCGCAGGGCGATGTTTGCCGGGCTGAAGGTGGAGATTTTCAAGCCTGCCGTAGATATGAGATACTCTGAGGACAAGGTTGTGTCACATGATGAGAAGTCAATCATGTCTACCCCTGTGGAGAATGCATCCTCTATACTTCTCCTTGCCTCCGGCGTGGAGGTGGTGGGGATAGACGAAGCCCAGTTCTTTGACAACAGCCTCGTCGAGGTATGTACCATGCTTGCAGACGGCGGCACGCGTGTGATTGTGGCAGGCCTCGACATGGATTTCTCGGGGAGGCCGTTCGGGCCCATCCCTGCCCTGATGGCCGTTGCCGAGTATGTGAGCAAGGTGCACGCCATTTGTGTCAGGTGCGGAAATCTTGCAAACCATTCCTATCGTAAGATAAAGAGCGATAAGGTGGTTGTGCTGGGCGAAAGGGATATATATGAGCCGCTGTGCCGCTCATGTTACGTAAAGGCTGTAAACAGGTGATAATCGGGGCCCGGGAACTGGCGCACATCACAGGCGGAACGCTTACAGGTGATGAAAACCTGAAGGTCATCGGCATAATGACTGACAGCAGGTCGCCGGGCGCTGGCCCTGACATGCTCTTCATAGCCCTGCGGGGACCCAATCATGACGGACATAAATTCATAGAACCTCTCTATGCAAGGGGTGTGAGGCTGTTTATTGCTGACACTCTTCCCCCCGGACACGGTGAGATGGCCGGTGCAGCTTTTGTAAAGGTGACAGATACCCTGGATGCGCTCCAGTGCATAGCAAAGTGGCGCCGTGAGAGCTTCAGGGGCAGAGTCATAGCTGTAACGGGAAGCGCCGGAAAGACGATAGTCAAGGAGTGGTTGGCAGGGGTGATGAGCAGTTCCCGAACTGTTATCCGCAGCCCTAAAAGCTACAACTCACAGGTAGGCGTGGCACTCTCGCTGATGAATCTTGATGAGAGCCACGAGATTGCCGTCATCGAAGCCGGGATCTCCAGACCCGGGGAGATGGAGAGGCTGGCACGCATCATCAGGCCGGATATTGTAATCATTACAAATGTGGGTGACGCCCATGGCGAAAACTTTTCCGGCCGGGAGGCCATCGCGGCGGAGAAGCTCAGACTGGCTTCCGGGGCACAACTTCTGATATGCAATGCAGATGACAGGATTATCAGGAATGAGATGGCGTCAAAGTATCCGGAGGTCCCTCTCTTTACATGGTCACTCGCAGGTAATGCTGCCAGCCTTGAAGTTGAGGCAGCCGATACTGTTGACAACGGCCGGATACTGCGGTGCAAAACAGCAGACGAATCATTTGAGGCGGCCATTCCTTTTGCTGATCATGCCTCTGCAGAGAATGCTGTCTCAGTCATCGCATGCTGCCTGGCTGAAAAAATGCCATCAGAGCTGATAGCCGGGGCGATGGCAGAGCTGCCGGCGGTGGCAATGCGCATGGAGACGAAACGGGGCATAAACGGCTGCACCCTGATAGAAGATTACTATAACTCTGATCCTGCCTCCCTTGGAATGGCGCTGGATTTTCTACAGACCCGTGCAAGGGGAAAGACTACCCTCATTCTGTCTGACTTCAGACAGATAGGAGGAGATGAGAAGCAGCTTTATGCGGGTGTGGCCAGGGCTGTAAGAAACTCGGGGATTGACCGGTTTATAGGGATTGGCGAGGCTCTGTCACGGCAGAGGGATTCATTTCAGCCGGGATCGCTCTTCTTCAGTTCAACGGCAGATTTTGCAGATGCCATCCCCGGACAACAGTTCAGGAACGAGACAATCCTGATCAAGGGGGCACGTGTTTTCGGACTTGAGCGTATCAGCAGGCTTCTTGTAAGGCAGCTTCACCTCACACGGCTGGAGATAAATATGAATGCCGTGGTTCATAACCTCAATGAATTCAGGCACTTACTTAAACCTGGCACCGGGATTATTGCGATGGTAAAAGCATTTGCCTACGGCTCCGGAGCGGCCGAGATAGCATCTCTTCTCGAGTACAACGGGGTGAGCCGTTTTGCAGTTGCCTATGCAGATGAAGGTGTGGCACTGAGGGAAGCCGGCATCACGTCGCCTGTCATGGTCATGAATCCGGATGAAAGCGTGATGGAGCTGATAATTCATCATGACCTCGAGCCTGAGATATACAGTATCGGGTTTTACTCGGCTTTTGCCGAAGTTGCCAGACGACACGGCCTTCTCCATTACCCCGTGCATATCAAGCTAGACACGGGGATGCACAGGCTTGGATTTGACATGAGTGATATGGAGGAGCTGACCAGGCAACTTGCAGGGCAGCAGCATCTGAAAGTTGTTTCACTCTTCTCACATCTTGCTGCCAGTGATGATCCGGAGCATGACGCATTTACGCACCGGCAGGCCAGACGACTGACAGATGCGGCCGAGAGGCTGTGGAAAGCTCTTGGCTACCGCTTCAGCCTCCATCTGCTTAACACTTCAGGACTGGTCCGCTTTCCGGAATACCAGTTTGACATGGTCAGGCTTGGAATAGGTCTGTACGGTATTGGTCATCATGAGGGGGTAATGCTACAGAACACCGGAAGGTTTGTGACTGCCGTATCACAGGTAAGGAGGGTTCCTGCCGGCGATCCGGTCAGCTATGGCTGCAGGGGCGTCTCAGACCATGAGAGGCAGATAGCGGTTATACCGGTGGGCTACGCCGACGGGCTGCGCCGGCAACTGGGAGACGGAAGAGGCGCTCTTTTCATTAAGGGCCGGAGGGTCCCGGTGGTTGGCAGTATATGCATGGATATGTGCATGGCCGATGTCACGGGAATGGATGTCAAACCCGGAGATGAGGCTGAGATTTTCGGAGCAAATATATCCATTGAGGAGATAGCCTCACTTTGCAATACAATACCGTATGAGATTCTCACCTCAATACCCCGGAGAGTCAAAAGGATTTATGTGAATGAGTGATCAGCCCAGCTGGCTTATCTTCTCAAGCCTCGCCGGGTCAACAATGCTGATCTTTTTCCCGTCCAGTGCAATGACAGATTCGGATGCGAACATCGAGAGAGTCCGTATAGCGTTAGAGGTAGTCATGTTTGAAAAGCAGGCAAGGTCTTCACGCGAGACATAGGCCTTGATAGTACGGCCGTCATTCTCAACACCGTAGGTATCACGCAGGACAAGCAGCGACTCGGCAAGGCGACCTCGGATATGTTTCTGGGTCAGCGAGATGGTTCTCCCGTTAGAGAACGAGAGTTCAATTGCCATCATTCTCATGAGCTTCATCGACAGATCAGGATTGCGTCTGATCAGCTTCATAAACGGATCCTTGTCAAAGTGGCAGACACCCGATTCTTCTATAGCTACCGCTGAAGCGGAATAGGCGTTGCCGGAAATAAAAGCAGCAAAACCTATCAGACCCTGCGGCCTTACCATTCTTATAATCTGTTCACGACCCCCGATGCCTTCCTTGTACACCTTGACCTTACCTGATGCCAGACAGTAAACACCTGCCGCCCTGTTACCCTCGTGAAAAATCATTTCCCCCTTTTTCAACGAAATGCATGAATGATTCTGTAACAGAAACTCCTTCTCCTTGTCAGGAAGATCCCTGAAAACAGAAAACGGTCCTTCAATGCATTGCTCAAGGTACGGACTGGTATAAAGCATTTCCCCTTATGTTTAACAACATATACAAAGATATTAAAAAAGTGCTCAAAAGGGAAAATTAACGTTTTTTAACACACTACTACTCAGATAGTTGAGTGTCAGGTAATAGTATCAGTGGCGTGTGGCTATAATTGGTATCCTTCTTCCTGTGCCGAAGGCTTTTGATGAGACCCGGAGTACGGGAGGGGTTTGTTTTCTCTTGAATTCGCTGGTGCGGACGAGTCTGAGGATCTCCTCAACCAGCTCCTTGTCAAATCCGTCAGCAATAATCCGGTCAGCGGACCACTCCAGGTCAATATGCCGGTACAGGACCGGATCGAGCAGGCTGTAGGGAGGAAGGGAATCGGTATCGAGCTGGTCAGGTTTAAGCTCCGCTGACGGAGGTTTGGATATTATTGCAGGAGGTATGATCTCCGCATGGCTGTTTATCTCCCTGGCAAGTTGGTACACTTCGCTCTTGTAGAGGTCACCTATTACAGAGAGGCCTCCTGCCATATCACCGTACAGTGTTCCGTAACCTACAGCAGCTTCGCTCTTGTTGGAGGTATTGAGAAGCATATATCCGAATTCATTTGCGAAAGCCATTAGTATCACAGCGCGGAGCCTTGCCTGAATGTTTTCCAGGGTAACACCAGGTTCCTTTCCGGCGAAGAAGGGCTGAAGGGTTTTTTCCACTGTCTGGCGTGCATCCTCTATGCTCACTATATGGTAAGGCATCCCGATCTTATCTGCCATCTTCACCGAGTCTGACACCGAGTGTTCTGATGAGTAGACTGAGGGCATCAGCAGGGCGAGGGTGTTCTCTGGCCCCAGGGCTTCTGCTGCAAGTGCCGTTACCACCGCTGAGTCAATTCCGCCGGAAAGTCCGATGATGGCTCTTTTTATCCCGCCTTTCACGAAGAAATCGCGTAGCCCCGTAACCAGCGCCTGGTGAATGAGGCCTGTCATATCCCCGGGAAGCGGGGCAGGGAAGGAGAGGCTGTTCCGGTCAGTTCCCGGTGACGGTATCTCCACTGTCCTGACCTCCTCGGTGCAGAATCCCAGTCTGTCAATGATGGTTCCGTCAGAATCAATGAGAACGGAGGAACCGTCAAAGATGAGCTCGGAATACCCTCCTGTCTGGTTGACGGAGATAAGCGGCACCATGTATTTCCTGGTGTTGCGGATGAATACCTCCTCCCTGACACTGATCCGGTTATGTGCAAATGGATTGGCTGCAATGTTTATGATGAACGAGGGATGCTCCTTCATTATCTCATCCAGTGGCGCCATACTGTACAGACGCCGGGGGCCCTTGTCGCCAAATGGCTGCCCGTACCAGATATCTTCACAAATGGTGACTGCAATCTTCTGACCGTTGAGTTCAACCGGCCGGAATGTGTCTCCTGCCTTGAAATACCTCTCTTCATCAAAGATGTCATAGTTGGGCAGCAATGTCTTGTTCACCACCGCTTTAATCTTTCCTTCATGGAGGAAGAAGGCCGAGTTGTGGAGTTCTTTTCCGTAATCACCGGTGTTGGGCGAGGGTCCGCCCACAATGGCGGCGATCTCGTTGCAGTGGGTTGCAATCTCACGGATTGCGGCCATGGAGGAGTCAATGATGTCACTGCGCCGCAGCAGGTCAAGCGGAGGGTAGCCTGTCACCGCCAGTTCGGAGAAGACAACCAGGTCAGCGCCCTGCCGGCGTGCCTCTTCGATGGCCGTGAGAATCTTACCGCTGTTGTATGCTATGTCACCGGGGATATAGCTCAGCTGTGCGAGAGCAACCTTCATAGCTGGCAGGTCAGAATTTTAATCCGAGCCTGATTTTGAACATCCTCAGTCCCGATCTGTCAGGGTGCTGGTTCACATCCTTCAGGTCCTTGGTGATGTCAAAGAAGTCCTGTGCGTAGGAGATGCCTGCAATCAGGGATGCGTCGAAATTAAGTTCATATTCGATCCCGCCTCCGATATGCCATCCGGCATTCATTCCGTAGACTTCATTTTTGGCATTTTCGGCAAAAATCTGCAGGGTGGGAAGGTCTATCGTAGATTTGATCAGCAGCCTGACATCGAACCCGATGTCAGTGAAATAGGTAAGATATCCCACCGGGTTTGTCTGAAGCCGGACTCCAATCGGGATATTCAGGTACCTCAGATTATACTTCATTTCATCGCCGGGCGGGATGGTCGGGGGGGTAAGGTTATTGAACACCAGTGTATGACTCTCAGTGGAGCTCTGCCTTCCTCCGGCGGAGATGAGGCTGATGCCCGATGAAATGGCGTAGTTCTCTGCGAAGTAATGCAGCACGTTGAGTCCTATGTCGAATCCTGCCCGTGCTCCTTCACTGACATATTCTGACTCGTTTGAGCCCATCCATGAGATCACCGGGTCAGCGTGGACCACGAACACAAGCTCCTGCGCGACGGCTCTGGCGGGTAGCGCAGCCATCAGTACAAATATCATTGTCCCTGACACCGTCCGTTTGATTGCTCTTTTCATCTTATCACTCTTTGCCGGGCTAAAAATATAAATAAATGTCCTTATTTTGTACTTTCAACGTTAGATTACAGACTGCATGACCCATAATGCCAGAATAATCGCCGCCGCTGCCCTGGTGCTGCTAACCCTGTTTTCATCATCATGCCGCCGTGATCCTTACAGGGTTAACGTGTCAGGGATAGCTCTTGATCTCAGGATAAGAGACCTGGGGAGCGAGATTTTCGGTACTCCGCCGAACGAGATGGCAGCCAAAGCTGATTCCCTGAGAATTGAGTATGGGAGGGTACTTGATATTTACAGCACAGTCATCGGGCTGGGTGATCCTTCAGACGAGCGGTGGAATTCGGCTTTCGTTCTCTTTGCCACCGATCTCCGCAACCTCGATCTGTGGGATACGGTGAAGAAGGTGTGGCCTGACACGGAACGACTTGAGAAGGAGCTTGAGAGCGCGTTCAGGCATTACAAGCACTACTTTCCTGACAGGGTTGTGCCGCAGGTTGTTGCATGTTTAACGATATTCAACAACAGCATCATTGTTGACGACTCTCTGCTGATGGTAAGCCTTGACCGGTATCTTGGAGCCGGCTCAGCATATTATCCGGCGATAGGCATCTATAATTACCAGGCCAGGAAGATGACGCCTGACTACACTGCCTCTGACTGCATGTATGCATGGGCCGCCACGGAGTGGGATTACAACTCAGCCGGTTACGGTGCGAAGAACCTTCTGAACACCATGCTTCATGAGGCCAAACTGGTCTATTTCACCAGACGGATGATGCCTGTGCTTGCAGACACGGTGCTTTTCGGGTTTACGGGGAGACAACTGGAGTTCTGTAAGGAGAGTGAAGCTATGATATGGGAGTATCTGGTGAGCAAGGATCTGTTGTTTTCTACCGATGGTTTTATGATCCGCAAATTTACCGGTGAGGCTCCGTTTACCAGTTACTTTACGGAGCAGTCGCCGGGCCGGGCAGTGGTATGGACAGGATTCAGGATCATTGAGAGGTATATGAACAATAACCCGGATGTGACCATGGAGGAGCTCATGGCAATGACTGACTGCCAGGTGATTCTGGCCGGGGCAAAGTATAATCCGAAAATGAGCAATTAGCAATTAGCAATTAACAATGTGCAATTAGCAATTAGCAATTTTCTGTCTTTCGTCGCAGTCTGTTTATCTGCCCTTCGACGGGGTCTGTTGAAAAAAACTCTTTTTCATGCAGCGTTTCGGCAGTTGGTTTCGTATTAATTTATAATGAAGCCGCGTGGAAATATACCGACACAATCATGAAATATCTAATTTACATAGGATTGGCATCAATCCTTCTCATAAGTTGTGAGGACAACCTTCAATTTGAAAAAATGCCTTGTACTTATCTGGATTATTATTACTACCGGGATGAACCCTATTACCTGGGTGAAATGTCAGATGAGTACATTTTAATTGCTTGTGATCAAAGCAATAATGACTCCTCAATTCGGGATTTCATAAAATCAATTGACTTTTTTGACCATAGTTTTAATTATGAAATAAATGAGATCACTAATTATCCCTACAAATATCTTATAGCTAAACTGATTAAAAAGTGTACATGTGAAGAGATTGCCTGGATTCTGGATTCTTTAAAACAGGCCCCAATTGTTGTCTACACACATTATACAACCAAAACAAATGACTGCTCAAATTTAATCTGGGAGCCTATTGGAAAACTCTGCGTCAACACCTACAGTAATATCTTCTATGTAAGAGTAAAAGATGCAGGTAATATCTCTGATTTGAATAACATAATATCTGAAACCAATACCACCTTAATTGAGCAGGATAGATTTATGAGCAACTGGTTTTCATTGAGTGCCATTAAAAATTCAAAGGGTGATGCATTGCACATGGCTAACTATTTCTATGAAACAGGTTTATTTGATGCTTGCGAACCAGATATTATCAAAATAGCTATTGAATAAAATAATTTTCAAACAGGTTGGTATATGTCATTGGCCCTCCATGATGCGGCAATCGGGCAACTAAAGAGGAAAGTTTTGTGGCAGGCGCCACAGCCTGTTCCGGTGGGCGCTTGCCTGAGTACATATGTCCGCCATGTAGATCATGCATGCTGGCAGATGCCTGGTTCCGGAGAGCAGATTGCAAGCAAAAAGAAAGGCTGCCCCTTTAGATCTGGAGCAGCCCACTTTATTTTCCTTAATGGGGAATGCGGTTATGCCGGATGAATAGCCTCTACCGGGCAAACGTCGGCGCAGGCCCCACATTCGGTACATATATCCGGGTCAATCTTGTAGATGTCACCCTCAGATATAGCCTCAACCGGACATTCATCTATACAGGTTCCGCAAGCTGTGCAGTCTTCTGAAATTTTGTAAGCCATTATACTTTTTTTTAAAGATTACGGGCGTAAAATTATCTCTTATTTTC
>ERZ795030.5540-NODE-5540-length-11567-cov-3.864750_pt1 | contig 11567 bp, 9 predicted proteins | sample MGYA00375122_ERZ795030 | MGnify/ENA primary metagenome ERZ795030 (study PRJEB30165, sample SAMN05720146) | activated sludge metagenome | isolation source: anaerobic digester from wastewater treatment plant | place: Japan | collected 2015-04-20 ...
CGAGAGACTTTCTTCCCCGTTACCATCAAATCCCATACTAACAGCGCATCTGGGGCGGCATCTGACGGCACGCGGGCGGCCTGCCAGGTATGCGCCCTTGAACTGGGCCTTCGTGGCATGGGCTTCAGCCCTGAGGCATTCAGCAATAAGCAAAGCGTGCTCTACCTGCACCTGCTTCCATTCTTTGCCTTTCCGATGAACTGGATGGAAGCCGCTCGGCAACAATTTGGCTTCAGCCGCCGCGAGCTGCGCACCCAGTTCAGTGAAGCTACGCTAAGGAGGCTGTTTGAGGCATTCTTCTCGCCTAGCGCCGACAGCGAGTGGCAATGGATAGCAGCCATCGCCGATCCGTTGCGCGTGATGACGGCGGCTTTCTTCGCTGAAGATGCGCGTGCTCGGGACGAGTTCTTCGGCACTCCACCTGTCGATGTGACGGGAAGTGTCACTCTGGGCCTGTACACGCGGAGAAACGAGCGCAAGCCGGGTGGGCGCGAAATGGAGGATGAGATCGGCAGGAAGGAGATCTGGACGCGCGGCGTCGTCTTGGCGGGGCTTCTCGCCCAGGCGCTGCCAGTGCGAGTGGTTGTCTCCGAGTCGCCGCTCGTGGGCTTTGATGCAGCAGCCCTGAAGAGTTCTCTCACACTGCTCAATCCGCCAGAGATAATCAAGGCACTGCTGCTGCGCATCCGCCAGCGAACCCCGATCGCCGGGAAGTTTCGGCCGGCTGACGATGAAGTATCGCAGGCCGAGCTTCGGGACGTACTGCGCGCGCTCGTGTTTGCGTTGCGCGTCAACAAGACGCTGGGAGGCAGCGCGATTAGGGCCGACGGACGAGAGTACAGCAAGCGACCGAGCCGGCGCGTTGTTGAGATCGTCCGCGAACTGGCTGACGGGGTCCTTCCGGGTGCATGGCTGCATCAGCGAGATTGGCAGAGCCGGCGGGAGCAATACCGTCCGAGTTGGCTGTCAGAGGCCTACCGCACATTCACACGAGCTTGTATGGAGGTGGACGAAATGGTGAACCCGCAAGAGACTGATCGCCTGCGCGAACTGGCGCGCATCACGCAGACCTTCTACTCGCCGCCGGTGTACGACTCAGCCCATGCGCTGACGCTGCCATTCAAGCTTGCCACCAAGACGCTTCAGAGATTCGATGCCACAGGGGTGACCGAGGCCGAGATCAGGACGATTATGCGCAGTGACATTGAGTCGGCGATTAGGCGGCAGACAGGCGTGGAGGGGAGCCGCGCCTGGATCGTGCTCAAGCGTGCGAAGGCCCGGCGCACGCCAGATGACGCGCCGGTGGCCGTGCAGCTTTCGGAGGGCGTGCACGCCTTCGTCGATGCTTTCATGCGAGACGTTGTCCATGGCATCTGTGGTGATACCACGAACTACCTGCTGCTGCGCAAGCGGCTCCAGTCGGGATACCTCATCCAGATGAAGGATCTTGCACCCCAGACCTGGGAACGCGAAGGATGGCGAATGTTCAGGAGGCCATCGGTGGCTGAGACTGACGCCGCAACCGACGAGTTGTCTGTATCCATCTAGAGACCTATCTTGAGAAGGAGGGCGCACATGACTCTCGATATCCGACATCTAGACCGACTCCAGCCGTATCTGTGCCAAGAGATTCCGGAGGTGATGCCTGCGCGCTACGTCCAACTGGTCATCGTGCGGCAACTAGAATCTCACGCCATCTTTACCACTGAAGGGGACGAACTGACCACACGGAAGGTGCGGGCCGGCCGCGTAGACAGCCAGGTTATTCCGCGTTTGATGATGTCGAACCGTAAGGTGCTTGCGACCGAGCGCCGGTTAGGCAAGGAGACGCTACGCGCCCTGGGTCTGTTTCCTGAGACAGCCGATACCTGCTATCTTGGCAAACAGTGCGGACGGTGTATCGACTGTATCCTGTGTGGATTCGCCGCGCTAAAGGGCCTGGGCAACATGAACTCGCGGGTGCTGACAGACGAGGGCTGGAGCTTGTGCGCGCGTTCAGGCTTCAACACCGATAACGTGACCTTCAATGCCATCAACGAGCGTACGCGGGGCACTGGTCAAGCGCTGGGCGATACTGACATGATACTCCCCGGAACCATCTTTGTCAGCGTGACTACCCTAAAGGGAGCGACGGCTAACGAACTGCTGTATTGGCTGTACTGTTCGCATTTCACTCGGCGCTATGGCGCAGATGCTTCGCGGATCGGCAAAATGAGGAATCACATCGTGGGCGTCGTAGGATCCTACGTGGAAGCGCTCTCGAGCCTGGATCTGTGCCAGCGCTTCTACGATGCGGTCAGCGATGCCACCGATCCCGAATCGCTGAAGGCCAAAGCAGACGAGATGGTAGTAGCTGCACTGAGTGACATCAAGCTCAACGGGTATGTCCACCTCACGCACACAGAGACGGACGAGGTTCTCACTGACTTTCTGGTACGCTATGGGAAGGGCGATGGCCTGCGCGCATGGCTGGTGCAGGCGAATGCTGAGGCAGAAGCGTACGCAGCAAGAAAGTCGAAGAAGGTGAAGGGCGAAGAGGACACCGAACAGCCGGCCGAAGAGGCAGAAGTGGATGGTAGTGAAGGGGATGGGGAGGATGTTGCCAACGACGAGGCATAGAGCACTCCCGGCGGTTCTCTACGGGGCCTTGGAGCTCCATGGCGATCTATTCTTTGCCTCGCTGGAGTTCCACGACCTGGTTGAGACCCTGCCCGTCATCCATAACTATGCGCTTACCTATGCCCTCGATCTGTGTGTCCCGGAGACGGGGCGGGTGACACCTCTGTACTGGGCGATGGAGCGCCGAAAGCAACAGCCCCGTTACCTGGATGATTTTGCCAATCTGGTGCAGGCGGGCACGTATGTGACACCCGCGAAATCGGTTGATGCCTTTCCGCCAACAGCCATCCGACAGTATGCCACCCGGGTGGACGAGTATCTGCATTGGGAGCGGAAGATCGACGACGTACTGTCGTGGGAGCCTAACCCGAAGAAGCGCAAGGCGAACACCCTGGCGAGCGTATTCCCACTGCACGGCTACCTCAAGGTGATCATGGTGGGGGCTCGTTTCCTCTTCTACGTCTACAATCCGCCTGCTGAGCTGCAGATGGAGCGGTACATACGTCTTGGCAAGTTCAATACCAAGGCTGCAGTAGTCCTGGCTCCTTGCAGTGAGGTAGCTGTCGCGGAGGCAGGACAGGTGGCAACGCATCCGGTCAACCCAGCGGACGTGCCTGGAGCGCTGCCGCTGAACCTGCTGACGATGCGTCCAACGCCTTTGGCGATGGCTGCCCGACTATCCCACGAAGCGCTCCTGGTGACTCATCCAGATCCCTGGAGCAGAGGGGGTAGGTGCATCACTGCGCACCTGCCAATCTCACCGCACTATGGCGGAGCTACAACTGGAGGGGCTGATGCTGTGTATCCGCACCGAGGCGGTCAGGCTTCATCAGGGCGGCCCCGCCGACGTTGATGGCCTATGCCCATTCGACTTTCAGGCGGCGCTTGAAGAGTATCTCATGGATGAGACGACCCGCGCCGTGTTCCTGAGCGCGGAAACCGGCGCGGGGAAGACCCGTGCGTTTACGCTGCCTGCCTTGAAGCGGCACAAGAACCTGATCATTGTGGCGCCGACGAACGCGCTGATCCAAGATATCCGAGCGAACGTGCAGAGGCTATGCGATCAAGTTGGCGCTCCCCACACAGTGCATGCGATCACGCGTTACGCGCTCTACGCGCTCAAAGGGCAACTTCCGCCCAACCGACGACCCACACAGGGACAGGTTCTGCTAGAGCTGCTGAGGGACGAAGTAGGTTCACCTGGAAGGCCTCGGGTCCTGGTTACCAACCCCGACAGCCTTGCCGTGGCATTGCAGGCCCTGTACTACAACTCTGAGAGCATCTTGCGCGAGGTCATCTACCGTTATCCCTGGGTGGTGTTCGACGAGTTCCATGCCTATGCACCGAAGCAAATCCCCTGCATCTTGTTCCTGCATGCGCTGAGTGACGCCTTTGCAGGATCGGCAGGACGCAAGACAGTGTGCTCGTCAGCAACACCAAGCTTTCGGTTTCGTGACGTGCTGCAGCGCGTGTTGGGGATTCCTGACGCGGCGCTGGTCGAACTCGATGCGCAGACGCAAGCGGAAGGTTTTCAGGTTCTTCAGCCGACGCGCTTTACATTTGCGCCGCGCGAATCAGGTTGGGACCGCTCTGCACTACGTAGATACGTGGCCGAGCACGTGTCTGCGATCCAGGGTCACCTCAGAACCGGTTCGTCGTCAGATGGTGCTCGACGGGTGTGCATCATCGCCAACTCGGTGTTCGAGGCATCGGAGATCGCTGACCTCTTGGCGCAGGCAGGGTTCTCGCGTGATCGTGATATCGAAGAAATCCGGGGGTTTCTGGCTCCTGGGCAAAGGGGGCGCGGGAAGAAGCCGATCGTCGTGGGAACTTCGGCGATAGAGTTGGGGGTGAACTTCCCTATCTCTCTGCTGTATACGGAGGGGGCCGAAGGGGCTGCGCTTATCCAGCGGCTGGGGCGACTCGGTCGCAGTGATCTTGACGCGGAGGCTGAGGCCCACGTGCTGGTGCCTCAAGCAGTCTACGATCAACTCTGCGAGATCGACGGTCGAACAGTGCCCCGTTTTGAGTTCCGAGAGAAGGTTTTGAGCGCGTACCCCACGTTCGAGTCCTTCTGGAGCTATGTGGAGCAACTCGGCCTGTACGAGAACTGGTTCTACATTCAGCGCATGGAGGAGCTGAACACTCGGTATCGAGCAAGAGCGGCGCCGCATACATCGCCTCGCCAACGCGCGTTCCTCGAAGAGACCCTGTTGCCAAGGCTGGCACGGGGCTATGGTGTTGTAGACTGGAAGGCCCACCTCAAGCGAGTGGATGAGTATATCGATCGGAAAGGGCGGAGGGCGCGAGATGCGGTGGAGAGAGTGCTATCGTCTCCGAGAGGAGAGACAGCCCCTGTAACCTGTGCCATCTTTGATCGGGCCGATGCGCGGCGAGGCCTGTTTCCACACAAGGTCTATGACGCCAGGCTTCTCCTGACCCGAGGCGACGTTCTCCAGTACGGTCCGTGGGAGTGGTTTGTAGAGAAGGGCGAGAGACGACGTCGCCCACCACGATGGTACACTCGAGCCGCGCGGCAATACGCCAAGCTCTATCCTGCTCTATGGGAAGAGCACCGGCAGGAACTCGAGACCGGAGATGTGCAGATGTTCGTTGATCTGAATGGCCTGACTGAGGAGTATCGGAAGCTAGAGTATGAGACATCGGCCAGGTTCAGCGGGCTACGGCAGGGCGAGTTGTACGCTCTCGAACTGCGCTATTGGTTCGAACTGCTTGGGCTGATGGAGCAAGCCGATTTCTCCGAGGCGCTCGCAGGGCGGGCTACTCTCGTCGCATCGCTGCAATACGGCCGCTACCAGGGCGCGCTCAAGCATGCCCGTAACCTGCCTCCCCTCTTTGATATCACCACGCTGCACCTTGGCAGTGGGGCCTTCCAGGTCGCTCTGGGCGTGAACGCGCTCTACGTGTGGTCCCAATCGCTTGCTGAAGCCAGTAGAGAAGATACATCACGGACCGCAAGTGCTGAGGATGACTGACGCCTAACCGGCAGAGGAGGAAGTACGCTCATGGGCAAGAGCAATGAGACGGCGGGATGACTAGCGAGATGATGGAAGGCAGGTACGATGTCCAGGTCTACTCGCTCGTTCTGATCCTGTCTCCCACGGCGCCGGCCACCGTCTCCGCCACCGCCGGCCACCAGGCGCATGCCGCCTTTCTCGCAGCCATCCGCGAGGTGGATGAGGGGCTGGCGGCGGCGCTGCATGCGGCCGAGGTGCCGGTGCGGCCGTTCACCGTCTCGCCGCTCTTGGGGGTGGGGCGGGCACGGGGTGGCCAGGTGGCGCTATCGCCGCCGGAGGAGTACGTGCTGCGCTTCACGGTGCTCTATGCGCCGGTGTACGAGCGCTTCATGGCGCGTTTTCTGCAGAGCGGCGGCCGTCCCGTCGTGCGGCTGGGCGGGGCGGAGCTGCTGGTGAAGGAGATTCGCACCACCCCCGGCAGCCATCCCTGGGCGGGCTATACGACGTGGCAGGCGCTGGCGGCCGAAGCACGGCCGGCGCGGCAGGTGTCGCTCGAGTTCGCCTCGCCGACCGCGTTCGGCTTTGGCCAGCGCACCTGGGGCAAGCAGGTGGTGGTGTTGCCCGAGCCGCGGCTCGTCTTCGGCAGCCTGGCCAGGTCGTGGAACGCGCTGGCCCCGGCGCCGCTGCAGGTCGACCGGACGGCGCTGGAGACCTACCTCGAGGAGCAGGTGGTCGTCAGCCGCATCGACGGGCTGTGCACGCAGATGCTGCATTTTCGCAAGTCGCCGCAGATCGGCTTTGTGGGGCGGGTGACGTTTGGGCTGATGGGGGAGAACGGAATCGCCCGGCTGCAGCTCAACATGCTGGCCGATTTCGCTTTCTATGCCGGCGTGGGCATGAAGACGACGATGGGCATGGGGCAATGCCGCAGGCTTCTCGCCCCGCCGGCGTAGTACGGCAACCCTTTGCGGGTGTATCTCGGCGGGTTGGCTGGCCCGTCGCCGCCCGCGAGCGGCGACGGGCCAGCCAACCCGCCGAGATACACCTACTGGCCTGGGGCCGGGTTAGCGCGGAGCGGCTGAGCCGGCCACCACCCAGATAGACAGTTGCTGTTGGGCCGCTGCGATGCCAAGCGCGGTGGTCGTAGCGGGTGAGGAGGAAACGCCACCCAGTGGACGAGCATGGCGAGCCCGACTATCTGCCGATCTCGATGCTGAACCAGCTCGAGTACTGTGAGCGCCGCTTCTGGCTGATGTACGTCTGCGCCGAGATGGAGGTCAACGCGCCGGTGCTGGAGGGCACGCTGCAGCACGAACGGGTGCACAGCGGCGGGCGCGAGCAGGAGGGCGAGGCGGTCACGCGGCGGCGGGTGTACCTGTGGTCGGACCGGTTGCGCCTGGCCGGCTTTGCGGACCTGGTGGAGGAAGTGGCCGGGGCGCTGCGGCCGGTGGAGCACAAGCATGGGCGCATCGGTCGCTGGCTCAACGACCAGGTGCAACTGTGCGCCCAGGCGCTGTGCCTGGAGGAGCGCACGGGGCGCGCTGTGGAGCGCGGCGAGATCTTTTACTGGGGCTCGCGGCGGCGGCTGGAGGTGACGTTCACGCCCGAGCTGCGGGCGCGCACCGAGGCGGCAGCGGCGCGGGCGTTCGCGCTGCTCGCCGCGGGCCGCATGCCCGCGCCGCTCACGCTGCGGGCCAAGTGCCGCGAGTGTTCGCTGGAAGGCATCTGTCTGCCGCGTGAGACGGCGTTCCTCGAGGGGACGGGCGAGGGGGTGCGTGATGAGTGACAGGAGTGCGGCGTGTCGACCCTCTATCTGACGGAGCCACATGCCCTGGTGAAGAAGGACGGCGAGACGCTGCTGGTGCAGATCCCCGCCGACGAGAAACGGGGGACGGAGAAGCGCCAGGTGCGCGTACCGCTGATCAAGGTCAGCCAGGTGGTGGTCTATGGCGACGCCACGCTGACCAGCCCGGCGCTGCTGACGCTCTTGGAGCGCGGCATCGACATCTGCTTCTGCTCGGCCTATGGGCAGTTCAAGGGGCGGCTGGCGCCGCCACTGGGCAAGAACAGCCTGATCCGTATCGAGCAGCACCGGGCGCACGGCGACCCGGCGCGTACCCTGGCGCTGGCGCGGCGCTTTGTCGGCGGCAAGCTGGCGAACATGCGGGCGATGCTGCTGCGGGCCAACCGCAAGCGCGACGAGGCGGCCATCGCCGCGGCGGCCGAGGGGCTGAAGGGCGTGTTGGCGCAGCTCGAGGCGCTCGAGCCGAGCCTGGCGACGCCGCCGGCCGACCCGGCGCATCCGCAGGCAGGCACGGCGCAGGGGACGCTGCTGGGCCTCGAGGGCGCGGGCACGGCGCTCTATTTCGGCGTCTTGGGCCAATTGCTGAAGAATGACTGGGGCTTTCGGCGCCGCGAGCGCCGGCCGCCGCGCGACCCGGTGAACGCGCTGCTCTCCTTCGGCTACGTGCTGCTGGCCAATCAGGTGTCGTCGGCGGTGAGCATCGTGGGCCTCGACCCCTACGTCGGCTTTTTACACTCCTCGCAGTTCGGCAAGCCTGCCCTGGCGTTGGATGTGATGGAGGTCTTTCGGCCGTTGGTGGTCGACTCGGTCGTGCTGACGCTGCTGAACAACGGCATGCTGGGGCGGCGCGATTTCGAAGAGGACCTCGGCGCCTGGCGGCTGACGAGAGACGGGCGGCGCACCTTCCTGACCAAGTTCGAGGAGCGGCTCGATACCGAGATACAGCACCCCGTCTTTGGCTACAAGGCCACTTATCGGCGCAGCCTGGAGTTGGAGGTGCGCCTGGTGGCCAAATGGCTGGCCGGCGAGATCGCAGACTATCGGCCGTTCATCGTGAGGTAAGCCATGCAGCGCGGCAAGGTCGAGCGCATGCTCTACATCGTCGCCTACGACATCCCCAACGACCGGCGGCGCACCAAGGTGCACAAGGCGCTGTGTGGCTTTGGGCGCTGGACGCAGTACAGCCTGTTCGAGTGCTATCTCAACGACCGTGAGCGAGTTGCCTTGCGGGCCAAATTGGATACACTACTCAAGGCCGACGAAGACAGCGTGCGCTTTTACTTTGTTTGCGGCGCCTGCGCGGCCAAAGTCGAGACCATCGGGTCGCCCAAGCCTGCGGAGGAGACGGTGTACATCGTCTGACGGGCCGCGAGCGGCAGAGCGGGGTCGCTGCGCCAGGGAGGCGCTCGCAAGTCACAGGCGTGCGGCAGACACCAGGGGTAGTGGGGGGCGGCATCGCGGGGCCTACATGTCGTGGGTGTGTGCCGGCCAGCGAGGATGATGCGCCGAGAGGAGGGAGTCGTGCGTGCGCGTTGAGGCAGGCGCTCGCGCGCTGAAGCAAGGTGGGAGACGCCAGCCCAGCCGGCACGCCCAGGTGAGCCCGAGTGGGGCAACATAGGCCTGATTGGGCGGGCTGCGGCTGTGCCGTGGGACGGAATCGCCGCTCGCGAGCGAGCGGCTTGAAGGCCACCAATCCCGACAGGGGGATTGAAACCCGGGGCGCGCACTTTGCCACCATGCCGACGGCGCTGCTTGAAGGCCACCAATCCCGACAGGGGGATTGAAACCTGCTGCGGTTTCCGATTGGCGTATGAGAGAGGAGAGCTTGAAGGCCACCAATCCCGACAGGGGGATTGAAACTTGAAGTCGCCGGGCACGCCGTCTTTGGTGATCACAGCTTGAAGGCCACCAATCCCGACAGGGGGATTGAAACATCTCCGATGGCGAGCCTGATGATGAGCGCAAGGCGCGCTTGAAGGCCACCAATCCCGACAGGGGGATTGAAACCCTTCGAGTACATCCATATCGTTGAAGGCAAACCCGCTTGAAGGCCACCAATCCCGACAGGGGGATTGAAACTTTGCCGAGCCCTTGCGGAGCGAGATCCCCACCCGCTTGCTTGAAGGCCACCAATCCCGACAGGGGGATTGAAACTGTCCTCCCGGACATGGGGCCGACGTGCATCCCGGCTTGAAGGCCACCAATCCCGACAGGGGGATTGAAACACGCCTGCTGGTTCTCGATGGCCGAGCAGAGCGAGCAAGCTTGAAGGCCACCAATCCCGACAGGGGGATTGAAACGCTTCTTGCGCGTGTCCTTGCCTGTCGTGTCAAAGTTGCTTGAAGGCCACCAATCCCGACAGGGGGATTGAAACCGCCGGAGTTCACTCCGTTCAACGCGGCCAAGCTCGCTTGAAGGCCACCAATCCCGACAGGGGGATTGAAACCCGCTGTCGTCAGTGGTGGCAGAGTGCGGCGCTGATGCTTGAAGGCCACCAATCCCGACAGGGGGATTGAAACATCGCCTGCTAAGGCTGTGATGCGCCCGCGCACAGGGCTTGAAGGCCACCAATCCCGACAGGGGGATTGAAACCAGGCGCGCGTTCGCGGCCAGCTTGGACCCGACGATGGCTTGAAGGCCACCAATCCCGACAGGGGGATTGAAACTCGATGTTGCTCGATTCCATCTGGTCACCCAACTGGGCTTGAAGGCCACCAATCCCGACAGGGGGATTGAAACCTTCTCAGTGCCCTCGCCCGCGTGCCACGCGGCGCAGTGCTTGAAGGCCACCAATCCCGACAGGGGGATTGAAACCAGGATCGGCGCCGCCTGCTCGAATTGCTCTTTGCTTGAAGGCCACCAATCCCGACAGGGGGATTGAAACTCGGCCACCCGGCCCCGCAGGCGCAGGAACACCTCATGCTTGAAGGGCACCAATCCCGACAGGGGGATTGAAACAACTGCCAGGGGGTGCCGTCGGGCGCCTCGCCGACGCTTGAAGGCCACCAATCCCGACAGGGGGATTGAAACCGATGCTCATGTCCCCGATCACGTCGAATTCATACTCGAGCTTGAAGGCCACCAATCCCGACAGGGGGATTGAAACCAGCGCGTCAACGCCTCCCAATCCCGCGACTATGCCGCTTGAAGGCCACCAATCCCGACAGGGGGATTGAAACAAACGCGTTGGCTACTGGTTGCACGCGCCACGGGCAGCTTGAAGGCCACCAATCCCGACAGGGGGATTGAAACTAATCTGCACATTGACAGAAGAAACGCTGAAAAGCTGCTTGAAGGCCACCAATCCCGACAGGGGGATTGAAACCGGGCTGGTGGAGAAGGCGGGCATCCTGATTACGGCGGGCTTGAAGGCCACCAATCCCGACAGGGGGATTGAAACCCTGGCGGTATGCCTCAGTTTGCTTAAGGGTCTTGATCGCTTGAAGGCCACCAATCCCGACAGGGGGATTGAAACTCCTACTGGTCTGGGCGCGACGCGCTGATCAGCGAGCTTGAAGGCCACCAATCCCGACAGGGGGATTGAAACAACTCCGGGTAGGGATCAAAGCCGAGTGTTCCTATGGGCTTGAAGGCCACCAATCCCGACAGGGGGATTGAAACTCCAAGAGCTTACGCTTGCCGGCATCGTTGGCCGCCTGGCTTGAAGGCCACCAATCCCGACAGGGGGATTGAAACCACCTTGGGGATATAGTTGTTGGCCACGCGCCGGAGCTTGAAGGCCACCAATCCCGACAGGGGGATTGAAACCCTGTTTCCGCTCCAGGCCCAACTTCTGCCAATCGGGCTTGAAGGCCACCAATCCCGACAGGGGGATTGAAACTCTGCCATTGTCTGCAACCTCTATACGCACCCTGAGCTTGAAGGCCACCAATCCCGACAGGGGGATTGAAACCCACAATGGCCAGCCAGGCGCACGCCGCGCACAGCGCTTGAAGGCCACCAATCCCGACAGGGGGATTGAAACGGATTCGGTTCGTCGGGATCGCGGTACCCCGTCAGCCGCGCTTGAAGGCCACCAATCCCGACAGGGGGATTGAAACTCCACGCATCTGTGGCATCGTTGTAATCCTCGTCCGGCTTGAAGGCCACCAATCCCGACAGGGGGATTGAAACAGCGCGAGAATTGGGTGAGGGAGCGAGGGGAA
>ERZ795030.5553-NODE-5553-length-11546-cov-4.630493_pt1 | contig 11546 bp, 7 predicted proteins | sample MGYA00375122_ERZ795030 | MGnify/ENA primary metagenome ERZ795030 (study PRJEB30165, sample SAMN05720146) | activated sludge metagenome | isolation source: anaerobic digester from wastewater treatment plant | place: Japan | collected 2015-04-20 ...
GTCGAATCACGCAGCACCGAACCCGAAGCCGGCTCGGCCGGCGTGGTCGGCCGCTGCGGGAACACGGTCCGCGTCGGCTCGCCGCTGGTCCGCCCGAAGCTGAATCGGCCGCCCGACTCAGCGGCCCGTCCCCCCGCCTCTCCGGCCCGGTGCGCGGTTTCACGCGCCGACTCGCGGTCGACGCGCTCCACTGCCGCCGGTCCGGCCTCCTCGCGCCGCGGCGCTTCTTCCCGCCGGGAGGTTTCCTCCGTCGCCTGGCTCGCCGAACGCGCTTCAATCGCCCGGGTCACCGAACTCGTATGCCCGCCCGGCGCCGGCGCTTCGCGCTCGGCCGGTTTCTCCCACGCCTTCAGCGGATTGTCCGGCCGGTTGAAGTCCACCGTCGCCGGCTGAGCCTGCGACTGTTCGCGCTCCTTCTTGCGCGTGATCGCCGGCGTCGGGTCGTGCTCCCGGTCCTCGCGACCCTCCGCCGGCCGCTCATGCAGCGAGGACATGCTGCGGCGGGGCCGCGCGGCCCCCGGGGTAAAGCCGCTTACGTTCGATTCCATTGACTCGGCAAAACCAGTCGCGATGATCGTGACGCGCATCTCGTCGCGCATGCTCTCGTCGATCACAACGCCGAAGATAATGTTCGCCTCCGGGTCGGCCGACTCGTAGATCAGCGACGTCGCCTCGGTGATCTCGTGCATCGTGACGTCCGGCCCGCCGGTGATGTTCATCAGCACGCCGCGCGCCCCGTCGATCACGATCTTCTCCTGCAGCGGGCTGTGGCACGCCTTGCGCACCGCTTCGACGGCGCGGTTCTCGCCCTTGCCCACGCCCACGCCCATCACCGCCCCGCCGGTCTCGCCCATGATCGTCCGCACGTCGCGGAAGTCGACGTTGATCAGCCCCGGCATGCTGATCAGGTCGCTGATCGCCCGAATCCCCTGGGCCAGCACGCTGTTGGCAATCTGAAACGCTTCGGTCAGCGGCGTCTTCGGTCCCACCGTCTCCATCAGCTTGTCATTCATGATGACAATCATGGTGTCGACGTTTTCCTTCAGCCGCCGGATGCCGGCCTCGGCGCGGCGCATCCGCTGGGGCCCCTCGAATGTGAAGGGCTTGGTCACGATCGCCACGCTCAGGATGCCCATCTCCTTGGCATACTCGGCGACGACCGGCGCGGCGCCGGTGCCCGTGCCGCCCCCCATTCCGGCCGTGATGAAGACCATGTCGGCCCCCTCGAGGGCCGCCTTCAGCTCGGCCTCGTGCGCGCGCGCGGCCTCCTCCCCCAGTTCCGGGATCGCCCCGGCGCCCAGGCCGTGCGTGATCTCCTCGCCGATCTGGATCTTGTTGCCCACCTGGCAGCGCTGCAGCGCCTGGAAATCGGTGTTGATCACAAAGAAGTCCACACCGCCGAAGCTCTTGCTGACCATATCCTCGACGGCATTGCAGCCGCCGCCGCCCACGCCGATCACCTTGATCCGCGTCATCGTCGCGGTTTCTTCATCCCATTGGATCTTCGCCATCCGTCGCTCCGTTCGCGGGGTCCTCCCCCGGGGCTGTTCCAGCTCGGGCTGCTCCCAGATGACGGCCACCTCGCCGTTTCCCTGGGGGCGCAGGGGCGCCTCGTCTCGCCGCGCATACTCGTGCCTGGTCTCCATCTGCCGTCACCTGTTCCCTTCCGGCACGATCCCTTAGATCGTGCCATGGTTTACCCGTAGATATCAAACAGTGCTTTTGTTTTACGCACCAGCCACGGTTCGCGCTGGTAGCCCGGACCTTCTTCGGCGGCCCACCGCAGCAGGCCGACACCTGTGGCGTAGATCGGCGTGCTCGCCACCCCCGCCATCCCCAGCAGCCCCGACGGCTTGCCGATCCGGCACGGGCAGTTCAGCATCCGCTCGGCGACCTCGGTGATCCCCTCCAGCAGCGCCGCCCCCCCCGTCAGCACGACCCCGCCATACAGTTGGTCGGCGACGCGCGAGTTCTCGATCTGCTGCTGCACGAGAACCAGGATGTCCTCCACCCGCGCTTCAATGATCTCGGCCAGTTCGCGCCGGCTGTAGCTCACGCGCTGGTGGTGATGATTCGGCCGCGGCAGCTCGATCCGCTCGTCCGCATCCACGCTCAACGGCACGGCATGGCCGAATTTCTTCTTCAAATTCTCCGCGTCGTGCGGCGTGCAGCGCAGAATCTTGGCGATATCCTGCGTGATCATGTCGCCGCCGATCGCGATCTCGCTGATGTGATGCAGGATGTTGTTGTGGAAGATCGCGATGTCCGACGTCCCCCCGCCGATGTCGACCAGTACCACGCCCAGCTCCCGCTCCCGCTCGGTCAGCACCGCCTGCGCGCTCGCCAGCGACTGCAAGACCACCGACGAGGTCTTCAGCCCCGCCCGCCGGATGCAGCGGAACAGATTGTTCGCCGCCGCCGTCGAGCACGTGACGATGTGCATCCGCACCTGCAGATTGTGGCCGAACAGCCCCACCGGGTTCTGAATCCCCGGCTGCTCGTTGACCACATACTCCTTCAAAAAGCGGTGCAGGATTTCGTCCGTCGCCGGCATCACCACCTTGAGCGCCTTGTCGCGCGCCCGCATGCAGTCGCGCCGGTCGATCCCCGCCTCGGGGTTGCGCACCTCGATCGTCGCTTCGCGGTTCAAGCCGCAGATATGATCGCCCGCAATCCCCACCAGCAACTCGCGGGGGTGGACGCGCGCCAGATTGTAGGCTTGCTCGTAGGCGCCGCGGATCGCCTCGACCGTCAACCCGATGTCGGTCACGACGCCGCGCCGGATGCCGCGCGAGGGCGACGACCCGATCCCCAGGATGTTGACGCTCCCGTCTTCCTCCACATTGCCGATGATCGCGCAGACCTTCGTCGTCCCCAAATCCAGGCCGGTGATCAGCCGCGTTTTCTGGCGCCGCCGCGTGTGGCGCTTGATCAGTTTCAGGTTGCGACTGCGACCCTTGCTGCCCGCCGGCGCGAACGGCTGGACCGGCCCCGCCGGAAAATTCAGTGCACTGCGCGTGAATAGCATCGTTCCAGTTCCACCTTCCTGCTTGCTCCGACGGTGTCTGCGTCCCACCTCAAAATCCGTCTCTCTTCCCTCGTCTCTCGTCCTCGTCCGCGTAATCGCCCCCGACGGCCAGCCCAGGAATTCCTCCCCGTCTCCGAACGGCACCTACCCCGGGATTACATCTTGAACACCACCTGCTTCTGCATCCGCAGATCGATGTAACGCGCACGCGTCAGGTCCTCGCGCGCGGTGAGCGCCGTGCTTAGCTTGTCGAGCAGATGCAGCGGTGGGATGTCGCCAAAGAGGACCTGCGTGCCGCCGCGCAGAATCGCCGAGACCTCGTCGCGGCCGTCCAGATTCCACTCGACGATCAGCCGGTCGATCCGCGAATCGGCGGTCCGCACGAACCGCGCCGCCTCCAGAATCTCATCCAGGCCGCGCTGCAGAATCCGGTCGCCCGGCTGCCACGCACCGTTGCGGATGCCGGTGATCACCGGCAGGCCCAGGCCGCTCACCTCGCCCGGGTCGGCCCGCGCCAGAATCACGCCGTCGCGATCGATCAGGTGCGGCCGGTCCAGGTTGACCACGGCCTCCGGTTCGCGCTCCACGAACGAGATCAGCAGCGCATCGGGGAAACGGCGGCGCGCCTCGGCCCGCCGCGCGCGCGGCAACGCCGTCAGCTCGCGCGCCAACTGGTCCATGTCGAGCCGGCAGAGGTTGTCGCCGTCCTGGGCGAAACGCCGCTCGATCCACGCGCGGGCCTCGGCCTCCAGCGCCGTGGAGGCCCCGCCGATGCGCACCTCGCGCACCTTGAAGTAATCCGATGCATAAACGAAATCGTGGACGCGCAGCGCGATGAAGTACCCGCCGGCCACGCACCCGGCCAGCAGGCACAGCGTCAGAACCCGCCGGATCAGGCGTCCGGCGCGCGACAGGAAGGATTCGCGGAACGTACGGCCCGACGGTCCCGTACGCGGTTGGGAAGGCCGGCTCATCTGGCTGCTCGCTGCGTCCGCGGATTCTGCTCGCGCTGGCCCCGCCGGCCGGCTGGGCTCTCGCGCATCACTGCTACAACGGGATCAGGAACTCAAACAACGGCGGGCTCACATCTCCCGCCCAACGAAACCGGGGACGAACCAAACAATGCGCGCGATCCGCCCCGGTCTGACGAATGTCTGGGAATCCTAGTGCAACACGAGACGAGAATCAAGCCCTACCATGCGGATTTCCAGTTCCAATTCAACCCCGGTCGCCTCCCTCACGCGACGGCGCACTTCCTCCACCAGCGCCCTGATGTCCTCGCTCGTCGCCTCCCCCTCGTTGATGATGAAGTTCGCGTGCTCCTCGCTGACCTGCGCGCCCCCCACGCGCAACCCCTTCAGCCCCGCCCGGTCGATCAGCCGCCCGGCGTAATCCCCGGCCGGGTTCTTGAACATGCAGCCCGAGCAGCGTTTCCCCACCGGCTGCTCGAAGCGCTTCTTCAGCCCCTGGTCGATCCGCGCCTGGATGGCCTCGACGTCGTCGGGCGCCAGGGCCACGGTCGCCCGCAGGATCACGTCGCGCGCCAGATCGCTGCGCCGGTAACCGTAGCTGAATTCCCCGCGCCGGCGCATTCGCCGCGCGCCGGCGGCGTCGATCACCTCCACCGCCGCCACCCGGTCGCACATCTCTCCCAGCCCGGTGCCGGCGTTGCCCGCCAGCGCGCCGCCGACCGTCCCCGGCACCCCCGCGGCCCACTCCATCCCGGTCAGGCCGCGCCGCTTGGCGTAATTCATCAGCGCCGACAGGTTGGCCCCGGCCCCCGCCGTCACCTCATGCTCGCCCGGGCCGGCCGCTATCTGGCGGAAGCCCCGCCCCAGCGTGACGATCGCGCCCCCGAAGCCCGCCTCGGTGAAGATCGTGTTGCTGCCGCCCCCCAGCATCATCCACGGCACGGCGCCCCCTCTCAGTCGCGCCAGCACCGCCTCCAGCGCCTCCACGGTCTCCACCGTGATGAACCACCGCGCCGGCCCGCCCACGCCCATCGAAACGTGTTTCGCCAGCGGTTCCCCCGCACTCACCGTCACGCCGTCGATGTGCTCCAGTCCCTCGAGCTGTCCGTTCACGTCCGTCATCTTAACCGCCATCGTGGAGCGGGCTTCCCGCCCGTCGGAATTCAATTCGCGCATCTTATCGCAACCCATCTCAAGATGCCTGCCCTAAAGCCAACCAAGAATCGGTAGCGGCATCATCGGTATCGCCATCACTGTCCCCCAGCCAACAAACCTGAAACCCCTTGAGTTGCAGCGCCGTTCTTCATGTAGCGTCCCAGGCTTTTTTGCTTTCAAGCCGCCCCGCCCTCTGCTATTCCATGGGCGTTGCTCATGGCTGGTTCCACTTGCCGACCGAAAGAGGGCTCCCCATGGTTCACCGCCGAGCGCTGGGCGGCTGTGTCGCGCTGGTTGCCTGTTCCATTCTGATCGGCTGCGCGCGCGAGCCGGTCCCTGTCGCGACGCCGCGGGACCTCACCGAGCAGCGCCTGCTGACCCCCGACCCGACGATCCTGGTGCCCAACCTCGCGGAGATCGCCCGCCTCCAGCCGGCGAGCGCGGCGGCCTCCCCGGAGGAGATTACCCCGCCGCCGGAGCAGTCCGCGACCGAGGCCGAACGCTACCGCCTCCGGCCGGGCGATCTGGTCGAGGTCCTCTATCGCTTCCCCGCCGCCGCCACCGCCGAACCCTACCGCATCGGCGTCGGCGACCAGGTGCGCGTCGACTTCGTCCAGACCCCGGAGTACGACCAGACCGCGCGCGTCCGCCCCGATGGCCGGATCAGCCTGCCGCTCGTCGGCGACGTCGAAGCGGCGGGCCGAACCCCCGACGCCCTGCGCGCAAGCTTGCGCGAGCGCTTCGCCGACTTCCTCAGCGAGCCGGAGCTGAGCGTGCAGATTCTCGATGCGGGCGGCCCCGCCGAAAGCCTGCGCGCCTCGATCGCCGGCGCCCTCAACGGCCAGTCCCGGCTCTGCCGCGTCCGTCCCGACGGCTACCTGTCGCTCCCCGTGCTGGGCGACGTCGCCGCCGCCGGCGGCACCCTCGATGCCTTGCGCCCCGAGATTGAGGCGGCCTATCGGGTCCGGGGACTGGGTGCGGTCGAGGTCTCCCTTGCGCTGGCCGAACCGCCCGCGACCGAGGCCTATGTGCTCGGCGAAGTGGCGGCGCCCGGTCCCGTCGCGCTCGAAGGCCCGATCGACCTGTGGCGCCTGATCGGCCGCGCCGGCGGATTCGGGCCGCGCGCCGACCGGCGACACGTCCTCGTCTCGCGCTCGGCCGGCGACGGCGAGGAGCGCTACCTGCTCGACTTCGACGCCTGGCGCTTCGGCATCGCCCCGCAGGAAAACCTCGCGATCGAGCCCGGCGATCTGGTTTACGTCCGCCCGGCGGGGGGCGATCACCTCTGGGTGCTGGGCGACGTCCCCCGCCCGGGACGCATCGCGCTCGAATCGACCGAACCCCTCTCGCTCGCCCAGGCCCTGGGCCTGGCGGGCCTCGCGCCCGAATCCCGGCGCCAGATCCTGGTCCTGCGCACGCGCGTCGATGCCGGCTCGATCGCATCGTCCGGTTCGGGGCGACTGCAGCCGCTGATCTTCGTCGTCACCGACACGGCCGCCGAGCGCCCCTATGGGATCGATCCGTCGCTCCAGCCCGAGGATATCGTCTTCGTCCCTGAGAGGCCGATCGAGGATTTGCAGGGCTTCGCCGGCCAATGGTTCCGCGACGGCCGCTGGCAGTTGATGCCGTGGTGGCGCGCAATGAATGGCCCGGCCGCGACATCCGGAATCGAGTAGCCGTCAACTGATCAACATTGAGGAAAGCTCAATATCCATCCGCGTGAACCGCTCCGGCGGGGCGGCAGTTGAATAGTCCCAGGTGAAGCGCAGCGGAACCTGGAGATGGTCACGCGGGAGATCCCCCGTTCCCAAAGGGGGGCGAATCGGCGCAAGCAATCACCCCTCTGTCGTCCACCCCGTCGCGCGCGGATCAATGTCGTCGAAAATCACCAGGTCGATGTCGAGCTGGCCGGCCAGATACTCGCGAAACAGCCGCACCAGCTTGCGATAAAACCACGTCGACAGCGCGGCGAGCGCGGCCGTCAGCAGCATCAGGAACGTCAGAAACGGCGCCGATTGCGTCTCCGCCGGAAACAGCAGCAGCATCGCCGCGTACAGCGCGAACAGCGCCAGCCCCCCCAGCAGCAGCATCAGCGTCCACAGCCCCTTCAGCAGCCCGCTCCGCAGGCGGACCTCGGCGAACATCCGCGCCACGTAAATGAACACGATCCACGCCGCCGCGCTGAAGAACAGCCCGTAGGACAGGATCATCGGCGGCGCCATGTCGGCGGCATACAGCTCGCCGTCGATAATGACCGGCTGCGTCTCCAGCGTATAGAGAAACAGCGAGAAGACCGAGATCAGCCCGTACTGCCGAACAATCAGCCAGATCGGCGTCAGAAACCCCAGTGTCAGATCGCGGTTATCAATCGGCGTGGCGAGCAGCTCGGCCGTCCAGTGGCCTTCCAGCACGCATTGCATCAGCTCCACCCCGGCCAGCCGCGTCAACGACCAGATGAAAAAGCACGGGTAGACCAGTGTCAGAAAAAGAATCAGCGTGGAGAGGAGATCGACTTCCTCCAGCGGCGGCAGCACCAGCGCGAACAGGACGAGCAGCGCGAACCAGGAATACCGCAGCAGAAACGCCTCGACGGCGAACAGCACCTCGAACGACCCGGTCTTGAACCGAGCAAAGCGCGTCAGGAACGGATGAAACGGATTGCTGGCCAGGTCGGGGGGCAGATGCGAAAGCTGTCCCAGCGGCATGTGTCAGATCTCCCGCAGGTAGCCTTCAACATACACGTCGTCGCCGAACGTCTGGAATTTCACCTGGCGCAGCACCAGCGCGTTTTCCAGCCGCGGCAGCCCCAGGTCCTCCACCGGCGCCCGCAGTTGCATCCCGCCGATGATCTTCGGCGCGATGAACGCGACCACCTTGTCCACCAGCCCCATTGTGAGCAACGAGGTGTGAATCTGCCGCCCTCCTTCGATCAACACCGACATCAGCCCCATCCGCGCCAGTTCGTCCAGCACCAGCCGCATGTTGATCAGCCGCCGCTTGCTCGGGACGACGATCACCCGGCAGCCCTCCTGCTCGAAGTAGTCCACCATCTCGCGCTTGGCGAACGGCGTGGTGAACAGGATTACTTCCCCCTTCTCCCGCTCGCGCAGCAGCCGCGCGCGGATCGGGATCGACAGGTCGCCGTCGATCACGATCCGCTTCGGCTGCGGCCCGTGATAGTTCGCCAGCCGCACATTGAGCATTGGGTCGTCGCTCAACACCGTGCCGATGCCCACCAGCACGCCGTCGTGCTGCGAGCGGAGCCGATGGCCGTGCTCGCGCGATTGCTGGTTCGTGATCCAGCGCGATTCGCGACTGTCGTGCGCCGTCCGGCCGCACAGCGACATCGCCCACTTGATCGTGACGAACGGACGGCGTTGCTCATGGAATGTCACGAAAAACTCGTTCAGCCGGCGTGCCTCCCCTTTCAGGCAGCCGACGTCCACCTGAATCCCCGCCTTGCGCAATTCCTCGATGCCGCGCCCGCGCACCAGCGGGTTGGGGTCCTCCATCGCCGCGACGACCCGCGCCAGCCCCGCCTGCTGGATCGCCGCCACGCACGGGGGGGTGCGGCCGTGATGGCAGCACGGCTCCAACGTCACGTACAGCGTGGCGCCGTGGTTCAGATCCCCGGCTTCCCTGATCGCCAGCACTTCGGCGTGCGATTCCCCCGCGCGCGCATGGTAGCCCCGGCCCACGACCTTCCCGCCGTTGACCACCACCGCGCCGACCATCGGGTTGGGCGACGTCTTCCCCCGCCCCCGCGCCGCGAGGGTCAGCGCCATCTGCATGTAGGATTGGTCGCTGCGATTGAATGTCGTCACGGAGTTCCCATACCGCCCGTCTCGCCAGGCCATGCGACAACCGGTCATCTATTATGCAGACGCCCCATCAATCCTACAGAAAAAACATGGGCCGCGGCGGCCCCCCGGAAGGGCCGTCTTCTCAATAACAAACGGCCGCCGGGCTCTGCCGGCGGCCGCGGGACCCGTCCACGCCCAACCCGCCTCAACCGGCGGTCGGCGTCGTATACGTCTGTGCGAACAGATCGATCGTGTGCGCCACTTCCTCCAGTTCCTGCCGCGTCAACCCCGGCGACACCGGCAGCGACAGCACTTCCTTCGCCATCTGTTCCGCCACGGGGATATGGCCCTCCGTGTAACCCAGATACTCGAAACACGGCTGCAGGTGCAGCGGCACCGGATAATAGATCCGCGTGTCGACCATCCGGTCCTTCAAAAACGAGCGCAACTGGTCGCGCATCGTGCTGCGGATCGTATAGTAGTTGAACACATGGCTCCCTTCGGGCCCCGGATCGGGCAGCGCGAACACCTCGCTGCTGAGGTGGTTCTGGTAGAACGCCGCGTTGGCCTCGCGATCGGCGTTATCCTCGTCCAGCGTGCCGAGTTTGACGTCCAGGATGGCCGCCTGAATCGCGTCGAGCCGGCTGTTGTAGCCGATCTCCACGTAGCGATTTTCCGCCTCCGCGCCGTGATCGCGATACAGCCGCAGCCGCTGGGCCAGCTCCGGGTTGTTCGTCACGATCGCGCCCCCGTCGCCGATGCAGCCCAGGTTGCGCTCCGGGCTGAAACTGAACGCCCCCGCGGTTCCCCATGTCCCGGCCGGCCGGCCGTTGATCTCCGCCCCGCAGGCGTGCGAACAATCCTCGATCAGGTGCACCCCCTGTTCCGCCGTCATCTGCGCCAGCGTCTCCACATCCGCCATCCGGCCGAACGTGTGGGCCGCGATCACCGCCCGGGTGTTCTCGTTCATCAACTGGCGCACGTGCTCCACGTCGATCGTAAAATGCTCGTTGATATCGGCAAATACGATATGCGCCCCCATCCGCGGGATCACATCGGCCATCGCCACATACCCGAACGCGGGGCAGATCACCTGGTCGCCCGGCTGAATCCCCAGCGCGTGCAGCGTCAGCAGCAGGGCATCGGTCCCGGAGTTGACCCCCACACAGTGACTCGCCTTGAGCCGCTGGGCGAAGTTCTGTTCAAAGCGCGCCACCGCACTCCCCAGGATATACTCGCTGCTGTCGATCACCTGCTCGATCGCGTGGAGCAACTCCTTTTTCAGCGGCTCGTGCTGGCGACTCAAATCCAGGAATGATACGGCCATGATCCCTGTATCCCATCTATCAGAGGAGTTAGTCGGAATTCCTCGGGGAACCCCGGCGAATTGACCAGTATACAGCATAGGGGGATCAATTCGAATCATCAAATGGAGATATTTACTAGTTAAATAAGTTAATAAGCGCAGTCCTGAGTGGGCGATGCGCCCCTCGTCCCTTAAACTCCCCCCCGGCCTCTCCAAATCTCTCGGTAAACCGCCAGCGTTTCCCGCGCGGTGCGCTCCCAACTGAACGCCCCCGCCCGCTCCGCGGAACGCCGGCGCCAGGCCGCCAGCTCTTCCTCATCGGTCAGCAGCCGGAGCAGAATCCCGGCCAGCGCCGCCCAATCGGTGGCCGGGAAAAACTGGGCCGTCCCCCCCGCGACCTCGCGGTGGATCGGCAGGTCGCTCGCGACGATCGCGCACCCGGCGCGCATCGCCTCCACCAGCGTCAGGTTGAACCCCTCGGTATGCGAGCAGCTCACCAGCACCGCCGCCCGCCGCAAAATGCGCCGGACGACCGCGGATGGCAGCGCCCCCGGCGCGCGGAAACCGGCCTTTTCCGCCTGCCGGCGCAGCGATTCGCTCGAATCGTCGGGCAGCGGCCCCGTGCCGCCGATCCACCACCACTCGAATGGGGGCCGCCCCGCCGGCCAGCGCCGCGCCAGCTCGATGCATGCCCGCCGCGCCGTCGCCGGGTTCTTGTGCGGGTCACGCGTCCCGACGGTTACGATCAGCGGCCCCGCCGCCGGCTCCTCAACGCCCATCTCCTCGCCCCCGCCGTGCTCCCACAGCATCGGCGTGGCGTCGGCCGCCTCGCGCACCACCCGGATCCGCGCCCGCTCCGCCAGGCCCCGCTCGACGATCTGCTCGGCCACGGTCGCCGAAACGCTGATGATCCGGTCGCTGAACCGGCAGGCGCGCCGGATCGCCCACCGCATCCAGGCCCGAAACTTCAGCGGAAAAAACTGCGGATGCGTGAAGACGAACAGGTCGTGCACCGTGACAACCCGGCCGAATGGCTGCCGGCCGCCCGGGACGATGAACACCGGCCCGTGATAGACGCTGCCGGCCGGCAGCCGTCGGCTCAGTCCCCAGCGCAGCCAGATGTCGGTCTGCGGATGGGCTTCGTGCCCGAACATCGCCGCCACGACATCCACCCGCGCCAGCGCCGGGTCGCGCCGCGCAATTTCAACCGCGCCGGGCAGAAACATCGCCCGGATCGGCGGCGCTTCCTCCAGCGCCGCCAGCCCCGCCAGCAGGTTGTAGGT
>ERZ795030.5555-NODE-5555-length-11542-cov-6.137112_pt1 | contig 11542 bp, 8 predicted proteins | sample MGYA00375122_ERZ795030 | MGnify/ENA primary metagenome ERZ795030 (study PRJEB30165, sample SAMN05720146) | activated sludge metagenome | isolation source: anaerobic digester from wastewater treatment plant | place: Japan | collected 2015-04-20 ...
CGCTGGGCAAGGGCTTCTTGACGGGGACGGTCGACACGTCGACGACCTTCAGCGCGGGTGACATCCGGGGCACCATCCCCCGGTTCGAGGCGGACAACCTCACGGCCAACCAGGCGCTTGTGGCGCGGGTGCGCAGCCTCGCCGACGTGAAGGGTTGCACGCCTGGACAGGTCGCCCTGGCTTGGCTGCTGGCGCAAGGGCCTCGCATCGTGCCGATCCCCGGCACGCGTCGCCGCGAGCGGCTCGACGAGAACGCTGGCGCGACCACGGTGAGCTTGAGCGCCGACGAGGTCGATGACTTGTCTGGGTTGGCGGCACGCATGGGTGTGCAGGGGGAGCGCTCCAACGAGGGTGGCCTGTCGATGCTGGACCGCTGACCCGCCGCGCGCTGGGCGATACTGCACGCTGACCGGGACGCGGCGGAGCCCACGCCTACCGACGACGATCGAGTGCCCTGAATGCGAACATCGATGAACAAGGCCGCAATCGGCTCCCTTCGGGTCGCGAAAGGGTCATCCGATCACCATATCGGCGCATGTGCTGTGTGAATGGCATCGGCAGATCGGTGGAGGGCATGGTCGCTGCGGCCAGGGTGCGGCACAGCGCCAGTCCCCACTTGCCAATCTCGACGCGTGCGGTATGCGCCGTAGGCCGCCGTCACGGCATGTACGAGAGTTTCCCGGACGTTGTTTATGGCATCACACTTGTTGTGCGGATTGATCGGCGAACTGAGTGCTTGCACGGTTGACTCTACTTGAGTCGGCGCCACCTGGCCCGCCAGGTCGTTGCGGTGGGCTTCGCTTCCTCGAGTATCGTCTCCAATTTGAGGAGCGGGATTGAGTCGAGGGACATGCAGAGAATGTCCCAGCCCTCCTCGGCCGCCGCTTGTGAAGGGCCTACGAAACGCCAACCAATCAGCCGGAGCCAGCGGGGGATGCTGCGACCGCTGCCCATGAACCCGTGGCGGGCCTCACGGATCTCAACCGTGGTCCCGCCCTTGGCCAGGAGCGCCTTGAAGACATCTCCCCTCGCCTTGGCCTGGCGATCGCGCCCTGCGAGCACAACCGTGATCGACCTTGCATGAGTTTCAACGGTGTGCTCGGTGTCCGGTCGGTCCGGGTAGAAGGCCACAACCGCATCCCACGCGCCCGGCCTCTTAAGCGCGGCATTTCCGCCAATCGAAAGCCCAACAACCGCGAAGGCCCCGCTCCAACGTTGTGCCGCTGCCCAATCCCTGGCCTGTTCCGCCAGGTCGGCGAGTCGGTCAGTCTGTGTCCGGCGACGTCGCCATAAGTGGAGGACGGGAAACTGCGGCGACTTGCCATCGTATGGGTCAACTATAACCACCCCATGTCCCCGTGCGGCCAATCTTTCGCCAAGTTGCGAAACGTCCGGTTGCAGCCCCCAAACGTCCGGCAAAAGAACCACCACGGGACGGTTGACCCCGAAAGGTGGTGGATAACACGCTAGCAGCCGCTCGCCGACGCGGACCGGTAGAGGGTGCACCATTGGTTCGGCCTCGAACATATTTGGGCTTAGGCTGACAAATACTTCCGAAAGCCCCGAGAACAAGAACCAAACCATGACCACCGCAAGACCATGTTGCCACCAAGCTTTCTCATCTAGCGGCGACGTCGGCCACCATTCCGCAGGCAACATACTGGCCGTCGCTGAGACCATCAATAGGCCGTACGAGACGTAGGGGATTGAAAGAACCCGCCGTTGCATCTTCATCCCGGGTGTCTCAAGCGCGTTGCTCGAAGTCCGATGCGAGACTGCGCGTGAATACGATTGCGTCGAAACCCACCCCGCGATGCCGCACAGAAGTCCGACCACTTGCCACAGGTACGGGACCTGTGCAGCGTAGGCAACCGGAACAAGAGTGATCGTCAACAGTTCCAGCAGGGCAGTGGCGACGCCAAGTTTTCCAAGGCGCGTTGAAGCCAACGCACTCCAGCGAAATTGGACAGCCGCGAACATCAGGGCGAATGTGGTTGTGCCCACCTGCGCCATGAGGGTCATGAAGTCGGTCAGAGGGTCGTGATCCACCACCCCATCGTGGCCCTAGCGCCGAAGATTGTCACGATCGTCAGACCTGGAAACGTTCTCTTCGGGGGGCCGTGAACTGTATAAGGAGCACGGCAAACGCTGACAGACGTGACGACCAGATTCACTCGCCACGGCAAGCGGGTTGAGCCTCCACAACCTCGGTGGTGAGCGCGTGGCCATCCCGGTTGCTTGTCGTCCTGGCGAAGTTGTGCGTCGGACATGGCTGATGCCGCCATGGCTCAGCAGGCCATGGACCTCCGGCGAAGGGAGGGTGTCGGTGCCGAGTGATGGAATGGCCTTGCTTCCAAACAACAGCAAGTCAACCGAAACTGATTCAGCGTTCATCAATCTGCCGTTCACTCATCGGGCGGCCGGTCCTCTCGATACTGGAGTGAAGATGTCTGAGCCTCTCACCTACTCAACGCTCGTCGCAGCCTGCACGCCTGGGGGTGCCAGCGTCATGACCATGCGGACCGAGTTGGCCCCAGCCGCCGGTCAGGAGGCTGGCATCGCGCCAGCGCGATACGTGCGGGGAAACAACGCGACTTATGCCTTCGAGACGCGGTTTGCTACAGACCCGGAGACTGACCGCGCGGAAGCAGTCAAGACTGTGGTCATCGACAGCAAGGGCAGTTCGCTCAATCGTGTCGAGCAAGAGCTCTCCCTGGCCATCAGGGACGGCGACCCTCTGATCTCCCTCACGCCTCGCATTCAGGTCACGTACGGCGGCGAAGAGCCGGTGACGTGTCTTGACCTGCCACACCGCGCTTTCGACGGTCACATTCGTGCGGGAACCGTCGCCGGCAACGCGGTCACTGATCACCCCACCTACCGCGCCGCTCGTGACAGCACCCCCGCGAACGCCCGGGCTCTCCTGGAACTCTCACCGATCGGTCTGGTCATGGGCGCCTGGGACTCGACTCGACGCAGTCACCAAGTCCGCTTGCGTAGCGCCCTCGTCGGCGAAACGATCGGCATCCTGGCCGACCAGAGTGCGGACGCCACTCGAATCGCGCCTCGCGGCGCGGCTCGCAGGGACGAGATCGCCCCCAGCGTGCGCCTTGGCGCGAAGGAAATGACGGCCCTCCTTGAGGCCCAGGAGGCCGAACTCAGCCTCAGCAACGTCGAAAGTGTGCGCAAGGCGATCAGCAAAGCGGGAAAGGGCACGACCTCGGGGTCGGCGCTTGTCCTCGGCTCGATCCCCCCGTCTCTGGAGGGTCTTGGCTTCGTATCCTGCCGACGAATCCTGCGCACGACTGTCCTGTCGTTCAGTGCTTTGAGGCAACTTCGGTTCGGCCTCGGGTCCGACGGGGACGCGGCCGTCCGCGTCCTGTTGGCCAGCCTGGCGCTTGCAGGTGTCGCTCGCTCGTACGCCGAACTCAGCTTCCGCGCCAACTGCGACTTGGTCGAGATTGACGAACCGACCTGCGAACTTGACGCGCGCTACGGCAAGAAGATCCGCCTCACCATCCCTGACATCGGCAGCGCCGACGACCTGCTGCGTCAAGCGATCTCGGAGGTCGTCTCGCGGGGCATCCGCTGGGAGGGGCAGGTGTTCGAGGTTGTAGGTAACCCGATCATCGCCGGCGGGATCATCGCTGAGGCCGACGGGGACCGATCGTCATGACCGCCCTGGCCATTCGCGCGCGTTTTCCGCTCGGCATTTTCCTCGGTCACCAACCTGACGGGCAGTCCGCGCAGTATCCCGATACCGCACGGCTCCACGCCGCGCTCCTGCACTCGGCAGGCAAGGGCAGCTTTGCAGTCGACATCAACGGCGACCTCCGGGCTACGCCTGCGTCTCTGTCGGCCCTGCAATGGCTAGAGAATCACCCGCCATCGGTGATTTCGATGCCGAGGGTCGAACGGGTTGCCCTTCCTGGGGAGCCGACGCGATCATTCCGGGACGAGGGCGTGTTCGAGGCTGCGCAACGAGAGGCGCCGGATCGTCGCAAGGTCGCCAAACGGCAGTCCGATGCGGTTGCACTAGCTGGTCCGTTCGGTTGGGCATGGGAGGAGGATGCTCCGGCGGACGTCGTCGCCACTATTGCTGGCTTGTGTGAGGACGTCTCGTGCCTGGGCGAGGCCGACACTCCGGTGATCCTCGAAGTGGGAGACGTCGATCCGACCCACTGGCTCGACCGTGCCAACACTGCATTTCCTGCGCCGGGGGGAGTGCCGATGAGGACACCCCTACCCGGGCGGGTCGATGAATTGGAGCGGGACTACGCCGTCGCGCGCCCGAAGCTGCCACCTTCGGCAGCCCGTGATCGATATGCGATCGCTCAGCGACCCAGTTCGCACACGCCAGGTGCTGCGCGCACTGTGCAGGCCGTCTATCGCGCCAAAGCACCTGTCATTCCAGACCTCCCCTGGGTTGCCGCGACGGCGATCCCGGTTGGTCGCTCAATCAACCCGACCGAACGGGTCCTGTGGTGCGTTGCGCTGCATCGGGCACTGACTGCGTTCCTCGGTGACGCGGCGCTGTCGTTACTGACCGGGCGCTATATCGAGGGTTGTCCGCAGCCTGCCAACCGCGTAGCGATCCAGTTCCTCGATGCGGATGTGCTCGGTAGGGAGGACTGCCCGCACGGTGCCTTCCTCCTGCTGGCGCCGAGCGGAGCCTCTCCCGAAGACTTGGCTGTCGTTTCCCGGTGCGCTCGTGGTGTCCGCGACGTCTACCGGAGAGGAGAGTCAGCCATCTCCCTCGCACCGGAGGTGGCTGTCGACGTGGAGGACTTCTGGCCGGCGCCGGGGAGGGGGCAGGTCCGCTACTGGCGAACGGTCCCCGGCATCGTCACCGAGACTCGACGACAGCGTGCTGGCGGACCGTGGAGCCTAGAGGACGCGGCCCTCCTTGCCATCGGGCATGTCTTCCGAGATCGGCTTGGTGAGGGGCCCGCCGATTCGGCCCGCTACCGCTGGATCGTTGACGAGGTCCGCAGGTGGGGGGTCACAGTCCACGACGTCCACCCCATTCATGACAGTCGTGTTGAGCGCTATGCCCACAAGCTGCCCAAGGGCGTTGTGGCCCAACCATTTACCGCAAGATTCCACCTGGCAGACCTCGTGTCGGACACCGCGCTGCTCGCGGTCGGTCAGTCTCGTCACCTGGGCGGCGGACTTTTGGTGCCAGCCGATGAGTCTGCCGCGTCTGCCCGCGCACTGTATGGCTGGCAGTCCTCATGCTGACAAGGTCTGACTTCGCAGCCGTGTTCGCCGCCCTGAACGACGGACACCGGCCCTTCGCCTGGCAGGAGCGACTCGTCGACCAGGTGTTTCGGACGGGCCGGTGGCCCGACGTCATCAACGCTCCCACCGGCTCGGGTAAGTCCTGCGTGGTTGACGTCCACGCCTTCGTCAACGCGCTGTATGCCGTGGGACAGGGTCCACGTGTACCGCGGCGGTTGGCCGTGGTGGTCAACCGACGAGCCCTGGTCGATCACCACTACGAGCACGCCCAGGCGGTCTCGGAGGCACTTTTAGGTAGGCCTGAAGGGGTTCTGGAGGAGATGGCGTCGGCGCTCCGATCATTGACAAACGGGGCTTCAGCAGCCCTTGGCTGCTCGACGCTTCGGGGCGGCGTCCTGCCCGATCGAGAATGGATCAGCGACCCCCGCACCTGTGCCGTGATCGCCGCGACTCCGGACATGTGGGGATCGCGGGTGCTCTTCAGGGGCTACGGGGCATCGCGTCGCGCGTGGCCGCGCGAGGCTGGCCTCTTGGCAATGGACTCCGTGGTTGTGCTTGATGAGGCACATCTTTCTCGGCAACTCCTTGTCACGGCCCAACGGGTAGCCACGCTGGTCGGTCGCTCCGAGACAGCGCTGGACCTCCCTGGCCTGCAGGTGGTCGCCACGACTGCGACTCCACACGACGGATCGAACCGCGAGGAGACCCCTGCTGGCTCAGCGAACGGAGATCCGATCAGTGGTTCACCCAGCACGCGGGAGGTCATCGAGGTTGGTGTCACGACGAACGACCTCGCCGGACCCACCGCCGACACGCCTTTGGTCCAACGGCTAACCCGGCCTAAACCTGTTCTCTACCAAGCAAGTACGACTGCTCCTGCCCGCGGCAAGGCCGGCCCGGCATACATCATGGAGCTAGCGAAGCTCGCGATGGCCATGCGGGCCGACCTTCCAGACGACGCTCCAGGCACGCGAACCATCGGCTGCGTTGTCAACCACGTCGATACCGCGGCGAGGCTGGCCCATCAGTTGCGCCGGGACCTGAGCGACACCGGCGATTCAGGCGCGGTGGAGTGCTGGGTGGGACGTATGCGACCCCTGGACCTGGAACGCGCACGGTCCCGTCACCCGGGCCTCTTCCAGGTTTCCGGCGATCCAAAGGTGGGCTTCCTCGTCGCCACCCAGACGATCGAGGTCGGTGTTGACCTCGACTTCGCTGGGCTGGTTACTGAGCTCGCCTCGGGGTCAGCTCTAGCCCAGCGAGCGGGCAGAGTCAATCGTCTCGGACTTCGTGACTCAGCCACGGTTGTGGTGGTGGGTCCCGCGCCGGACGCGATCGGCACCCGGTTGCCCTATGACAGCGAGGAGTTGCGGGCGGCATACGACTGGATCCTGCGGCTCCAGCAGACAGTTCCCCACGAGGCGGAACCGCTGGGTGCTCACGGACTTTCGCCAATTCGGCTGACGGGCGCTCTGGCGCCCCCGACCGCGCGGCTGCCAAGGCCCGTGCTCAGTCATCTCACTCCCGCCGACGCGCTGTACTTGAGCGAGACGAACGAGCCTCAGTTCACGGATGCTGACCTCACCTTCTGGCTCCGGGATGACCTGACCGCCGAGACCGGTGCCGTGAGCATCGTGGTCAGGGATGGAATGCCAGTGTCGGATGCCTCAGCGTTGGCGCTGTTGATCGCAACCCCGCCCGATCCGAGGGAGATGTTCCCAGCCACGGTCTACGACGCTCAGGAGGCTGTCGATCGCATCCTGAACGATGAAGACGGCGAGCGCTCTCGAGTCCTCCTCATCCGAAATGGCGAAACCCCGGTAGCGATACGGGAGGACGCCGGGCTCCGGCTCCGTGAGGGGGACGTGATCGCCATCGATAGCCATCACCCTTTGACCCTGTCGGGGGTCGTCGTTGCCGATCCACCCGTCCCGGCGGAGGAGATCCTCACGACGTGGGGCGATCCCAACGCCGTGGTGTGGTTCTCGGAGGAGCATTCCGTCGAGCTCGCGGACTTGGGCGCCCTCAGGCGGTCCACCCTGGATGAGCCTCCTGCCGACGCACAACCTGACCGTCCGCGGGGTGATCCGTCCGCCGAGCAGAGGGCGAGGCGGGCGCTTAGCGACGCAGTCGCCGAACTCGCCGGTTTCGCCGCAGAGGTGACCTTGGCTCCGGAGGCGCTATGGGATGACGGCGTGCCCCCTTGGGCAGCGTTCATCCAGCCGAAATCACTCTTGACCGACAGCGATCTCCGTCAGGAGTGGACCGTGTCAGAGGCGAGGGTGTCCCTCTCCCAGCACTCGCAGGCCGTGGCCACGCGTGCACGCGTGATCGTCGAGGGTCTCGGCCTGCCAGCGCCAATCCAAGACGCGGTATGCCGTGCCGCGGACCTCCACGACGCGGGCAAGGCCGACCTCCGGTTCCAGCGCGAACGGTTGGGTTGGCGTCGGGGGCCACTGTTAGCTAAGAGCAGCGGAAGCACGGCCCAGGATGCCCGACGGCGACACGGCTGGGGCTCCCTCCCTCCGGGGTGGCGGCACGAACAGGTCTCGGCCGCCATCGCCTTGTCGGCGGCAGATGGTGAGCCTGAGCGCGACGTCATCGTGAGGTTGGTCGGAACCAGCCATGGACACGGACGTCCATTCTTCCCGCTGGGGAAAGACTTTCTCGTACCTGACGGGGAGGGGGTGGCAGACCCGGTGGTCCTGGCAGAGCTGTATGCAACGGGTTCCGGATGGAGCGACATCATCGACAGGACTCATCTGAGATTCGGTGTCTGGGGCTGCGCCTACCTGGAGAGCATCCTGCGATCTGCTGACGGGCAAGTTTCGAGGGAGGGCTCGTGAACGCCCACGCACTGTCCGGTGCCCTGACGTCAGCGTTCTCGCACTTCGCGCTGGCCGGAGCCGCTGCGATCCTCGTTGACGCGGCATACGAAGGACGGGTTGGTGACTCGTGTGCCAAGACCATGTGGACAGACGAGTCCACGTCGAGGCCAATCCTGTCCACCGTGCTCGTGGGTGAGGAGGTTGCAGAGGTGATCCGAGGCCACGCGCAACGGCATACCGAGCCGGGGTCTTGGGTGACCGCGACCGTGCAGAGGGGGTCACGGGCGGGCAAGGGACTCTTCAGCCCACGACTGGCTGCTGGCACCCTGCAGGAACTGCCGTCCTTCTCTGCCGAGCGCCAAGTCGTTCTTGAGCGCGCTGAGGCGACCGGCCTGATGTCAGAGCTCGATTGGCGCATGTTGGCTGGGCTCGGTGAACCGGCGTGGTGGCGGTACACCGAGAAGGAGAGCCAGCCGGACATGGGCGCGAGCCGATGGGAGATGAAGACCCGCAACCGAGGGGAGGAGTTCGTCGGCAACCGGCTGGCGCCTCTCGCGGCATTGGTGGCTCGTCGGGATCCCGAGACGGTGTGGAGCGGCCTGATCGGCGCGTCGACGAAGGATGAACTAGGGAAGGGCCTTCAAGAGTCGAGGACACCCACAGGGCTTGCTCGACCAGGCCCGGTGGACTCGGCGCTGGCTTGGTGCGCGTTGTGGGGGCTCAGTCTGCTGCCGACAGCGCACGTATCGGCGGCTGAGGGTCGCGAGCGGGGGTTCTCTCAATCTCCCGGTGTGTGGCCCCGGAGTCGGGTCCATCCCAGTCAGGCGTGCCTGCCGGTGTTCGCGGAACCCATGTCGCCAGCTCGACTGCGTTCGCTTCTGAGCACGGCCGCGTTCGACGTGGCTGCCTTCGGCGACCTTCGCGGGGAGCACTTGGACGTGCCGAGGGCGAAGGCCTGGCTGGTTCGGCAGGGGGCACGCGCGTTAGTTCGATTCCCAATCTTCAAAGGGGGCAGTGACTCGGCTCCCGAGAGGTACCTCCAGGTGGGGGTGCTTGAGACGCTATGACGATCTTGAGCGAGAGCGATCCCATTCCGATCAGCGCGGTCGCTCACACCGTCTTCTGTCCACGTCGCACGTGGCTTGAGGCTGTCGGCGAGAAGGTCGACAGCGAAGCAATGGCTGCGGGCTTCATCGCTCACGGCGGTGTCGACCGTCGGGTGGACGACCGAATGAAGGCGCGCCGGTCCGTTGAAGTAGTGAGTCACCGCTTGGGTCTGATCGGCAAGTGTGATGTCGTTCAGGCGGGTCTGGATGGCCGGTTGGAGGTTGTTGAATTCAAAGCTTCGCCCCTGCGTCGGAAAGCCGTTGTAACCGAGGCACAGACAGTTCAGTTGGCGCTCCAGGGTCATTGCCTTGAAGAGGCCGGATACATCGTGAGCGGATATGCCGTGTACTTCACCAATCACCACGCGTCCGTCTCCGTGTTGGTCGACAGCGCAGTTCGCATGCGGGCGACCGAGCTGGTTGCCCAGACGCGACGCATCGTGAGCAGCGAGACCGCGCCGCCACCGCTGGTGGGTGATCTTCGATGCGGGCGATGTTCGCACGCCGGAGTGTGTCTGCCGGAGGAGCGCGCCGAGGCCCCGATCCGCGGTCAGATCAGGGTCAGCGACCCCCTCGGCGAGACATTGCACCTCACCGTTCCTGGTAGCCGAGCGTCACTCAGCCACGGGCGTATCGAGGTTGTCCGAAGCGATGAGACGCTTGCGTCTTTGCCAATTGAGCGCGTGAATTCGGTTGTTGTCCAAGGAAATGTCGACCTGTCGTCTGGACTTCTCCGAGATCTGATGTGGCGAGGGATACCCACGGTATGGACTACCTACCGTGGTTCCGTCGTTGGCGCAGCGCTGAGCGCCAGAACCCCCAACGGCCAGGCGCGAGTCCGACAGCATGTCGCTTCAGCGGACGGCAACCTGGAACTGGCCCGAGAGCTTGTCGCCGCAAAGATCGCCAATCAGGCAACGCAACTTCGACGGGGCGCTAGGGACGACGTCTCTGACGTCGTCGTCCAGTTGCGCAGGCTGGCGCGGGACTGCTCGGCCGCGGGCTCAGTACCGGAGATCTTCGGTAGCGAGGGCCTGGCGGCGTCCCTGTACTTCAGTCGGTTCCCGTCGCTGCTGGCTGTGCCGCGGGGCGGTCCGTTCATGAACACCTGGCCCGGGCGGCAAGGCCGAGGCGCGGACGATCCACTCAATGTGGCGCTGAACCTCGCCTACGGGCTACTCCTGGCCGATTCAGTAAGAGCTGTACATGCTTGCGGCCTTGACCCACATGCAGGTTTCGTGCACTCATCCAGCCGGAACAAGCCCGCGCTTGCACTCGATCTCATGGAGCAGTTCCGACCCCCTGTGGCAGACTCCGCCGTTCTCAACGCGATCAACAACGGCGAGCTGAGGCCGTCAATGTTCGCGACTGCTCTCGGGGGCTGGCGCCTGAGGGACGTGGGACGTAAGGCGCTTGTCACTGCCTACGAACGTCGAGTGACCCAACAGTTCCGGCATCCCATCTTCGGCTATCAAGTTACCTGGCGACGGGCTATTGAGGTCCAGGCGCGGATGGTTCTTGGAGTCTTGGATGGAACTCAGCCGATCTACAAGGGAATCAGGATCCGGTGACAGGGAACCGAGCCCGTCGAACGATCGTCGCCTACGACATCCCGGATGACAGACGTCGCAATGCGGTGGCTCACATCCTCGAAGGATTCGGAGATCGGGTGCAGTACAGCGTGTTCATCGTGGATGCCACAGCGGCTGGTCTCTTGCGACTGCAGGGTGAACTGACCGGGGTTTTGGACCTGGCGAGCGACTCGGTGCTCCTCTGTGACCTGGGGCCTGTGGGCGGCAGTAGCGCATCGTTGAGATGGGTTGGGCGAGACCGTGTGGTCACTTCGCGGGAGTCCTTCATCGTTTGATGCGAGAGGTCACCGCGTCCGGGCGGCCGGCCACGACCCCTCGCGGAGGTGTTGTCCCTGGTCAGGCGGAACTTGTGATCTAGGCGGGACATGAACCGGCCAGATTCGGAACGCGAGATTCGCACCTCTCGCCGTCGCGGACGTTTCTGCTGGTCAGGCATGGAAGAATGAAGGTGCAGTCGCTGCCCTTCACCGGGCGGCCCTTCGTTGAGGCGGGGCCGTAGTCCACGCCCGCTCTGGGCTGGCTGAGTCGGTCGCTGCCCTTCACCGGGCGGCCCTTCGTTGAGGCATGTAGGAGTCGATCGACGCCGTGCCGAAGGTGACAGTCGCTGCCCTTCACCGGGCGGCCCTTCGTTGAGGCGAGGTCGAGCGGCCAGAATCCCCATGGCGGCGTGAGGTGTCGCTGCCCTTCACCGGGCGGCCCTTCGTTGAGGCATCATGGGCGAGCTCGGCAACGTCAACGGCGAGGTCGCTGCCCTCCACCGGGCGGCCCTTCGTTG
>ERZ795030.5557-NODE-5557-length-11538-cov-4.236436_pt1 | contig 11538 bp, 12 predicted proteins | sample MGYA00375122_ERZ795030 | MGnify/ENA primary metagenome ERZ795030 (study PRJEB30165, sample SAMN05720146) | activated sludge metagenome | isolation source: anaerobic digester from wastewater treatment plant | place: Japan | collected 2015-04-20 ...
GGTGCGGCCACACAGGCGCTGCTGGGTGGCACCTGGACGCATCAAAGCCGGTTCAGCGTGCTGGCCGAAGCCTGGTGGGACGGCACGGCACCTTCAGACGCGCAGTGGCGCAACTGGTTTGCCCGCAACCAACTGTTGTCAGACCTGGCAGCCATGGGCGCGCCAGCCAGCGCCGTGGCCGGCAACCTGGCCTGGCAGACAGAAGCCCTGAGCACGACCGGCAGCCTGCGGCGCAGCAACATTTACCTGCGCCTGAGCTGGGAGCACGAGAACTGGCCACCCACGCTGGACCTGCTGTATCACCCGGCAGACGGTGGACGCATGTGGACGGCGGCACTGCTGTACAAGGGCGACAGGGTGCGGCTGCAGGGTGGATTGCGCATCAGCACGGGTGGGGCGGACGCGGTGCTGGGGCAGTTGCCGACTGGCAGACAGGCTTATCTGAGTGGGACTTGGACATTTTGAGCCGTGTCGCTGGCTGGGCAGGACCAAAAGTTCATACAAAAGTGCCTCTAGCCCTTGTTCCAATTGCGCTGGTAGCTACTCAATCGAGAGTAGCGATGAATCTGCAATTGTGGCTGATTCACTGTATGCCAAGTGTCACGGTCGCAGTCTCGCAGCTTGCCCAAGATGCTGCGGCTCAGGCGACATTGACCCATTTGTATCGAACCGGGTCTTGACCCAGCAAGAATGCCTTGATCTCCTCGCGATTCGACTTGTCGGCACGCTGGAAAATGCCGCGCAGTTCCTGGTCAATGGCTTGCTTGCTGGCACCACGCTCCTGCGCTTTTGCATACCACTCTTGACCAAGTTGGTAGTTTCCCATTTCGATATGCAACGCCCCGAGCAATGTGCAGGGTCGAAAGTCCTTTGGCATCAGGGCATGAGCGCGCTGGCCGAGCTGTAAAGCTGGCCCGTGCTGCCCAAGGTCGCGCATCGCGCCGCCGTAAGTCGTGCAGAGCGCCGACTTCAATTTCGCGGAACTTTGCTGCTCAAGCGCGATTGGGGCGAGCAGGTCATGGGCTGATTGGGCCTGATCGCACTTGCGGTAGTGTTTGCTCGCATTGACCGCCATCCAGGCATCATGGGTGCGCTGGTATTCGCTGGCGAAGAACTTGGCTTCGCGTTGATGAAAAACGTTTTTGAGCGTGTCTGAATAGTAATCACGACCCTTGGTTTTCAGCCACACGACATCTTCGTCGGTGAAGCGGTTTGCGCCATCAACCCGGTGAAGGATGTCCATCAAGCGGCCAAAGCAATCCTTTTCGATGAACTGGTCAATCCCATAACGAACCCGAAGTTGCTGATCGTGCTTTTTTTTGATGTACCTCGGGTCGCTCTCTCGCGCGATGCGGGCTTGTTCGGCCCGCTGACGCTCAAGCGCATACCGTGCAGCCCAGGCTGCCTCGCGCGCCGCCTCTTCAGCAATTTTGGCCTCCCGCTGCGCTTGGGCCAGCATCACGCGCTGGGCCTGTTCGGCCTGAGCATCGGCGCAAAACTGCGGATAGGTGATTTCGCCCTGAATCAAGCGTTCAAGCGAGAAAAACCCTTGCTTGTGCAGATAACCCAGCGCAATGGACGAAATCTGGTGGCCCTGCTGAAGCTTGTCGAGAATGTTGCCCAGACGGCTGGCGAGGATGGTTGCCTCGGGACAGTCGTTGACGAAGTAACGCTGTGCCAGCTCAATCGGATTCAAATGTGTCATGGTTTGTATGGGTCACGGATGGATCAGCGTCCGGTGTGGTGATCGTACGTTTGACAGATTCAGGCTGGCAAGTGCTTGCAAGGGTACCGAACTGATGCCTTCGGCCAGCGGCATCACTTGGCCGTCACCATGGCAGACCACATACAGATGCTCCAGATCCAAAGCCTGTTGCGCCGAGCGCATGGACGGCGTGATTTTTGGTGAGCGGGTGAGTTTGACCTCAAACCCGAATCGGCGACCGTTGCGCACAATCAGCAGATCCAGTTCAGCCCCTGAATGAAGCGCCCAGAAATAGGCCTCATCACGCCCGGCACCGCTTTGCCGAATCACTTCATGCAGCGCAAAGCCTTCCCAGGATGCGCCACATTTTGGATGCGCCAGCAGGTCCTGCTCGCTGCCGATGCCCAGCAAAGTGTGCAGCAAGCCGGTGTCCGCCAGGTAAACCTTGGGTGCCTTGACTTCACGCTTTCCTTGGTTGGTGTGCCAGGGGCGTAGCCGCCAGGTCATGAATGTGCCTTCCAGAATATCCAGATAACGTGACACCGTTTTGTCGCTTACCCCCAGGGCGCGCGCCAATTCGCTGCCGTTCCAGGTTTGCGCGTGGTAATGCCCGAGCATGGTCCAAAAGCGACGCAGTGTCAGGGCCGGCAAGTTGATGCCAAGTTGCGGCAAATCGCGCTCAAGGTAAGTGCGGACAAACGACTCGCGCCAAGCCCGGCTGGCCAGCGTGTCGGGGGCCAAAAAAGACCGTGGAAAGCCCCCACGCAGCCAGCGCTCGTCAAGTTGTTCGGGTGCCAGCTCGTCTAACGCCAAGCCATCGAGCTCATGAAAAGTCACCCTGCTTGCCAGACTCTCGGAAGTGTTGCGCAGCAATTCAGGGGCCGCGCTGCCCAAGATCAGAAAACGGGCTGGCGTATCTTGCCGGTCAGCCAGCACACGAAGCAGCGGGAACAACGCTGGCTGAAGCCCGATTTCATCGAGCACCACCAGCCCGGTGAGCCGACGCAGCACAAACGCCGGGTCACTCAGGCGCGCCTGGTCATCGGGGTCTTCCAGATCAAAATGGTGCGTCAGTCCGGGCCATTGCGCTGCCATTTGGCGCGCCAAAGTGGTTTTGCCAACCTGGCGCGGGCCAAGCAGGGCCACGACCGGGAACATCGCCAAGTCTTTCGATATTTGCTGAAGATGGCATCGTCGTTCAATCATTTTGTCATCGAGCCATGAAAATTCGGAGTGTATATCCGAAATTTCGCAGTGAAAAGCGATTGCCACCCATTCATCAGCGTATCGCTCAGGGTACGGGCACGGCTCATGGCGCAACGTCATGCACGACTCGGCGGGGCCGGGGCGACTTTATAGATTTTGGAGAGTAAAGAGAGCATAAGGGGAAGGCTCGGATCGTGCTCGGTTTTGCCCGCTACGGCGCACACACCGGAAGCAGCCTGGGTGGCCAGCGACGCGCTCGAGTTGCATGCTTCGGTGCTTGCCATGCGGGACACCGACGCCAATGCTTTTGTAATTGGGCAGTACCACGCGGGTCAGAAAAACAGGGGTGGTCATGCGGCGCTCCAGACACGGTCGATGGTGGTTTTGATTTTCGCCTCAAAGCAGCGGATGAGTTCGCGGTTGGCGGCCACCAGCGCTTGCTCGGCTTGGTTCTCGGCGACGAGGGAAAGTTGGATGAACAGACCAACACGGCTCCTTTCAACTTTGCTGCTTCGGCAGCAAAGTTGCTTAGGGGTTTTTCTTTGGCGCTTGCAAATGCGCCTTCATTCGCTCAGGCGAACGCGCCTCTCGCCTCGACAGAAGGCTGTCCTGCCAAAAGCTCAGCCACTGAAATGTCTTCATCAACTTGCGGCCAGTGAATGCCTTCGCCGTCGCCCAACAATTCGTAGTCGGCACGCTCATCGCTTGATGCATGCACCAACCGAGGGAACCAAGCCATAGGGACTGTCAGCGTTCGCCCATCTGTGAGCGACACGCGCAATTCGTCGTTTGAGCAAACGACGGTCGTCGCTTTGGGCTCGGCTTTAAACATGAAAGAACGCATTCCAGGCCTCTGGCTCATGCCACCAGATGAAACCGTTCATCCAATACTTCGCGCAAGGTGCGCAAGGTGACAGGTGCTGCATCGGGGTCCATGGCGGCGCGCAAAGCTTCGTTCATCATGGTTTGATAACCCCGGCCAGAGGCCTCGGCGCGCGCACGGAAGGCCTCGATCACGTCGTCATCAAGCATGATGGTGACGCGCGTCTTGCCAGTTGAAGGCAGCACCGCGCCACGTTTACCCTGGCTGAAATCGTATTCTTTACGCATAGTAATTTTTAGCCTCGTTTTTACTGGCTTTGCGAGCAGAAATAATGCGCGTCCGCTCATCACGCTGGGTGTGGCACACCACCAAAATCCGCCCCAATGCATCCATACCCAGCGTCAAAAACCGCTGTTCGCCTACCACATCAGGGTCTTCAATCGTTACCGCCATGTCGTCGCGCAAAGATTGTTCGGCATGAGAAAAACTGACCCCCGGATGCTTTTGCAGATTGCTGCGCGCCTTTGCTGGGTCGAATTCAAACTGCATGGCTGGATTATGCATATTAAATGCATATCGTCAAATCGGCTCAGTTCCCCCACACCCGGTCAATGGTGGCCTTGACCTTGGCTTCCATGCGGCGGATGAGCTCGCGGTTGGCGGCTACCAGGGCTTGCTCGGCTTCGATTTCGGCGACGATGCTGCGTTGGACACCGGTTTTTACGTCAAATTGGAGACCATGTTTTTGTCCCATTCTGAACAAAGCTTTCTGAATGACCGGCTGCGTTGATGTGCCAAATCTAAATCAAATCGTGCCGAGAACGCAGGTTGATCTGTGGTTTCACCGTAGCCCGCTGGCATGCGCTCGCGCACCCAACCTTTTGCATTTCGCGGTATTTCAGGGTCAAGCTGCGCATCATTGGCGTGGCTCTGGAAGCCCCGGCAACCGTTCAATGACTCGGCAGCAGCAATAAACCAGGCCTCGTATTCCCGGTTGGCTAGCACCACAGCCATGCGCCGATGAGGAATGATGGCCTGCGCTTGTGCCAACACCGCCACCCCTTTTTGAGCAGGGCAATCATCATCGGCATCAAACAAAACCAATATCCAACCCGCATCACCACATTTGGCCGCAGCTAACTTCAGATGCCTTGAAAACTCTTCCGGACGGTTCAAGAAACGGTCTTTGTATACCCGTATCGGCGGCAAAACATTCACATGACCTGCAGCGCCGCGCCATTGCGCCAGCCGTCGCAACAAAACGGGTAGTGCGGCAACTTCTCCATCACCTTCCACAATCGAGGCCACCACCGTCATCGCACCATTTCCCCAAAAAGGTCAACTTGCGCGGTAGATTGCCTGCTCAAAAAGTCGCTGTTGGGCTGCAACTGATTGAGTCGCAACAGCTCACCTGCTGAAAACAGATGGTTCCGCATCACACTGACAGAGGCCGCGTCCAGCGGGCCAATCCGCGTGTCACCACGCTCAGACACCACGGCCAAAATGTGCTCGGGCTCAATGCTGTGATCGTCCAGTAAATCGGGGCTGTGGCTGGTCACCATAATCTGGGTCGATGCCGAGGCCTTGGTCAGTGCTTCGCGCAATGCGGCGCTGGCTGCAGGATGCAGTGCCGTTTCAGGTTCTTCAATGCCGATCAACGACGGCGCGTGATCCGGGTTCCCCTGAAACAAAGCGGTCAACACGCCCAGAGCACGCAGCGTGCCGTCAGACATGTTTTGCGCAGGAAAGTGCCATGGCGCTTTTGCCCCGGCGACTTCCTGGCGGAACTCCAGAGTCTCCAATGGCCCAATTGGCTTGCGCACCAGGCCGCGAATCATTGGTGCTACGGTTTGCAGATAGCTTTCAATCTGCTCCAATTGCGCTGGCGCTACGCGCCCCAGATGGCCAATGACACTGACAATGTTCTCACCCACCGGCTTGAGCATGCGGCCGTCTTGCGGCTTTTGCGGGTCGCGCATGAGTTTGGGATTCAGGTTGTAAAACCCCATGCCCGTCAATGCGTCAAACACGGGGCGAAACACCGTCATCCCCGATGCGCTGACCAAGGCCAACCGGTCTGCGGTCACGGCAGGAAAAGTGGGCTCACTGCTGTCTTTGAGCACACCACGCTCGACATGGAAATAAGGGCCCTTGCCCTTACCGCCAATCACACATTTCTCTGCCTGAACCTCATATCCCCGACCTGCCAGCGCGCCCACATTAAAGCTGTAGTAACCAATTTGACCATCGCGCAGAATGAATTCCAGCCGGATTGCAAAATTGGTTGGGTGCCCGCTGGAGCGCCTGCGCACCTCCATCAGTCCGCCGCGTTCGTTGAGTGCGTTGTCCAGAGAGCCCGCCAATGCGTCGCGGACAAGGTGCAGTGCATCCAGAAAATTGCTTTTGCCCGATCCGTTGGCGCCCACCAAATACGTCAATGGACCCAGGCGGACATCACAGGCGCCAATGCTTTTGTAATTGCGCAATAACACGCGGGTCAGAAAAACAGGGGTTGTCATGAGGCGCTCCAGACACGGTCAATGGTGGTTTTGATTTTCGCCTCAAAGCGGCGGATGAGTTCGCGGTTGGCGGCGACCAGCGCTTGCTCGGCTTCGATCTCGGCGACGATGGTGCGTTGGGTTTCGAGGTCGGGGAGGGGGATTGCCGCTGCGAACAACTGCGCCCGATTGATCTTGGGAATGCTCGCACGTTCATAGTGCCCGCGTATGCCATCGTTAAAAACCTTGGAAAGCATGTAGGTCGCCAAATACTGAATTTCAATCTGGGACGAGGCGGGAACTAGCGGGTACATATCGGAGCTGCAATAGCCACACAGGTCAACGATTGTCAGTTTGTTGAGATAGGGGCGAATCTTGCTGTACCGCAATCGTTCCCCAGAAAACTCATAAACCGGACCATTTACCCGTTGGCTCTGAGCTGTCTCGGTTTTCAATAGCCTGCCACTGTTTGATTCAATACTGTCAGCTCCGAAGTATGGGAGCGATAAATCTACGTCCGTAGTGATCGTGCCGCCTACAGAGCACAGTTTTCCAAGTTCTACGAGCGGCCAGTTAGCCTGCACCACGATGCCAGGTTGGTAGTTGTCGAGCACCTGCCGGGCGCCGTCGATGATTTTCTGATAACCCTCGATTTCGGCCACGATTTGGTGTTGGACTTCGCGGGGCGGGAGGGGGATTTGTAGAGAAAGAAGTTGAGGCTTTGCGATATTTTTCATGCTGCCGCTTGTGCCGCCACACTTGGAACTGATGATTTCCCGGCATTCTTTAGACGCAAGAATGAACTGGACAAAGCGCACATCTACGTCTGGTCTGGTGATCACTGTTTGCCAAAGTCGGTCAGGCAAATAGAGATGATCGAAATCTTTGTCCACATATGCATTTGCCCCCACCAGCGCTTCTGTGTTCATTCTGCTGATGATGATTGAGTTTTTTCTTACTGGGCATCGAACCCTTGGCAGTTCCTCGGGCAAAACAGCTTTGTGCTCTTGTGGGTCGAAGATGCCAGTGGTCACGCAGCTTGTTTTGAGAATGCCCAGCTCATCGCCGACAACGTTCCGGTTTTCAGAGTTCACGCTCACACCGGACTCCAACTCATCAACGATTTCACCCAGCATGACCACAGGCCAGGCATGAGCCTGAGCTGATGCAACAACATACCGCTCCCCACTCAAATTTAAGTCCCCACTTAGCCCAATCCGTTCCCGCGCCACCGCCTGCGCCATCACCCCATCGCCCTCTAACTTGCCCGGCGCCACCATCCAGCCACGCAGCAAGCGCGTCGCTTCCGGCAAATGGCTGTCCATCACCGCCCGGCGTTGCGCGCCCAGGTTAAAACCGTCGTTTTGCACTTTGACAAACAGCACTTTGTCGGTCTGCTTGTGCACGCGTTTGTCCAGAATCAGGATGCTGGTTTTTACGCCGCTGTAGGGGTTGAACACGCCGGCGGGCAGGCTGACCACCGCCACCAGTGACGTATCGACCAGCATCTTGCGCAGCGCCTTGTACGCGGTGCCGCTCTGGAAGATGATGCCCTCGGGCACCACTATTGCCGCCCGGCCAGTCGCGGTCAAATGCTCGGCCATGTAATCGACAAACAGCACCTCGCTGCGGCTGGCCTTCACGCTGAAACGCTTGTGCGGTTTGATGCCGCCTTTGGGGCTCATGAACGGCGGGTTGGCCAGAATCACATCAAACACCTCGTTCCACTTCTCGTCGCTGGTCAGGGTGTCGTACTCCACCACATGCGGGTCGCTGAAGCCGTGCAGGTACAGGTTGACCAGGCTCAGGCGCACCATGTCGGGCGAGATGTCGTAGCCACGGATGTTGGCAGCGAGCCGGATTCTTTCGTCTGGTGTAAGACTTTTGAGCTTGTAGCCCCCGTCCTGATTGCCTGAGTAGCTATTATTTTCAGAGTGACTGGCTTGCTCGGTAGCAACATCGTTTGCCGGCGTGTTGGCCGCCAGGATGTGTTTCCACGCCGAGATCAAGAAGCCCGCCGTGCCACAGGCCGGGTCCAAAATGGTTTCGTTCTTCTTCGGGTCCAGCACCGTCACCATGAAGTCGATGATGTGGCGCGGGGTGCGAAACTGCCCGGCATCACCCTGGCTGCCCAGCACGCTCAGCAGGTATTCAAACGCGTCACCGAGCTTTTCAGAGTGGTCGTAGGTGAAGACGTTGATTTCCTTCAGAAAGCTTTTGAGCGTTTCGGGGTCGCGGTAGGGCAGGTAGGCGTTTTTGAAAATGTCCCTGAACAGCTCGGGCAGCCCGGGGTTTTGCCGCATCGACGCTATCGCCTCGCTGTACAGCGCCAGCACCTCAAAACCGCCCAGGCCGGGTGCCAGCAGGTGTGCCCAGCCAAATCGGGCGTAGCTGCCAGCAAAAAAGCTGCGTTTGCCTCCCAGTTCTTCGGCCTCGGCATCCATGTCGTCCATGAACTTGTAGATCAGCGCGATGGTGATCTGCTCGACCTGGCTTTTGGGGTCCGGCACCTTGCCCACCAGAATGTCACGGCAGGCATCAATGCGGCGTTTGGTTTCGGAGTCAAGCATGTGTGGGCAAACAGTACAAAAATAATAGCTGTCCGTGCTTGACGAACGAGGGCTAGAGGCCGATTTAGTGTGACAACTCTTCCCGGATGACGCGGCGCACGGCGATTTGCCACTCTGCCTGGTTGACATCGCGGCCGCCCAAGCGCAGTTTGGCCTGGTCAAAGTCTGCCTGCGTGAGTTTGGGCGCGTCGTCCCTCGGAGCACTAGACGTAATTGGCGTTTTTGTAAAAGAGGTCTGTTTCATCGCTGTCTGCCTTTCGGCACAGAATTGTTTTGTGTATAGCCGTTTTTGTCATGTTCGTCGCATTTTCGGCTACATCTGCGGTATCACATGAACTGGTTCAGCGGCACGTAGTCTTTCACGTACTCGGGGATGCGGGTGCGCCAGACCCGGGGCACGGCCTTGAAATCGCTCATGCCAAAGGCTGGATAGACGTTGAGGTCGGTCAGGCGCTGAGCCTCAATAATGTCGCGCAGGCGGTGGTCGGTGGCGTAGGCTTTGAAGTAGTACTTCATGGCCTGCACGGCGGTAGCGGTGCTGTCGGCTTGGAAGCCCGTGGCGTTTTGCTGGTCGAGCAGGAATTTGTCGAACTCGTCTTCCAGCAGTTCGTCTTTGCTCTTGAAGCCGGTGATCAGGCCAAAGGTTTTCTGCAAAATTTCCTTGAGGCCCAGGCGCCGGTCCACACCGGCGGCGCGGCGCAGTTTGTCCAGGGTGAAGTACTCGGCGGGTTTGTCAAACAACTCGGTGGTGATGTAGTTGATGGCCTGGTCCCACTGTTCGTCCTGAATCTGGGCGGCAATTACCGGGTCAGCTTTGACCTTGTCCTCAAACTTCTCGAAGAACATGCGGTCTACCTTCATGCCCTGGAAACCTACCTGTTGTTCGACCTGACTGGTGATGCGGTCGGGTCCGGTGTGCTCAAAGGGGTGGCCCGGCGGGGGTGGCGGTGGTGGTGGGCTTGGGTCTTCACCACCCGTGCCCGGACGCGGCAGTTTCAACACCTCGTCGTAGTTGAATTTTTCTTCAAAGTACTCGCAGGTGGCGAAAAAGTCGAACAGTTTGTAAGCGGTTTTGTGCGGCGCGGTGACCTGGGTTTTGAGCGTTTCGTCCTGCAACTGCTCCCGAAAGTCATGTTTGCGGGTGCCCCGGCCTTTGATCTGCACAAAGTCAGACGGCGAAAACACCGGGCGCATCAGGGCCAGGTTGAGCAAATCCGGGCAGTCGTAACCGGTGGTCATCATGCCCACAGTGACGCAGATGCGGGCTTTGCTGGTTTTGTACTGAGGCATGGCGTTGCCTGTGCCCATCAGGTTGTTGCTTTTGTCCGTGAAATTGATGGTGAATTGCTGCGCATCGGGGATCAGCGAGGTGACCTGCACCGCGAAGTCCGACTGGTAGCGACCGGGGTAGATCTGGTCGCTCAATTCGTTGAGGACTTGGGTGATCTTGCTGGCGTGCGCCTGGCTGACGGCAAAGACGATGGTTTTGCCAAACTCATTGCTGATGGGGTCGCACAGGCCGTGCTTGAGCAAGGTTTCGCAGAACAGGCGGTTGGTGGGCTCCGAGAAAAACTGCTTCTCGAAGTTTCTTTGCTTGAAAACCTGTTCGCTGGTTAGCTCGCCGCCAGCGGTATCAGCGATGACGACGGCGGCGTAGCCCTGGTCGGACAGCAGTTGGGTGGTGACGCTGGTGCGCGCATCCACCACCAGCGGATTGATCAAAAAACCGTCTTTGACGCCGTCCAGCAGCGAATAGCGGTAGGTGGGCTCGCCACTTTCGCAGCCGAAGGTGCGGTAGGTGTCGAGCAGCAGGCGGCGTTCTGACTCGCGCGGGTCGCGGGTACTGGGCCTGGCTGCATCAAACTTTTAAGGTAGTCCTTGGGCGTGGCGGTCAGGCCCAGTTTGTAGCCGACAAAGTACTCAAACACGGCGCGGGCGTTGCCGCCAATGCTGCGGTGCGCTTCGTCAGAGATCACCAGATCAAAGTCGGTTGGTGAAAACTGCTTGTATTTGGCGTTGAACAGCAGGCTTTGTACGGTGGTGACCACAATTTCGGCCTTGCGCCAGTCGTCGCGGCTTTCCTTGTAGATGACGCTCTTGTAGTCGTTTTTCAGCAAGGCGATGAAGGCCTTGTTGGCTTGGTCTTCCAGCTCCAGCCGGTCCACCAGAAACAGCACGCGCCGGGCATTGCCAGTGCGCAGAAACAGCTTGATGACGGCGGCCGCCGTGAGGGTTTTGCCAGTGCCAGTGGCCATCTCGAACAAAAATCGCGTCTGGCCCGCCTTGACTGCGGCTTGCACCGTGCGGGCGGCACGCTGTTGGTAAAGGCGCAGAAAGCGGAGGCGGTTTTTCTGGATGAAGGCATCGCGCGCGATCTGATGGTTCCAGCCCGCTTCAAGGTCATAAGTGGGCAACTGCGTGCGGGCGATGTAGTCCAGCGGCACATCTTCCGTGGTCAGTCGTGCCGGGTCGGGCTGGAATTTGGCGTAGCCCTTGATGGAGGCGGGCGCGGGGAACGCCGTGATGACATGCGGGTTGCCGTGGCTCAGGTCCCAAAAGTAATGAAGGTTACCGTTGCTCAGGATGACGAAGCGGCAGGCTTGCGATTTGGCGTATCTGCGCGCCTGCTCCTTGCCGATCAGCGGGTTTTTGTCTTCGGCTTTGGCTTCCAGCACGACCAGCGGAAAGCTTTGCTCGTCGAGCAGCAAAAAGTCGATGAAGCCGTGGCTGGTGGTA
>ERZ795030.5560-NODE-5560-length-11535-cov-8.630488_pt1 | contig 11535 bp, 11 predicted proteins | sample MGYA00375122_ERZ795030 | MGnify/ENA primary metagenome ERZ795030 (study PRJEB30165, sample SAMN05720146) | activated sludge metagenome | isolation source: anaerobic digester from wastewater treatment plant | place: Japan | collected 2015-04-20 ...
CTGTTCGCCCACCTGTTGCCCGAATTCAAGAAGGCCAGCGGCATCGACGTCAAGGTCGTGGCGCTCGGCACCGGCCAGGCCCTGGACACGGCGCGCCGTGGCGATGCCGACGTGGTGTTCGTGCACGACCAGGCGGCCGAGGAGAAATTCGTCGCCGAGGGCTTCGGCCTCAGGCGCTACCCGGTCATGTACAACGATTTCGTGCTGGTCGGGCCCAAGGGCGATCCGGTGGCGACCAAGGGCAGTGACATCGTCGCCGCTCTGAAGAAGATCAGCGCCGCCAACGGCGCTTTCATTTCGCGCGGCGACAAAAGTGGCACCCACGCCGCCGAACTGCGTTTCTGGAGTCAGGCCGGCCTGGCCGACAAAAAGGGCAGCGGCTACAAGGAATGCGGTTGCGGCATGGGGCCCGCGCTCAACATGGCAGCCTCCACCGGCGCCTATGTGCTGGCCGACCGCGGCACCTGGCTCAACTTCAAGAACCGCGCCGACCTGGCGATTCTGGTCGAAGGCGACAAGCAGCTGTTCAACCAGTACGGCGTGATGGTGGTCAACCCCGCGAAGCACCCGCATGTGAAGGCGGCGGATGCACAGAAGTTCGTGGACTGGGTGGTGTCGCCTGCGGGCCAGAACGTGATCGCCAGCTACAAGATCGGTGGCGAGCAGCTGTTCTTCCCGAATGCCGGGAAGTGACGCATGAAACGTGGTCGCAAGGAATTGGCCGCCGCTCTGGCGCTGGTGGCGCTGGGCCTGGCGGGCTGCGGCAGCGCGGTGAAGGCGCCCATGACCGCTGAGGCCAGCGGGCCGCCGGTCCAGGTCTATGCGGCCGGGAGCCTGCGCGAGGTGTTCACAGCGATTGCCAGCGAGCATGAGGCGCGCACCGGGCAAAAAATCGTGCTGACCTTTGGTGCCTCCGGCCTGCTGCGCGAGCGCATCGAGAAGGGCGAACCGGCGCAGGTGTTTGCCTCCGCCGACGCGGATCACCCACGGCGTCTGGCCGAGCAGGGCGGCTGGCAGCCGCCCGTGGTGTTCACGCGCAATGCCTTGTGCGCCTTGACGAGCGACAAGCTCGCGGCAACTCCGGCCACGCTGCTGGCAACGATGCTGCAGCCGAGCGTGCGCGTGGGTATCTCCACCCCGAAGGCGGACCCGGCGGGGGACTACGCGTGGGCGTTGTTCGGCAAGGCCGATGCGTTGCAGTCCGGCGCCACGGCCCGCCTGCAGGCCAAGGCGCTCAAGTTGACGGGCGGCGCCGATTCACCCAAGCCACCGTCTGGACGCGGAACCTACGCCTGGGTCATGGACCAGAGCCAGGCGGATGTGTTTCTGACCTACTGCACGAACGCGGTGTCGGCGCAGAAGGAAGTGCCACGCCTGCGGATCGTGGAGATTCCACCTGAACTGCAAGTGGGCGCGGCCTATGGGGTAACTGTTCGCATTGGTGCCCCGCAGACCGCTGACGCCTTCTTGCGCGCCTTGCTGGCTCCGCCTGCGCAAGCGGTTTTCAACCGTTTCGGCTTCAGGCAGCCGTGAGCGGTTTCTAGTCCAGCAAGGCCACGCCCTTGACCTGGGCGAACACGGATGTGCCGGGCGCCAGTTGCAGGGCGTCTGCGGACTTCCGGGTCACGCGCGCCAACAGGCGTGTGCCGCTCGTGTCCAGCACCACCATGACGTAGCCGGGGCTGTCTTCGCGCAGTTCGAGCACACAGGCGGGCAGCACATTGAGGATGCTGGTGTCGGCCTGGTGGGAAAGGGTCAGGCTCACGTCGCGCGCCTGCACCCGCAGGCGCACCGTTTCGCCGGGCGCGCGCACGCGCTGGCGCGCCGGGGAGACGAAACGCAGGTTGCCGCCCGGGAAACCCACCTGGGTCAGATGAAACCCAGGCTCGTGACCTTGCACCGTGCCAGCAATCACGGCGGCGGCGCTGTCGCCGTGCGCCAGCGGCAGGTCGAGCCGGGTCAGCAGCCGGGATGTCGGCCCCTGGGCCGTGACGCGGCCCGCCTCCAGCAGCACCAGATGGTCGGCCAGTCGGGCCACTTCATCGATGGCATGGCTGACGTAGATCACCGGGATGTCCAGTTCGGTCTGAAGCCGTTCCAGATACGGCAGTATTTCGGCCTTGCGAGCGGCATCGAGCGCCGCGAGCGGCTCGTCCATCAACAGCAGACGCGGGCTGGTGGCCAGGGCTCGCGCAATGGCCACGCGCTGGCGTTCGCCGCCCGACAGTTCGTGCGGCCAGCGTTGCAGAAGGTGGCCGATGCCCAGCAGTTCCAGCGGTCGATCCCAGCCATGACGCTGTTCGCCGGCTGGCGTGCGCCGGAATCCATAGGTCAGGTTGTCCTGCACGTTCAGGTGCGCAAACAGGCTGGCCTCCTGGAACACGTAGCCGAGTGCGCGCCGATGCGGCGGCACGAACAGGCTTTGCGCGCTGTCCTGCCAGACGTCAGCGCCCGCCGCCACCCGGCCCCGTGCGCGCCGCTCCAGCCCGGCCAGCACGCGCAAGCAGCTCGTCTTGCCCGAGCCCGACGGTCCGAAGAGGGCCGTGATGCCACGTCCGGGCAGGTCCACGGCGACATCCAGCACGAAGCCGCCCAGATCCAGGCGGGCCTGCAGGTGCAGGGCCTCGGCGCTCATGCTCGCCCCTTGCGGGCCTGGCGTGCGCTGTACACCTGCAGCGCCAGCAGCACCGAGAAGGAAAAGGCCAGCATGACGGCCGCCAGGCGATGCGCGTCGGCGTATTCAAGCGCCTCGACATGATCGAAGATCTGCACCGACACCACGCGCGTCACGCCGGGGATGTTGCCGCCGACCATGAGCACCACCCCGAACTCGCCCACCGTGTGGGCAAAGCTCATGATGCAGCCGGTGACCAGGCCCGGCCGGCACAGCGGCAGCACCACGCTGAAGAACGTGTCCAGGGGACTGGCACGCAAGGTGGCCGCGGCTTCCAGCGGCCGTTCGCCCAGCGCCTGCATGCTGTTCAGGATGGGTTGCACCATGAAGGGCAACGAATAGAACACCGAGGCCACCACCAGGCCGGCAAAGGTGAAGGGCAGGGTGGGCAGGCCCAGCGCCAGCATCCATCGCCCCAGCGGGCCCTCGGGCCCCAGCGCGACCAGAAGATAGAACCCCAGCACCGACGGCGGCAGCACCAGGGGCAGCGCCACCAGCGCGCCGATCGGTCGGGTCACCCAGGCGCGCGAGCGGGCCAGCCACCACGCCAGCGGCGTGCCCGCCAGCAGCAGGATCAGCGTGGTCAGCGCGGCGACCTTGAAGGTCAGCCAGAGGGCCTGGAGGTTGTCGGGGGTCAGCAGCACGTCAGAGATCGTAGCCGTAGGAACGGATCAGGTCCTTGATGTTGGGGCTTTGCAGCAGCCTGACCAGCGCCTGCGCGGCCTCATTGTTTGCGCCTTTTTTCAGGATCACGGCGTCTTGCCGGATCACGTCGTAGTGGGCCTGCGGGATCATCCACATCGACCCTTCCTTCAGCCGGCCGCCCTGAAGCACTTGGGACAGCGCGACAAAGCCGACGTCGGCATTGCCGGTCTTCACGAAGGCGAAGGCCTGGCCGATGCTCTCGCCCTGGACCAGCTTCGGGGCGACGGCCGCGCGCAGGCCGAGCCGCTGCATCACCTGCAAAGCGGCCTCACCGTAGGGCGCGGTCTTGGGGTTGGCATAGGCCACCTTGCCCAGGTCGGCGGATCTGAGCACCTCGCCGCGGGCATCCACCCGATCGGCCTTGACCGACCACAGCACCAGCTTGCCGGTGGCATAGGTGAAGCGGGTGCCGGGCTGGGCCAGACCGTCCCTCTCCAGCATTTCGGGGCGCTCGTTGTCGGCTGACAGGAACACGTCGAACGGCGCGCCGTTCCGGATCTGGGTGTAGAACGCACCCGATGCACCGGTGGAAATCTTCAGCGTATGGCCGGTCGTCTTCTCCAGGACGGCGGCAATCGCCTTGATCGGTTCGGCAAAGTTGGCCGCGACGGCGACCTGGGCCTCACCCGCCGTGGCGCCCCCGCACGAGGCCCAGACAGCGATGGCGCAGGCCGCCACCCGGATGAAGGTGCGCGTGGTCAACTCGCTCAAGCCATCGGTGGGCGCCGACCCAGTTTCCGGTACACGGTGGCGCGGCTGATGCCCAGCGCCCGGGCGGCCTGTTGCACGTTGCCCTTCGCATCGGCCACGGCTTTGTGGATCAGTGCGATTTCGACTTCTTTCAACGGGATGCGATCCTGGGCGGGTGCGCCGGCGATCTGATGGCCAGGGCGTTGCGCGCGCGCCTGAAGGCGAAGGCCTGACCACAGGGGCAGTTCCATGGCGTTGTTCGCCTGTTCGCTGGCATCGAACAGCATCTCGAAGGGCAGGGCAAACAGCTCGCTGGCATGCACCCGTTCCCGTCCCGACACACCGAGCTGCGAAACCATCTGGCGCGCGGTCGGGTTCGCGCCGGTCACCCAGCCGTCGCCATCCAGGCAGATCATGCCGTCTGAGTCCTCGCCCATCGCGCCCCCGGGCCAGTTCAGCCTCACCAGCAGGCTATGCGGCTGGCGCAGTGTGAGCGCGTTCTCGATGCTGCGCGCCGACTGCACCACCATATGGCGCAGCTCCGGGCGCTCGACCGCCTCGATGCCGGTCAGATCGAGCATGCCCACGCAGGGGCCGTCCGGCCCGAACAGGGGTGCGCCCGCACAGCTGTAGACGGAGGTGTCGGCGAAAAAGTGCTCCCCACGGTGAAGCCACACCGGCTGCAGCTCCACCAGCGCAGCGCCGATGGCCGTGGTGCCGACGGACGCCTCCGAAAGATCCACGCCGACCCGGGTGATCATGCTCGCGCGGCGGTCGGACCGGTCGATCGGACCATTCACATCAACGACGACGCCACTGGCATTGGTCAGGATGGCGAAATAGCGGGTATTGGCGATCGCCCGCCCCAGTGTCTGCAGAACCGGTCGCGCCGCGTCAATCAGATTGCGGTTGGATTCCAGGGTGCGCCGCAACACGTGGCTGGACACCACGTCGAACCCGACCCGCTGTTCCGGGCGCTGCCCGCTGGCCAGGCACCGCCGCCAGGAACGCTCGATCCAGGGCTCCATGGCAGGCGCCGTCAGCGGCTCGTCGTTCATCACGGCTCGGCGCGCGGCCTCGATCCGGGCCAGCCGGTGGTCGGGCGTGGTGGGCAGCGGGACAGGGGGGGCGGTCATCGGCAGGGCGGTGGCTGGTTGGGATTGTGCCGGTTTTGTCCGGACCGGAAGCAGCGCGATCGAAACGGACCGGTCGCTTCGCGCAGAGTGTCTCATCTTGAGAATATCGGAAGCCACGCGGCTTTTTAAGGGTAAATGCTAGGTTTGTGAAGGGGCAGTGAGCCAACAATCGCTATGCATTCCCATTCATAGGCAAGGCGCTTCATAGGTGCCGCTACCCACAGGAGAGACACATGCAAAAGGTGTTGCATATCAACGCAGACAAATGCACGGGCTGCATGCAGTGCGAAATGGCCTGTTCTTTCGAGAACTACGGCACGTACGCTACGGCCAAGTCGCGCATCAAGGTCTTTGAATTCCATCACACCGGCAAGAAAGTGCCCTATACCTGCACGCAGTGCGATGAGGCCTGGTGCCTGCACGCCTGCCCGGTGGAGGCGATCACCGTCGACAAGGCCACCGGCGCCAAGGTCGTCAACGAGACGACCTGCGTGGGTTGCAAGGTCTGCACCATTGCCTGCCCCTTCGGCACCATCAACTACGTGCAGGAGACCGGAAAGGTTCAGAAGTGCGACCTGTGTGGCGGGGAACCCGCCTGCGCAGAGGCCTGCCCGACCGGTGCCATCACCTTCATCGACGCCAACTGGACGGGGCTGGGCAAGATGGCCCAGTGGGCCGACAAGCTTGGCAACCAACCGACCGCCGTTTAAGGAGAACGCATCATGTCTTGGGCTGGAAAAATTCTCCGCGTCAACCTGACCACTGGCACCGTCAAGTCGGAACCCCTCAACATGGACTGGGCGCAGGCCTACCTCGGCTCGAGGGGCCTGGGTACCAAGTACCTGGTCGAGGAAGTGGACGCCACGGTGGACCCCTTGTCCGCCGACAACAAGATCATCTGGGCCACCGGTCCGCTGACAGGCACCATGGCCTCCACGGGTGGCCGCTACACCGTCATCACCAAGGGCCCGCTCACAGGTGCCATTGCCTGCTCCAACTCGGGCGGCTACTGGGGTGCCGAGTTCAAGATGGCCGGTTGGGACATGGTCATTTTTGAAGGCAAGTCGGCCAAGCCGGTCTACCTGTACGTCAACGATGATCTGGCCGAGCTGCGCGATGCCAGCCACCTGTGGGGCAAGAGCGTCTGGGAAACCGAAGAGATCATCAAGAAGGGCCTGCAGGACCCGCTGACCCGCGTCTCCAGCATCGGCAAGGCCGGTGAAAACGGCGTGCTGTTTGCCGCCGTGGTCAATGACCTGCACCGCGCGGCGGGCCGCTCCGGCGTCGGCGCGGTCATGGGCAGCAAGAACCTCAAGGCGATCGCCGTGCGCGGCACCAAGGGCGTGGGCAACCTGCGCGACCCGAAAGCCTTCATGGCGGCCGTCAAAGCCGGCAAGAAGGTGTTGGCCGAGAACGGCGTCACGGGTACCGGCCTGCCGGCCATGGGCACGCAGGTGCTGATGAGCGTGATCAACGAGGTGGGCGGTCTGCCCACCCGCAACCACCGGGACAACCAGTTTGAAGGGGCCAAGGACATTGGCGCCGAGGCCATGGCCACGCCGCGCAAGACCGACGGCAAGAAGCAGCTGGTGACCAACCAGGCCTGCTTTGGCTGCACCATTGCCTGCGGTCGCATCAGCAAGATGGACGAAAACCACTTCACCATCGAGAACAAGCCGCAGTACAGGGGTGCCAGCGGTGGCCTGGAATACGAAGCCGCCTGGGCGCTGGGCGCGGCCAATGGCGTCAACGACCTGGAAGCGCTGCAATACGTCAACATGCTGTGCAACGAAGAAGGCATTGACCCCATCACATTTGGCACCACCATCGGTGCCGTGATGGAGCTCTATGCCATGGGCATCCTGACCAAGGAGCAACTCGGTACCGAAGCCACCTTCGGCTCGGCCCGCGCCTTGGCTTTCCTGGCCGAAGAAACCGTCAATGGCCGTGGCTTTGGCAAGGAAATCGGGCAGGGTTCCAAGCGCCTGACCGCCAAGTACGGGCATCCGGAACTCAGCATGTCGTCGAAGGGGCAGGAGTTCCCGGCCTACGACGGGCGCGCCATCCAGGGCATTGGCCTGGCCTACGCCACCAGCAATCGCGGCGGATGCCACCTGCGCGGCTACACGATCGCGTCCGAAGTCCTGGGCATCCCGGTCAAGACCGATCCGCTGGAAAGCCAGGGCAAGCCCGAACTGGTCAAGGCCTTCCAGGATGCGACGGCCGCGTTTGACTCCTCCGGTCTGTGCATCTTCACCACCTTTGCCTGGGGTCTGCAAGACCTGTCGCCGCAGATGCAGGGTGCATGCGGTGAGCAGTACACCGTTGAAGAACTGGCCAAGATCGGCGAGCGCATCTGGAACATGGAGCGGGAGTTCAACAATCGTGCCGGTTTCACCAGCAAGGACGACAGTCTGCCCGCCCGCTTGACCAGCGTGGAAGATGCCTGCAAGACCGGCCCCGCCAAAGGCAAGTTCAATGAACTGGCCACGATGCTGCCGCTGTATTACGAAGCACGCGGCTGGGACAGCGAAGGCCGCCCCACCGCCGCGACCAAGGAACGCCTGGGACTGTAAAAGCAGAGAGGCTCTTGGGGCCAGGGTTCATTGGGGCCGGATCACTGCGCATGCAGCCAACATGTGCGCTGACCCCAACGGAACCGGACCCCAACTGGCCCAAGCGGTGCCCAAAGCGCAACAAGCAAGCGGTCTTCAATGACCGCTTTTTTTTCTGGAGATCTCCATGACCCACCACGTCATCATCGGTGCCGGCCCTGCCGGCGTCATCGCCGCCGAAACCCTTCGCAAGCTGGCACCGCAAGACAGCGTCACCCTCATCGGGGATGAACCGGAGCCGTCTTACTCGCGCATGGCCATCCCCTACCTGTTGATGGGCAATATCGATGAGCGCGGCACGTACCTGCGAAAGAGCGCGACCCACTTTGAAGACTTGGGAATCAAGGTGCTTGCGGCCAAGGTGGTGTCGGTGCAAGCAGCGACGAAAACGATCGCGTTTGCGAGTGGCGAAACGCTGGTCTACGACACCTTGCTGATCGCCAGCGGCTCGCACCCGGTGAGTCCGCCCATTCCGGGCATCCAGTCCGAAGGCGTGCACACCTGCTGGACGCTGGCCGATGCCCGTGCCATTGCCGAGCGCGCCAAACCCGGCGCGCGGGTGCTGCAACTGGGTGCCGGTTTCATCGGCTGCATCATCATGGAGTCGCTGCTCGCGCGCGGCGTGCACCTGAGTGTGGTGGAAATGGGCGACCGCATGGTGCCGCGCATGATGGGGCCCACGGCGGGCGGCATGATCCGCGACTGGTGCGAGGCCAAGGGGATTGAAGTCTTCACGGGGACGCGGGTCGAGTCGATCGAGCCCGGTGAACCCTTGAACGTGAAACTGTCCAACGGCACCACCAAGCAGGCCGATCTCGTTGTCAGTGCGGCCGGCGTGCGTCCGGCCATCGGTTTTCTGGAGCACTCCGGCATCACCTGTCTGCTGGGCGTGTTGACCGACGAGCATCTGCAAACCAATGTGCCTGGTGTGTTCGCCGCCGGCGACTGTGCCGAAGCCTTCGACAAGGTCAGTGGCAAGACCATCGTCAGCGCGATACAGCCCAATGCCTCCGAGCAGGCGCGTATCGCCGCCACCAACATGGTCGCCTTCGCGCGCGGCAAGCCGGCGCAGGCCGATCTCAGCGGCGTGACGCAGATCAACGTGCTGGACACCCTGGGCCTGGTCTCGGCGAGCTTCGGCGACTGGCAGGGCAAGCCGGGCCATGATCACGTGGAACTGACCGACAAGGCCACGGGGCGGCATCTGAGCTTGCGTTTTCAGGACGACGTCATGGTGGGCTGCAACGCGGTGGGCTGGACCGAGCATATCGGCGTGATGCGCGGCCTGGTCGAAGGCCAGATCAAGCTGGGTGAGTGGAAGGACAAGCTGATGCAGGATCCGACCCGCCTGGTGCAGGCCTACCAGGCTGCGGCGCTGGGGCAGCACGACTGGTCCGGCGGCAAGACCGGGCGCAAGCGCTAGGGAATCGTGCGCGCATGAACATCACCTTCAAACTGTTTGCCTCGCTCACGGACTACCTGCCCACGGCGGAAAAGTACACCAACCAGGTGACGCTGGACATTGCGCCCGACACCACGATTGGCCAGCTGGTGGAACGGTACCGCCTGCCCGAGAAGCAGGTGCATCTGGTGCTGGTCAACGGCAGCTACATCGCACCCGAGCATCGCGCCAGCAGAACCCTGGCGGAAGGCGACGTGCTGGCCATCTGGCCGCCGATTGCCGGGGGCTGAATTCTTGCAATCGTTCTACCCCGAAAGCTTTGAGCGTGAAATGGGTTGCACCGAGACTGAGTGGTTGCGCTGGCTCCCTCAGGCCATGGGCGACCACCATTGGAAACTGCAGTCCGGCACCGCGGGCGTGCGCATCGGCGACGGCGCACTGGGCCTGAAATGGCAGGTTGCCGCGCCGCGCGTGATCGGCCTGGTGCGCATGCCGGTGCTGCGCGTGAAGTTTCGATTCGCCGGCCTGGACGAAACTCAGCGCTACGCTTTCATGCAGCGTTTTGATCTGTACATGCAACGCGGTGGCGGCTGAGGGTTTGACGCGAAACAGCTGTCGCGCCGGCCTGATGTGAGCGGGTGCGACGCCCGCTTCAACCGTTGTTCAGGTCGACGAATGCATCCATCACCAGGTGCGGGTTCTTCATCAACTCGTCTTTCCAGGCCCCCAGATGCCGGTGTGACTGGATCAGGCCGCGGATCGCGCCGACGTGGTGCGGGTGGCCGATGGTGATGGCGCCGATCAACTGGTCGCCATCGAAACACAGGCGGGTGTAGATGAAGTTGGCTTCGTCCACCACTTCGGTGTGGTCACCGCCGGGGATGCCATTCCACAAACCGAAGGTGTGGGAAATCAGGCCCACGGTGTCCAGCACGTTCATGCTGAGGCTGCCACGGTAGGGCACGTCCTTGCCGAGCATATTCAGAGCGGCGACCCGGCCGTGTTCGGTGGCGGTGGGTTGCAAGGCGTGCACCACCCACTCGCCGGTGGAGAAGTCGCGGCCTTGCGCCACGTCACCGGCGGCGTAGATCTGAGGCACGGTGGTGCGCATGTGCGCATCGATCACGACCCCGCTGCGGATCTCGGAGCCCGTGCCTTCGAGAAACGACACATTCGGATGCACGCCAGTGGCCAGAATGATCAGGTCCGCGTCGATGCTGCGGCTGTCCATGACCAGGCGCGGGCCCGGTTCAATCCCCAGTACGCGCCCGGTGGTGATGACCTCCACGCCGCGGCCTTCCAGCCAGCGCTGCAGCATGCGACTTCCGACCGGGGTCATCATCGAACGCAGGATCTGGCCCGAGCGCCCTGCCACAACAGACAGTTTGGCTCCGCTGTTGACCAGTGACTTCATGCACACGCCCGCGACGAAACCCGCGCCCAGCATGACCACGCGTGCGCCGGGCACGAGCTTGGCGGCGATCCGGTGGGCATCCTCCAGCGTCCAGCACGTCACCACGCCGGGCAAGCCGGTGCCGGTGAGGGGTGGCAGCGAGGGCGATGAACCGGTCGCCACCAGCAGGCGGTCGTAGGGGAGTTGTGTGCCGTCTGCGAGATCGACCTGTCCACCATCGGGACGGGCCTGCACCTTCAGGGCCTTGCCATGGAGGTAGCGAATGCCTAGCGCCTGCAGATGGTCCAGCGAGCGGCGCTGGCGGGCACCTCCATCGTCGATCGCGCCGCTGAGGATGTAGGGGATGGCCATGCGCGCATAGGGTTCCCCGGGCTCGTCCCCGACCAATGTGATCGTGGCCTGGGGGTCATTCTCGCGCAGGGTTTCAGCCGCGCGCACGCCGGCGGGACCGGCACCGATAATGACAAATTTCATCGCAGTTCACCTTGTAGTGCATCCGGTGTGGATGCGTTTCCAACGCGCCCGGCGGGAAGGCAGCCCTGTGTTGCGAGAGGCATGGCCGTCGAGCCGAGGGAGCTTGCCTCAGTGTAGCGACTATGGTTCGGCGCGTCAGCTACCGATGGTGCCCGGTGCTTCCACGCGAAAGAAAAAACCCACCCTTCTTGCGCCCGATCAAATACAAGTCCTTACCACTGCCGGCCGCCGATGTCGGCAGGCGTGCGACCTGAAGCGTTAAGTCAGCTGGTACCCGATCCGAAGGGTGCCGAATCCACCAAGGCACAGCATGAAACGAACGAATATCGCGAGCCTGGGGCTGGCCCTTCTGGCCGTTTTGCCGTTGACGTCCCAGGCGGTGCTGGCCTATGCCGCCAAGGAAGTGAACCTGCGGGCTGGGCCGG
>ERZ795030.5563-NODE-5563-length-11532-cov-6.629171_pt1 | contig 11532 bp, 5 predicted proteins | sample MGYA00375122_ERZ795030 | MGnify/ENA primary metagenome ERZ795030 (study PRJEB30165, sample SAMN05720146) | activated sludge metagenome | isolation source: anaerobic digester from wastewater treatment plant | place: Japan | collected 2015-04-20 ...
TTTCGTATTGTGGGATGTGTCGCAAGCGCATGTGTTCGATACCCTTGGATTAGAGAATGGATTGCGGGTTTGCCTTGCTGTTCCGTCCGCGGACCTGCGGGACGGCTATTGCATCGCGCCAGAGCTTGTACTCTACGATGGCGGAAAGCTGATCGACCGTCTTCCGGTTTTTGATCGCGAAGGGTGGCTGATCCCCTGCTTTGCGCAATGCGAAAAAGCGGAACACGGATGGCTGCTGCTGATGGACTACGAAGCGCTTTACGGGACGATTACCCCGAGGAACGAGCTTGTCCTGGTATCGAAAGACGGCCTGAAGCGCGTGACGCGAGACAACATGGTCAACGCTCTATTCGTTGAAACCGATCCGTCCGCGACGATATGCCGGGACGAACTTCTGAACCATATTGCGGATGCGTCTTACATGTACCGCTATCAATACGCGGCCTCCCCTGAGCCTGAAAAATGGGGCGCGCTGCTCGAGGTATCCGGACCTTACCGCATCGCGCGCGAAGCGAACGGCATATGGAGCGCCTCTTTTTCATATACGCTGACAAATATGACGGATTGCGGTGGCGGCTGTATGCTGACCAACTTTTACTTGCGCGATCGGTTTACCGCGAATTACAGCGAGGGCGATGGAAAATGGCATATCGCCTCTTTCGGCGAGGCTGTTCCCGGCGAACAGGACTATTTTCTGGGGATCGAGCTCCCTTACGAACACGGATTTCGCGGCGTAGGGCCGACGCCGGACGACGCGCCCGTCGGTGGCAGCTTTCCATGTGTGACAAGCGATTGGCGGCAGATTACGGCGGAATCGCGGATCTGGTATGGGACGGAAAGCGCCTTTCAGGCGGGGGCGGGCGCGACCGCCATGCCCGTTGCGCACAGAAGCCGATACGCCTGCATGGCGGAGCAGGGAACAGACTTCGGCGTCGTCAGGCTGGATTTTGAAACACCCGTGTTCTTTGTGGCCGAAGCCGCGATAAGCGATCTCGGAAAAGGCCGTTATTCCATTGAATATTATGAGAAACAGATTGCGGAGCATACTGCCGACGAGCTATACGCAACGGACCTTATGAAAGTCTATCGGGCTTATATGGATATGGGCTATAAGATTAAAAAGTTCGCATCCGACGCCATCGATGCCTTTAATTGGGGGAATTCTCTGTTCCTTACTTTCCCCGGCTATGCTTACTGCTATCTGGATGAAGCAGGAAAACCTTGCGCGTTCCGGCTGAAACTGAGCGGGGGAAGCGTGCTTTTTTACGAAAAGGATGAAAATGGGGTGCTGATATGCGGCGTTGCCGCGCAGGATTTCCCGAACATGGTTTGGGACGTTGAGAACTACGAACGCGGGGATGTCGTGTATGATTCTCAGGAAGAAAATTCGGTCTATCAGTCCAACTATAAGACAAACATTGTCCTGAGGGCGGCCGGTTAATCCGCGGTCGCTCTGATTGCCCTATGTGATGGGGTGACTTGTAGTGCTGCATTCAGCCATACGTAAAAACCCGAAGCGGCCCCCGTTATCGGGGGGCCGCCTCGCAATCTTCGCGTTTCCGCCCGCCCGGCCCGCGCTTTACGCGAAAGCCTTGTCGAGCGCCTCGAGCAATTCGTCCGTGTTGATGACGTGGCAGTAGATGTTGTTGAGTATTTCAAGCTCGCTGTGCTGTATGGCTTCGCAGGAAGCGCGGCAGGCGTCCTCTATGAGCCAGACCTTGAAGCTCTCGTCCGCAAGGCTCCTGACGGTGCCGGATACGCACTGGTCGGTCAGAACGCCCGTGACGACGACTGTGTCTATGCCCATGTTGTAAAGCGTCAGGCGCAGGTTGGTGCCCGTGCAGGCGCTGTCCGTGGTTTTGAGAAACACGATCTCATCCTCGATGGGAGCGAGCTCGGGCACGATTTCCGCCCGGGGATCGCCCTGCAGCAGCAGCAGCTCGTTGTATCCCGTCGCCTTCTGGTCGAGGGAGCGGTCCATGCCGTTTTTCTTGCGCGCCATGATTTTGCCGAAGCAGACCTCCATGCCGTGCGCGCGGAAATAATCGAGTATCCTTTTGTTGTTTGGAACCACCCATTCGTCGATGGCCCTGTAGAACTGCTCCCAGCGCGCGGCGTTTTCCAATTCCGCCTCGGTGGGGTTGACGAGCTCCGGCCGCGTGATGAACACATGCTGCATGTCTATGATCAGCAGCGCGGTCTTCTTAGGGTCGATCTCAATGGGGCCGTAGTCGTTGTCGTTCAGGTAGTAGAACGAAGTGTACCGGTCGTTGACTTTCATGGTTCGCTCCTTTCAGTATGATTGCTTTGATGATGGTATGGATGTGAGACGAGACGATTACGGCTTCATGATAGCAATCCAAAAACACGCTGTCAAGATCGATCTGGGGCATCTTCCGTCGCCGCCGCAAAATCGGTTTTCCGCGCGCTTGACAGCGAAAAAAGCGCATACTATAATTGGGTTGTCTCTGTGGCGATCCGCATAAAACACACTGCGCAAAACATGGAAAAAACAGCCAAAACCGTACATTTTTGAGCGAATCCGTCAAGTGGCCCCGCATAGGGGAGCCGGCGGCCGCACGCATCAATCAGGGTTTCATTTTTTGGACTTTACAGATTCTGCGGGCCCCGCTTTGATCCGCGTCGTTTCCGGACTTTGCGCTTCCCCGGGCCCTGCGTTCATCAGGCGGTGTTTCGTTTGTCATCCAACGAAAGGAGGTGGGAGAGGAACGCTTCTTCGTCGTTCCCCGCGGCGCGGCGCGCGCCTGTACAAAACGGACTTATCCATATTTTATAAGGAGGTTTTATCGGGAATGGAAAAAGGCAAGCTCAACAAGAAACTCGGAATGATCACGATGATTTCCATCGCCGCCGGCGCCGTAATCGGCGGCTGGCTCGCGGAAAGCCCGTACTGGTTCTCGCTCACCGGTCCCGGCGCCGCCATCATATTTCCCGTGCTGGCGATATTGCTGATCCCCGTGGGCCTGGCGTTCGCGGAAATGGCGGCCATGCTCCCCTTCACGTCCTCCGTCGCCGTGTGGACGGCCAACGCCACCAACCACAAGCTCGGCTGGATCGTGCAGTGGCTGATGTTCCTGATCCAGATCGTGGAACCGCCGCTGTGCGCCTTCATTCTGACGACCGCGCTGGGATTCTTCATCGAGTTCACCGCCATGCAGACCATGCTCATCGCCATCGCGCTGTGCGTGATCTGGTACGTCGTGTCCAACTTCAACATCTCCATCTCCGGCACGCTTTCGAACATCTTCTTCTTCGCGATGGTGGCGCTGTCCATCTGCGTGATCGTGCTGTTCTTCACGAGCAAGAACTGGAGCATGGACAACATAAGCGGCCGCGGAGGCTGGTTCCCGGGCGGGGGCTACGGCCTGTTCGTCGCCACGGGCGTGCTGACGCTCAAGTTTATCGGCTTTGAGATGACGCCCACGATGATAGAGGAAATCAACTTCCCCGCCAAGAAGATGTGGAAGGTCATTTTGGCCGCGCTGTTCATCCCCGCCGTGCTGTACGCGCTCGCCGTCCTCGCCATCGCCGGCATGGCGCCCTCGAGCGAGATTGCCAACATGAGCATGCCGGAACCCGAGCTGATCCGCGCGCTCGGCCTGCCGATGCTCTTCGCGGTGTTCGCGCTGGTCGGCGGCGCGCTGCACGGCTTCACCACGTTCATGGGCTTCTGGACATCCTCGGCGCGCGTGCTGTACGGCTCCTCGCAGCTCAACATGCTGCCCAAGGCCTTCCTCAAGCTCAACAAACACGGCCAGCCGTATTGGGCGAACCTCACCGTGCTGATCTTCTCGGTCGTGTTCGTGATCTTCTCCCACTCGAACTGGGTGCAATACATCTATGCCGTTTCATGCATCGCGGCGGGCATCGTGTACTTCGTGGTCTGCCTCGATGTGCTGCTGCTTCGCAAATCCCATCCCGAGTGGACACGCCCCTACAAGGCCCCGTTCGGCAGCTGGTTTTTGATCGTGGGCATGATCGTGTCGATCTGGGTCGTCGTCGGCTCCTCGCTCTCGCTCGACCTGCCCGGCTGGATCTCCCTGCTGCTGTATATGGCCATAGGCGTCGACGTGCTGATCGCGATGGAGGCTTACCGCAAAAAGCACCCCGGCAAGATGGACGCCGTCGTATTGACGCCGGCGAACGTCGAGCAGGCCGCGGGCAAGTAACGCGTTCTGCGCGAAAACACGCAAGCGGAACAACGGCGGGCGCGATCGTTATGATCGCGCCCGCCGGACCATATAAACATTCCTTTCGAGGGCTCCGCTCCCCGAGTTCCCGCCAAAGGGACGATCCCTTTGGAATCCCAATTTGGAAATGTTCCGTTCCGCTCTGCCCCCCATAAAGCGGGGCGGCTCCTTCAATCGGGAGCCGCCCCGTATCCATTCAAGGTATTCACGATGCGGTATTGTTTATTTGTCGGAATCTTTTTCCTCGGAAAAAGATTCTTCGCGCGGCAGCAGCGCCACGCCCGCGAGGCGGGTCTCGTCGTCCACGCGCATGAGGCGCACGCCCTGAGTGTTCCTTGAGATGATGCTGATCTGCTCGACCGGCACGCGGATCACGGTGCCGTCGTCGCGGATCATCAGAACGTCCTCGTCGCCGCGGCAGATCTTCATGCAGGCGAGAGGTCCCGTCTTCTCGGTGATGGCCATGGCGATGACGCCCTTGCCGCCGCGCCCCTGCACGGGATACTGCTCCTCCGGCGTGCGCTTGCCCATGCCGCCCTCGGTGATGGACAATACCGTCGCGCCCGTCTCGATGCGGTTCACGTCCACGACCTCGTCGTCCCCGTCGAGCAAAATGCTGCGCACGCCCGTGGCGGTGCGGCCCATGGCGCGCACGTCGTCCTCATGGAAGCGGATGCACTTGCCGTTCTTCGTGCCTACGAGGAACTCGTCGTTTCCGCGCGAGAGCATGACGCCGATGAGCTCGTCCCCCTCGCGAAGGCCCAGCGCGATGATGCCGGTCTTTCGCATGTTGTCGAAGTCGCTCATGGGCGTTTTCTTGATGACGCCCAGGCGCGTCGCGAGCACGAGGTATTCTCCCTCCTCCTCGCGGCTCACGGGGAACATGGCCGTGATCTTCTCCCCGCCCGCGAGCTGGAGGAGGTTCACGATGGCCATGCCCTTGGCGGTGCGCCCGGCTTCGGGCAGGTTGTAGCACTTGATCTTGAACGCGCGGCCCGTATTTGTGAAGAACATGATGTTGTTGTGCGTGCTCGTCACGAACAGGTGCTCGACGAAATCCTCCTCGCGCGTCGCCTGGCCGATGACGCCCTTGCCGCCGCGGTTCTGCGCCTTGTAGGTGTCGGGAGAAACGCGCTTGACGTACCCGAGGTGGGTCATGGTGACGGCCATGTCCTCCTCCTGGATGATGTCGTCGAGGTCGATGTCGTCGCTGGCGGGCTCTATGGCGGTGCGGCGCTCGTCCGCGAACTTGCGGCGGATCTCCAATATTTCCCCGCGGATGACGGCAAGCAGCTTGCTCTCGTCGGCGAGCACGCTCTCGTAGTAATCGACGATCTTTTTGAGCTCGTCCCGCTCCGCGAGGATTTTCTCGCGCTCGAGGCCGGTCAGGCGCGCGAGGCGCATGTCGAGTATCGCCTGCGCCTGCTTCTCAGAGAGGCCGAAGCGCGCGCACAGAGCGGCCTTCGCGGCCGGCACGCTCTCGGAGCGCTTGATGATGTCCACGACCTCGTCTATGTTGTCGAGCGCGATCAGAAGCCCTTCGAGTATGTGCAGGCGCTCCCTGGCGCGGTCGAGGTCGTACTGCGTCCTTCTCGTGACGACCTGCTGCTGGAAGCGCAGGTAGTGATGGAGCATTTCGCGCAGGTTCAGCACCTTGGGTTCGCCGTCCACGAGGCAGAGCATGATCACGCCGAAGGTATCCTGCATCTGCGTGTGCTTGTAAAGCTGGTTTAATATGACGTTGGCGTTGACGTCGCGCTTGAGTTCGACGACGATGCGCATGCCGTGGCGGTCCGTCTCGTCGCGCAGCGCGGATATGCCCTCGATGCGGCGGTCGTGCACGAGTTCGGCGATCTTCTCGACCAGACGCGCCTTGTTGACCTGATACGGGATCTCCGTGACCACGATGCGGCTCCTGCCGCCGCCCATCTCCTCGATTTCAGCTTTCGCGCGGACGATCACCTTGCCGCGCCCCGTGCGGTAGGCCTGGCGTATGCCCGCGTTGCCCATGATGATGCCTGCCGTGGGGAAATCCGGGCCGGGAATGTATGCCATGAGTTCCTCGACCGTGACGTCGCGGTTGTCGATCATGGCGACGTATGCGTCTATGACTTCGCCCAGGTTGTGCGGCGGTATGTTCGTCGCCATGCCCACGGCGATGCCGCCCGAGCCGTTGACCAGAAGGTTCGGATAGCGGCTCGGCAGCACGGTCGGCTGCATGAGCGTTTCGTCGAAGTTGGGGTAGAAATCGACGGTGTTTTTGCCGATGTCGGCCATCATCTCGTCGGAGAGCTTCGAGAGCCGCGCCTCGGTGTAACGCATGGCCGCGGCACTGTCGCCGTCGACTGAGCCGAAGTTGCCCTGCCCCTCGACGAGCATATAGCGCGTGTTGAAGTCCTGCGCGAGGCGCACCATGGCGTCGTAGACCGAGCTGTCGCCGTGCGGGTGGTATTTGCCCAGCACGTCGCCCACGATACGCGCGCTCTTGTGGAAGGGCTTGTCTGCGGTGAAGCCCTGCTCGTCCATCGAGTAGAGTATGCGCCGGTGCACGGGCTTGAGCCCGTCGCGCACGTCGGGCAGCGCCCGGTCCACGATGACCGCCATGGCGTAGGAAATGAAGCTGCGCTTCATTTCCGCTTCGATGTCAAGGGGGAGAATACGGGGACTTAATTTTTCGTCCATTTCATTACCTCTGTCAAACGTCCAAATCCGTCACGAGCTTCGCGTTCTGCTCGATGAACTCGCGGCGGGGGTCGACCTTGTCGCCCATGAGCACGGTGAAGATCTCGTCCGCGCGCATGGCGTCCTCGAGGTTGACGCGCAGCATGATGCGCCGCTCCGGGTCCATGGTGGTCTCCCAGAGCTGCTCGGGGTTCATTTCGCCCAGGCCCTTGTAGCGGTTGATGAGCGGCTTGGGCTCGCGGCCGATCTTCTCGAGTATGGAGTTGAGCTCCTCGTCCGAGTAGGCGTACCACAGGCTGCCCGAGCGCGAAACGCGATACAGCGGCGGCTGCGCGATGTAGACGTAGCCCTGCTCGATCAGGGGCCGCATGTGGCGAAAGAAGAACGTCAGCATCAATATGCGTATGTGGCTGCCGTCGACGTCCGCGTCGGTCATGCACACGATCTTGTGGTAGCGCAGCTTGCTTACGTCGAACTCGTCGTCTATGCCCGCGCCGAAGGCCGTGATCATGGCCTTGATCTCGTTGTTGGCGAGTATGCGGTCCATGCGCGCCTTCTCGACGTTGAGTATCTTGCCGCGAAGCGGCAGTATCGCCTGGATCGCCGGGTTCCTGCCCTGCTTGGCGCTGCCGCCCGCGCTGTCCCCCTCGACGAGGAAGATTTCGCACTTGGCCGGGTCCGTCTCGGAGCAGTCCGCGAGCTTGCCGGGAAGCGCGGTCGAGTCGAGCGCGGTCTTTCGCCGGGTAAGCTCCCGCGCCTTCCTGGCGGCGTCGCGCGCGCGCGCGGCCGTGATGCACTTGTCGACGATGAGCCGCGCGACGGGCGGATGCTCCTCGAGATAGATCGAGAGGCCGTCGCTCACGGCGGAGTCGACCATGGAGCGGATGTAGGCGTTGCCGAGCTTCGTCTTGGTCTGCCCCTCGAACTGCGGCTCCTCGAGCTTGACGCTCACGATGGCGGACAATCCCTCGCGGATGTCCTCGCCCTTTAAAGCCTCGTCGGTTTCCTTGAGGTATTTGTATTTTTTCGCGTAATCGTTGACGGCGCGCGTCAGGGCGCTCCGGAAGCCCACCAGATGGCTTCCGCCCTCGGCGGTGTTGATGTTGTTGGCGAAGGTGAACACGTTCTCGTTGTAGTCGTCGTTGTACTGGATGGCGACTTCGAGCGTGGCGTGCTCGCCGCGCTCGGCGCAGTCCCGCGTGGAGCAAATGAATATGGGTTCGTCGTGCAGCACGGTCTTTTTGCGGTTGAGGTGCTTGACGAAACTCACGATGCCGCCCTCGTAGTGGAAGCTTTTGACGGCGGGGCTTTCCCCCTCGGGGACGCGCTCGTCCGTCACCGTGATGCGAAGGCCCGCGTTGAGGAAGGCGAGCTCGCGCATGCGGTCGGCGAGCGTTTCGAAATGATAGTCGACCTCGTCGAAGATATCGGGGTTCGCCATGTAGGATATGGTGGTGCCGCTCTCCTCGCCCTCGTATGCGCCCACGACCTTCACGGGATAAAGCGGGTCGCCGTTGACGTAATCCTGCGCGTAGACCTTGTTGTCGCGCCGCACCTCCACGTGCAGGCGCGACGCGAGCGCGTTGACGACGCTCAGGCCCACGCCGTGCAGGCCGCCCGACACCTTGTAGCCCGTGCCGCCGAATTTGCCGCCCGCGTGCAGCACCGTGAGGGCCACCTCGAGCGCGGATTTGTGCATCTTCTCGTGCATGTCCACGGGGATGCCGCGTCCGTTGTCGGCAACGGTTACGGAATTGTCGTTGTGGATGGTGATTTCGATGTGGTCGCAATAGCCGCCCATGGCTTCGTCTATGGCGTTGTCCACAAGCTCCTTGACGAGGTGGTGGAGGCCCTTCACATCCGTGGAGCCGATGTACATGCCCGGGCGGCGCTTGACGGCCTCCAGGCCCTCCAGGACCTGTATTTGAGAGGCGTCGTAGTCGGTGTGGTTGCTCATGTTCTTTCCAAACTCCCTTTATACGGCCGTCAATGTGCCGTTTTTGCACAAAAAGGCCGGTATATTGCTCATATCCATGCCCGCGCGTTTGAGCCCCTCGAGGCTCACGCAGGTCAAAAAACTCTGGCAGTCGTGCATGGCCTCGAGCAGCGCCCTCTGGCGGAGCTCGTCCAGCTCGCTGAGCACGTCGTCGAGCAGCAGCACGGGCGGCTCCCCGCGGTCCTCGCGCAAAAGCTCCAGCTCCGAAAGCTTCACGGAGAGCGCGGCGGTCCTCTGCTGCCCCTGCGAGCCGAAGGTGCGCACGCTGCCGCCCGAAAGCGATACGGCCACGTCGTCCCTGTGCGGGCCGGAGTTCGTGTAGCCGCGGCGGATGTCCTCCGCAACGCCGCCGTAGAGCGCGTCCGCGAACGCTTCCTCAAGCCCGCCGCCGTTCGGCTTCACGTTGGGGTCGTAGGCGAGCGCCAGGCTCTCGCGGCCGCCGGAAATTTCCCGGTGCAGGCGCGCGGCGATGGCTGCGAGCTTCCCGATGAACTCCGCGCGCCTTCGCATGATGTCCGCGCCCAGCGTGATGAGCTGCTCGTCCCAGACGTAGAGCTCGCGCCGCAGCGCCTCCCCCGTCCTCTCCTTGACGGCCTCGGGCCGGAGCAGGGCGTTTCGCTCGCGCAGCGCCTTGTTGTAGCGCTGCAGCGCGAAATAATAGGCCGGGCGGAACTGGCTCAGTTCCATGTCGAGGAAGCGACGCCGTTCGGCCGGGCCGCCCTTGACGAGCTCGAGGTCCTCAGGCGAGAACATCACAACGTTGAGCACGCCCATAAGCTCGCCGCTTCGCTCGCACGCGGCCTTGTCGATGAAGAGCTGCTTGCGCTCCCCGTCCCGCAGCTTGACCTCGACGGAGCGGCTGCCCGCGCGCGTCATGACGTCGAGCCCGACGTACGCGCCGCTCATGCCGGAGGAAATCAGCTCGGCGTCGCGCGGCGTCCTGTGGGAGCGGCCGAAGGCGCATAAAAAAACCGCTTCGACAGCGTTGGTCTTGCCCTGCGCGTTCTCTCCGAAGATGACGTTGAGGCCGCCTCCGGGCGCGAGCCGGAGCGATTCGTAGTTGCGGAAATAATTCAATTTCAGCCGCTCAACCTGCATTCCGCGCCCTTTCTTCCAAGCTTATTTTACCACGAAAACACGCGCTTAACAAGCTTTTGTTTATTATTATAAGAAGAAAGGGCATAAAAAACGCGTTTTGCGGTGCTTTGCGCGTCCGCGCGGTTGACATTTTCGCGAAGCGAGGAAATAATAGGGCTATGAAAAGCTTTCCGTTGAGCCAGAACCTGATGCGCCTCGCCCGTGCCTTTCGCGAAGCGGGCCATACGCTCTACGCCGTGGGCGGCATGGTGCGAAACCCGCTGCTCGGCCTGCCCGTGAGCGACGCGGACGTCTGCTCCGCCATGCGCCCGGACGGGGTCAAAGCTCTGTGCGAAAAAGAGGGCTTCGGCTGCTTCCCCAAGGGCGCGGCCTTCGGCACGCTCGACCTCGTCGCGGGCTGCGGCGCGGCGCGCGAGAAGTTCGAGTACGCGTGCTTTCGGAGCGAATCATACGGCCGCGGCGGCGCGCACAGGCCGGAAAGGATCGCCTACTCCGACTCGCTCGAGCAGGACGCCTTCCGCCGCGACTTCACAATCAACGCAATCTACCTCGACATACTCGAAAGCCGCGTCGTAGACCCGACGGGCGGTATGGCCGACCTTCAAAGGAAACGCGTCCGCGCGACATCGCCCGACCCCGGCCTCATCATGGGGGACGACGCCCTGCGTATCCTTCGCATGGCGCGCTTCGCGGCGCAGCTCGGCTTTACCATCGACCCCGCGACGATGGACGCCGCGCGCGCGCACGCCCGGGGCCTGCTGGATATTTCCCCCGAGCGGATCTGGGAGGAGCTGACGAAGCTCCTGCTCGCGGACGCGCGCTACGGCGCGGGGCGGGAAAGCCTCCTGTACGGCCTCGAGGCGCTTCAGGCCTGCGGCGCGTATGAAACCATGCTGCCCGAGCTCGCGGCCTGCGCGGGCGTCGCGCAGAAGGCGCAGTACCACGCCTACGACGTGCTCGGCCACAGCCTGCGCGCAACGGCGGCCGCGCCTCCGGCGCTTTCGATCCGCCTCGCGATGCTGCTGCACGACGTGGGCAAGCCCGTTTCCCTCGCCCAAAGCGGCAGTATGCACGGACACGAGCTTTCCGGCGCGGAACTGGCGGACGCGGCGCTCCGCCGCCTGCGCTGCCCCAACGCGCTCCGGCGCGAGGTCATGACGCTCGTGCGCTGGCATATGTACGACCTCAAGGGCGAGGCGCGCGAATGCAAGGTGAGGCGCCGCTTCGTCGAGCTTGGCCGAGACATCGCGCACAAACTCTGCGACGTGCGCGAGGCGGACGTACACGGCAGCGGCCTGTGGGAAGGCCCCGTGCCCACGGCCGAGCGCTGGCGGGACATCCTCTCCCAAATGGAGCGCGAGGGCGCGCCGTTCACCGAGGGCGAGCTCGCCTGCACGGGCGACGACATCGCCGCGTGGCTTTCCATCAGGCCCGGCGCGCGCATCGGGGAAATCAAGCGGGCGCTTCTGATGCACTGCGCCTGCAAACCCGGGGACAACACCGGGGAAAAGCTGCGCGCGCTCGCGCGCGACATGCAAAGGGGAA
>ERZ795030.5565-NODE-5565-length-11530-cov-5.904139_pt1 | contig 11530 bp, 7 predicted proteins | sample MGYA00375122_ERZ795030 | MGnify/ENA primary metagenome ERZ795030 (study PRJEB30165, sample SAMN05720146) | activated sludge metagenome | isolation source: anaerobic digester from wastewater treatment plant | place: Japan | collected 2015-04-20 ...
ATTTCGTCGTTGCACCACTGCGCCAGCATGCGGTAGCTGTCGCCGCCGCCGGCGTGCGTCGCCTCGAGCAGGCTCAACGTGATGCCTTCGGGGACGATGACGCCGGCGTCGGTCTGCAGGGCGTCGATCACCTCGAGCAGGCGCTCGCGTTCGGCGGGGTTGAGTCCGGCGCGGTGCTGGGCCACGATGGCCGGCGCGCCGAATTTTTCATTGTAAATCAGCCAGAATTTCAAATTGTGCTTCTTGAACCACCACAACCAGTAGACTTTTTCGCACAGCCCGCGGCCGAAGGGGGCCTCGTCGCTCGCGCCGCTGAGCGCGGTGAGGAACTTGCGCGGGGGCAGCGGCCGCGCCGTTTCGGGCCGGTTCCAGCCGAGGGGGTCGCTCAGCAGGCGCCACTCGCCGTCGGCGTCGCGGGTGAAGCGCCGCGCCGCCCGCGGTTTGAACGCGCGCGGCACGATCCGTCCCGCCGCGTCGACGCCCCACAGGATCTCCAGGATGGCGATGCCGTGAGCCAGCGCGCCGAGCAGGTGCAACAGCGCCTGGTCGAAGCCGGGCGCCGCGCGCAACACGCGCTCGATCCACTGGGCGACGTTCCGGTCCCGCTCGGTCTCGCCCGCCGGCTCGATTTTTCGCGGCCGCGCCAGCACGCCCAGCTTGCGCGTCTGCAGCAGGCTGAACAGGTGCGGGTCCTTCTCTTCCATCTCCTCGAAGAGCGAATAGGGGTCGGCATGACCGGCGTAGCCCTCGCTGCGCGTGATCGCGTCGCTGAGCCGGCGGCCGCCGAACGGCGCGCGCCAGCGATCCGCGGCGGGGGGCGCGAATTCGCGCAATTCCGGGCGGGGGGAGAGACGGGTGGTCATGGGGCGGGTCTCCGTCGGCGGGGTCGGTGAGGGCGGCGTGAAACCGCTCGCGCTCGATGGGGCAATCATAATCCCGACCGCCATGGCGCGTGAATTCCCTTAGAGGCCCTTATGAACCCTTGCAGCAACATAAAATGAATGCGGGCTAATTTTTTCGGGGTTTCAGCGGCTGATTTTCATTGGCTTTTTCCCGCCGGGGCGCGTGCGAATGACGAACAACGGCGGCCGGCGGCGGAAAGGACCGCGCGGCGTGCACTCGGGACGCGCCGCGGACGAGCTTTTCCCGTTTGCAGATTCGCGCGGCGCGGAGTATAGGGATCTGCTGTACATGCGGCGCATTCGCCGGGAGGCGAGTGCGGCCGGCTGGGAGGCGAAGCGTTTAATCGAGGAAGATGTCATGAATCCCGTTACCGAATCAGGCAAGACGACCAAGGGCTGGCCGCTGCGCAAACTCCTTCAGCGCGGCGCGCCGATTGTCTATCGCGGCCGGCAGCTCGACGAGATTGCCATGCCGGTCGGCGGGATCGGCACGGGATCGATCTCGTTCGGCGGCTGGGGCCAGCTCCGCGATTTCGAAATCTTCAACAAGCCCGACAAGGGACTGGAACTCCAGTATACGTTTTTCACGCTGTACGCACGCCAGGCGGGCCACGAGCCGATCACGCGCGTCCTGCAAGGCCCCGTCGGCGGCAACGAATTCATGGGGCCGAACCGCGGCAACGCCTACCACTCGTATGGGTTCGGCATGAACCGGCTCAGCGGGGCGGGCCTGCCGCATTTCCGGCAGGGTGAATTCATCGGCATGTTCCCGTTCGGCCGCGTCGACCTGCGCGACGAGAAAATGCCCGTCGCGGCCAGTGTCGAGGCCTGGAATCCATTTATTCCGCGCAACGCCGACGACTCGGGCCTGCCCGCCGCGCTGTTCAACATCGAGCTGCGCAACACGACGCCCGACCCCGTCGATGTCACGCTGATCGCCAATCTGGAAAACCGGATCGGCCATCCCGAGCCCGGCGGCGGCACGATCGAGGTCTTCGAAGAACCGACCGTCCGCGGGCTGAGCATGACGACGCGGCGCCACAAGCCGGGCAGCCCGCGATACGGCACGATGGCGCTGGCGACGCCGCACAAGGACGTCAGCTACCAGACCGCCTGGACGCGCGGGGGCTGGTTCGATGCCTTCCACCGCTTCTGGGACCATGCGACGCAGGGCCGCCTGCAGGAGAATCGCGAGCCGACCGTGCGCGAGCCCGACGACCGCGGCACCGACATCGGCTCGATCGCGCTGCACGCCCGCATCGCGCCGGGGACGAGCATCCGCCTGCCGGTCTGGATCATCTGGCACAACCCGGTGTTCGAAATGAACTGGGCGCAGCGCTGCGAGTGCGGGCCGGGCGGCGACTGCACGCCGTATCCGATCTGGCGCAATTACTACGCCACGGTCCACCGCGATGCGCTCGCCGTCGCGCGCTACCTGGGCGAGCATCACGTGCGGCTGGAACGCGAGACGCGGGCGTTTGCCGAGGCGCTCTACGGCTCCACGCTGCCGGCCGCCGTCATGGACGCCGTCGGCTCGCAGATCTCGATCCTCAAGTCGACCACCTGCATCCGGCTGGAGGACGGCACGTTCTACGGTTTCGAGGGCTGTTTCCCCGGCATGGGGTGCTGCGAGGGGACCTGCACCCACGTCTGGAACTATGCCCAGGCGCTCCCGTTCCTGTTCCCCGCGCTCGAACGCAGCGTGCGCGAGGCCGATTTCGAGCACCGCCTGAGCGAGGACGGCCACATGGTGTTCCGCATGCCGCTGCCGCTGGGGACGCCGCCCCAAGCGACCGGCCATGCCGCCGCCGACGGCCAGATGGGCGGCGTGCTCAAGTTCTATCGCGAGTGGGTGCAGACTGGCGATGACGACTGGCTGCGCCGCCACTGGCCCAGCCTCGTCCGTTCGCTGGAGTACGCCTGGCGCTTCTGGGATCAGGACAAGGACGGCGTGATGGAGGGGGTGCAGCACAACACCTACGACATCGAGTTCTACGGCCCCAACACGATGATGGGCAGCCTGTATCACGGCGCGCTGCGCGCGGCCGAGATCATGGCGCGCCACCTGGGCGAGCACGACAAGGCCCGGGAATACCGCCGGCTGCGCGAGCAGGGGCGCGCCTGGATGGATCAGCACCTGTTCAACGGCGAGTATTACATCCAGGAAATCCGGCCCGATGCGCCCAGCTCGCACGAGCGCGCGCTTCTCGGCTGGCAGGGCGAAGATCCGGACAAACCCGAAATCCCCCGCTACCAGTACGGCAAGGGTTGCCTCTCGGACCAACTGCTGGGGCAATGGTTCGCGCGGGTGGTCGGGTTGGGTCAACTGTTCGACCCGAAGCATGTCAAGTCCGCGCTGGATTCGATCTTCCGCTATAACTGGCGCGAAACGCTGGTGGAGCACGCCAACCCGCAGCGGATCTACGCCGTCGGCGACGAAGCGGGCCTGCTGCTGGCGACATGGCCCCACGGCGAACGGCCCGGCCTGCCGTTCGTCTACAGCGACGAGGTCTGGACCGGGATCGAATATCAGGTCGCCGCGCATCTGATCTACGAGGGCCGGCTGCGCGAGGGGCTGTCGATCGTCAAGGGGCTGCGCGACCGCTTCACCGGCGAGCGCCGCAACCCGTTCAACGAATTCGAGTGCGGCAATCACTACGCCCGCGCGCTGGCGTCGTATTCGCTCCTGCTCGCGCTGTCCGACTTCCAGTACAGCGCGCCGGAGCGGCGGCTGGCGTTCGCCCCGCGCGTCTATGCCGATGATTTCGCCTGCTTCTTCTCGATCGACCCGGCCTGGGGCATGCTGCGCCAGCGGGCCGCCCAACGCGGCGGCGCCGCCGAGGTCGAAGTCAAGGACGGGCGGCTCGTGCTGGCCGAGATCGCCGTGGGCCTGAAAGCCGACGCCGCCGAGGTGGAGCTGGCGGGCCGGAAGGTGCCGGCTCAGGCCCAGGCCGAACGGAAGCGCCTTGTGCTGCGGTTCGCCGAACCGGTTACGATTGAAACAGGCCAGACCCTGCGGATTGTCGCCGGCTGAACCGCGGCCGGCCGCGTCCGCACCGGAGTCGATCGATGCCCGCTGCGCCCCCGGCGACGCCCATCGTCGCGCTGCTGACCGACTTCGGTGTTGGCGACTGGTATGTCGGCGCGATGAAGGGCGAAATCCTGCGCCGCGCGCCGCACGCCCATCTCGTCGACGTGACGCACGGCCTCCCGCCGCACCAGGTCCTGCCCGGCGCGTTCGTGCTCCACTGCGCGGCGGGGTCGTTCCCCGCCGGCACGATTTTCTGCTGCGTCGTCGACCCCGGCGTCGGCACCGAGCGGCGCGCCCTCTGCGGCCGCGTCGGGCCGTGGCTCTTTTCCGGCCCGGATAACGGCCTGCTGTCGGGGTTGCTGGAGGGTCTGGCGCCGGACGATCTGGATCTGCACCGGATCGAAAACCCCGAATTCCGCAACGAGCGCGTCAGCTCGACGTTCCATGGGCGCGATCTGTTCGCCCCCGCCGCGGCGCGGCTCGCGCTGGGGTTCGATCCGGCTCAGGCCGGCCCGCCGGTCGCCGACCCGCTGCGCCTGCCGCTCTTCGAACTGGCGGAGCAAGCCGACCGGCTGACCGGCCGGGTCGTGCTGATCGATCAATTCGGCAATCTGGTGACGAACATCCGGCGCCGGTCCCACGGTGCGTGGTTTGAACCGGGCCGCTTTGTGATCCATGCCGGGGCGCTGCGGCTCGATACGCTCAGCACCACGTTCGGCGAGGTGCGCCACGTGCAGGCGCTGGCCTATTGGGGCTCGGCCGGCACGCTGGAGATCGCCGTCAACCAGGGCTCGGCCGCCGGCCTGACCGGTCTCAGACTGGGCGACGCCATTGACGTCGAGCGGCGCTAGGCACGGGGCTTCCAGCGAAGGCGAAGCCACTTGCAAAAGCGCCGTCTCTCATGTCCCTTAAGTCCCTGATGTCCTTTCCGTTTGGCGTGAGGGACGAATTCTTGCCTGGGACGGCCCGATGAGCGGCAAACCCTGTCTCCTGGCCGGCGATGTCGGCGGCACGAAGGTCAACGTCGCCTGCTTTGATCCCGACGGCGACCTGCTGACCCCGCTTGCCGAGGCCAGCTACGCGACGGCCGACGTCGCCGGGTTGGCGGATATTGCGCGCCGCCTCCTCGGCGACGCGGTCGGCTCGGTCGCGGCCGCCTGTTTCGGCGTGGCCGGCGCGGTCATCGACCGCCGCGCCCAGATGGTCAACGTCCCCTGGCCGGCCGATGCGCGCGACCTGGAACGCCTGTTCGGGCACGACCGCGTCGATCTGATCAACGACCTGGTCGCCCTCGCCTACGGCGTGCTGACGCTCCGGCCGCGCGATCTGGCCGTGCTCCATGCCGGCGACCCGCTCCCCGGCGGCAACAAGGCCGTCATCGCGGCGGGAACCGGCCTGGGCGAATCGATGCTGTTCCACCACGCCGGGCGCTACTACCCCTCGCCGTCCGAAGGCGGCCACGCCGATTTCTCCCCCAACTGCGACGAGGAAATCGACCTGCTGCGCTACATGATGGACCGCATCGGCCGCACCAGCACCGAGCGCCTGCTGAGCGGCCCGGGCCTGGTCCGGATCCATGAGTTCCTGCGCGACACGGGACGGGAGGAAGAGCCGGACTGGCTCGCCGAACGGCTGCGCCGGGGCGATGCGTCGGCCGAGATCTCGCAGGCGGCGCTGGAACGGCGCGCGCCGATCTGCGAGCGCGCCCTGGATCTGTTCGTGCGGATCTACGGCGCCGAAGCGGGCGATCTGGCCCTGACCGTGCTGGCCACCGGCGGCGTCTACCTGGGCGGCGGCATCGCCCCCAAGATCCTGCCGCGGCTGCGCGAGGGGCCGTTCATGGAGGCATTCCATCACAAGGGGCGGCTCAGCGAGATGATGGCGCGCATCCCGGTCCACGTCGTGCTGGAGCCGCGCGCGCCGCTGTTCGGCGCCGCCTGGCGCGCCCGCGAACTGCTGAGGCCTGTCGGATAAATTTCCTCCATTCGGCAGACACTCCAGAGTTTTTCAACGCATGCTCCCCGGACGGAACCTTCCGTCTCGGCCCCCGCAAAACAGCCGAAGTATCGACGCGCGACCCAGAAGAAAAGCCGCCGGTCGTGACCCGGCGGCTTCTTCTTGCAAGACTTTGATTCTGATAAACTTAAATGGAGCGGGAAACCGGACTCGAACCGGCGACATCCACCTTGGCAAGGTGGCGCTCTACCAACTGAGCTATTCCCGCTCACCCGGGGGGCGTCGGCGCATCCGCCCGCCGCGACCCGGAACCGCTATCTAACCAGCCCCGCCGGGCCGTGTCAAGAGCCAGTGACGCCGGCATCGGCCCTTCGGCCCAAGCTTCAACGCCATCACCGCCGCCCGCTGCTGCCTCTAGTCGGGCCGCTTCGAGGATTTCTGGGCCGACACCGCCTCATGAAAGCCCAGATCCATGTCGCACGTCGATCCCGTCACCCCCCGCCCGCCCGGCACTCAAGAAATCGCGCCTCAATCCTTTCCGCTCAAATCTTGATCACCTTCCCGGTTGGCTGCAGATAGGCCTCGTAGATCCGGGTCATTTCCCAGATGCATTCCAGATCGGCCTTCTCGGGCGGTGTGCCGGCCAGGGCATGCTTGCAGAAGGAGATGACTTCCGGCGCATAGCCGAGCAGGAACAGGCCCTTGTTGTAGAGCTGGCCGAGCGAGAACTCGGGCTCCCAGAACTGCGCGCCGCCGCGCTCGCCCGTGTCGGTGAAATCGCCCGCGACGCCGTACCCCCCCTCCGGCCCGCCGCCGCTGTAGCAGTAGACGCGGATGTTGTTTTCGACGATCACGTTGCCGTGCTCGCCGACGATCTCGGTGTGCTCCAGGGGCGAGCCCCCGCCGATCCCCGGGCAGAGGTGGAGCGTGCCGACGGCGCCGTTCTTGAACCGCAGCGCCGAGACGGCCGCCCCGTCGCGCTGGCGCTCCACATAGATCGACTCGAGCGGTCCGCCCAGCAGCCGCAGCAGCGAATGCGGATGGCCGATGTGGTCCAGGAAACCGACCAGTTTCCAGGGATCGTCGCGCTCCTCGGGGCCCGGCAGATGCTGCGGATAGCGCGCCGTGATCGTGCGGATCGCACCGAACCATTCCTGGCGCGACAGGAGATGCGCCCGCACGTTGGCCGGGAAGAACATCTTCTTGAACCCGCACATCACCCATTTGCCGGTCTTGCGGCTGGTTTCCATCATCATCTCAACATCGGCCAGGCAGCCCGCCGGCGGTTTTTCGATCCAGACGTGCGCGCCCGCGCGCATCGCATCGCACGCCAGTTGCGGATACCTCGGTTTTGCATCCTTATCGTAGTTGGTGACAATAAAGACGACCTCAGGGCGCTCCCGGTCGAGCATCTCGCGGTGATCGGTGTAGTGCGCACGCGCGCCGAACTGGCGCGCCATATGGGCCGCGCGCGCCGCGTCCAGGTCGCACACCGCCGCCAGGTCGACCGGCGCGTACTGGAACGTCGGGTAGATGTTGCGGCAGGCATGCCCGCCGCAGCCGATGAAGCAGGTTTTCAAATGGCGCTCGTATTGTTCGTTGTAGGTGACTTTCACGTCAGCCGCTCCCTTCGCCGCGGAGAGTGGCGGGCGGACGATGCGGACCGCCCCGCCGCCCGTCATGGGCCGGATTCGCCATCCGGCCCCATTCTGCCAAATGGGACATGGATATCCAGCAGTACTTGCGCTCTGTGATCGTGATGAGCGGTTCCTCCGGCGAATGGACGTAAAGGACATAAGGGACATGAAGGACCCCGGCTTCGGCTGCCTTCCCCGCCGTTCATCGTCCCATCCGCTTTTGCTTTGGCATTCCCCCTCCGCGTCCGTAGGATAAGGGGCTGATTCCGCCCGCGGAGGAGCCATCATGCGGATCGGCCTGGTCGGCCTGCAAGGCAGCGGCAAAACCACGATCTTCAACGCCCTGACCGGGCAGCAGGCCCAGACGTCGGCGTTCGGCGGCGGGCGCGGCGGCGCCAACCAGGCGGTCACCAAGGTGCCCGACGACCGGCTCGACCGGCTCAGCGCGCTGTTCAACCCCAAGAAACACACCCCCGCCACCGTGGAGTTCATTGATCTGGCGGGCGTCGCACGCGGCGAGGGGGGCGCCGGCGACGGCCTGGGCGACAAGCAGATCGCCGAGATCGCCACCGCCGAGGCGCTGCTGGTCGTGCTCCGCGGGTTCGCCGATGCCGCCGGCCAGCCGCCCGACGTGACCGGCGACCTGGAGGCGATCAACCTGGAGATGGCGCTCAGCGACCTGAAGAAAGTGGAGAACCGGCTGGAGCGGATGGGCAAGAGCCTGCGCGGCGCGGCCGGACGCGAGAAGGAACTGCTGGAGATCGAGCAGGCGGCGTGCGTGGCGGTCAAGGGCGCGCTCGAGGAAGGGCGGCCCGCCCGCGCCGCCGCCCTGACGCCGGAGCAGGCGAAAAGCCTGCGCGGCTTCCAACTGCTGACGATGAAGCCGACGATGTTCCTGATCAACGAGGACGAGGCGGGCTGGGCCGCGCGCAAGGATTCGCCCGTCGACCTGGGGCCGGCGTCGGCGTGGCCCGACACGTACGGGGCGCGGCTGTGCGGCGAGATGGAAATGGAAATCGCGCGCCTGGACGAGGCCGACCGCGCCGCGTTCATGGAGGACCTGGGCATCCGCGAGCCGGCGGCCCACCGGGTCATCCGGCTGTGCTACGAGTTGCTCGGCCAGATCTCGTTCTTCACCGTCGGGCCGGATGAATGCCGCGCCTGGACGGTGCGCCGCGGCGCGCTCGCCCCCGAGGCCGCCGGCGCGATCCACAGCGACCTGGAGCGCGGCTTCATTCGCGCGGAGGTGATCGGCTGGGAGGAGTTGCTCGCGCTCGGCTCGTATGCCGAAGCCAAGAAGAAGGGCAAGCTGCGGCTGGAAGGGAAACAATACGAGGTGCGCGATGGCGACGTGATCAACGTCCTGTTCAACGTCTGAGCCTCACTCTGAAAGTCGTCCCTCGTCTTCGTCCTCGTGATCGCCCCCGAAGGCCCGCCTCGAATTTTCGTCCCTTCGCTGTTCCAATCAATTCGGGCTGTTTTGCCGTCCCTACGCAGGACTCTGTCGCTCGGGGCATTCCGTTTCCCGCCACTAAAGTAGCGGGCTGAAGTCTGGCGTCACCTGCGGGACTGGCCGGTCGGTCATTCCGGCAAGGCTTCTCTATTCGAATCGGTCGTTCACGGCCTCCCATTTTTTCGTTTTGAGCCGCAGGTTCACGGGCACTCGTGCTCGCCCCCAGCGGCCTGCTCTAGAATTCGGGTCTCGGCTCTCGTCCTCGTTTTCCGCTCTGGAAAACCCCTTCAAATCTCGTCCTTCCTGATGCAGGCGGCGCGGTGGAGGTCGTCGGCGTCCGCCTGGCCGCGCCGGGCCGGGTCGACCGCTTCGAGCGGCGGAACGACGCCGCGGCACGCCTCGACCGCATATGGACAGCGCGTGTGGAAGACGCACCCCGACGGCGGATTGATCGGACTGGGCGTCTCGCCGCGGACCGGCGCGTGCCGCACCCGGCGGCGCGGATCGGGCTCGGGGATCGCCTCGATCAGCGCGCGCGTGTAGGGATGCGCCGGCGCCTCGAACACCGCGCGCGCCGGGCCGATCTCCATGATCTTGCCCAGATACATGACGGCGATCGTATCGCTGAGGTATTCGACGACCGACAGATCGTGGCTGATGAAGAGATAGGTCAGGCCGAGCCGCTCCTGCAGCTCGACCAGCAGGTTGAGCACCTGACTCTGAACCGAGACATCGAGCGCCGAGACCGGCTCGTCGGCGATGATCAGCTTCGGTTCGAGCGTCAGCGCCCGCGCGATGCCGACGCGCTGACGCTGGCCGCCCGAGAATTCGTGGGGATAGCGGTCGCTCACGTCGGCCGACAGGCCCACCAGCTCGAGCAGTTCCGCCACACGGCGCTGCTGGTCGGCGCGCCGGCCGCGGCGATGCACGGCCAGCGGTTCGCGCACGATCTCGCCGACGGTCATCCGCGGGTTGAGTGATGCATAGGGATCCTGAAAGATGATCTGGATCTGGCGGCGCAGCGCGAACAGTTCGCGGCCGCGGGCCTCGGCCAGATTGCGGCCGGCAAAGTAGACCTCGCCGGCGGTCGGGTCCTCCAGCCGCGGGATCGTCCGCCCCAGCGTCGATTTGCCGCAGCCCGATTCGCCGACCAGGCCCAGGGTTTCCCCCGGACGGACGCGCAGGCTGACGCCGTCGACCGCCTTGACCGTCGCCTGTTGCGTTGCAAACAGCCCGCCGCGCACCGGGTAGTGCTTGCGCAGGTCGCGTACATCGAGCAGGGGCGGCGGCGGCGCGGCGGGCTCGGTCATCGGTTGCATGGTGGCGCGGATACCCCTTTACCGTCTTTCGCCGCTGCAGGGGTAATGGCAGGCCGCGGCGTTCGGCGTGCCGGCGACCGGCAACAGTTCCGGATCAACCTGCCGGCAGCGGCGCTGGTCCGCTTCAGGCAGCTCGCGCCGCCGGGGACAGCGTTCGGCGAACCGGCAGCCCGGCGGCGGCTCCAGCAGCGACGGCACGACGCCCTCGATCGTCGCCAGCCGCGACTCCTTGCGCCGCCCCTTGCGCGGGATGCTGGCCAGCAGGCCGCGGGTGTAGGGATGCTGGCTGTTCTCGAAGATCGCCGCGGACGGCGCGTGCTCGACGATGCGGCCGGCATACATCACGGCGACCTCGTCGCAGACGCCGGCGACGACGCCCAGATCGTGCGTGATCAGCACCATCGCCATCCCGGTCCGCTGCTGCAGTTCGCGGATCAGCGCCAGGATCTGCGCCTGGATCGTCACGTCGAGCGCCGTCGTCGGCTCGTCGGCGATCAGCAGATCCGGTTCGGCCAGCAGGGCCATCGCGATCATGATCCGCTGCTTCATGCCGCCGGAGAGCTCGTGCGGGTAATTCTGCAGGCGGCGGTCGGGGTCCGCGATGCCGACGGTGGCGAGCATCTCGCGCGCCCGCGCGCGCGCCTGGCGGCGGCCCTGCCCGAAGCGGATGCGCAGGACCTCGCCAAGCTGCTGCTCGATGGTGAAGACCGGATTGAGCGACGTCATCGGATCCTGGAAGATCATGGCGATCTCGGCGCCGCGGATCGCCGGCAGTTGGCGCGCCGGGAGCCGGAGCAGGTCGCGCTCCTTCCATAGCACGCGGCCGGCCGTGATCCGGCCCGGCGGGTTCGGGATCAGCCGCAGGACGGCGAGGGCCGAGACCGATTTGCCGCAGCCCGACTCGCCCACCAGCCCCAGCGTCCGATTGCGGTCGACGGCGAAGCTCACGCCGTCCACCGCCCGCAGCGGCCCGGCGTCGGTCGCGAAGGCTACCTCCAGATCCTGGACTTCAAGCAAGGGCAACGGCGGGTCTCTCCGTGGCATCGGCGCGCCGAATCGGGTCATGCTAACATGCCGGCCCGCCGCCGTCTTGAGGGAATGCCCTTGAAACACGTCCCTCGTCCTCGGCTTTGTCTTCGTCCTCCACCGGCGAAGGTCTACCCAAAATTCGGCTCTCGGCTCTCGGCTCTCGTCCCTCGTCCTCGGCTCTCGAAAATCCGCTATCGAGCCGA
>ERZ795030.5566-NODE-5566-length-11528-cov-51.537697_pt1 | contig 11528 bp, 9 predicted proteins | sample MGYA00375122_ERZ795030 | MGnify/ENA primary metagenome ERZ795030 (study PRJEB30165, sample SAMN05720146) | activated sludge metagenome | isolation source: anaerobic digester from wastewater treatment plant | place: Japan | collected 2015-04-20 ...
GCCAGCACCGGCGCATAAAGGCGGGGATCGGCAAAGTCGTGCACCGTGGAGTGCCATGAGTCAACCTCCTGGAACAGCCCCCGTGCCCGCGAGGATGTTGCGGCAGCGCCCTGCTCCCCCGGCGATCGCGGTGCTCTCTGAATCCTGACAAAATACAGGACAGCGGCACCTTCGGGGCGATACCGATTCGATATTCATATATGATGCGGCGCAGATATCTCCATGGAGATATACCGGGGTCAGTCGTATGAGTTCCAATCCCTTCAAGGAGGAGAATGCTCAACCGTGCATCGATGAGGTTCGGGCAACACCTGGTGTCGCCGCATGCGCCCTCGTATCCGGTGAAGGTGCGATCCTGGGTAAATATTTCCGGGAGGGCAACCGCTCATCATCCCTCTTCGCGGTGATGTGTGCAACGGTTCTCGCATCTGCGGAGGCTGCATGCGGCAGCGTCCACCTGCAGAGCCCTTCCATGGTCACCATCACCGCACCTGACGCTACTATCCTTATCGTGGGTGCGAGAGACGGCACCCTGATCACAGCGGTAATAGATAAACCTGCAGACCTCCCAACAATACAGAGGCGGTTATTGGATATAGCAGTCAGGATCGGAGAGGAGGCGTGATGTACACAATACTTATAGTCGACGATAGCCCCATGATCGTCGATGTTTTTGCCACCATGCTGGAACGTGGCGGTTATCGGCCAATCACCGCCTTTAGCGGCGAGGAATGCCTGGAAGTTCTGAAGAAGACCCCCCCTGACCTGGTTCTTCTGGACATCATGATGGAGCCGATGGATGGGTGGGAGACACTCGGAAAGATCAAGACCAGCCCTGCGACACGGGGCATCCCTATCCTCATGCTGACCGCAAAGCCCCTCACGCCCGAGGAGGCAAACGAATACGGTGCTTACATCGAAGATTATATCCTCAAACCCACAACCCACCACCAGCTCTATGAAGCGATCGAGCGTGTCCTGGCGCGCCGGCATTCCATCGCTGCCGATATCGAGCGGGCGCGCGAGGCCGGCGTGGACCCTCGGGTGATCGACGAGTACGAGCGCCTCTACAAGAGCGTCGATATCAATCGGCGCCTCCTCAAGATCCTCGAGACCACCTACAACATCAAGGATGCCCGGGTGGGTATGGGCGAGAACATAACGAGAGCCATAAAGAGCATGGCAGCGAGTGTAAAACTCCAGGAAGAACGCTTAAATCAGGTCCGCGCCCAGTTTTCAGATGTTTTCGGGAAACAGTGACCACTCCCTCCCACCCCTCAAAGGGCAGCGGCCGGTCGCCTCTAATCGTAGATCGTGCCATCCTGCCGCCTGATGAAGACGATCGCCACGGTCAGCACGAGGATGGCGGCAAGCGTCATGCCGACATCGAGGGGCTCGACAGGTTCGACCCCGAAGGTCAACACCCGCCGCACCATCGCCGTGATGCCTGCGATCAGGATCGGCGTCACCTGCACCCGACTTGTCCTGAAGTATGCCGTCACCGTCTCAAGGATCTCCACGATGATGAGGGTCAGGAGGAGCGCGTGCAGCACCTGGAGCACCCCATACGTCATGTTTTCAGCGCGGATGAGCGCCACCGCCTGCAGGACGACATCGTAGAAGGAGGCGAGCGCAAGCAGGGCGAGCGAGAGGGCTATGAGCAGGTATATGGCGAGTGTTGCCCCTGATAGGGCAGATATGGCAGTATCGGCATGAGTCCTGGGTGAAGTCATGTGGGCGCCCCCGTATGAAGGGTAGAGAAACAAACTATCCCCCGGGCATTAAATATTCCGATAGGCATGCAATGGCGATGAATTGAAAGGTTTATATCGTTAGACTGTGAATAATATAATACGTCTGCAAGTAAGTTATATATACTATTCTTGCATTGTAATAATGCTGGATGGCAGTACGCGCGGGGCCTATAGCTCAGTTAGGTAGAGCGCCTGGCTTTTAACCAGGTGGTCGGGGGTTCAAATCCCCTTGGGCCCGTTGCCATGGGCGATGTCTATGGATTTTAACAAGGTGATGCATCTGATACACAACTTTTTCGTCGGTGGGGTGTAAGGCGATGGGCACTCCACTTGACGTACTCAACCATGAGATGGTTCCGGACCATCAGATTATGGGCGAAGAAGAGGTCGCGGATCTTCTTGCGACGTACCATATCTCTTTAGAACAATTGCCAAAAATTTACCATGACGATCCTGTAATCAAAGCTATCGGGGGCAGTGTCGGGAACGTCATCCGGATCACCCGTGACAGCCGCACAGCAGGCAGGGCCGAAGCCTACCGCCTTGTCATGAAGAGACCGAAGAAATAAATCAAGGGCCGGGAGTTGATCCATCTGTTAGATCGAAGTGTTTTGTCGAGGGCATACTTTTCGCGGGAGCATGTAGCACGCCACCAGTTAGACTCTTATAACAACTTCCTCCTGCACAACCTCCAGAAAGTTGTCGATGAACAACGTGTAATTGAGACCGATATCGAGACCCGTGGCAAAGGCAAGGAGGCCGTATGGGTTGAACTGGGCAGGATCGAGGTGAAGAAACCTCGTGTCCGCGAGGCGGACGGGTCGCAATCCGAACTCTTCCCGAGCGAGGCGCGCCTCCGGAACCTCACGTACGCGGCACCCATTCAGCTCGACATGACGCTTGTCCAGGGCGAGGAGCCGCAGGAGCCGATCGTCACCATCATCGGGCAGTTGCCGGTGATGGTGGGGTCGGCCGCCTGCAACCTCTATAGCATGAGCGACGCCGAGCGGACCGCGCACGGTGAGGACCCTCTCGACCCCGGCGGCTACTTCATCGTCAACGGCACCGAGCGGGTGCTGATGACGCTTGAGGACCTCGCCTCGAACAAGATCATGACCGAGTTCACCGAGCGCTACAACGAACGGATCTACGTAGCGAAGGTCTTCTCGCAGTTCCGGGGATACCGGGCGCTCGTGATCGTCGAGCGGAACAAAAAGAACCTGCTTGAAGTTTCGTTTCCCTCGGTCGCCGGGCACCTCCGCTTTGTCGACCTGATGCGGGCGCTGGGGCTCCAGGGTGACCACGATATCGTGGAAGCGGTCTCGACCGACGAAGAGATCCTCACCTTCATGATGCAGAACCTGGAAGAGAGCGAGTGCGACACGGTCGACGAAGGCGTCATGTACGTCGGGAAGAAACTCGCCCCGAACCAGACCCGGGACTACCAGCGCAAGCGGGCGGAGTTCGTCCTGGATAACTACCTCCTGCCTCACCTGAATTACCTGATGCCGGTGGGCATAAAAGAGGATGACCCCGGCTACCGGCCGGCCGTCGAAGGCGTTCGCCTGGCAAAAGCGCACTTCCTCGGCCGCATGGCTGAGGCCTGCTTTGACCTGGTGCTCGACCGGCGCCGGATCGACGACAAAGACCACTACGCGAACAAGCGGCTGAAACTTGCCGGCGACCTGATGGAAGACCTCTTCCGGATATCGCTCAACCGCCTGACGCGCGACGTGAAGTACCAGCTTGAGCGGGCCAGCATGCGCCACCGCGACCTCTCGATCGGCACTGCGGTGCGCGCAGATGTCCTGACCGAACGACTGCTCCACCCGCTTGCAACCGGCAACTGGGTGGGTGGGCGCACCGGCGTATCGCAGCTCCTTGACCGGGTCGACCACATGGCGGTGCTCTCGCACCTCCGGCGCGTCATCTCCCCGCTCTCCCGCTCGCAGCCCCACTTCGAGGCCCGTGACCTGCACCCCACCCAGTGGGGCCGGATCTGTCCGAGCGAGACACCCGAGGGGCCGAACTGTGGTCTGGTGAAGAATTTCGCCCAGATGGTCGAGATCAGCAAGGGCGTCGTCGATGAAGAGAGCGTGAAGAACGCCCTCTACGGTATGGGCGTCATCGCTCTCCGGAGGGAGACGGCATGAGACAGTCAAGGGTCTTTGTGGACGGCGCCCTGATCGGGCTCGTAGACGACCCTCGCGATCTTGTCGGGCGGATGCGCGAGATGCGCCGGCGCGGCGAGCTCTCGTCCGAGATCAACGTCTCCTACAAGGAGTTCAACAACGACGTCATCATCCACACCGATCGCGGGAGAGCGCGCCGACCCCTGATCGTGGTCAGGAACGGCAGACCACAGGTAGCCGACGATGAGATCGAGTCCCTCCGGAGAGGCGAGATAAAGTTTGAGAACATGGTGCAGATAGGCGCGATCGAGTTCGTCGATGCCGAGGAGGAGGAAGACCTCTTCATCGCCATCAACGAGGCGGACCTCACCCCCGAGCACACGCACCTTGAGATCGACCCCTCGCTCATCCTTGGTATAGGGGCGGCGCATGTTCCGTTCCCCGAGCACAACGCGAGTCCCCGTGTCACCATGGGTGCAGGGATGATCAAGCAGGCGCTCGGATTCGGGGCGGCGAACATGAAGCTCCGCCCCGACACCCGGGGGCACATGCTCCACTACGTCCAGAAACCCCTCACCTTCACCCAGACATCCGATGTTATCGGTTCCGACGACCGACCTGCAGGCCAGAACTTCGTCGTCGCGATCATATCCTACGAAGGATTCAACATTGAAGATGCGCTGATCATCAACCAGGCCTCCATCGACCGCGGTCTCGGGCGGTCACACTTCTTCCGCACCTACGACGGCGAGGAGCGGCGGTACCCCGGCGGTCAGGTCGACAGGATCGAGATCCCCGACGAAGAAGTCTCCGGCGCGCATGGCGCGGAGTACTACGCGAACCTGGATGTCGACGGCATCATCAGCCCCGAGACGGTCGTCCGCGAGAAGGACGTGCTGATCGGGAAGACGTCCCCGCCGCGGTTCCTTGAGGAACCGACGAGCGAGCTCATCGCCGTCGAGAAGCGGCGCGATACGTCGGTCACGATGCGGAGCAACGAGCACGGCATCGTGGACACCGTCATCATCACCGAGGGCGAGAACTCCTCGCACCTCGTGAAGGTCCGGACCCGTGACCTCCGGGTGCCGGAGGTGGGCGACAAGTTCGCATCCCGGCACGGCCAGAAAGGCGTCATCGGGCTGATTCAGCCTGCGGCGGATATGCCGTTCACGGAGTCGGGGATGACGCCCGACCTGATCATCAACCCCCACGCGGTCCCGAGCCGTATGACCATCGGGCATATGCTCGAGATGCTGGGCGGCAAGGTCGGTTCCCTCGAGGGCCGGCGGATCGACGCGACGGCGTTCCGCGGTGAGCGCGAGGCAAACCTCCGGAGATCGCTCGGGGAACTCGGGTTTGCGCACAACGGCCGCGAGGTGATGTACGACGGCGTCACCGGGCGGCAGTTTGCGGCCGATATCTACATCGGCGTCATCTACTACCAGAAACTCTACCACATGGTCTCAAGCAAGATGCACGCGCGGTCGCGCGGCCCCGTGCAGGTTCTCACCCGGCAGCCGACCGAAGGGCGTGCGCGCGAGGGCGGTCTCCGGTTCGGTGAGATGGAGCGGGACGTGATGATCGGCCACGGTGCGGCCATGGCCTTAAAAGAGCGGCTGCTCGATGAATCGGACAAGGTGACCCAGTGGGTCTGCGCGAAGTGCGGCATGGTGGCGATGCTTGACCGGAAGCGAAAGGTGACGCGCTGTCTTGCCTGCGGCGGCGAGACCGATATCTACCCCGTCGAGATGAGCTACGCCTTCAAACTCCTCCTCGATGAGATGAAGAGCATGGGCATCGCTCCCCGCCTGCGGCTCGACGATATGGTATAAGAGAGGGGGCGCAATCAGATTATGACCAGTCCAAAACGTGTTGGAAGGATCGAGTTCGGGCTCTTCTCCCCGAAGGAGATCCGTAAGATGAGTGTCAGGAAGATCATCTGGGCGGACACCTACGATGACGACGGGTTCCCCTACCCGCAGGGCTTGATGGACTTAAACCTCGGGGTCATCGACCCCGGTCTTCGGTGCAAGACCTGCGACCAGAAGGCTGCCGATTGTCCGGGCCACTTCGGACACATCGAGCTTGCAAAACCCGTCATCCATGTCGGCTACACCCGGCTAATCCGAAAGCTCCTCAGAGTGACCTGCCGGTCCTGCTCGCGGCTGCTGATGACGGCCGAAGAGGTCGAAAAGGTCGTCGGGCCCGAAGACAGCGAGATTGCCGGCGATATCGTCTCCGAGAAGGATATCAAGAAAGAGCGGGTCTGCCCCCACTGCGACGAGCAGCAGCTCAAGATCAACTTCGAGAAGCCCACCACCTTCTCTGAGGTCTTCGTGGAGGAAGGGAGGAAGATCGAGCACAAGCTGACCCCGGCCGACATCCGTGCGCGCCTGGAGAAGATCCCGGACGACGACCTGCGGGTGATGGGGATCAATCCCGACGTCGCGCGGCCGGAGTGGACGATCCTCACCGTCCTCCCGGTCCCGCCGGTCACGATGCGCCCCTCGATCATCCTCGAGAACGGGCAGCGGTCCGAGGACGACCTGACCCACAAACTCGTGGATATCATCCGGATCAACCAGCGGTTCAAGGAGAACCAGGATGCCGGCGCACCCCAGCTGATCATCGAGGACCTCTGGGAGCTCCTGCAGTACCACGTCACCACCTACCTCGACAACGAGGTGGCGGGGTGCCCGCCCGCCCGCCACCGGAGCGGCCGTCCCTTAAAGACTCTCTCGCAGCGACTCAAGGGGAAGGAAGGGCGATTCCGCGGCTCGCTCTCGGGAAAACGTGTGAACTTCTCCGCCCGTACGGTGATCTCCCCCGATCCGAACCTCTCCATCACCGAGGTCGGTATACCGCTTGCCATCGCAAACGAGATGACCGTCCCCGTGCGGGTGACGCCGTTCAACATCGATGAGATGCGGCAGTACGTCTTGAACGGCCCCGAACGCCCCACCATCCGGTCGCCCTGCGGCGCAAATTACGCGATCCGGCCCGACAATCGGCGGATGCGCCTCTCCGACGCGAATCTCGAGACGGTCAAGGAGATGCTTGAGGTAGGCTGGACCGTGGAGCGCCAGCTAAAAGACGGGGATATCGTCCTCTTCAACCGGCAGCCCTCGCTGCACCGGATGAGCATCATGGCCCACCGGATCGTCGTGATGGATGGAAAGACCTTCCGGCTGAATCCGGCCGTCTGCCCGCCCTACAACGCCGACTTTGACGGCGACGAGATGAACCTGCATATCCCGCAGACCGAGGAGGCGCGGGCCGAGGCCGAGATCCTGATATCGGTGCAGGCAAACATTCTCTCGCCGAGGACCGGCGGTCCGATCATCGGCGGCATCCACGACCACATATCGGGCATATTCCTCCTGACCCACCGGGTCCGACATTTCGGAAAGGAGGATGCCCTCTACCTCACCCAACACCTGCCCCTCGAGGATCTGGGCCTGCCTGAACCTGACCGGCACGACGATGCCGGGCACCCGCTCTGGACCAACAAGCAGATCTTCTCTCTGATCCTCCCCAACGACCTGAACATGATCTTCCGGGCCTCGTCGTGCCAGAACTGCGAGACCTGCCGGCGGGAGATGTGCGAGAACGACGCGTTCGTCCGGATCGCCGCCGGGAATCTGGTCTCCGGGACCATCGACAAGAAGGCGATCGGCGCGTTCGACGGCCAGATCCTGCACCGGATCATACGGCAGCACGGCATGAAGCGGGCCGCCCGGTTCATCGACGACGTGACCAAACTCTCTATCCGGGGCATCATGCTCGAAGGGTTCTCGTTCGGTATCGACGACGAAGACCTGACCCGGACCGAGTACGGCCAGATCGACGAGGCCCTGAAGGGCGCCGTCGGCGACGTCGACCGCCGGATCAAGATCTTCAAGGAAGGGCAGCTCGAACCGATGCCGGGCCGGACGCTTGAGGAGACGCTTGAGATGCAGATCATGCAGGTGCTCGGCAAGGCCCGTGACCGCACCGGTGAGATCGCCGGACGCCACCTCGGCATGGACAACAGCGCCGTGGTGATGGCGGTCTCCGGCGCCCGCGGATCGATGCTGAACCTGACGCAGATGGCCGGGTGTCTCGGTCAGCAATCGGTTCGCGGCGAGCGGATCATGCGTGGCTACGAGGACCGGACCCTGCCGCACTTCCGGAGGAACGAGCTCGGTGCGGAGGCGCACGGGTTCATCACCAACAGTTACAAGAGCGGCCTCTCCCCCACGGAGTTCTTCTTCCACGCCATCGGCGGGCGAGAGGGTCTTGTGGACACCGCGGTCCGGACGTCGCAGAGCGGCTACCTGCAGCGGCGGATGATCAACGCCCTGCAGGACCTCAAGGTCGAGTACGACGGCACCGTCCGGACGACGGGCGGGCGGATCATCCAGTTCTGTTACGGAGAGGACGGGACCGATCCGGCACGGAGCAGCTACGGCGCCCCGGTGGATGTCAAAGGCATCGTCGAGAGCGTCTTAAAGGAGGAGATCAAGTGAACAGCGATATGGAGCAGCGGATCGATGCCCTCGATCTGCCCTACCGGACCCGGGTAGACCTCAAGGCGAGTCTTGCAGACCGTGACATCACCGACGAGCAGTTCGACCGGATCCTTGGCATGATCTTCTCTGAGTACGAGAAGAGCCGGATAGAACCCTGCGAGGCGGTCGGTATCGTGGCGGCGCAGTCGATAGGTGAGCCCGGCACCCAGATGACGATGCGAACCTTCCACTACGCGGGTGTGGCCGAGATCAACGTTACCCTCGGTCTTCCCCGCCTCATCGAGATCATGGATGCCCGGCGCGAACCGAGCACCCCCACGATGGCGGTCTACCTGCAGGACGACTGGGCGTTCAACCGCGACCGCGCCCGCGAGGTGAGCTGGCAGATCGAGGCCGCGCCGCTCCATGAGTTCGGCGATATCACCATCGATATGGAGAAGATGCAGATCCTTGTCCTGTTGAACAAGTCGGTCTGTGACCGGCGCAAGATTGGCCTTGAGGAGATCTTTGAGGCGGCCCCGAAAAAGATCCGCGAGAAACGGCATTTTCGTGACTTCGATACTGAAGAGGACGTAAAAAAGGCGTCGATTGCCTTCATACCGAAGAACCGGGAGAGTTACCAGAACCTCTTTCAGCTTGCAGAGCACGTCAGAAACGTCATCGTTCAGGGTATCGATGACATCGAGAGGGTCGTCGTCAGAAAGGAGGGCGGAGAGTATATCCTTTATACTGAAGGCTCCAACCTAAGAGATGTCTTCGAAGTCGAGGGAGTCGATACCTCCCGCACCCGGAGCAACAACATCAGCGAGATTGCCGATGTGCTCGGTATCGAGGCGGGGCGGAACGCGATCATTCAGGAAGCCTTAAGTACCTTAAACGAGCAGGGCATCGGCGTCGATGTCCGCCACATCATGCTCGTCGCGGATATGATGTGCATGGACGGCGAGGTCAAGCAGATCGGCCGGCACGGTATCGCCGGCGAGAAGGAGAGCGTCCTCTCCCGGGCTGCATTCGAGGTGACGGTCAACCACCTGCTGGATGCCGCAATCGCAAACGAGGTGGATGAATTGAACGGCGTCACCGAGAACGTGATCGTGGGCCAGCCCATCCAGCTCGGCACCGGTGATGTTAAACTCATAGCAAAACCTGTAAACCTGAAAATCTAGGAGAACCATACATGGACTTTAATGCTTCACTTCGTAAAGCCGTGAAGACTGGTACAGTATTCCTCGGCCAGAACAAGACCCGGGAATGCATCGAGGAGGGCAGGGCCAGACTTGTCGTGGTGGCCAAAAACAGCCCGGAATCCGTCAAAAATCTTGTGAATGAGATCGATATCCCTGTTTACGTCTACGAGGGCTCGAGTGTCCAGCTCGGGAAAGCCTGCGGTATGCCGTATGTCGTCAGCGCGCTTGCCGTGGTCGAACCAGGTGAATCCGATATCCTGAATGCCGCGAGAGTGTAGATGATGCCGCAGGTCGTGCTGACTGAGGAGTGCATGCGCCTTATCTCTCAGTTCGAGAGCCTCACCGGTGCAGGCAGCCGCGATTGTGTCGTCGATAACCGCAACGAGCGGATCATCTTCGTGATCAATCCCGGCGACATGGGACTTGCCATAGGCAAGAGCGGATCGAGCATCAAGAAGGCATCCGAGGTTATGGGCAAGAGGATCGAGGTCGTGGAATACTCCACGGATCCGGCCCAGTTCCTCCGGAACTGTTTCCTTCCCGCCCAGGTCACCGGCGTCGACTTCGATACGAACGAGGAGGACCAGCAGGTCGCCCACATCGAGGTGCGGAGCGAGGACCGGGGTCTTGCCATCGGTAAGGCGGGGAAGAATATATTCAAGGCAAAGGTTCTTGCACTGCGCCAGCACGACATCGCCGATGTCGTGTTGATGCAGAACGAGGCTGCCTGAACCTTTCTCCCCTTCTTTTCAATCAACCCGCATCCGTACCCCCCCATCCGGAATGGCGATCCCCGACTGCCGGGGGTCCTCTCGCAGGGCTGATCCGCACAGGAGGTTCCGGGCGAGCCCTGATACGGAAATTATTTATACTCGTGCGCGCCCCATGGTCCAACCATGAGCGGAGGATCCGGGCGGATGGTGGGGCCTCCGGGTAGAACCCGGGGAGAGGGCAGAGGGAGTTTGCGAATGCCGGGAGGGGTGCTCATCTTGCACCTCCTCGCCGCCGCCGCGATAGCGGCGCTCTGCCTTGGCTCGATCGCCTCTTGTGCGGCTGCAGCCCCGGTTCCCGGGGAGAACGATACTCCCGGAGTGCCGCCGGCACCCGGCACCATTGCCGGCGAGAAACCCGTCACCGCAGAACTGCCGGGTACCCCGGACGAACCGTCGGAGCCGGCAGAAACGTCTGTAACGGCGAGGCCTGCGGATATCGCGGCCACTCTGGGAGAGACGCCGCCCTCCGACATCATCAACGCGACACCTTCCCTGTCGGCGACAGCCACTCCTGAACCTGTTGTTTCGTCCCCCGATGGCGCCGACGGTGAGGAGACGCCGGTGCCGACCCTGGAGGACTCGAATGTGACCGCTTCTCCCGAGCCTACCGTGTCGACCCTCTCGACGGCCGATGACGTCGACGATGAGGATGAACCGGAGGAGACGCCGGTGCCGGTGCCGACCCTGGAGCGGGAGGCTCCCCCGAGGCCGAATGCGACGATGGCGAAGTCGCACCAGTACCATGACCGCCCGCTGGCCCAGGGTGCCCACCCGCTCGTCAGGCCTACATCGCCCCCTGAGACGAATGAGACCGTGGAGCAGCCTGAGGACGTTACGCCGCGCGAAGGCCTCTTCGTCAGGGGCGTCGGGGTTCTCCTCACCCGGACCCCCGAAGACGTCGCCCTCACCCGGAGCGGGGTGGAGACAGCGAACCTCGACTGGCTGCTCGATACGGCCATGCGTCTTGGCGGTCGGCGCCCACGGGTGGCGATGGAGGGCGAGACGTTCACCGTCACGGTGACGGTCGAGGCGCAGAGCCTGGCGGTCACGGGAGAGGAACCGGCGTACGTCGTTCTGGTGCCGCCGCCGGGCGAGGTTGCCGTCTATGACATCACGCGGACAAAAGAGCCCCGGAACCTCCTGGATGGGGAACGGGCTGTCTGGGAGTTCT
>ERZ795030.5571-NODE-5571-length-11520-cov-5.486437_pt1 | contig 11520 bp, 10 predicted proteins | sample MGYA00375122_ERZ795030 | MGnify/ENA primary metagenome ERZ795030 (study PRJEB30165, sample SAMN05720146) | activated sludge metagenome | isolation source: anaerobic digester from wastewater treatment plant | place: Japan | collected 2015-04-20 ...
CACGACACGCCCAACTTCGTGGCCAACCGCGTCGGCATTGCCGGCATGCTGGCGTCAATGCGGCTGTTGCTCGACATCGGCATCGACGCCATCGGACAGCGCCTCCTGGAATTGCGCGGGGCGCTTGTCGATCGACTTCGGCCTTTGGGATACCAGCCGCTGCTTGACGCGGACACGCCCGACGCCGATCGCCATTTATCCGGGATCGTGAGCGTGTCGCATCCGACGCGCGACCTCGCGGCAATCGTCCGCGAACTCGACGCGGGGGGAGTCAGCGTGTCGCTGCGGCACAATCGGCTCGGGCAAGCGTTCATCCGTTTTTCGCCGCACTTCTACAATACCGACGAAGAAATCGACCGGGCGATCGCCCTCATGCAGTCGTAGCGGGCGGCCTGTTGCGATCGATCATGCGGCAGAGGGTCGCGGCGTAGATTCCCGCTCCAAAGCCGTTGTCGATATTGACGACGGCAATGCCGGAGGCGCACGAGTTCAGCATCGTCAACAGCGGCGCAAGACCGCCGAAGTTCGCCCCATACCCCACGCTCGTAGGCACGGCAATCACGGGGGCCTCGACAAACCCGGCAATCACGCTTGGCAAGGCGCCTTCCATGCCTGCGCACACGACAAGAGCGTTGGCGTTGTTGAGCAATTCGTGCTGGTTCAGCAACCGGTGAATGCCCGCCACCCCCACGTCGTACACGCGCTTGACGCACCCCCCGACGGCCTCGCACGTGACCGCCGCTTCTTCCGCCACGGGCAAGTCCGAAGTGCCCGCGCATACGATCGCGACATAGCCGCTGAGCGGTTCCGGCCGTGATACGGTGATGCGAATGGCGCGGGCCAATTCGTGGTGCTCGGCGTCCGGATGAACCTTGAGCACGGCGCGAACGACCTCCGGGCTGCACCGCGTCGCGAGGATATTCGTGTCGCGCTCCCGCATGCGTGAAACGATCGTGACGACTTGCTCGGGAGTCTTTCCCGAACAGAAGATGGTTTCAGGGTATCCTTTGCGCAAGGCGCGGTGGTGATCGATCTTCGCGAAGCCGATGTCCTCGAACGGCAACGTGCGCAGACGTTCCATCGCGTCGGCCGCGGCCATTTCGCCCGCAGCGACAGCCTCCAGCAAATCTCGCAATTTGACGGCGTCCATCCCGGTGTCCTCGTGTTGCATCCATCCTGCCAAAGACATGGTACGCGAACCGGGCCGGCAATAAAACTCCCCCGGAAGCCTTTCCGCATTAAATGGCCGAGGAAAATGGTGCATGGGAATAGCCATCGTTAATGTCTTTGTAGCGCCCGGTCTCCGTGCCGGGCGGTTTTACAATAAGCGATGAGATGAATCCACGCCGTCCTGGATCAGTGCGCCCAGACCCGCCCGGCACAGAGACCGGGCGCTACAAAAACGAAATCGTGCGCCAAACGGTAAAATCGGGACGTATATGGGGCCGAAAAGTCCAAATGGCTCAGAATTTTAGTGCAATGGCCCTGGGGCTATGTTGTCAAGAATTATTTACTCGTGGCGGCCTTCTGAAAGGTAGACGGCTGTTGTTGCGCGAAATGGTTCCGTTTTTTCGAGAGGCGCGACGCCTGTGGTACAATGAGGACCTTATGCGTTGCCGAATCGGACGATCCATGAGATCGATGCGTTTTTTTATCGTGTTGCCGTTATGGGCGTTGTTGCCCGCGGGGGTGGCGATCGTGGCGACAAACTGCGGCGCGCCCGCATCCCCCGATCGCCATGCCGCTTCGCCCGCCCGTCCCAACATCATCTGGATTTGTCTCGATGCATGCCGCGCCAAGAATTTGTCGTGTTATGGATACGATCGTCCCACTTCGCCCAATATCGATCGGCTGGCCGCTCACGGCGTGCTGTTTGAACAGAACTTTTCCCAGGCGTTCAATACCCCGATTTCGGTGTCCCAGTTTTTGACGGGCCGTCATTTCCCTGTCTGTTACGCCGAGACCCGTGAATGGCGCGAGGCGTCCCGCGTTCCTCCGGAAGAAGAGCAACTGGCTCCGCGGATTTTTTCGGAGAATGGGTACTACTCCGTGATGATCGGCACGCAGGAATTTTTCCCGTCGCGCAGCCGTTTGGGGCGGGGCTTCGACCGGACGTATTTCCTGCCGCACAAGGTGATTACGCGATCTGCCGGCGGGGAGTCTTCCGAAGGTCCGGCGAAAGCGGCGCGGCAGTTTGACACCGTCGAGCCGTATGCGCCGTTCTCGCGCATCGTGGAGACGGTCGAACGGGTATTGCGCAAGGAACAGAGCAAGCCGTTGTTTCTGTATATCCACGCGATGGAAACGCACTTTCCCCATGTGCTCGAACCCGAGTACCGGCGGTGGATCGATCTCGATTACACGAGCGACCTCATTGGGGACGGTTATCCGAAACAGTACAGCGGGAACCGGTTTTCGCCGCAGGACATCGAGTTGTTGCGCGGCTTTTATGACGGCGGAATTCTCAAAGCCGACGATTATGTGGGCAGGCTTCTCGATCTTCTTCAGTCAAAGGGCGCGCTCGACGATGCGATCGTGTTGATCACTTCCGATCACGGCGAACTGATCGGCGAAAACGCCGATTCCGTCGGTCATGCGCAATACAACCACTTCAGTCACTATGTCCTCGGCGGTCCCTTCCCCGACCGCGTCACGATGCAAAATCCTTGCTACACCCACGACGAAGTGTGTCATGTCCCGCTGATCATGGCCGGAACAGGTCTTCCGGAGGGCTTGCGCGTGAAGGCGCTCACCCAGAATGCGGATATTTTGCCCACGTTGCTCGATATGCTTGGGATGAAGACGTCGGCGCGGTTTGACGGCAAGAGCGTGCGGACGCTTTTCGCGGGACCGACGCGATCGGTGCACGAGTATGTTTTCTGCCGCGATACGTCGTATGGACTGGATGCCACGCCGCGCCTTATCGCGCGGGATGCGCAGTACAAATACTCCATGGGCATTCCGGGTGAGGAGGACTTGCTTTGGCCGCTGCCCGATTCCATTCTTACGCGCGGCGAAGCGTTGACCTCGGCGCCGCATATCGCCGCGATGATGCGGGAGCGTCTCGAACGGGACATGGCGCCGTTGTGGCAGGCCTACGACGCGCTGCCCCGCGTGACGCCGACGTCGCCGTTTCTGGAACGCATCGACAGCGCGGTTCTCGAAGAGGCGAGCCCTGCGGGCGAAACGCCGCGACGGGCGACGTTTGCCTTTTCCGTGCCCGACGGGGACTACGAGGTGGATCTTGACGTGATGGCGATGCATACGGCCGGAGCCGGAAGAGAAGAGCCGGTAATCGCCGGGGTTGCGTTGCAGGATACCCCTCGCGTGGAGCAGAAACTTCCTTCCACGCCCAACCCCACTTTTTTGCGGCTGGGTCTAGCCCGCATCCGCCAGGCCCCGTGCCGGATTACGGTGGATATCGCGGATGCGGACGTGTTGTTCACCGTGCTGGGCGCATGGTTTCGTCCGCTTCATGGCTCCGCGCCGCCTGCTTCGACGGACGATCTGCGCGGAAAAGAGGAAAGCCTCAAAACGTTGGGGTATATCCAATGACGGGATGCCTCGAGGTTTCGCGACAGGGAAAGGAGTATCAGAGGCTGCCCGTGTCCGATGCGGCGCGGGGCGTTGGTTCCACGGGGCGCCTGGAGAGGGGATGGCTGCGTTGACGAAACCGATTCTGCTTTTCTGCTACGAGTTCAAGCCGGACCTTGGCGGAACGGCGGAATTGTCGTATAGCGTGGCCGACGCGTTGCATCGGCGCGGATGGGGCGTGACGGTGTTCGCGCGGGAGGGCGCGTCTGCGGACGTTCCCTTGGTCATGCCATTCGAGGTGGTCCGGGCTCTTCCGGAGGGGCGCGAGGGAATGTGGCGCGGCGTGCAGGGGGCGCGCCAGGTGTGCGCGATCCGGAAACGCTTGGCGCGGACGGTCCGTGAGCGCGGCATTGCCTATGTTCTTTTTACGGAAAACCTGCGCTTGCGTCATGGCAACGGTTTTTGGCTGGCGCGATCATTGCGCGCTTTGGGCTGTCCGTGCGGCGTAGTGTTTCACGGCATGGACATTCTGCAGGTGGCCAAAATGCGCCCGCACAGGCAATGGATGTTCCGCAAGGCGTTGGACAGCATGCGGGACATATATTGCAATAGCCGGTTTACGGCAGAACGCGTGCGCGAGTGGTATGGAGCCCGGGCCAATCCCGCCGTCATTGGCTGCGGGATCAGTCCGGAACGGCTGGCCCCTGCAGTGACGAAGCGCGCCGCGCGCGAACGCCTTGGCCTGGGCGATGGCCTTGTTCTGCTCAGCGTGTGCCGTTTGGTGCCGCGAAAGGGCGTCGATATCATGATCCGCGCACTGCCCTCGATCGCGCGCCGACATCCGGACATCACCTATGTGGTTGCAGGCGGAGGGCCGGACCTCGAACGCCTCAAGGCGCTGACGGATGAAACGGGATGCGCGCGGCAGGTTCGTTTCGAGGGCGTGTTCGATGACGATTTGCTGGCGCAGTATTATTGCGCCGCGGACGTGTTCGCGATGCCCAGCCGCATCATTCCGGGACGCAGCGTCGAAGGGTTTGGGATTGTTTACGTCGAGGCCGGACACTATGGCCTGCCGGTCATTGGGGGAAGGGCGGGCGGCGTCCCCGATGCGATCATTCACGGCGAGACCGGTTTTCTGGTCGATCCGGAGGATCCGGAGGATGCCGCGCGCGCGGTTGTCGCGCTGTTGGACGACCCGGCGCTGCGTCTTCGCATGGGGCAGGCGGGCAGGGCGCGCGCCGATCGCGATCTGACATGGGACGCGGTCGCTCAACGCATCGAGACGCGCATCGTGCAGACCCTCGCCGCAGATCACCGCGACTGTTGACGCATGGCCTCGAAACGGGCGCGAATATCCGGGGGCATCTCGTCGAGCGAGTCGTAGGCATGCAGATTCCCGTCGCTATCGGCGACGGTGAACTGTTGGACCTCGAAGGATGTTATGCCCTGAGCGCGCATGCGGGCGATGTGCTCTTCCACGTTTTGGCGCAGAGCGGGCGGCATAGCGTCCAGCGAATCGTAGGCGCGATGGGCATAGCGAGGGGCGCTTGTCGTTACGACGCGTTGACCCGTGGGGCAGGCTCCTTGCAGGCCGGAATGCCACGCAACGCGTTGGGGAGGCGGGCAGGACAGGCCGGTCATGCCTTCGAGGTGACGCACGAATTCAGCGACGCGTTGCGGACTGCGCGTTGTGCCGGACATATCGCCGCGGCGATCGCAGCAGAATTCGAAAATGGCTCCGTCTGTGTGAAGCAGCGTCTGCCAATGCCATCCCACGAGCCGGCGCCCGCTTTTTCGCGACGTGCGAACTTCGCGTTCCAGGACATTCATGCCGGTCAGCGCGGACAGCGGGCAGACGCGCGTGTGCGGCGTGAACCGCCGGGCATGCACCACGAAACGGTCTTCTTCGCGTGCAATCCGGAGGCGTTGCCACAAGGCGCTGACGGGATGCAACGCGCCAAGCAAGACCAATAGGCCTGCGGCGATCTGTAGGGACCCTCGAAAAGCGGGGTCGTTGATCTCTTTCGCGGAATGCAGCAAAACGGCCGCAAGAATCATGACGAGCGCGGCAGGAAAAAGCCTCCGAACGTATGTGCGAAGCCCCGGCTGCGCCTCAATAGTCGCGGGGTTGGGGTAGCGAAGCCGCCAATCGCTGATGTCGTAATGATAGCGCTTCACGGCAATGGCAGACGCCCTCTGCATCACGTTTCCCCTCCCTGCGCCAAACGACGGACCCCATTGCGCACGCGATCCGCGCCCTTGAGCCCCGGTCGGACGTTTCCTTCATTTTGGGACGGGCGATTTCTTTGCTTGGATATGATACCACCTCGTGTCGACGCGCACGATGACAGGGGCCTCCAGGAGGTCCAGTAGATTGCGCAGGTCTTCGTCGTGCTCCATGAGACCGCGCACGACGGCCGAATCGCGCGCGACGGTTTTCGCCGGTTCCTGGGCGTATTCTTGTTGCACCCATGCGTTCTCCCGCAACACAAAAACGCGTTTGCCCGTCTGCTCTGTCTGCGGCGCGTTCAGCCCTCCTGCCCCACGCGAGGCCTTCCCTTCCTGTGCCCCTATCGTAAACGCCTCGATGTCGTGAATCGTTCCGTCCGTCTTTTCTCGCGAAACGATTTCCGGGTTGCTAGGGTGCGAGAGGGGGGCTTCCACGGCGACCGGCGACGCCGGCGGCGCAGACAAGGTCGTTGTCTGCGAGGCGGGAGGCTCTGGATCCGCTCGAACGGCAATTCCCGGCGGCGCTGACGCAGGGGGCGTTTTCGCGAATGCGGCGGTTGGCGGGGCGGTGGATGCGGCAAGCGAGTCTGCTTGAGTTTCGGCGCGGGGCGCGGGGGATCTGTCCGAAAAGAAAAAATTCTCATCCGATTTTTCCGTTTCCATGCGCGCGGCGCCGGCGTCTCCGGCGAGATGGTTTTCCGGCGATTGGGTCTGATAGGAGGAGGAATCGCGTGATTTCGTAGAGGCGGTCATGAAGCGATCCTCACGAGGTGCGTGGACGAAAAACCACACGCCGCTCACGACGAGCAACAGGGCCGCCGCCGCGAGACCCACCCGCGGAAACACGGTTTTGCGCCGCATTCGAAGGACCGGCGGCGCCGACTGCGACGCAATGGCCTCGCGCACGCTTGCCTCGAATGCCGGGGGCGCGGCATGGCGCGGCAATGCACGAAACAACTCGTCCACGCGCCGCAACGCTTCGAACTCGCGCAACTCCTCCGCCGATTCGGCCAGGCGCGCCTCGATGGCCGCGCGGCGTTCCGGGGACAGTTCCCCGTCGAGCAGCGGCGAGTAGTCCTCGCGCATATCGTCTGCTTCGTCGCTCATGTTCCCCTATGCCAGCGACAGGGCCCGTAGCCGTTCGCGCAGCATGGCGCGCGCCTGATTGAGACGCGATTTCACCGTGCCCGTCGGACACCCCATCGCTTCGGCGATCTCCTCGTAACTCATGTCCTCGTATATCCGCAATACGAAGGTCATCCTGCAGGGTTCCGGCAATTCATCCAGGCACCGCTGCAGGGTTTCCTCTAACTCATGGCTCATGGCCTGCCGCCGGGGCGTATCGGAACTCACCGCGCGCTTCGGCGACGGCTCGTCGGAAGATCTCGCCGAATCGAGCGGCGTGGCGCGGTCCCGACCTTTCCGTTTGCCGTCGCGCAACCAATTCTTCGCCAGGTTCGCCGCGATGCTATACAACCAAGTGTACACCTGGGCCGCGCCCCGGAACCCGTCGATGCCTCGGTAAGCCCGGAGGAACACCTCCTGGGCGACATCCAGCGCGTCCTCGTGGTTGCCTACGAACCGGTACGCTACATGATACACCCGATCCTTGTAACGCCGGACAAGCTCATCAAATGCGGCCGCATCGCCCTGCTGGCATTCCGCCACCAGGCCGGCATCCGTTTGTGTTCGCGTTTCTCGCAACCGTGCCACGAATTCCCGTTTCTCGTCGCAAGCCAGGGATCGCGCTTGCCCCTATAGTTGTCCGACACCAAAAAAGAGCGAAGGTTCGCCAAAATCGTTTTCGCCGGAACAAGGCGAAGGGCGGCGGACGCTTGATTATGGATGAGTCCACCTGCCGCATCAAGGCGTTCTTTTCCGCATTTCTCGCTGGGCGCTGCCAAAAACAGGGCGCTCACTTGCCTGGGAAAAACGAAATTTACTATACTGCAAGGGAAAAGCGCGACATTGCGCGACGAAGTGTCCGAAATTCTTCCTAGACGCAGGGGCCAGGTTGCCGCCGGGCTTTCTTCCGCCCGGTTTCTCAGAAGGCCTGAGCCCATCTATTTCAGCGTGTTGAAGGCCTTATAGGGCGGCAGGCGCCGTGCCTCGTTGGCCAACCGGGCAAATTCGAGCCGGAACAGGAGCCGCGTCCTTTTTTGGACGCAGATGCGCGAACCGGAGGAGATGCATCATGAAGCGAACCGAGTTCTACGAAGTGGCGGTAAAATCGGGATTTTACGGGATCGAAACGAGCGGACTTTCGGGCAAGAAGGACAATGTACGAAAATACTGGGAAGACACTTTCATTCGTGTGGCGGTTCGATCGGCGATTCAAGACCTGGTTGCGAGCCGGGAAGGACTCCGCATCATCGACTTAGGTTCGGGAAGCGGCGAGGGCTACGATCTATTGACGCATATCCCCCCTTCTCACCCCGTAAAATCTTCCGATCCCTTTGTGGTCCGGGAAGACCAAATCCGCGTCTACGAGGGCGTGGATATTTCGCCCGGCATGGTGGCGCAGGGCCGCGCCAACTATCAAGGCAAGCCGAACGTCCGTTTCATGGAGGCCGATCTTTCAAAAGGCTTTCTGCGTCAGGATGAGCCCCCCTACGATGTTTATTTTTCTTCGTATTGTTCGTTGTCGCATTTGTCGCAGGTCGGTCTCGAGCGCCTTTCGACGCAGATATTGGCGCACGCAGGAAAGGGAAGCATCATCGTATACGACGTTTACGGGAGGTGTTCGCCCGAGTGGCCGGGATACTGGAACAGAACCGCAGCCCATCCCTTGCCGTACACCATGGCCTATCTGCTGCCTTTGGAGCAGCAAGACCCGGTGAAAATAGACTGGTTTCCGGTGACGTTTTGGAGCGGCGAAGAACTGGAGCGCACGATCCGTCGGGCCGCCGTGGCGACGGGCAAGACGATTTCGGTCCTGGTGCGCAAGGACCGTTCCGTTCTCGTTGGACGCCACATGGACACCGCTCTTTTCAAACCGCAGCGGCTTCAACTCAGGACACAGGTGAACCGCTTGTTCGATCGCGGGTATCGAGGGGATGTGGAGGGCATGAGACCGGATGTGGCGTACCTCGACAAGGAGCGGCAGGAACATCCGGACGCCTGGGCCCGGATCTTTGCCTACTACCGTCAATGGATTGCCGTCGTCGACGTTCTGGAAGCGTTGATGCAAGATGCCAATGATGTCGTAAAGCAGGTGATTGAATCGAGCGAAGGCGGCCTATCCGAGGAACTCAAGATGCTCGCTTGGCTTTATCGCAATGCGGATCGTTTTCCGGTGTCGGATTTTTGGGCCAGCGTGATGGGTCCGCAGGTTGCGTGCGTCCTGCGCAACTTGGAATATAACCTTCCGGATGGCATCGGGTGCGGACACAGTCTCTTGTGCGTGGTTCGCGTGGACGAATAGCCGCCCAAACGGGCAGCGCGCACGGGGATTCGCCATCGCGTCGTTCGTGTGCGAGCGCCGGATTCGAGGCCCAAAGACCTGGCCCAAAGACCTGGGTTGACTTCATGCGCGTTCCGGAGCGATACTTACGCTCCGTCGAATCCGGAGGTTTCCGGTGTTTCGGCGGCTATTCGCATGCATAGCCACGTGTTTCCCCGCCGCGGGCGGTTGCGCCCGCAAACAGGGAATCCAACATAGAACCGGCTGAGATGGAGGAGTAATCATGGCGCGACTGGAAGAATATGACATCAGCAACGCATTCACCGCCACGGTGGCGTCCTCGGAGCGCATCACGCCGCCCGAGTCCAAAGAGGAAGTGCGGCATATCGATCTGGACATTACGGGAACGCCCCTGGATTTCGTCGAAGGCCAGAGCGTCGCGGTGATGATTCCCGGCCCGCACGAATTCGGAAACAAGGATCATGTGCGCCTGTATTCGATTGCCAGCACGCGCAAGGAAGAGCGAGGCCAGAACATGATTTCGCTTTGCGTTCGCCGGTGCCGGTATATCGACGATTTCAGCGGCGAGGAGCGTCCCGGCATCGCCTCGAACTACATCTGCAATCTCAAAGAGGGCGACACCCTCCAGATGGCGGGGCCTTACGGCAGCGCCTTTGTCGTTCCCGGAGACACCACCTGCAACATCCTGATGATCGGCTTGGGCACGGGCATCGCCCCGTTCCGCGCGTTCGTCAAGCACATCTACGAGAGCGTCGGCGGCTGGAAGGGGAAGGTAAGGCTCTTCTTCGGCGCCCAGCACGGATTTGATCTCATCTATATGAACGACGAGCGCAACGATTTCGCGCTGTATTATGATCAAAAGACGTTCAAAGCCTTCCAAGCCCTCAGCGCTCGCCCCTTCGTCGATCCGAACGTCGCCCTCGACAAAGCCATCGAAGCGAACGGCGACGAAGTGTGGGGCATGCTCCAAGACCCGAAGACCTATGTCTATCTTGGCGGACTCGAAAAAGTCGGCACGCTCTTCGACAAGGCCATGGCCAAGATCGCCGGATCGGACTTGCAATGGGAGCAGAAGAAAAACGAACTCAAAGGCGCCAAGCGCTGGTTCGAACTGCTTTACTAACGCCGCGATCCCTTTTCTGAAATTCATCGGCGCCGTCCCGAAAGGGATGGCGCCGATGTCGTTTTGGAACGCGCGCGCCTTCATCCGTCCACGCCAGTCCATTTTTCAGCCTTTCAGAAGCGGCGCAGCACAATACGCAAACGCCATGCAACAGCGCGCCCCTTACAGATAGGGCTGTGTCTGCCACGCGCCGCCGAAGCGCGCACAGAACCAATGTTCAAGATACAAGAGACTGCTTGACGCAAAAACGCGGAGGCAAAAAACAAAATGAAGGTCGCATTTGAATCATTGCCGATGCGGCAGTGCGGCATCTGGCGCGGCGCGGGGCCGCTCACGCCGCGCGAACAGGCCTTTGGGCGGCGGTTTGTGCGCGAGGTGGTCGCGGCGTGCGGCGAAAGGGATGGGGGGGCTGCGCCGATTCTGCTCATGCGCATCGAGGATGTGCTCGCGTCGTATTGGTTGGTGGGGCGGCTTGAATCGTTGCTGTGGAACGAGGGCGTGATGATCGAAAAAGCCGGAGACGCCGCGAAACCCGCGACCGCCCATCCCGCCCTCGAAGCCGCGGGCAAAGCGCGCGAACGTCTGCGCAAGGCATTGACCGAACTCGAATCGGCGCTGCACCGCGCCGAGCCCGCGCGCCAAACTTTCGGCGTGGCCGATCTTTTTCGTCCGTTGCTGATGAAGGCCGAAGGGGTGTACGAGGCGTCGCTCGGCGAAGAAGACGGGGGAGTGCGCGACGATGAAGCTGAATAAACCGCGTGCGGCGGGGTTGTTGTGCGGCAGGGGGATGTCGCGCGAGGAGATAGAGGGCTGGTTGGGTCTCCACAACCGCGCGGCGTTCGCCCAGCGGTACATCCGGGACGGCGCGGGGAAATTGTGGACGCCGCGTGCGTACCAGGCGGGGTCGCTCGAATCGCACGTGTTGCGCAAGGTGCATTGCGACGGACGCGACGTGGGCAAGACGGCGGAGATCGAGTTGATCGCGGCGTGGGCGATGGTCGCGCGACCGAACACCGAGATGCTCATCGCGGCGCAGTGCGAGAACCATTTGTTCCCATTGATGCACCGTTTGGTGCGGCGTTTCCAGACGACGCCGGAGTTCGCGTCGAGTCTCGTCGAGATGAAGCGGTCGCCGTCGTGGTTCCTGCGTTTCTCGAACGGGTTTGTGTTGTGGGGACGCATCGCAGGGCCGCGCGGGATACACTTC
>ERZ795030.5576-NODE-5576-length-11517-cov-5.447042_pt1 | contig 11517 bp, 9 predicted proteins | sample MGYA00375122_ERZ795030 | MGnify/ENA primary metagenome ERZ795030 (study PRJEB30165, sample SAMN05720146) | activated sludge metagenome | isolation source: anaerobic digester from wastewater treatment plant | place: Japan | collected 2015-04-20 ...
CGTGCAGCCGCAACCGCTGCAGCATCAAGGCGATGGCACGCTGGCGCTGGCCGATATTGAAGCGGCCATCAAGCCCGATGACGCGCACTACGCCAAGACCCGACTGCTGGCGCTGGAAAACACCTTTGGCGGCAAGCTGCTGCCGTTTGCCTATGTGCAGCAGGCCACGCAATTGGCGGCCAGGCACGGCCTGGGTCGGCACCTGGATGGTGCGCGGCTGTTCAATGCGGCGGTGGCGCAGGCACTGCAGGTGACTCAAGAAAATAGGAACAATCAGACTCCAGCCCAATACCAGAAAGCGCTGCAAGCTACAAATAACATAGCATTGGCAGTGCGTGACGGCGCGACTGATAGCCGCCACACCCCTAACCACACGATTCACGCGGCAACGCCGCCCGGTCTGGCCGACATTCATGCCCAGGCGCGGCGCATCGCCCAGTGTTTTGACAGCGTCTCGGTGTGCCTGAGCAAGGGCCTGGGGGCGCCGGTTGGCTCGGTGTTGTGCGGCAGCGCAAAACTGATCCAACGCGCGCACCGCATTCGCAAAATGGCCGGTGGCGGCATGCGCCAGGCCGGCATTCTGGCGGCGGCGGGCAGCTATGCGCTGGATCATCATGTGGCGCGGCTGGCTGACGACCATGCGCTGGCGGCCCGGCTGGCCCAAGGTTTACAGGGTTTGCCCGGCGTGTTGGTGGAGCCAGCCCAGACCAATATGGTGTTTGTTGATCTGCAAGGTGCGGCCAAAACCCGCGCTGGCGACCTGTTGCCCTACCTGAAAGCCCACGGCGTGCTGGCCACGGGCCTGTACCGGCTGCGTTTTGTCACCCATCTGGACGTGGATGCGGCGGGCATCGACCATGCCATCGCGGTGCTGCGGGCATTTTTTGACGGCAGCGGCGCGCTGGCCTGAGCCCCGGCGACTTCAGGCCACACCAGGGCTCACCTCATGTTTCATGGCATCGACAACCTGGGTTTGTTTGTGGCAGCAGGCATTGTGCTGAACCTGACCCCGGGCCCCGATGTGCTGTTCATCGTGACCCAGGCGCTCAAGAGCGGCTGGCGCACGGGCGCGGTGGCGGCGCTGGGCATCACGGCGGGTTGTTTTGTGCACATCGTCGCAGCCGCCCTGGGCGTGAGCGCGCTGATGGCCGCATCGGGCACCGCGTTCGCCGTCCTGAAATGGCTGGGTGCGGCTTACCTGGTGTATGTAGGCTGGTCCATGCTCGGCCTCGGCAAACGCCAGAATGCTACAAAGTCAATAGCTGCCAGCGCAGTAAGCACGGGGGCCGCAGGCATAAATCACTATAGAAGCGTGCTCATCAGAGGGTTTTGGACGAATGCGCTCAACCCCAAGGTGGCCTTGTTCTTTCTGGCATTTTTGCCGCAGTTCATTGCGCCAGCAGCCGAGCACAAGACGCTGGCATTTTTGTTGCTCGGCCTGGTGTTCAATGCCAATGGCCTGTGGGTCAACCTGGGCTATGCAGCGCTGGCGGCAGCGCTGTCGCAGCGCTTTGCCAGGCTGCAGCAGGGCCTGGGCTGGCTGCAGCGGGTCGCGGGTGTCTTGTTCATCGGTTTTGGCCTGAAGCTGGCGCTGACCGACAATCCGGCCAACTGACCGTCGCAGCGGTCACGGATGCGAACCGGCCCGGCACCCAAACCGTGCAGCGAAAAAAACAATTCGCTCAAAATACGCCCTGCGACAATGCCTTTATCCACTTTTTCAGCCAGCCAAGACATGAGCAATACCTACCAGATCACCCCGCAACAAGCGCTGTTGCGCACCATCGAGCACCGCGAAATTTTCCACGACGAAATGCTGCATGTGGTGCGCCAGATCATGAGCGGCGAATGGAGTCCGGTGATGATTGCCGCGCTGATCACCGGCTTGCGTGTCAAAAAGGAAACCATCGGCGAGATCACCGCTGCGGCGCAGGTGATGCGCGAGTTTTCCACCAAGGTGCAGGTGGCCGACAAAACCCACCTGGTGGACATTGTTGGTACCGGTGGCGATGGCTCGCACACCTTCAACATTTCGACCTGCGCCATGTTTGTCGCGGCAGCGGCAGGCGCTCGGGTCAGCAAGCATGGCGGCCGAAGCGTCAGCAGCAAGAGCGGCAGCGCCGATGTGATGGAGTCGCTCGGGGTCAACATCAACCTCAAGCCCGAAGCCATTGCCAAATGCATCGAGCAGGTCGGGGTCGGCTTCATGTTTGCGCCAAATCACCATCCGGCCATGAAGAACGTGGCCCCGGTGCGGCGCGAACTGGGGGTCAAGACCATCTTCAACCTGCTCGGGCCGCTGACCAACCCGGCCGATGCGCCGAACATTCTGATGGGCGTGTTTCACTCCGACCTGGTCGGCATTCAAGTGCGCGCGCTGGAGCGTCTGGGTTGCGAACATGCGGTGGTGGTGTATGGCCGCGACGGCATGGATGAGGTGTCGCTGGGCGCAGCCACCATGGTTGGTGAACTGAAAAACGGCAAGATCACCGAGTACGAAATTCACCCGGAAGACTTCGGCATGGTGATGGCGAGCAACCGCTCCTTCAAGGTCGAAACCCCCGATCAGTCGCGCGCCATGCTGCTCGGTGTGCTCGACAACGTGTCAGGCCCGGCGAAAGAAATCGTCGTGCTAAACGCCGGTGTTGCGCTGTACGCTGCCAATGTGACCGATTCGATTGCAGCCGGTATCAGCAAAGCGCGCGCAGCTATTGAATCAGGCGCTTCGCGGGCCAAGCTGGATGCCCTGGTGGCGGCCTCAAAGGCGCTGAGCGAGGCCGCAGCATGAGCCTGCTCAATAGCCCCGAGGCCTGGATTGCGATTGGCATCTCGGTGCTGTTCATCGCAACCGGGCTGGTGATGCACCGCGTGTTTGTCAACATTCTCAAAAATGGCTCACAGGAGCCACCCAAAAATGACTGATATTCTGGAACAAATTGTCGCCGTCAAACGTGCCGAAGTGGCCGCCGCGACGCAGCGCAAATCACTGGCCGTGATGCGCGCAGATGCCGAAAGCCGGGTGCTGACGCGTGATTTTGTCGCTGCCTTGCGCACCAAAATTGCCGCTGGTCAGCCAGCGGTGATCGCCGAGGTCAAAAAAGCCAGTCCGTCCAAAGGCGTGCTGCGCGCCGACTTCATTGCCGCCGACATTGCGCAAAGTTATGCCGAATATGGCGCGGCCTGTCTGTCGGTGCTGACGGACGTGCAGTTTTTTCAGGGTTGCGTTGATTTTCTGAAGCAGGCGCGGGCCTCTTGCCAGTTGCCGGTGCTGCGCAAGGACTTCATGGTCGATGCCTATCAAATCTACGAGTCACGGGCGATGGGTGCGGACGCCATTCTGCTGATTGCGGCTTGCCTGGACGATGCGCAGATGAAGGAGTTCGAAGCCATTGCCCGCAGCCTTGACATGGCGGTGCTGGTGGAGGTGCACGACGCGGCCGAACTGGTGCGCGCCCTGAAGCTCAAAACCCCGCTGATCGGTGTCAACAACCGCAACCTCAAAACCTTTGAAGTGTCGCTCGACACCACGCTGACGCTGATGCGAGACATTCCCGCCGACCGGCTGCTGGTGTGCGAAAGCGGTATCCACAGCCGCGACGATGTGCTGCGCATGGGCGCGGCCGGGGTCAATGCGTTTCTGGTTGGCGAGGCCTTCATGCGCGCCGACGAGCCGGGCAAGGCACTGGCGGCCTTGTTCGGACCAGCTTGACTGGCCTTTGTTGAGCTGGCCGCTGCCCCATGAAGCCCGCCACCCAGTTAGCCACGGCTGACCCGTCTGATTGGCCTGTAGCCCAAGGCTGGCAAGCCTTGATAGCTCACTTTTTTGAATCAAGTCAGGGGCTTGCGCTGCTGACGTTCCTGCAGCAGCGGCTTGATGCCGGGGCCATCGTGTTTCCGCCTCAACCCTTGCGTGCGCTGGAATTGACTGCGCCGGAGTCGGTCCGCGTGGTGATTTTGGGCCAGGACCCCTATCACGGGCGTGGCCAGGCTGAAGGCCTGGCGTTCTCGGTGGCTGCTGGCGTGCCTTTGCCGCCATCGCTGCGCAACATTTTCAAGGAACTGCAGCGCGACCTGGGTGAAGCACCACCGGCGTTTCCCAACCCTGGCGGCAGCCTGGTGCGCTGGGCCCGGCATGGGGTGCTGCTGTTGAACACCTGTATGACGGTGGAAGAAGGACAAGCCGCCAGCCATGCCGGCAAAGGCTGGGAGGCCCTGACCGATGCCATCATCGAGCAGGTGTCCCAAGGCCCGGCACGGCTGGTGTTCATGCTGTGGGGCAGCCATGCGCAAAGCAAACGGGTGCTGATAGATGCCGCACGCCACCTCATCCTGTGTGCCAACCACCCATCGCCGCTGTCAGCGCTGCGTCCACCGGTACCCTTTATCGGCTGTGGCCATTTCTCGCAAGCCAGGGCCTGGCGCGATCAGCACCAACGCCCAGGGTAGCTGGCCGGTCGGTTTGCCTTGCAGGTTTTTTTTGCCTGCAGCGTGGTAACCGGACCGCGCCCGGTGCTGCGCCACAGTTCACCCCGCCATCGGGTCTGGATCAGGCAATCGGCTACCGACCAATGAGAGCGAACGGTTGTGCCGCGTGAGTGACCACTGCGCAACAAGGGACCGGCCCGGTCAGGGCAGCAGGGCCGCAAGAATGGGCTGCGCCGAGACAAACGAAGGTTGCTGAAACGGATTGCCCTGAATCAGCATGATCGCCGCCGTGGGTGCCGCTGACAGGGCAAACAAGATGATGGCGACGCGTGCGGCACGCGGGTTTTCAAGGTGCACCGCAGTAATCGACAGCAGTGTCAAAAACCCCAGAAAAGCCATGCCCAGCCACTTCAGCGGGTTAAGGTGCATCTGGCTCAAGCCAATGCGCAAATTGCGGTCATCGCGCATTTCAGAGGCCTTTTTGAGCATCATGGCCTGAACATTCGCGCCAGCCTGTTGCGCCAGTTCCTGGCTGGCCAGCAGCAACAGCAAGGTGTTGGCGCAGTCGGTGGCGTGCTGGCTTGATTGGCGGCGCGCCAGCCACGGCCATTCGTCGGCGCTCGACCGGGCCACGTCACGCAGCGCCTGCTGCAACTGGTCACGCAGCGGCGGGCTCAATTTCTGCGCCAGCAGATTGAGGCTGCGCAGTGCATCGGCCTCGCGGTAAATCGCGTGGGTTGCCTTGTCGTGAGCGTTCCAGGTGTCGTTGGCAATGAATGCCAGCGTCAGGCCAAACAGCACACCGATGATGTTGATGAAGGGCGGTGCCACGCCATGCAAGGACCGAATCCAGCGGCTCCAGGGTGACTTTTGCAGCAGCCACAAAATGGCTGCTGCGGCAACACCGGTGCCGACAAGCGCCACAAAGGCATAGCCGTAGTGGTCGTAGGCAAGCAAGTTTTCAAAGTTCATGCCCGATTGTCTCAGTCCTGGATGCTCCTGTTTTGTGGGCAAGTTTGCGGCACCAAATTTTCAATCGACGCAGGGCCGTTGGGGCGGCATTGCGCATCTGGCAGCCATGAACGGTGTCAGGCTGATCGTCGTCATCATCAAACACCCCAAGCCACCCGGCTTTTGCGGCGCAGAGACCGCAGGCATCACGCACATTGGCTGCTTGCCGTGCCAGAATCAGCCGCTGCCCGGTCGTGCCTTCGGGCGTGCAAACGCCAGCCCCTAAGCCGGACAGGCCGGAATTGGACGGCCTTCGTCGCGAGGGCGCAACTCCTACACAAACAGTCGGCGCCAATTTGAATTTGTAGGAGTCGCGCCCTCGCGACGAATGACTTGGAATGTTTGAATTCTTCGCATGATTCGCAAAGACTTGACTTGTTAGAGACTAAAAGTGACTGTCGTTTGGCTGCGCTATCTCAGGACCACCCACCATGTATGAACTTCACGGCACGATTGCCGTCGTCTCGCTCAACAAAGCGCCGCTCAACCGTTTGGACGCGGCCCTGCGCCAACACATTGCCTCCGCCGTGCGTCAAGCCGGGTCAGACCCGGCCGTCAGCGCGCTGGTGCTGATGGGCAACGCCCGGGCCTTTGCCAGCGAGGCCGATGGCATTGAGTCAGGCGCACCAGGGCAAGCGACCGAACCCGAGCTGGGCCAACTGTGTGAACAGATTGAGTCCTGCCAGAAGCCGGTGGTCGCTGCCATCAGCGGTGTGGCTCTGGGTGGCGGTCTGGAACTGGCGCTGGCCTGTCATGGCCGGGTGGCGCAGGGCAGCGCCAGGCTGGGCCTGCCTGACATCACGCTCGGACTGATTCCCGGTGCTGGTGGCACACAGCGTCTGCCACGCCTGGCTGGCCTGACCACGGCGCTGGCCATGCTCCAAAGCGGCGCGCCGCAGACCGCCCAACAACTGGCGCAGTCTGGCTTGCTCGACCAGGTGGTGTCTGAGGAACTGCTGGCAGCAGCCCTGCAGCGTGCCACCGATCTCGCAGGTCAGGGTGCCCCGCTAGTCAAGGCGCGCGACCGCTTGCTCAGTGCGGCGGCAGTGCAGCAATTTGTCAGTGAGCAGAAAGACCAGCTCACGCCCCGCCAACGCCTGCAGGATGTTTATGTCGCCCAGCTTGATGCGCTGGCCGCTGCGGGCGGCGACTTTGCCCAAGGCTTGCGTCGCGAGCAGGAACTGCGTGCACAGTTGCGGTCCGGCATCCAGTCCAAAGCCTTGCGATACCAGTTATTTGCCGAGCGTGAAGCCAGCAAATTGCCTGCTGTGCTGCAAGCGGCACCTCGTTCAGTGGCCACCATCGCCATCATTGGCGCTGGCACCATGGGTGCAGCAATTGCCATTTGCGCGCTGGATGCCGGGCTGCAGGTGATTTTGCTGGAGCAAGACGATGCCGCCTTGCAGCGCGGCCAGCAGCGTGTGACCGGGCATTACCAGGGCCGCGTTGCCGCCGGAAAAATGGCCGCTGACATCGCTGCAGGGGCCGCAGCCCGCCTGTCGCCCACCATCGATTGGGCGCAACTGAAGCTGGCTGATCTGGTGATTGAAGCAGTGTTTGAAGACCTGGCCGTCAAGCAAGCGGTGTTCAGGACCATCGATGCCCATGCCCGCCCTGGCGCGGTGCTGGCCACCAACACCTCGTACCTGGACGTGGATGCGATTGCCAGTGCCACCAGCCGTCCCCAGGATGTGCTGGGCCTGCACTTTTTCAGCCCGGCCAACGTCATGAAGCTGCTCGAAGTGGTGCGCGCCAGCCAGACCGCACCTGCGGTGGTGGCCACTGGCATGGCCCTGGGCAACACGCTCAACAAGCTGCCGGTGCTCACTGGCAATGCCTTTGGTTTTATCGGCAACCGCATCTATAACGCTTACCGCAATCAGTGTGAATTCATGCTCGAAGACGGTGCCTGGCCCGAAGACGTGGACAACGCGCTGCAGGCCTTTGGCTTTGCCATGGGGCCGTTTGCAGTGGCTGACCTGTCCGGGCTGGACATTGCCTGGCGCATGCGCAAGTCGCTGGCCGACACGCGTGACCCGCGTGAGCGCTATGTGACCATCCTCGACCAGTTGTGCGAACAGGGTCGACTGGGGCGCAAGGCCGAGGCTGGCTATTACACCTACGCGGCAGGCAAGCAGGTCAAAACCACCGATGCCGTGGTGCGCGACATCATTGCCCAGGCATCAAGGCAGCGCGGCATCGAGCGGCGCCCGCTTTTGCCTGCCGTCATCCAGCGCCGTGCCTTGCTGGCCATGGTCAACGAAGCAGCCCTGCTGCTGGCAGCGGGCGTGGCCAGCCGGGCCAGCGACATCGACGTGGTGCTGACCCAGGGCTATGGTTTTCCCCGCTGGCAAGGTGGCCCGGTGTTCTGGGCGCGCCAGCAAGAGCGCCGCGCGCTGGCGCAAGACCTGCAAAGCCTGGCCGCACAATCGGGTCACGGCTTTGTGCCCGCTGACCTGTCCGTGCTGCTGGACTGATCCCTTTGACTGAAAGACCAATCACATGAACCAGGCTTTTATTTGTGATGCCATTCGTACCCCGATTGGCCGCTACGGCGGTGCCTTGAGCAGCGTGCGCACCGACGACCTGGGCGCCATTCCCCTGAAGGCCTTGATGGCCCGCAACCCTTCGGTGGATTGGGAGGCAGTCACCGACGTGATGTACGGCTGCGCCAACCAGGCCGGTGAAGACAACCGCAATGTGGCGCGCATGGTGAGTTTGCTGGCCGGGTTGCCGGTGGCGGTGCCAGGTGTCACGTTGAACCGCCTGTGTGGCTCTGGCCTGGATGCGGTTGGCACTGCAGCCCGCGCCATCAAAGCGCGGGAAGCTACGTTAATCATAGCTGGTGGGGTTGAGAGCATGAGCCGTGCGCCATTCGTCATGCCCAAGATGGAGATCGCCTTTGGACGCAACAACGCGGTGCATGACACCACCATTGGCTGGCGTTTTGTCAACCGGCTGATGAAAGAGCGCTTTGGCGTGGACAGCATGCCCGAGACCGCTGAAAACGTCGCCACCGAATTCAACATCGAACGCGCTGCGCAGGATCGCATGGCGCTGGCCAGCCAGCAGCGTGCGTTGGCCGCCCAACAAGCCGGCCACCTGGCGCGTGAAATCACGGCCGTAACGGTTGCGCAAAAAAAAGGCGATGCCCTGACTGTTGATCAGGATGAACATCCGCGCGAAACGACTCTGCAGGCGCTGGCCAAACTCAAGGGTGTGGTGCGCCCGGACGGCTCGGTCACCGCTGGCAACGCAAGTGGTGTCAACGACGGGGCTTGCGCCTTGGTGCTGGCCGATGAAGCCACCGCTGCCAGCAATGGCCTGACCCCCAAAGCAAGGGTGGTCGGCATGGCCACTGCGGGTGTGGCACCGCGCATCATGGGCATTGGCCCGGCACCGGCAACCCAAAAGCTGCTGGCGCAAACCGGCCTGACGCTGGGGCAAATGGATGTGATCGAACTCAACGAAGCCTTTGCCGCGCAGGGTTTGGCGGTATTGCGTCTGCTCGGCCTGGCCGACGATGACGCACGCGTGAACGCCTGGGGCGGTGCGATTGCGCTGGGTCATCCGCTCGGGGCCAGCGGCGCGCGACTGGCCACGACCGCCGTCAACCGCCTGCACGCCAATGGTGGTCGCTACGCGCTGTGCACCATGTGCATCGGTGTCGGGCAAGGGATTGCGCTGATTCTTGAGCGGGTTTGAAAATGCTATTAGTTGTATAGCTAGCAGCGCATGTATATCAAGGCTCAGAGGCACTTTTGGCTTATCAATTGACAAGGCCCTGAAACTCAGGATGCCCTACCCCAAAATGGACCACCAGGCGGTGGCCGACAGCGGCCCGTCAGATGTCCGGCAACTTGTCACGAGCCAGGACACCATTGACCTGCTGCAGATCGCATGCTTGGGTCATTTGAGCCACTTTGCCTGAGCCAACCGTCAACCATGAGGCGCGCATCCACAGAACAAATTGGTTTTCCGGCTGAGTTGTTGAGTGCCCGTCATGTCCGCCTTCGTGACAATGATGGCGCGGCCATGGGCGCAAATTTGCCCTGGAAGCCGGGCAGACTTGCGGCATTGATCGCGCAACCCGACCCCGGTGAGGGGTGCCGGATTCACCGGCCCCGAGCCAGTTGCCGGCCAAGATGGCGGTGCAAAATTGGCCGCTGCGGTCGTTTCGCAGCCGATGCGACACATGTCTGACTGGCTCATGGCACGTCAATGACCCTGCTTGTCGCTTTCCTGCCACGCGCTGAAGGGTGACCCGACGCTTGGTGAAAGATTGGACATTGCCAAGCGGTGCAATGTGCCTTTGCGGCGGTTCTCTGCCCCAACTTGGCGCAGATCAGCCGATGCGGGCCCAGTTGATCCGTCGAACCGACCTGAGCCTGACAAACAACGTCAACTCCCTTGCGCCTTGCCGAAAACTTCTGATCAACGCATCTCGCAGCGCCTGTGCCCAGCTTGGGCAGTGCAGGGCGGCTGCGGCGCATCAGTTATGTGAAAATGCCACCAAGCGCGCTGGCAGCGGCAATTTTGGAGCGCTTGTCAATGTTGTCCGACACAGGCATCTCTTGTTGGGTCACCGTTTCACCTGTTTATATAGTGTCTTTTGATCGTTAATTGATTGACTGATGTTTCGCAGCCCACTCATGTTAGGCTTGACGAATGGAAAAAGCTGACCTGGATTTGTGCCCGGATGATTCGTTGGACACCCTTGGTGTGGCAACGACGTTGGGCTTGGTGGCAAAGATGCCAAGTGATGCTGGCCACGACCAGGGTACGCGGTTTGCATCGGTGCAGCAGTTCTCCACGGTCCTGTGGCAACCGGTCAAGTCGGTGGCCAGTTCAATTGAGCGTGACGATGGTGTGTTGGTCTCTGACAACACCATTCAAGAGAATGCCTGGACCGATGAGAGCAGGTTGGTTTGCTGCCATCTTGACCATTGCAGTGCTCCTGCCGTCACCGGGGCCAAGCCAGGAACGAGCCGGACTGATGGATTAAGCAGCGCGAATCGACCCCACAAAGGGATGCCGGATTTGCCGGTCCATCGCCCAGTTGCAGGCCAAAAGGCCAGTGCAAAATGGGCCGCTTCGGTCGGTTCGGCGGCTTCGGTCGGTTCGCCGCTCTGCCACAAGTCTGACGCGCCGCAGGTCAACGCATTGCAGTGCCACAACGGTAACTCAATCGATCTGGCGTTTGGGCTGGCAAGGTTGCCGATCCAGTCCCGCGACCTTGTGACAAAAGCGCTCAGCCAACAAAGTGACCAGACCAAAAGCGCGGTGATGCCTGAGATGACCGAAGCCTGTGTTAAGGACACTTCAAAGTTTCGCTTTGTGTTGCAGCACAGTTGGCTTTCTTCAAAAGAGCGCTTCAGTTTCATCGCCGCCAAGGGTGGAGATGTGCCAGTTTGGCCAAGTCCCCGGCGCGAACACTGCGCATTCAATGCAAACAAGCTTTCATGGCCATTGATGCCACGTTCAGGCTCAAATACCTGCGCAGCACGAACCAGCTCAATCCGATTGCGCTTTGTCACAAGCCACTCATCAACGCCTCTCGCATCGCCTGCGCGCAGCTTCATCTGCTTTGGGCGGCTGCGTAACATCCGTGATTTTGTATGACTCTCTTGAATCGACCCGGTTTTTTGACGCTTTCGATGGCCCTCTTGCTGGGTTGTTGTTTGACCGCGAGCGCACAAACAACAACCGCTGCAAAGGACCTTCAGAATGCTTGCCTTGTCTCGGATATCCCGGCCATCGGCCAGATAAGCGTCTCCTGGACCGGCGAGTGTGTTGACAGCAAAGCCAGCGGTGTGGGTGATTTACTGGGCTTTGGCGCGGGGAAACTGCGCTACATCCTCAGGGGCTCGTTTGTCGGCGGGCGACTGACCCGGATTGACGACATTCGGGACTGCAGCGCCGGGGATTGTGACGATAGAGTCGCCCCATCAATCCTGCGTCAGCACGCCGCCTGGTACGCATCGAGCCCGGCCAGTGCGCAAGCAGTTGCGGCTGCTGTCGCACCCGCACCAGCACCAGCACCAGCACCAGCACCAGCACCAGCACCAGCACCAGCACCAG
>ERZ795030.5578-NODE-5578-length-11503-cov-17.778651_pt1 | contig 11503 bp, 11 predicted proteins | sample MGYA00375122_ERZ795030 | MGnify/ENA primary metagenome ERZ795030 (study PRJEB30165, sample SAMN05720146) | activated sludge metagenome | isolation source: anaerobic digester from wastewater treatment plant | place: Japan | collected 2015-04-20 ...
GAGCAGTTCGTGGCGGGCGTCAGGATCGGCGGCAGCGGCGACATCACCGCCACCGTGCGCCTGTGGGAAAAGCGCGGGATGGGCACGGACGGGGCTTCGCCGGTCGCGTTCAACGGCAAGACCTATTTTGTCAATTTCAAGGGCAAGATGTGGTGCCTGGATCTGGAAAACGGCGACGAGCTATGGTCGACCATGCTGCCTAAAGGCAAGGGGGTCTTTTACAGCTCACCGGTGTTGGCGGGCGACACGCTCTACCTGTGCCGCGAAGAGGGCGATGTCTATGTCTGTCGCGTCAAAGACGACGGCCTTACCATATTGAACCAGACGAAGTTTGACGATGTTTTCGTAGCGTCACCGGTGCTGCTCAGGAATCGGTTGTTGCTGCGTGGCGAAAAGCATCTGTGGTGCATCGGCAAGTAGCCGTGCATGAGACAAGGAGAAAAACATGACTTTGGACGACGCATTGGTAACACGATCAATCTTCCATCCCCGGGGGGAGGACTATGGGTATGTCCCGCAAGGCATGCTGACAGAAACACAGTGCCAAGGCGCCACGGTGTGTGGCTACCTGCACATGTGTTCCGCAAGTGACACCCTTTTAATCTTCTTCCGATGAAACCTTTTATCCGGTATCTCTTGCTCGGCCTATTGTCATCTGTGTGCGGAGCTATTGTTGCACACAAAATCATATGGCAACAAATCCGGTCTCGAGTTGTTCCGTTTGACCGAACGCGCTACGACAACCTGTGTATTGATCCGGCTTTTTTCGAACCCCAATTCAATTTTATTTTTCAAGGAACAAACCAAGTTTTCTGGACGCCTTCCCGGCAAGGGTCGAATGCGATCAAGCCGATCTACGATGATTTAGAGAAAGCTTTGAAACGCTGGGCCGGATACACAACAAACTTCCATTTTGTCGTATCCTTCAGTCCGGAGTTTTCAATTGCTCAGATTGAAAACATATCTCAGCTTTTTCGTGAAATAGGATTCCCCCCAATTCGGCACCTAATCGAGGACAACTGGGATGCAGAAAACAAAAGGAGCCGCCGATTTAGAGAGTTAAGAATCGGAAAGGAAGGCACGTTTTACTGGTACATCAAAGAATGGTATATCGATGAGGAGCAGAAAGAGGCCAGCCGACCCCAGAGGAAGGTTGATCGGGAGACAAAACAATGAAGGTGCCTAACCCGGTAACACAACTGACCACCATTCGCCTTCGAACCCGGTGGCGGTTGGTTACTGACGTTATGCGAGAAGAAGTATGAAAACGATCTTCAGACAACTACTACTCTGTGCGATCGCTTGTCTCGGCAGCGGTTCTCGTGCTGATGATGACAAGACGTTCAACAACAACTTTGCCGAAGCTGAATCATGGCACTATTACAGGGAAAGAGATCGCTGGCCGACGAACCTTGCGGACTTGGCCTCGTTTTCGAAAGCAAGATACAAAAACAGCGACCTTTTTCCTCGGTTCTCCCCCGAAGACTATCGTACCGTCGGTTTCACAAATCTTGCTAACGGCGATCTTCAACTCACGCTAACGTCGCACTCAGGAAAATCGCAAGTCCGAGTCTGTAAAAGACCCCCGACCACGGCGACAGCGGTCATCCAGCAAGAGGGATATCTCATCGTTCAAGACGGCAGTTCCTTCTACTATTTCGACAAGGAGAACACCTTCTTTAGTGGTCCGATGGACGGTTGGTGTGGACGGGCTATTCGTGGGAACTATCGGACAATAGCCCCCTGGTCATTTACAGCAGAGGGTACAATGACTTATTTCAATCGTCCCTGTACGCCAACACGATACCGGATGAAAATGGAAGTCAACTCCGTAGAGCGGGATAGTGAACCCTTAGATTTCAGAATATTGATCCCCTTCGTGGGATATCAGCAGAAAGGGAAACAACCATTCCCGACCAATCCAGTCGTTCATAAGGCGTACTTTGTCTTTGACAGTTTGATCCCCGTTGAGGAACAGGAGAAAGCACCCTAACAAGATGGCGGAATCGACGGAATACCGCCGTCTCACCGCTGATGCTCGAATCAATGAAAAAGATTTTGATAGTAGCCCTGTTTTGTACGGTAGGGAGCGCGGCATTCGCTACTTCCCAAGTTCCAGAGGTGCTGGTATACGGCGGCACCACCAATGACCTCTACACAACCCCACTCGAATCACTCTTCCCGGCAGGCAGTCCAAAAGTGTTTATTGAGAGGCCGTCCTCTACAGCCTGTTGGCGCGGCTATGTCGGCACATGGAAGATTGAGAACGACGAACTGTACCTCGTTGCTCTTCGGGAGGGACATCCCCGAACCGGAGCCATTCCGCTCGACAAGGTCAACCCGCAGTGGAAATCGCCCGTCAAGGCAACTTGGTTCTCCGGGATTCTTCGCATTGGCAGGGGCAAGGTCCTCATGGGCGGCATGGGATTCAGCGAGAAACGGGAGATCGACATCTTTCTGGAGATCAAGGAAGGCAAAGTCGTCTCGACTCGGCAGGTCGATCACACAAAAAAAAAAGGAACTGCCGAAACGGAAAGTGAATCCGTACGCAAGTAAACCGATCATACCGACATCCCATCGTCTTGGACGAACTTTGGGAAGAAACTCCTGTACCATTTGGAGTTTGGGCCGAGGTAAGGAGGGCCCCAACCACGGCCAGTTACTGAACCGGCCACAACTAGCGTTGCTCCTCTTGATAACGCAGAGACGCGGAGACGCAGAGATTTTTACGGGATGACGTCGTGACCGCCGCCGGTCAAGCAGACGCTTGACCCTCCCGGCGCTTCGCAAGCCGGATCATAGATCGGGAGGGCGAGCGTCCGCGCGAGCCGCCTTCCGCGCCACGCGCGGAGGGGCGGCGTCCCTTTGAAAATCGCCTATTTTACTTTGAGGCTTGACAATTCTCTCCCCCCTCTCACACAATCGGCACTGACCACGGGGAACTTAACCGGAGAGGAGTCCAGATGCGGAATCTCGTACGAAGCATGGGTGTGTTGTTTGCCTTGGTGTTCTGTGCCCGCATGGCCTGCGGCGCGGAAGGCAGGGTGTTTCTCGATACAAACGGTAACGGTACGGCCGACGCCGCCGAGCCCGGGATCGCCGGGGTGGCGGTGAGTGACGGCGTGCAGGTTGTCGTTTCCGACGCACAGGGCCGCTTCCGGCTGGACACGGCCGATCCGGACGCCTGCATCTGGATCTCGGTCCCGCGCGACCACGCGCCCTCCGGTACGTTCTGGCGGCGTGCCGAAAGCGGAAAGCCGCTGGATTTCGGTTTGACGGCCAAACCTCAAGGTGAGGCGTTCACCTTCGTGCAGTTGACGGACACGCATGTCGGGCGCGCCGATCTGGTGATCGCCTTCGCCAAACAGCTCGCACGGCTGCCCCATCCTTTTGCCTTCGCCATCAACACCGGTGATCTGGTGGGAGGCGTGGACGTGGTGCCGCCCGAAAAGGCGCAGGAGCAGTATGATCGGTACCTCACGGCGGCTGCGGCCTTTGAACTGCCGCTCTTCCATCTGCCGGGCAATCATGAGCATGTGGCTTTCAACACGCCGAATCCCGACAAGTCACATCCCTTCTACGGCAAGGGACTCTACCGCCGCGTGTTTGGCCCGACCTACTATTCGTGGGCATGGGCCGGGGTGCATTGCGTGGCTTTGGATGGTACGTCGCTGCCGTATCAGGAGCGGTTGGGCACCAACCAACTCGCCTGGCTGGCGGCGGACCTGAAATTGATCCCGACCGACCGGCCGCTCCTGCTCTTCTGCCATCAGTCGCTATCGACGCTGCGCGATGCCAAGCAGTTGACGGAGCTGCTACAAGGCCGTCGCGTGCTGGGCGCATTCTGTGGCCATCTGCATCGGACATTCACCACGAGCTTGGGCGACATCCCGGTGTATCACAGCGGCGCGATGAGCGGCGCGTGGTGGAGCGGCCCGAACATCGACGGCACGCCGCAAGGGTTCCGCGTCGTTCAAGTAAAAGGCAACTCGCTAAAGACGGCGTACTTCAGCCGCGAAGGTGATACGCCGATCTCACTCGTCTCGCCGCTGGCCACCAGCGTGCAGCAGGGCGAGATCACATTCGAGGCCGTCGTGCTGGACTTTGGCCGCGCGGTGGAGATGAGCGCCGTGTTTGACGAAAAGCCGGTGACACTGACGCAAACCGGGCGCGAAGAATTGTGGTCGCGCTGGTGCGGCACGCTGGACACGCGTCAGGCGTTTGACGGCGACCGCGTGCTGGCCTTCACGGCGAAGCAGGGCGAGGCGGTCAGTCGTTCTACGGTCCGCTACTTGGTGGAGAATGGACGCCCGCAGGCGTACCAAGCGACGGCACCGGCGACGCTCTCCTTGCAGGTGCGGGGCGTCGACGGTACGTGCCCGGTTCTCTTCAACGGCGAGCCGCTCGGCACGATCCCGGCCGGGACCACCAACGAATGTGTGCTCACATTTCCCATCGATCAGGCACGGCTCGCCAAACTGAACCGCGTCACGATCCGAGCGGGCAAGCAGGGACCCGGCGGCGACCGTTTCAGCGCGGGGCCGGTTTGGTTCTCTTACGGCGGCAAGAAGATGTATGACCTGAGGTACGCATCTTTTGAACGGCACACCATCGCGGGGGATGAGCCCGCGCGCGTTGAAAAAGTGTTGTATTATTGCCTGCCCTGAGCAGGCGCGGAATGGGCGGGGCGTATCTCCGGCCATTGTGTATGACAATGACAGATCAAGAGCAGCTCAACGCTTCTCGAAAGGAGAGTGAACCATGGTTCGCAGGACATTCATAAAGACGGCAGGACTTTCGGCGGGCGCGTTTTGGATGCACCGGCCTGCGCATGCGGCGCAATCGAGCGGTGCCGGATTGCCGGCGCTGCTGGGCGGCGAGAAGGCATACCGGGGGAAGTGGCCGACGTGGCCGCGCTGGATACCGGAACATGACGAACCCGGATTCCTCAAGTGCCTGCGCAGCGGCGTCTGGTCGCGCGCCGCCACGGTGACAGAATTTGAAAAGCGCTGGGCTGAGGCCGTGGGTGCCAAGCGCTGCTTGGCCGTGGTCAATGGAACGAACGCGCTGATCACGGCGCTGGCCCAACTCGGGATCGGTGCGGGCGATGAGGTCATTCTGCCGCCCTACACGTTTATCGCGACGGCGCAGGCGATCCTGATGAACGGCGCGATCCCGGTGTTTTGCGACATCGATCCCGCCACCTACCAAATCGACCCCCGCAAAATCGAGAGCAAGATCACGTCGCGGACCCGCGCGATCCTGCCGGTGCACATCTTGGGATTGCCCGCCGACATGGCCGCCATCACGGCCCTTGCCAAGAAACACGGCTTGTATGTGGTCGAAGACGCCTGTCAGGCGTGGCTGGCCGAGGTCAACGGGAAGAAGTGCGGCACGCTGGGCAATGCCGGATGCTACAGTTTCCAGAACTCGAAGAACCTCGCGATCGGTGAGGGCGGTGCGATTGTCAGTGACGACGACGCCTTTATGGACCGGTGTCACGCCTATCACAACTATGGCAACGCCTACGGCACGGCGGTCGGTGTGGTCGGAGCCGGCACAGCCATGCTGGGCACCAAGCTGCGCTACACCGAGTATCAGGCGGCGATGGGGCTGGCGCAACTCAAGCGCCTGCCGGCGGAGACCGCGTTGCGTCATGAGAACGCGGAGTATCTTAAAGCACGGCTCAGCGAGATTCCCGGGATCATCCCCTACCGCTTCTCTCCCGGCGTGACGCGTGCCGCCTTCCACCTCTTCCCGTTCAGGTTCGACAGCGAGGCGTTCGGCGGCGGACTCACGCGTTCGACCTTTTTGAAGGCGCTCGCCGCTGAAGGCGTCCCCTGCTCATCGGGCTATACGCCGCTGAATAAGATGCCGTATGTCAAACACGCCTTTGAGACCAAGAACTTCCGGCGGATGTACACGGCGGACGAGTTGGATTACGACGCATGGCTGGCGCGCAACCAGTGCCCCGAAAACGACCGGATTTGCCAAACGCTCGTCTGGCTGCCGCAGCATGTGCTACTGGCCGACCGCGCAGCGATGGACCGCATCGCCGATGCTGTCGCGAAATTGCACGCCCATGCGGACAAGTTGGCGAAGGCCTGAGCGAATCTTCAAAGCGGCGGTCGGCAAACGCCCGGTTTTCTCCGGGACGACCGTCGCGCACCTCTAACCCTTGATACTGGATAAACATCATGTCTGATTCATTCGAGAGTTTTTCTATCCACGCGACAACGACATCACACGCCGGCCGGGGCCTCGTTGCCCGCGTCTTTAACTCGGGCTTCAAAGAGGCGCATGACACCTACAACGGATTATCGATCGCCAGCGACGGCCGCGTGTACTATGTGCTCTGCTCGACATCGATCGATTTCGGCGGTCGCGTTTTCCGCTACGATCCCCGTACCGATACCATTGATTGCCTTGGCGATCTGACGGAGATGTGCGGCGAAAAAGACCGCCGGACTGTGCCGCAGGGCAAAAGCCACGTGCTCTTTTACGAATATCAAGGGAAGCTCTACTTCTCGACCCACGCCGGATATTACAACATGGTAGACGGCATGGAGCGAATGGCAACCGAGGTCCCCCCCGGCTATCACCCCTACCCCGGCGGACATCTGCTGGCCTATGATCTGAAAAGCGGCCGGTGCGAAGACCTCGGTTTGGCACCGGAAGGCGAGGCGGTGCTTGCCATGGGGATGGATACGCGGCGCGGCGCGATATACGGCATCACATGGCCGATCGGGATCTTCTTTTGCTTTGATGTCGCCAGCGGGACATGGCGGAACTTAGGACCGGTTTCCGGTCAGGGCGAGAGCGGATCGGGTACCACTTACCGCGTGCTTTGCCGTTCCATCCCCATCGACCCCGAAACAGGTGTCGCGTACTTCACCAATCCGGAGGGCGATATCTTTTACTACGAGCCGGGGGCAGATAGGGTTGCCCGGCTTGTCGGCGAAGACATGCGCAAAGATTATTTCGGTCGGTACGTGCCGCACGACTCAGGCTGCATGGGCTATCATTGGCGTCAGGTGGTCTGGCACCCGCGGGAAAAAGTCTTCTACGGCGTGCACGGCAACTCGGGATACCTGTTCCGCTTTGATCCGCGCCAACCGCGCATCGACGTGCTGGAGCGGCTGACCTCGGGTCCGTCCCGGCGTTCCGGCATGGGCGACCAGTTCAGTTACGGTTATCTGGGGTTCACTCTGGGACCTGACGGGCGGGTGCTGTACTACCTGACGGGCGGCCCCGTCTACGAGCAGGGCCGACGGGTAGCGGGATTGAACAAGGTTGCGATGGGCATGGCCAAGGGTGTGGAGAACCTGCACCTGGTGACGTACGATATTCCTGATGGCATTTACAAAGATCACGGCCCCGTCTTCTATCCAGACGGCGGGCGCCCCACCTATGTGAACTCCATTGCCGTCGCGCCCGACCGTACGGTATACACGCTGGCGCGCGTCACAGAGAATGGCCATACGCGCACCGACCTCGTTCAGATTGCACCACCCGAATTGAAGGGGACAGCATGAGCACGAACATCAACCAGCCAGCGATAAAAACGTCGGACGGGGCGGGCACATTGTGGTGGCGCGCGGTCGCGACATGCGTGCGAAAGGCGATGGGCCTCGTATGTATCTTCTGTGCGGCTGTCGGCGTGTCGGCCGAACCGGGCATGCTCAAGGTGGGTATCGGGCGCGCCGACATCACGCCGGACATGCAGCAGCCGGTCTGGCTGGCGGGATATGCGGCCCGCTCCGCCCCCGCGACCGGCACGCTCCACCGCATCTGGGCGAAGGCGCTGGCCTTTGAAGAAAATCCCGGACAGTGCGCCGTGCTCGTGACGGTCGATGTGATCGGACTCACGCGCGAAATCACGGATGTCGTCGCGGAAACCGTCCACAAGCGGCACGGCGTCCCGCGGGCGCACCTCGTCTTCAATGCCTCGCACACCCATTCCGGTCCGGTGATCTGGCCGACTCTGAGCGTATGCGACGCCTTCACACCACAGGAACGGCAGCAGACGATCCGGCAGAACCGTGAGATGACCGAACGCATCATCGCCGCCGTGGACATGGCGATGGCGACACGTGCGCCTGTCCGCTTGGCGACCGGACGCGGCACCGCAGGATTCGCCATCAATCGCCGCAAGCGAGAGGTCGCGCCGGTGGACCACACTGTGCCTGTTCTGCGCGTGTGCGCGCCGGACGGTGCGGTACGCGCGGTGGTCTTCAACTACGCCTGTCACTGCACCACGCTGACCGCGAATAACCTCATGGTCAACGGCGACTACGCCGGTTTTGCGATGCTGGAACTGGAGTCGACCTGGCCGGGCGCGACCGCGTTCTTTATCCAAGGATGCGCGGCCGATCAAAATCCAGAGCCGCGCCACACCGAGGCATGTGCGCGACAGCACGGGCAGGCCCTCGCCGCAGCCGTGCGCGATGTAATGAACCGCCCGATGCAGGATGTCACGGGGCCGCTGAATATGCGGCTCGTGGAAACGCGCCTGGCTTTTGCGCCGGTACCGCTCGCCCGCATGCGCGAAGAGGCACTGGACACGAACCGCTTCAAACAGAAGCGCGCGCAACTGATGCTCGAAGCCTACTGCCGCGGGGCACCCGTCACTTCAATGCCCTACACCGTTCAGGCATTACGCTTCGGCAACGCACTGACCTTCCTTTTCTTGAACGGCGAGGTCGTCATCGACTACACGTTGCGGGCGCGCCGCGAGTTCCCGGACGACAATCTGGTGGTGGCGGGCTACTGTAACGATGTGCAGGCGTACATCCCGTCGCTCAGGGTTCTTAAAGAGGGCGGCTATGAGGCGAACGACAGCATGATTTACTACGGCCAGCCCGGACCATTTACCGACGATGTCGAGGAAACCGTTTTCCGCGCCATCCGCGATGTCCTCACGCGCTAGGAGAAAACTCCTAATTCCTAAATCCTAAATCCTCCTTCAGGGTTCGACTCAACGCGGTTGAATCGAACCCTGCCGCCGCTTCCGGCTTGCAACCGGACGGAGGCTTGTGTTGTAATCGATACGCAATGGAAAAAAAGAATTCATACACGTTCGTGCTCAGCAAAGAGCAGCAGGAAACGCTGAAAATCCTCCTCCAGATGGGCAACTACCGCCCGAAGCAGGTGCCGCACACCATCATTGCGGTTGAGGCACAGGATTGCGTGGTTAACCTTTACAAGAGCGGCAAGTGCTTGGTGCAGGGGAAAGGTGCAGAGGATTTCGTTCTCTTCTTCCTTGAACCCAACGTGTTGCAGTCCGCGACCCTCGGGTACGAAGAGGTGCTCAACCCAGACCTCGTAGCCCCGCACATGGGCATCGACGAGAGTGGCAAGGGTGATTTCTTTGGACCGCTGGTAGCCTGCGCAGTGTATGTCGATCCTGACCTCGCCCACGCCATGCAGGAAATTGGCGTTAAAGACTGTAAGCAGCTCACCGACAAAGCGGTTTTTTTCATCGGCAACAAGACGCGCAAACTTCTAGGGCCCAAGCGTTTCGCCATGGTGACCATCGGTCCCGAGGCCTACAACCGGCTCTACGCCGAGTTCCGCAACGTCAACTCGCTGTTGGCCTGGGCACACGCGCGTTGCATCGAAAACCTGCTGGAGAACGTGCCGGATTGTCCGCGCGCCGTGGCCGACCAATTTGGCGCCGAGCAGGTGATCAAGCGGGCACTGATGAAGAAAGGGCGCTCGATCAAACTTGAACAGCGCCACAAAGCCGAATCGGACATCGCGGTCGCGGCGGCCTCCGTGCTGGCGCGCGAAGCCTTCCTGCGTGGCTTGGGGCGTCTGGGCGAAACGCATGGTGTCCAAATGCCCAAGGGGGCGTCGGAACAGGTCAAGACCGCAGCCATTGAATTGGTCAAGAAAGCCGGTCCCGAGGTGCTCCTCAAAACCAGCAAATGCCACTTCAAGACTACGGATCAGGTGTTGGCCGCCTGCGGCTCCTCACGCGCTGCACTCGGCCCCGAAGGTCAGGTCGTCTCGCGCAGCAAAGAGGCTAAGTAGCTACTCCACCCACTCGCGTGTGCGGCGGATCTCCCAGTATCCCGGCCGCCACTGCTTGCAACGACGTCCGTACGCATCGATCGCCTCAACCCAACATCCCTCGATCCACACGCGCTCCTCGCGTTCCCGCCAGTAGCCGCGCGGTGCCACCACGACCGGCGGTGGCGCGACGATTACGGGCGGCGGACAGCCGAAAGGCCGCGGATGCGGTACCGGGTGCCTGCGGTGGTGAAAATGGCCGGGATGGGGATGGTGCCCTCTCCCGCTGTTGATCCCGAGGGCAAAAAAGCCGCCGCCGTTGCTGACGCCCAAGCCGACGCTCACACGGTCCGCGCGCGCCGGCACAGCCGCCAGCAAGCCTGCCACGATGACCGTTCCAAAAAATGTTGCCCGTGCTCTCTTGTTCATGTCTCCACCTTTCTGACGCCAGCAAGCGGCCTCTCCGCTCTTCAAATGCGCCTTTCAAACATGTGTATTAAACGGTTGATTAAGAGTATTATTGCTCGGCACAGCAATCGGTTAGCCCGCCGGGTGCGCGTCAAGCGTCCGCCTCCTCGCGCAGGGCAAGCACCAGATCGCGCCCCGCCGCCGTGATCAGCCGTTCCAGCTCCCGTCCGTTCGCGATGGCCCGGCGCAACAGTCCGGCTGAACCTCATTTGTTACCTATGTCCTGACCGCGCCCATCAACCCTCCCCCCCTGTCACTAACCGATTACCCATTCGTTCACTCTCTCTTTGACTGCGGTGGTGCTGGGCAGTACTCTGTACACATGACAACCCCGCTCCATCTTGTTTTGGTCAAACCGCAGATTCCGCATAATACCGGCGCGATCGGCCGCCTCTGCGTGGGGCTCGACTGCATGCTGCACCTCATCCGTCCGCTGGGTTTTCACCTTTCTGACGAGTATGTCCGGCGTGCAGGTCTGGACTACTGGCAGCATTTGCGCCTGACCGTACACGATTCGTGGCCGGCGTTCCTCGCCGCCGTGCAGCCGCCGCGCCTCTTTTTCCTCAGCACGCACGGTACACGCACGCTCTTTGACTGCTCCTTCCAGCCGTATGATGCGCTGGTCTTCGGCAACGAGGGCACTGGCCTGCCACCCCACTTCTACAACGAGTACCGTGACCACCTCGTCACGCTGCCCATGCCCGGCCCGCATGCGCGTAGTATCAATCTGGCCAATGCCGCAGCCGCTGCTGCGTATGAGTTCTACCGGCAGGTAGGCCGCGCGGAGCGCGGAGTTAACGGTTAGGATTTAGGAGTTAGGATTTAGGAGTTAGGAGCCTCACCGCCTCACCGCCTTACAGCCTCACCGCCTCACTGCCTCACCGCCTTTAGGAGTTGCGGCTGACCTCGATCACTCGCGTCTCCGGGTCGTCAGTGAGCGACAGGCGGACGTGCAACGCGTCTGGCGGAATCAGGTCGCCAGCGCGGTCCGGCCATTCAATGGCTACCACGGCTCCGCTCT
>ERZ795030.5582-NODE-5582-length-11500-cov-29.676103_pt1 | contig 11500 bp, 12 predicted proteins | sample MGYA00375122_ERZ795030 | MGnify/ENA primary metagenome ERZ795030 (study PRJEB30165, sample SAMN05720146) | activated sludge metagenome | isolation source: anaerobic digester from wastewater treatment plant | place: Japan | collected 2015-04-20 ...
ACCTCGCGACCAGCCTGATCATGCTCCTCGAAGGCGCGTTCCTCCTGGCGCGGGCTGCCCGCGACCCCGGCCCGCTGCACATCGCCGGCCGGAGCATGGCGACCCTGCTCCGCGCGCATCGTTAGGGCCTCGCAGGGCGCGGATCGGGTGGGCCTCGGTAGAGTCACCGAGGCTGAGTTGCTCGTCCAAGGCGACGGCAACCGCCTCAAACTCCGCCAGTGCCTTGTCAGCCGGGCAGGGGCCCCAAGCCATCGTCGAAAGCGCGCATCCGTGCGTACACGTCGCGCCAGTCGACGCTGCCCTTCAACCAACTTGGTTCTGCTTGCTCCAGGATCCCGCGGGTGGACAGGAGCGCCAGGGCCCCAGGGTATCCGGCGGCCTCAACGCGCTTCTGCGCCGCCTTCGCCAGCCTCCGCCCGTTCCCGTCGTCGATGACGATGCATGCCGTGACGCCCTCCTTCGCGAGTGAGCACGCGTGAGCGATGACCATCAGCTCCCCGAGGTCCTTACTTGTGCGGATCCGATCGGCCGCGGGGGCGCCGCTCACCAGACTCAACTCATGCGCAAGGACCGAGTTGGTCGAGACGTCATCGCTCAGCAGCCCGACTCGACCCGCAGTCAGCAGCACCTCCAACCTGTGAGTTGCGCCGGAGCGACGGAACCGGCCGGACGACCCCACTCGGCGGACCTCAGCGCAGACCTGGTCAGGAATCTTGAGCTCAGTCTTGAAGGTCGCCGCGAGCTGGATGAGGCAGTTCTCTTGGCCGACAGCGAGGAAGTTGAGCATGGGCCCCGCGTCGAGGATGACCCTCATGACCGCGGAGGCAGCGGGTCGTCCTCGATCGCTTCGGCCTCGTCCTCACGAGGACTGATGCCCTCCGCGGCCAGGACGGCCGCCAACTTCTCGGATGGTAGGCCGGCCCACGAGGCCAGCTCGTGGATCCCCAGCACGCCAGCCTGATAGGCACTCGTGGCTCGGGCGACGAGGCGTCGCGGCGCGCGGGGTCGGCGCGCCTCGGCACACCTCTGCTCGTAGAGGTCCAGCCAACCGCTTCGTGCGGCAACGGCACGGGTGCTGACCCCGGCCCAGCGCGCGCAGTCGTCTGCCGTAAGCAGCCCGGCCTCTTTGAGCTGGATGGCGGCCACCAGGGGCGAAACGTCGAACCGCTCGACCAACACGGCTACGGCGGCGTCGGGGGTGCGCGCAGCGTCGGCAACGGGCTTCACCGCCGCCAGAGGGAGCAGCAGATGGCGAGCAAAGCTATCGGCCCTGGACTCGATCGGCGTCCGGCCTCCGAAGGAGGTCTCGGGGCCTAGGTCCTCGTCGTGCCACAGCACGTGGGCAAGCTCATGCGCGATCGAGGTTCGCTGACGCACCGAGTGTTCCTGGGTGGCCACCGCGATGACGGTGCGGTCGTACATCGGGTCCCGCATGGTCAGGGCATGCTCCGCCCCATCCGCGTCCATCACAACGACGTCGACCCCACACGTGTCAATCAGCAACTCCACCAGGTCGCCAAGTGGCGCGTGCCCGAGGTCGTGTTCACGCCGGAACGACTCGGCTCGCTTTCTCCCCTGGGCTTCGGTGTTCATTCGGCCGGGATGCCTTGCCCGTCCAGGTATGCCGCGAGCTCCAGGTAGGCGTTGAGCTTGGCTCGCATCGTGGCCATGTCCGAGACATCGCCAGACGTGCGGGCCGCGCACACTGCGCGCGCCTCAACCTCGGGGGCGCCCAAGAGCGCGCCCACACGCACGCCGAGCGCATCGGCAACCCTCACGGCCTCGGCACCGCGCAAGGCTCGATCACCGCTCTCCACCCGGCTGTACGTGGGCTGAGACAGCCCCGCGGCAGCAGCAATCGCGTCCTGGCTGCGCCCGTCTCCAGCCCTGAGCACACGAAGCCGCGCGGCAACGAGCCGCGTCCGATCGATGGTCGCCATTTGAATCAACTCCTCTACTTCATTCAGGCTACTCTCCCCGGCAGACACTGACTAGCCACTGCCTTGCCGCATGCCTGGGCCCGGCTGGGTAGAGGGCAAGCTCAACGAGGTTCTGCGTGATGACGCCGCTGCACTCAACGTTCGCGCTAGATCCAGCCGCGGCGTGTGGCCTGCACGCCCAACTGCAGCCGCGTGTCGATCTCGGCCCGCTCCATCATGTCGGCGACATACCGCTGCACGGTGCGCGCCGACAGACCCAACCGCGTGGCGACGGTCCGGTCGGTCAGCCCGGCGTTGAGCATCAACAGGATCTGCCGCTCCCTCGCAGAGAGCTCGCTGCCCTCGACGGCCCCGTCGACCACCGCGTCCAGGCGCGTGGCATCCCGCCACTTCACCTCGAACAGGCTGACGGCAAGGTCCAGCAGCCCGCCGGCCCGCAACAGCAGCGCCCCACCGGACTGGTCGTCGGTGGCGCCGGCGAGCGGGATCATCGCGATCTCGCGGTCGACGACGATGAGGCGGATCGGCAGCTCGCGGGTCACTCGGAGCTCCACTCCGTCGCGGATCGACTCCGACACGGCCGCCATCAGACCGGGCCGCTCCAGGGTCTGACGCTCGAGGAGGAATCGGTAGGTCACCCCGCGACTGATCGCGGCCTCCTCCTCGACGTTCTCATCGACGGACACCGCAACCACGTCGCCCTTGACGAACTCCAACACCTCCCGCCGGGCGCCGCGCTGCAACTGGTTGAACCGTTGGCGCACCGCCTCGCGGCCTCGCACGACGTCGACCACCTGCTCGGCCCGGCTGCTGGACGCGGCGAGGTAACGCTCGCGCAGCGCCCGCATCTCCAGCTCCGCCTGCCGGATGCCCTCCTGGTGCTCGACGATGAGGGCGCCGAGCGCGATGTCCGGCGGCGACGCGACGACGTGGTCGATGGCCGTTCCGGAGCGCGCGACGAGCCCCTTGGCCTCCAACGAGGCGATCACCCGGGTGGCTTTGCCCACCGACACACCGAGGGCGCCGGACACCTCCGTCGCCGTTCCGGAGGGCCCGGTGACGAGCATTCGGTATGCCGCGAGCTCGGCTTCGTCTAGTCCCAACACACTCAGCAAGCCTGCACCCTCTTTCGGTGTCTGACCGTGGCGAGTTCCCGCCGTGTCGTATTCACGATGTTGTCACGCCTGTGGGCCGGTGTCACTATCAAGACACCCCCCACTCAGTTCGGAGCCCACATGAAACGACACCAGCCCCCCGGTAAGACGCTTGTCACCGCTGCACTGGCGATCTCGGCATTCGGCGTCCCCCTGATCCTGTCGGCCTCTCCCACGCAGGCAGCCGGCGCTCCCCCGGCCCCCGCGGCAGCATCGGCCCTGAGCCAAGAACAACGCACGGCGCTCACCCGCCTGACCGGCCTTTCGGCCCCGGCCATCTATGTCGACGCCAAGACTCGGGCCTCCGACGACTCCGTCGACGTCATCGTCGAGTTGCGCCAAGGCCCCGCCGCCAGCGAGCAGGCTCGGGCCGCCGCCGCCGGCCGGGTGCTCTCCGCAGCCACCGCCCAGCGAGAGGCCAAGGAGGCCCAGGGCCGCTTCAAGCAGTTCCTCACCGACACGTTCGCCGCCAAGTCGGTGACCTACAACATCCGCAAGACCTACTCCGACGCCTACAACGGCTTCGCCCTGTCGATCTCGGGCAAGCAACTCGATCGGCTGCTTGAGTCCGCCGACGTGGCAGCGGTCTGGGAGGACGCCCTCGTCCGCGAGGCGACCCCGGCCGTGACGACGCCGACCATGACGACCATCCCGATCAACACGGCCGCAGTTCCCGCTGTCGTTGACGCCTCGGCCGAGGGCGTGCGCCGCCTGCATGCCGAAGGCGTGACCGGCAAGGGCCTCAAGGTCGCCATCCTCGACACCGGCATCGACTACAACCACCCCGCGCTCAAGGACGTCTACAAGGGGGGCTACGACTTCGTCAACGACGACAGCGACCCCATGGAGACGACGTATGCCGACTGGAAGGCTTCCGGCCGCGCCGAGAAGGACTTCAACGGCAACACCTACTACACGCGGCACGGCTCGCACGTCGCCGGCATCATCGCGGGCAAGCCGGTCGCCGGCGCAGACGCGATGGGGATCGCCCCCGAGGCCGACCTCTACTCCTACCGCGTGCTCGGCCCCTACGGCGGTGGCACGACCTCGAACATCCTCGCGGGGATGGACCGGGCGCTCAAGGACGGCGCGAACGTCGTCAACATGTCGCTCGGCGCCAACCTCAACAACCCCCACAGCCCGCTCAGTGCCGCGGCTGACAACCTCACGCTCGCCGGTGTGACCACGGTCCTCGCTGCGGGCAACGACGGCCAGAACGGCGCGTTCTCCCTCGGCTCACCGGCGGCATCAGCGCTGTCCATCACCGTCGGCGCCAACGACACCCCCGTCACCGTCCCCACCCTCAAGGCAGCGGTCGGGTCCGGCACGGCCGACCTCCGACTGCTCGCGCAGCCCTTCGGCGACGCGCTCACCCCGCTCGTCGGGACCACCAGCGACATCATCGACGTCGGCCGCGGCCTCAGCGCCGACTACAGCGGCAAGGTCGTGACGGGCAAGGTCGTGTTCATGCGCCGCGGCGACAGCGCGCTCGAGAACAAGATCACCCTGGCCAAGACCAAGGGCGCCAAGGCCGTCCTGCTCGCCAACAACCTCGCCGACGAGGGCTTCATCCCCTACTACCTCGGCGAGGGCCTGAACTTCCTGCCCACCTTCACCTTGACGATGGCCGGCGGGACCGCACTGACCGACCAGCTCGCCGCCGGCGCCACCCAGGTGACGCTCAGCGACCTCGGCACGACGACCTTCGGCGGCGGCATACTCGCCACCTTCAGTTCGCGCGGCCCGGCCAAGCTGACCAACGACATCAAGCCGGAGATCACCGCCCCGGGCGTGAGCATCCTGTCCTCCGTGCCGCCGTCGGCTGTCGACACCGCGCACCTGGACGACTACACCAACGCCTACCAGCGGCTCTCGGGCACCTCCATGGCCACGCCGTATGCCGCGGGCGTCGCCGCCCTCGTGCTGCAGGCCCGGCCCGGGCTCAAGCCCCATGAGGTCAAGGTCGCCTTCATGAACACCGCGGACGCGCTCGCCACCGAGTACGGCGTCTTCGAGATGGGGGCCGGCCAGCTCGACCCTTACCAGGCCGTGCACGCCGCCACCGAGCTCGTGGTCCAGGACCGGATCAGCATCGCCGATGGCAACAGCAGCCACGACTGGATCCCTGACCTCACCGGCGGGCTCGGCTTCGGCCTGCACGCCACGGGCGAGGTCGTTCACGACAAGCGCGACGTCACCGTGTCCAACAAGACCGACCAGGACATCACCTACTCGGTGCGCACCGTCTACAGCACGTCTGCCGGAGTGGCCGACGCCGCTGCGAACGGGGTCCGCGTGAGCGTGCCGTCCGACCTGCGGGTCAAGGCGAAGGCGAACATGGGCCTCACCGTCCGACTCGACGTCCCCGCCACTGCCGCCAAGGGCTCCTACTCGGGTTACCTCCTCATTGAAGGCGGCAACGCGGCATACCGTATGCCGTTCGGCTTCCGGGTCGCCGACAAGGGGATCGCCGCGCTGACGGCGCTCAAGCCCGTGATGTCGACCCGGACGGAGAACGTCTACTCCCCGCAGTTGTCCTTCGCGGTCAACCTCAAGTCGCACATGCGCAACCTCGACGCCTACATCGTCGACCCGGCGAGCGGTCAGGACATCGGCTACCTCGGAGCCCTCGACCCGATCGGGATGCGTGAGGACGTCAACTACGGGCCCTTCGCCTGGACCGGCAAGTACTTCCCGATCACCAAGGACCCGCGGGCGCCGCTCGGCAACCGCCTGACCGTGCTCGGTGAAGGTCACTACCAGCTGCGGATGGTCGGCACCGATGACTCCGACCAGCAGTACTCGGCGATCACCCACTTCTACGTCGACAACACTCCGCCCAAGTTCACCACCGCGCTCGACGGGCAGCGGGTCGTGGAGGTGCCCAACGGCGCCACGAAGTACGCCCTGAACGGCAGCGTCATCGACGGTGAGGTGGACAAGATCAAGGCCGCCGGCATCGCGATCACCCAGGCGGACAACCTGGTGCTCCGGTTCACCTTCTCGACGATCCAGCCGAGCTCGGCCCACGCCCCACAAGCGGACGGCACCTTTGCGCTGACCCCGAGCTTCGGCCCGAGCCCGTCCGCGACGGACCGCTACGCCGCCATTGACATGGCCGGCAACGTCGGCGGGCGGCGGGAGTTCCTCGTCATCAAGGAGGGCGCGCCTTACATCGACAGCAAGAGCGACAAGTTGGCGCTGGCACCTGACCAGATGGCGACCCACTCCTTCACCGGGCAGAACGCCGACCAATGGGGTGAGGTCAAGGTGACCCTGCGCTACAGCATCAGCAACACCGAGCTGGGCGAGATCCGCAAGCCCGCAGCGCTCGCGGCATACAGCACCTCCCCGCTGGTCATCACGAAGAACTCGGCTCTGGACTACCCGACGGTCCAGATCACCATCCCGCTCGACGGACCGCAGCTGGCGACCGGCGACAACCTCCCCCTGCTCGAAGTGGAGACCATCGCCAAGGACGGCAACTGGGCTGCGGCGACCGGGTTCATGACGGTCAGTGTCACGGCGAAGAAGAGGGACGGCACGTCGGTCAACGTCAACCGCCTCTTCGACTCGGTGGAGATGCTCAACCCCACCGCGTTGTTGCGGGGCGCGTTCGTCGCCCAGGGGCTGCTCACTGAGGACAGCGCCATCGACAACACGATCGACTACTCGACGATCGGTGCTGCTGCGAGCCTCACTGCCCCAGACGGGACGGTGACCCAGGTGCCGGTTTCGGCCAACAGGGCGCTCTCGGTCGACGGGGTGGCCATCGCCGCCGACCCGCACCTGCTGACCGTGTCCATCCCTGGCCACTTCACCAGCTATGTGCCGGTCGCCTCGTCCTTCGTCCGGCCCGAGGGCCTCGGAGGTCGGGTGATGGCTCCCACGGTGCAGGCTGCTGCCGGTGACGTCAACAACGACAGCGTCATTGACATCCTCGACGCCATCGCCATCCGGGATGCACGTGGCACCTCGACCCGGGCCGCGGACATCAACTTCGACGGCACCGTCGACGCCGCCGACCTGAGGTTCGTGGTGATCAACTTCCTCCTTCGCAACCCGGAGGCGGACACGGCCCCCTACCCGCAGTCGACCTACCGCGGCGTCACTCTCGAAGCGGTGAAGGCCACCTTCAACTGACAGCACACGATGAGCCCGGTGGGAACCTCTTCCCACCGGGCTCATTCGTTGGGTGGAGGTATATCTGGTCGGCACGTCCGACCGGACAAACCTCCAATCAGCTCCATCGGGGTCGGCGGGAAGGCGACCTGCACGGCATACCGTGGAGTTCATGAGCGACGAGGCACTGCGCGACATCCTGGCGATCCCCGGCGGCCGCGGGGTCCTCACCACTATCAAGCGCGACGGGCGCCCGCAGTTGTCGGTCGTCTTCCACCGCTGGGACGCCGACGCGAGCACCCTGTCGATCTCGGTGACCGACGATCGCGCCAAGACCCGCAACCTGCGGCGCGATCCTCGGGCCAGCTACCTCGTCATGGGCGCGACCCCGTGGAAGTACGTCGTAGCTGAGGCCGAGGCGGAGTTGGGCGAGGTGACGCGTGATCCCCACGACGCGGTGGCCGACGACCTCGTCGAGCTCTACCGCGCGCTCAGTGGCGAGCACCCCGACTGGGAGGAGTTCCGGGCGGCGATGGTGGCCCAGCATCGCCTGGTGCTGCGGCTGCACGTCACCCGGGTTTACGGCCAAGCCTGAGGGGTATGCCGCGCGTCCGGCTGCGACGGGTCAGCCGTGACCGGGCGCGGCCGGGAGGTCGACCTGCTCGGCGAGGTGCTTGGGTGCCTGGATGAACCACGAGATCGTGAAGAGCTCGGCGACCTCGACCCAATCGGTGGTGTCGTCCAGCACCAAGCCGATGACGTTGCGGCCCCAATCTGAGCGGAAATAGGGCGGCCCCAGGTGTTCGAACGCCATCACCTCGTCGGGGTCGCCGCGCAGGGTGATCCGGAAGAGCCCGTCCTCGCCGCCGAAGATGTGGGCGACCGTCGCGTTGGCGACCTTCCACCGAGTGCCGACCCAGGCACCCTCTTCGTGACACGCGGGCAGGCCGGCGGCCACGGCGCGCAGCCGCTCAAGCATCGCGTCGGGAACGTCGGGACGGTCGGCCACCGGACCAGTCTGCCGGTCGGCACCGACACCGGTCACCGAAGCGACCGGTTCAGGGGGCCGACGGGAAGCGGAAGATCTCGATCCCCGCGTGGTCAGTGACAACTGCCGAGGGCTGCTCCCCTAGATCGAGGACCACCGTGACCTGCTCGGTCTCGCCAGCGCCCGTCGAGACATAGGTGATGAGGCTGCCCTCCTTGTCCACCACCGAGGTTCGCGCACGTTGCAGCCACGAATGACGGCGACGCAACGCGATCAGCTCCCGATGGGTCCGATACATCCACCACCCCTCGGCAGCGAGCGCGTCCGGCGCAGCAGGGAAGGCGGGCCGGACCTCGTCATCGCCGCCGAGCCGCTCGGTCTTCTCGCCCCGAAAGGCCTGCTCGTCGCCGTAGTAGAGCGAGGGGGTGCCGCCGACGGTCATCAGCAGGACGAGGGCGACGACCGCGCCGGCGTCGCCGACCTTCGTGGCGATGCGGGTCACGTCGTGGTTGCCGACGAAGGTCATCGGGATGAAGCTCTGTAGGAGCGCGTCGTGCCGCTCAAGCGTGTGCCCGATCTCCCACGGATTGTGGTCGACGAGGGAGCTCCAGATCGCCTTCCACAGCTCGTACTCGGTCACCGAGTCGAGCCCGCCCTCGGAGACGAACGCGCGGTAGTCACCGTGGATCACCTCGCCGACAAACACCGCCGAGGGGTATGCCGCCCGCACCCGGTCCGTGACGGAGCGCCAGAAGGCGAGCGGCACGGCATACGCGACGTCCAGTCGCCACCCCGAAATGCCGCGCGCGAGCCAGTGCTCCATGACCTCGACGACGAGGTCGACGGCCCGCGGGTCGTCATGGTTGAACTCGACGAGGTCGGTGAAACCCTCCCAGCCGGCGGGCCGGCCGCCCTCGGGAGTCCAGTCGAGGCGGAAGAGGCCGGCGAGCTCGCCGTCGGGCCCCTCGGCCAGGGCGCGGCGGACGAGCGGGTGCTGCGCGCCGACATGGTTGAAGACGCCGTCGAGCATGAGGAGGACGCCGCGCTGTTGGCACGCGGCAACGAGGGCGTCGAACATCTCCTCGCCGCCGAGGCGCGGGTCAATGCGCAGGTGGTCGACGGTGTCGTAGCCGTGGCTGGTCGAGGCGAAGACCGGCCCGAGCTGGAGCCCGTTGGCGCCGAGGCCGACCGCATAGTCGAGCCAGGAGATCAGGGAGCCGGGGGTCGGCGCTTGGTTGGGGTGTGCCAACTCGTTGAGGTGGTCAGCCGTCGGCCGGATCGAGGCACCCACGAAACCGAGCGGGTAGACGTGCCACCAGATGGCGTGGTCGAGAAGCGACATCCCGTCATCCTGCCAGCGCTGCATCCCCACTCTGCGCTACTGGCAGACACACTCCGCCAGCCCGGCAGTCAGGGGTGCGCGGCGCTGCTCAGATGCTTCCAAGAGTGGGGTCTCCGACGGACGCGGGATCCGGCCCCAGCGGCCCACCACGTGTCGTCAACGACGGCGCCTTCAACACGGGCGGCCCTGCCAGTCACGTGGTCAACAGGCCGACAATTCCGTCATTTGTCACACCACTCACTGCTCCAGCAAGCCCGCCGCTCGGGCCAACGCCACGGCCTCGCCGCGGGAGGCTGCGCCGAGCTTGGCCAGGATGTTCGACACATGGACGCTGGCCGTCTTGGTGCTGACAAACAACGCTCGCCCGATCTCGCCGTTGGACCGGCCCTCGTCGAGCAGCCCGAGCACCTCTGCCTCACGCGCGGTCAGAGCCGACGTTGCAGGCGAGGAGGTATGCCGCGGGGCCAGGTAGACGTGGCAGGTGGTCCTGCCGACATCCACAAGATTCGTTCGCTGAGGTAGCGACCCACATCTGGCAAATGGCGTATCTCGACCGAGCGCCGTTGGCCTGGAGGACCTCATTTCCCCACCAAGCGGTGCGCCCCATCACGAGGGCCAGGTCTCGATGAGGGATGGTTGGGATGTGGACCGGGCGAACTTGCCATCGTCCGTCAGCAACGGCAGGTCGAGGGCTTCGGCGAGGGCGACGTAGAAGGCGTCATAGGCAGTGAAGTTGTCGCGCAGCTCGAGGACCCGTCGCTGTAGTGGCTGCAGGAGGTGGCGCTCGATCGGGAGGTCGGCGTAGTCATCGAGCATCTCCCCGGCGCGTTCCCGAGTGATGCGGATCGCCACCTTCGACGTCATGAGCAACCCCCGAAGGGCGGACGTCACCTCGGCGTCAATCAACGCCGGGGCATGAAGACGCCGCTCCCGACTGAATCGCTCACGCAGGGCCGCATCTCCCCGACGGTTCTGCAGGAGCCGCACGACGATCGAGGCGTCGACGACGACCACCGCTACCGGCGTCCCTCGGCGATGAAGCCTCGGATGTCCTCGCCGTCGGCCTCCACACCGGCCCGCGACGCGATCCGCTCCAGGACCGCCCCCAACTCGGGCCGGGAGGCGTCGTCGCGGATGAGCTCACGCAGGTAGCTCGACAGCGACATCTTGCGCGCTGCCGCACGGGCCCGCAGGATCTGGGCGTCCTCGCTCGGCACGTCGCGGACCTGCAAGATCTCTGTGCTCATGAACCAGGATTCTATCGCCTGCGCATGCAGACTGCATGCAGTCTCTCGGCTGCCCTCGCTCCTGGGCCAGGTCGCACGTCGGGCGACGTCACGTCATATCGTGGATGCGGCTCGTTCGCTCGTCGCGGTACCGGCTGGGAGGAATGCCCACAAGGGTCGTGAAGTCGCGGGTGAAATGCGGCTGGTCATACCAGCCGTAGCGGTGGGCGAGCTCGGTGAGGCGAACCGGCATACCCGCCGTCGATCGCGGTGACGACGTCGTGCATCCGGTAGCGGGCCAGCACCCACTTCGGCCCCACCCCCACGTAGTGCATGAACCACCTCTGCAACGTGCGGCTGGTCACGTGATGGCGCTGCTCGACCTGGGCCACGCTGACGAGCTCCCGATCGGCCAGCATGTCCGAGACGATCGCGAGCAGCGCACCATAGCGGGCGTCCACGCGATGAGATATGCCGCCCAGCGCGGCCTCCGTCGTCGCGAGCCACCCGCCCGGGTCACCGTCGGCGTCGAGACCGGCCAGTGCTGCGCCACATCGTCCGGAACGATCCCCGCGGCTGGGAGGGTCCGGTCCGCCCAGGCCCGCGCCGGACCGACGCCGGTGAGCGCGACGAGACCTCCCGGTCGGAACTTGACGCCGAAGACCCACCCGCTGCCTCGGATGTCGACGTCGAAGCGGGACGTGACCACGCCGGTGACAACGACCTGG
>ERZ795030.5584-NODE-5584-length-11498-cov-3.578957_pt1 | contig 11498 bp, 7 predicted proteins | sample MGYA00375122_ERZ795030 | MGnify/ENA primary metagenome ERZ795030 (study PRJEB30165, sample SAMN05720146) | activated sludge metagenome | isolation source: anaerobic digester from wastewater treatment plant | place: Japan | collected 2015-04-20 ...
GGGTGGGCGCCGCGCGCCTCGCCATGAGCCTGCCGGGGTCAGATTGCGCGGTGAAAACCGCCAGCCTGCCGCCGGCGGCGCCGGCCGAGCTGGCGCGGGTGGTGCGCTTTGAGGCGGAAACGCAGTTTCCCCTGCCGCTGCCGGAGATGGCGTGGCATTACGCGCTGACGCCGGGGCCGGACGGGCGTCCGCACGCCGTCATCGCCGGCGCGCGCGGCACGGCGGTGGAGGAGCGGCTGCTGCTGGCGCGGGAATCCGGGCGCGCCTGCGCCCTGCTGCTGCCGGCGCCGCTGGCCGCCGCCGGGGCGGTGCGCCACCCGGACGGGCCGCACCTGCTGGTGATGGCGGGGGCGAAGTGGAGCGACCTCTGCCTGTATGACGGCGACCGCCTGCTGAACTGCCGCAGCGTGCTCGCCGGCGCGCCGGCGACCGACGGCTGGGCGGCGCGCATCGCCCGTGAAGCGCGTCCCTGGCTGACGGGCGCCGCGGGGCCGGCACAGGCGCTGCTGGCCGGAGCGGAGGCCGGCGCGGAGGCGTTGACTGACGCCCTCGGCATCCCGGTGCATCGCGCCACCCCCTGGCAGGCCGTGCGCGACCCGCACGGCTTTCAACAGGAGCTGCCTGATCCGCCCGGCGCCTTCACGACGGCCATCGGCCTGGCGTTGGCGGCGCGGGGGGCGGCAGGATTGAACCTGCTGCCGGCGCGGGTGACGCGGACGCGCGCCGAGCGGGCGCGGCTGGCGTGGGCGCTGGCCGCGCTGCTGCTCATCGCCGTCGTGCTGGCGACCTTCGCCTATCAGGGGCACCAGCGGCTGGCGGCGTCACGCGCGGCGCTGCGGCGCGTGGAAGCGGAGGCGCTGGCGGCGCAGCGCGCGGTGCCCCCATCGCCGGGCGGCGGGCTGCTCGCCGCGCAACAGGTCACCGAGGCGCTGGCCGCGCCCGCGAGCCGTCCGCTGGAGCTGCTGCGCGCGCTGAGCGCGACCTTGCCGGAACCGGTGACGCTCTCCGACTTCTCCTATGACCGCGGCAAGGGCGTGCTGACGCTGAAAGGGCATGCCGATACGTCCGCCACCGTTGCCGACGCGGTGCGCGCGCTGGGCGCGGTGAGCGGCGTCACGCGCGCCATGCTCGACGCCACCACGGCCGACAGCGACGGCAAGGGATATACCTTTCAACTGACCTGCCTGCTGGCGGTCGCCGAGGACCCGACGGTGACGCGCGCGCCAGGCCGGGTGGCGGAGGGACGCCGATGACGACAGCACTGACGCGCATGCGCCGGATGGTGGGCACCGCGGTCGTGCTGGTGCTCGCGCTGGCGGCGCTGCTGGGATACCAGTACTGGGCCGCGGGGGATATCGCCCGCGCCGACGCGACGGCGCGCGACGCGATCGCCCGCGCGACGCGCGACGCGCGGCAGCGCGCGGCGGCGCTGGAGGGACGCGAGGCGCTCGTCGCGCGCATCCCCGCGCGCGCCCAAACCTGGTCGTGGAGCGAGCACCTGCCGGCGACGATGACCCAGGTGGGGGCGCTGGCGGAATCCTGCGGCGCCGCGGTGGCGACGATGCAGCCCGCGCCGCCGGTGACGCGCGCGGGCGTGACGCGCTTCCCGCTGCGCCTGAAAGTGACCGCCACGCTCTCCGCGCTGACGACGCTGCTGCGGCGCGCGCGGGAGGCGACGCCGCTGCTGGCGGTGGACCAGGTGACGATACGCCCAGGCGAGCAACCGGGCGATCCGCTGCGCGTGGAATTGACGCTGTCCAGCTACGTGATGGCGGATGGCCGCACGTCGGGAGGGAAGCCATGAGCACCGCTGCATCCATGACCTCACGGGACGTCTCGCCGCGCATGGCGCTCATCGCCATCCTCGTCGTGCTCGCGCTGTCGGGGGGCGTCATCTTCGCCGTGGTGAGGATCCTCTCCGGCTCCGCCGGCGAGGATTTCGCGGCAGAGCGCGCCGGGCGCCCGCGGGCGACGACGCCCGCCGCCCCGGAGACGGCGGGCGGGGACACGGCCGATGACGGCATCATCGTGCAGCGCAACCTTTTTCGCGCGCGCGGTGCCGCCAGCAAGCCGATAATCCCCGCCCAAGCCGACGTGCCGCCGCCCGTGCCGGACGTGCCCTTCCAGATCACGCCGGTGACGCCGCCGCCGGTCGCCCCGCCGCCGGCCGCGCCGCGGCCGACCCTGGCCTATACCGGCAACGTGGAGATCGGCGACGAGGCGTACGCGCTGATCGAGAACCTGGAGACGAAGCTGGCCGAATACGCGCGCGTGGGCAGCATGGTCTATGGTTACACGCTGAAAACCATTCAGCCGGAGGTGGTGACGCTGGAGGCGCACGGCCACACTGTCACGCTGAATCTGGGGGCGAATAAAGTGGAAGAAGCCACCACGCCGCCGAAGACTGACGCGCCGGCCCAGCCCAACCCGCCGGCGGCGCAGCCGGCGAATACCGCCCCGCCGCCGGGTGGCCGACCGTCGGCGATAGATAATGGGCAGCCAACCCGTGATTTCCGCGGGCGCGGGCGCGCGCGCGGCGCGCAGGAAGGGACACTGTGATGAAACGTTTGCAGCTCACGCTGGTGATCGTAGTTCTATTCGTGGGGGTCTCCGCGCTGGTGGCCTGGGGGCAGGGCGCCGCGCCGGCGGGGGACGCGCCGGAGCAGATCGAGGTGCCGTTCGCCGCGCCGGGCGGGGCCCCGGCGCCGGCGGCGCCGCCCATCCCCGCCGACCCGGAGACCGTGGAGGTGTCCATCGCCTTCACCAAGGCGGATCTCGCCAACGTGCTCAACTTCTTGAGCATGGCGAGCGGCATCCCCATCGTGATGGACGCCGACGTGAAAGGCACCGTGACGATCACCAGCATGCACAAGGTGAAGCTGCCGCTGGCCTATGAGGTGATCAACGCCGCCCTGCGCGTGCGCGGCTACACCATGGTCGGCACGCTGAAGGACAAGCTCATCCGCGTGGTGCCGTTGAAGAAATCCATCGCCGACAAGGCGACGGTGCAGATGGGCGCCGATCCGGCGACGCTGGGCGACAGCGACATGATCGTCACCCAGGTGATCCCGGTGACCTACATCAGCGCGGCCAAGCTGCAGGCGGAATTGAAGCCGCTGGTGGCGGACGACCAGGCGAACCTGCTGGCGGTGAGCAGCAGCAATACGCTCATCGTCACCGATACCGAAGGCAACGTGCGCCGGTTGATGCAGATCATCAGCCTGCTCGACAAGGACACGTCCGACGTGCTGGACGTGGAGGTCTACCTGTGCCAGTACGCCAGCGCGAGGGTGCTCATCACCTCGCTGGAAAAGGTCTTCGGCGCGGCGACGCCGACGGTGCAGCCGCGGCCGGGGCAACCCAACCAGCCGAATCAGCCGAACCAGCCGGGACAGCCGCGGGTGGCGACGGACGACGGCGTGCTGAGCCTGCGCGGCGAGTTGAAACTCTCCGCCGATGAGCGCACGAACGCCATCATCATCTCCGCCTCGAAAGAGCGGATCAAGATGGTGATCGGGCTGATCAGCAAGCTGGACATCAACACCACGCCGGAAGTCCGCACGAAAACCTACCGGCTGCAGTATGCCGACGCCACCAATGTGGCCAGCCAGTTGAACACGCTCTTCCAGCAGCCGCAGGGGGGCCTTCCGTCGCGCAACCCGTGGACGTCCACGCAGCAGCGGCAGTTGACCGCCACCGAATACGCCGGCCTGAAGCAGAACGTCGTCGTCGCCGACGTGCGCACGAACGCCGTGGTCGCCACCGCCACCGAGCAGAACCTGCGCGAGTTCGACAAACTCATCGAGGAGCTCGACGCGCCGAACGTGCTCAGCGACGTCACCCGCACTTTCCAGCTCAAGTTCGCCAAGGCGTCCACCGTCTCGCAGACGATGATGTCGCTCTTCCGCGGCAGCGGCTCGCGCATGAATTTTTGGGATGTGGTCATGGGCAGCGCCAACGCCAACAGCGGCGATCCCATCGCCTCGCTGCGCCGCATTACCGTGGTGGCGGACGATAAGACCAATACGCTGCTCGTCACCGGCCCGCCGCAGTCCTTCTCCATGGTGGAGAGCATCATCGAACAGCTTGACCGGCGCACGCCGCAGGTCTTCATCCAGGTGGCCATCGTGGACGTGACGCTGGATGACTCGACGAAGTTCGGCGTGGAGTGGAACTGGGCGAACGACCCGCACGGGGTGAACCATGACCCGACGAAGCACGACGTGAAGACCGCCTTCAGTCTGGCCGAGGAGAAGCTGGGGATGAAATACAGCGTCATCAGCGCCAACCTGCAGTCGCTGCTGCACGCGCTCACCACGCGCTCCAACGTGAAGGTCTACTCCACGCCGAGCATCACCACCGCCGATAACGTGCCGGCGACGATCAGCATCGGGCAGGACGTGCCCTTCGTCTCCTCGTCAGAGCAGACGAGCAACGGCAACCTGCGCCAGACGGTGGAGTTCAAGAACGTCTCCATCTCGCTGAACGTCACCCCGCGCATCAGCCAGAACAGCAACATGATCAGCCTGGACGTGCAGCAGACGATCAACGAGCTGATCGGGCGCGTGGAGGAACTGAACGCGCCGATCATCGCCAACCGCCAGGCGAAGAAGACGGTGATGGTGAATGACGGGCAGACCATCGTCATCGGCGGCATCATCAAGCAGAACACCGAGAACGTCAACTCCGGCGTGCCGGTGCTGTCAAAACTCCCCCTGCTCGGCGGGCTGTTCAAGTCGCGCGCGAACAAGGCGCAGCAGAGCGAGCTGATGGTCTTCCTCACCCCGCATATCCTGCGCGACGAGGAGAGCGTGACGGCGATTACCGAGCAGGAGCGCGCCAAGCTGTCCGATACGCCCGCGGCGCCGGCGCCCCCGAACGCGCCGGCGGCGGAGGCGGAGAAGCCATAACCGGGCCCGCGCGATCAGAGAAAGACCCGCGCAATCAGAGAAAGAGAGGTACCTGATGAAAACGTTCGTCCTGTTCGTGATCCTGCTGCTGGGCGGCGCGCTGTTCGCCCAGGTGGCGCCGAACGGCGGCGCGCTGATGGTGAACACGCCGAAGGGCATCTTCGCCCTGCGCTCCGGCGTGCTGGCGCGCATCGCGCCCGCCACGCTGAAGGTGGAGAAGGTGATGCAGATTTACGGCGCGCTGCCGGAGCCGCCCGCCCAGGGCGCCGCCCGCGAGGCGTTCCAGCAGTATTACGCCGAGGTGGCGAAGCGCAACGCCCCCGCCATTCTGCTGGTGAAGGACGGCGACCTGCTCCTCGTCACCGGCGACATCTTCGCCCGCATCAACCAGGACACGCTGAAGGTGGAGGCGACGGCCAACCTGAAGGACCCGGCGGAGACGGCGGACCCCAACCAGCGCGGCGTGCGCCAGGAGCCGGCGCCCGGCTACCTGCTGGTCAATACCACCCTCTACCTGCTGCGGTCGAAAGACATCCTCTCGGTGGAGATCACCGACGGCAAGCTCACCCGCCAGCCCCTCCCCGCGCAGTTGCAGCCCGTGCAGCCGACGTTCCAGGGCGGCGGCGGGCGCGGCCCCGGCGGGAATGCCGGCGGCGGCGGGCGGAATTAGCCCGGCGGCGCCGGCGCGGAAGGGACAGACTCCGCATGGCATGGCTGGATGGCGCCCGACACGGGGCGGCAGCGATGCCACCGGGTGCGCATCCGGCCATGCGCAGTCAGTCCCGGCGGGACCGAGTGTGCGTTCCGATTTTATCGGGAACCTGACTTATAACGCGATCGTCCGCGTCGTCCGCGCCGATTCGACAATCGCCTCGGCGACCCGCAGGTCGCCGAGGGTCGCTTCCGGGGCGTTGCGGCAGGCCTCCTCCCCGCGCATGGCGGCGAGGAAGGCGGCGGCCTGCGCGGTGAAGCCGTCGCTGGCGCATGGGACCGTCCGCGGCTCCCCGCCGAGGTACGCGGTATAGCGGCCGGGCTCCATGTCGTCGGGGAAGAGCTCCAGCGCGCCCGCGGTGCCGATGAGGGTGATGCTCCACGCCGGCAGCGCGTCCGGCTTCACGAAGCCGGCGGTGAGGGTGTACGGCACATCCGCGGGGAACAGCAGGGTCGCCACGCAGGTTTCCTCGGCGATGAGGTGCGGCGCGGTGTGCTTTTTCCGGTTGGCGAAGGCGGAGACGCAGCGCGGGTCGGCGTCCAGCAGCCAGCGCACGGGGTTGATGAAGGCGTAAGTCATGTGCGTGAGGGGCATGCCGCCGCTCATCGCCTGATCGTAGTACCACGTCGCCGGGTCGCCGCCCCACAGCGCGATGCTGCGCACCGCCACGAGCTCGCCCAGCGCGCCCGCCCGCAGCATCACCTTCGCCGTCTCGAACAGATCCTGGTAGCGCGCCTGGTAGCCGGCCTCCACCACCAGACCCCGCCGCGCGGCCAGCGCGCGAATCTCCTCCCCCTCGGCGGCCGACCCCGCCAGCGCGCCGCCGATGAAGACGTGCAGCCCCCGCGCCAGCGCCCAGGCCACGATCCCCTGCTGCGCGGCGTGCGGCACCTCCACCAGCACGGCGTCAGGCCGCGCGTCCAGCACCAGGCGGTACTCATCCGTCCACCTGTCGCAGCCCAATGCCTCCGCGCAGGCGCGCGCCGTCTCCTCGTGCCGCGCGGCGACGGCGACGATCTCCGCCCCCGCCGCCCGCAGCGCCTTCCCGCGCACCCGCGCCATACCTCCCGCGCCAATACAGGCGATGCGTGTCATGCGTCCCCCCGCCTTCACCCCATACGCGCCATCAGCGCGTCAGCGCTCGTCTCGTACTCGTGCTCGTACTCGTGCTCGTACTCGTGCTCGTAGTCGTACTCGAAATCAGATACGTGCGGACAGGATGTCCGCGCTCCAATGGGCGCTCCGATGAGTACGAGTACGAAGGATACGCGAACCCTATCGTGGCGCATACGCCCCGTCACCCCTTCCCTCCCAGCTCCAGCGGGCAGGCGCCGCGGCTGAAGGTGACCACGCGGCGCTGATCGGTGATGTGGGCGAGGGCGGACTCGAGGATATGCAGGCGCTCCTGGGCGGACTCATACTCGCGGCTGCCGGGGGCGCTGTAGCGCAGGTCGTCTTCCAGCATCTGGCGGTAGGTCTCGAAACGCTCCGGCTTGCCGTAGTATTCGCGGTCGAGATAAGCGCACATGGCGTGGGAGGACTCGCCGCGCGTCAGGATGGAGACGCAGCCGCCCTTGCCGGCGCCGGTCAGCTTGCCGCCCAGGTAGCCGGGGCCGCGCTTGGCGATGCTGAGCAGCAGGTCGAGCTGCGGCACGGAGACGCGAAAATCGAAGGTGAGGGCGTCCTGCAGATCGTCCACCAGCACGCCCACTTCATGGCGGTAGGTGTCGTAGTCCGGGGAGTCCGGGGTGAGGTCGCCGGCGGCGATGCGCGCCTCCGCCTCAAGGAAGATCGCCTCCAGCCGGCGGCCGATGATATTCTGCCGGTGGAAAAACCGCGCGGTGGTGCGGATGTGATAGCCGCCAATGTCGCGGCGGGGGGAGGTGTAGATGCGCTCGACCGCCTCGCGGCGCAGGCCGAGGATCTTGCCCGCCTCCGCCGGGGTGATCTTCACCGGCAGGATCGCGATGAACTCCTCGATGGCCGCCGCGGGAATGCCGAGGATCTCCTCGTGCAGGCTGCCGAACTTGTGGTATTTGGTGGCGAGTTGCTCCCAGTAGTCCGGGCGGCGCTCCAGCAGCTCCGGCGGCTGGCCGGGGGTGAAATTGAACTTGCGCGCCATCAGCGCCGTCAGCCAGCCCGGCTGCGCCGCCGCGCCCGCTTGGATGGCCGCGTAGGCGGCGGCGATGACCAGCCGCGCCAGCTCGTCGCCCATCTGCATCCAGCCCTTGCGCATATTGAAACTCTGGTTGCCGCCGGCGCTCTTGTTCACTTCCCACAGCGAATTGGCCAGCACCACGTGCACGCCGCGCAGGAAGGGCAGCGGGGTGGAGCCGAGCTCGGCGCGCGAGTGGCGGTTGTAGCTGACGCTGTTCGCCGGATTCAGCAGGATGGTCATCTGGTCATTGGCGCCGCCGTGCGTGCCCACGTACCACTCCGCCTCGCCCAGCAGGCGGCAGACCTCCGTCTTCGACCACGCCGGCAGATGCTCGCGGTTCGTCAGCCACATCGCCAGGAAGGCGAGCACCACCACCGCCGAGGAGGAGCTGGTGCCGGCGCGGAAGGGCACAGTGGCCGGGCCGAAGGTGATGTCCGCCCCGCACAGCGGCAGCTCCGGATGCTCCCACAGCACGCGCATGTAGGGGCTCAGCACGTAGTTCAGCCAGTGCCCCTGCTCGCGCCCGTAGTAGGGGAAGAGCAGCGAGCGCGTGTCCCAGTTGTCCGCCATCCCCGCCACCGCTTTCGTGGCGAAGGGCGCCTCGGTGAAGTCACGAAAGGCCGCGCGCACCGCGAGCCGCTGCGGCGGGAAGAGGGGATGGGTGTTGCCCACGTCCAGCAGATCGTCCTCGCGCGGCGACACCGCGATGGGGATGTCGCCGTCAATGGTGGTGGACATATGGTCGCCGTCGCACATGTCCAGGTATTCGAGGAAGGCGTTCAGCCGCCCCGGCGCGCGCAGCAGCCACGTCGGCCGGTTCCCGACCCGCTCGCGGTGCAGCCGCAGCGTCTCCAGCAGCCGCGCCCGCCCCGCCTCCAGGTAGGCGGGGTCCTCCTGCGCGTAAATCTCCCGCCCCAGATACGCGCGCAGCGCCGGCGCATCCGCCTCCAGCACGCGCATCAGCTCATCAACCGGCAGCGCCGCGACCGCGAGGGAAAAGGATTCAGGCATACGGCTCCTTTAGAAACTCTCTCAACACGTCTCGCAGCCGTCTTGCGGGTCTTTTTCGCGCCTGGCCGCGTTGGATGTCCGAGCATGTATGGCCTCATACACTCTTCGGACATCCGCCTTGCCAGACACGCAAAATCCTCCGCAATCCGGTTGCGATCCATGTTGAGAGAGTTTCTTACGTGTGTGCATTTCACCCATCCTATCACCGGGGGCGGGCGGCGGTCAACGGCGCCGCGGGCGGGCGGGCATGGAGCCGGGATGGGCGGCGCGGCGGATCGCCGCGCGCCCGCGGGCAACAAGAGTGAGGCGACCGGTTTGACAGCAACGGCAGCAGAGGAATACTGTTGGGAGGAAGGCGATTCCATTGCAGCGGAAGACCCGGCGTACAAGCGCCGGATTTGCAAACAGACTGGCATAGAGCGTGAACGATGAGTTGCCACCACTGCGGCCACCACCTCCCTCCCGGCGCGCTCACCTGCCCGGCCTGCGGGGCGGAGACGGCGCTGCACGCGCGCGCCCACCCAGGACGGCCCCTCAAGCGCTATGGCATCTTCCTCGCCGGCCTGTTCTTTCTCCTCGCGCTGACGGCCATCGGCTACGGCTTGCGCCCTGGGCCGTGGAAGGGCCAGGAGCCGCCGCCGGCGCGCGCGAAAGCGCGGACGAACCCGAAGGATGGCGCGGTGATGGCGTGGGTTCCGGCGGGGGAGTTTTTGATGGGGAGCACGGACAAGGAGGGCTTCAGCGATGAGCGTCCCCAGCGCCGCGTCTACCTGGACGGCTACTGGATCTACAAGTACGAGGTGACGGTGGCGCAATACCGGGCGTTTTGTCAAGCCACGGGGCGGGCGCTGCCGCGCTTCCCCCCCGGCCGGAGTTGGGCGGGAAAGGGCGGCTGGACGGACACGGCGCTGCAGGGGCACCCCATCGTGAACGTGACCTGGCACGACGCGACAGCCTACGCGGACTGGGCGGGCGTGTCACTCCCCCCAGAGGCGCAGTGGGAGAAAGCGGCGCGGGGGACGGACGGGCGCCTCTACCCGTGGGGGAACGCCTGGGACGGGGCGAAGTGTGCGAACTCCTCCAACTCATCCAGCAAGGACATCAGCACCTGGCCGGCCGGGAGTTTTCCGGTGGGTGTAAGCTGGTGCGGGGCGCACGACCTGGCGGGCAATGTGTGGGAGTGGTGCGCGGATTGGTACCAGTCCGATTACTACAAGACGGCGCCGTCACGCAACCCCACCGGCCCGGCGACGGGCGATAACCGTGTGCTGCGGGGCGGCTCGTGGCTCAACGGCGAGGGCTACTGCCGCGGCGCGCTCCGCTACTACTTCAGCCCGGACTACTGGAGCATCAACGTTGGGTTCCGTTGTCTCTCTCTCTCGCCAGGACCGTAAATTTCCCCGTACCCCGTAGCGCCTTTTCCCCTTACGCGGGGGCAGGGCCTACCCTCTCGGACTAAGGAGCGACCCATGTCTCACCTCCTCGTCGGCGCCGCTGAAGTGGAGATCACGCCGCCGGTCGGCGCGTTGATGGCGGGGGCGCTGCAGCCCCGGGCGTCCACCGGGGTGTATGACCCGCTGTACGTGAAGGCGCTGGTGCTGGACGACGGGCGCACGCGGCTGGCGTACGCCATCTTCGATCTGATCGCGCTGGACGGCGCCTTCGGGGCGCGCCTGACGGCGGCGGCGGAGGCGGCGACGGGCATCCCCGCCGGCCATATCGTCTGGAGCTGCTCGCACACCCACAGCGGGCCGGCCACGGTGAACTACTTGCCGAGCACCGAGCCGGATCCGGTGGACTACGCCTGGCGGGAGACCCTCCTCGCGCGCTTCGCCGAGTGCGTGCGCCGCGCCGACGCGGCGAAAGCGCCGATGCGCGCCCGCCGGGCGCGGGGCTACTGCTGCGATCTGGCGCATAACCGCCGCCTGCGCTACAAAGACGGCCGCGAGATCAACACCTGGCTGCTGCACGGCGGCGAGGAGGACGTGCAGGCCGTGGGCGCCGCCGGACCCATTGACCCGGAGGTGGGCATCGTCGCCTTCGCGGACGACGGCGGCGTGCGCGCCGTGCTCTACACCTTCGCGCTGCACGCGAATGCGCGCTGGGGGTCCGCGTTCAGCGGCGACTACCCGGCGGTGGTGGCGGCGCGGCTGCGCGAGCGCTACGGACCCGGCGTCATCACCCTCTTCATGCCAGGCGCCTGCGGCGACCTGAATCCGATACGCCCCACCCGCGAGATCGGCGAGGCACTGGCGGAGACGATCATCGCCCGCCTGGATGCCGGCGGGCGTGAACTGACGCCGGTGCTGGGGGTGCGCCAGCGCGCGCTGTGCCTGCCGCCGCGCGACGTGCATCTGGATAGCGAGGACCGGCTGCGCGCCGCGCAGTGGGCGCCGCGCGAGCAGGCGTTCTTCCGCGACACGCAGCGCGATCTGCGGCGGCTCGACCCCCAGGCGCTGCCGGCGCGCGCCGCCGCCTTCCATATCGGCGACGTCGCCTTCGCCACCTTCCCCGGCGAGCTCTTCGTGGAGCTCGGCCTGCGCGTGAAGGCGGAGAGCCCCTTCCCGTGGACCTACCCGGTGGAGCTGGCGAACGGCGCCCTGGGGTACCTCATCACCGAGCAAGCCTGGCAGGCCGGCGGCTACGAAAGCCTCATCTCCACCGTCACCCTCGTCGCCCCGCGCGGCAGCGCGATGCTGCTGGAGGC
>ERZ795030.5585-NODE-5585-length-11497-cov-4.304230_pt1 | contig 11497 bp, 10 predicted proteins | sample MGYA00375122_ERZ795030 | MGnify/ENA primary metagenome ERZ795030 (study PRJEB30165, sample SAMN05720146) | activated sludge metagenome | isolation source: anaerobic digester from wastewater treatment plant | place: Japan | collected 2015-04-20 ...
TGCCGGATCGTCTAATGGTAGGACGACGGTCTCTGGAACCGTTAATTCTAGTTCGAATCTAGGTCCGGCAATTTATATTTCACGCATCTCTGTAATTTTAGCTTTTCTATCGAATCTTCCTTGAAAAGATTGTATTTTGTTATCTACTCCCTCAGATTGTAATTCAAGCTGATAATCCTTGTGGAAATTATCGTAAATATAATTATAACTATCTTTCTTTAATGGTTGAAGTTTAAACTCTGGATCATTAAATTTAGTTATTTGTGTAGCGAATAGTAAAACATTATTATAAATATCTTCTTGTGGATCTAAAACACATACCTGCATTGTTGTATACCCACAGATTGTTGGGTCACCAAGTAGGTATCCTTTAATACCTTCTGTTTCAAGATACTCTTGAACATCTTGTGAATATTGCTCTAATGTTTGGTCTGTTCTATCTTGTGATCCGCCTTCCCACCAATTATCTCGATTCATAGTTATATCTCATCTAATTTATCTAATAGATATTTTATCTCCTTTATCCCTTTTTTCCAAATCTCTTCCTTAGAAATATCTATACCCATTTCTTTAAACAATACCCTTGGAGATTTACTACTTCCAGATTCAAGAAAAGCCTTCACATAGGATATATTCTTGGGATTATCCTTTACCATTTTCTGTAGCGCTTTGGAAATTAACAAACCACTAGCATATGAATATACATAGAAGAAACTTCTAAAATGACTAACATAAATCCAACCATTTCTCATACTCTCATCCTGTTCTACACTATCTCCAAGATATGCAGTCATATGCTTACAAAACATCTCTGAGATTTCTTCTTTTGGTACAAATCCTTTCTCTCTGTATGTGGCATGCAACTCTTTCTCAAAATTGTAAAAAGCAATTTGTCTAAATATGCTAGAGATGTCTCCATTTAACTTGTTATCCAAGATTCCCAATAAAACTTCTTTGTCATTGGTCTTCTCTAGAATTTTTTCTAATACAAAATCTTCAAAAAATGTACTTGCTACCTCTGCAAGGGATATTGGGTGTCCACTGTTTAGTTCAGTCTGTTTTTTAGAGAGAATTGAATGTATCCCATGACCACTCTCGTGGGCTATGGTAAGAATATCGTTCAATCTGTCCGTATAGTTTAAAAGTATATATGTAGGAAGGGATCTACCAACAGAGATACAAAATGCTCCACCACTTTTACTTTCTTTTGGATATACATCGTAAATATTCTCTTTTTCAAAAGAATTAAGAATTTCTTCAAATTTAGAGTCAAGTGAGGAAAAAGTTTCCTTAACAAGTGCCATTCCTTTCTTGTAAGGGTAGGGTATATCTATACCTTTAAGGGGGATATTTCTCTCATGGTATCCCAATTTCTGAAGGCCAAGTAATTTTGCTTTTTTCTTGTAGTACTGTTGAGATATGTTGAAATTATCTGTTACTACCTTTACCAATGTATCTACTGTCTCGCTATCTATATCATCTGCAATATGTCTCGTTAAATCTGGACGAGGAATTTTTCTGTAATCGTCGGAGACTTTCTTTGCTTCTAAAATAGAATTGATTTCAAACTCTGCTATCTCTGCATATTTACTGTTTATTTTGTTAAATTCGTTCGAAGCATAGTCTCTTACTTTCTTGTTTGTAGAATTGAGATATCTGGAGACTTCATTGTAGGAGATTTCCTTGTTTTTACCATCTTCATCTTTTACAGTGAATTTCTGCTTGTTTAGAAGTTCCTCTACCATATCTGTCCAGTTGGAGTGAGATGTTTTAGACATGAGATTGAAAATTTTCTCTTCGTTATCTGACAGTAGATATTTCCCAACAAGGAAGAGTTTTTCAAGGTAGTGCTTGTAATTGTTAAGACCTTTGTAATTAAGGAATTCTTTTTGTTTTTCTTTTGGTATTTTAGATATGTTTAACTCAAAGAATTGGATATTGTTTGCCATCTTTGTAGCTGTTTCTGATAGTTTGTTTAGCATACCCTTTATCACTGAATCTTTTTGGTTCAAATATGATCGCAAGGATAGGTAGTAGAGTGGTTTTTGGCATTGTCCATATGTTTCTTCTAGTTTTTCATATTCTTGTATTGCTTGTAGTAAAACCTTTGGATCTTGAAGATATTTTTTGTTTTTACTCCATTTGGTTACGAAAGAAGCATTTGCCTTCTTAGAGAGTAATATGTCTTTTTGTATCTGTGGATCTTTTTCTGATTTGTACAGAGTTTTTAAATTCCAATTCATGGTGTAATGATACCACAAAGGATACTATGGGGACATATTGGAATATTAATCTTCTTTGTGTATCTCACTCATATCTTTTAAATTTTTCTTCTGATATAATATTCCTAATACATAGATCCAGATATCACTGGGGAGTAGTAGAAAGAAAGTAAATATACAAGTAGAATCTACCGTAGGTATGCGATACATACACAATAAGTAAAAAATAGGGTGGTACCGCGTACTAAATGTTCGCCCCTTTGGTAATATTAATATATACTGTTAATATTACTGAAGGGGTTTTTGTTTAAATTAAAAACACAAAAAGATGTCTAAAAAAGAAGAACTAAAAAATGTTTCTAACAATATGGACTTTGTAGATATGGAGAAAAAGGTCATGGAGCTTTGGAAAGAGCAAGACATTGAAAAGAAATATGTTGAAAAGAACAAAGGAGCAAAAGAGAACTTCTCCTTCATAGACGGACCAATGACTGCAAACAACCCTATGGGAGTACACCATGCATGGGGAAGAACATACAAAGATGTAGTACAAAGATACAAGAATATGCAGGGATATGAACAGAGATTCCAAAATGGATTTGACTGTCAGGGACTCTGGGTAGAGGTAGAAGTAGAGAAGGAATTGGGATTTAACAGTAAGAAAGACATCTTAAATTACGGTATGGATAAATTCACAGAATCATGTGTTGCAAGAGTAAACCATTTCGCAGGAGTGCAAATTGAACAATCTAAAAGACTTGGTATGTTCATGGATTGGGACAACAGCTACTACACAATGTCTAAAACTAACAATCTCTACATCTGGTATTTCCTTAAAAAATGCCAAGAGAAGGGATTAATTTACAAAAATAAATCTGCAACTACATGGTGTCCAAGATGTGAGACTGGACTTTCTCAGCATGAGCAAGCAGAGGGATACCAGATGATAACGGATACTTCGGTATATTTGTTCTTCAAGCTTTCAAACAGAGACAATGAATATGTACTTGCATGGACAACTACTCCGTGGACTTTAAGTGCAAATGTACTTTTAGCAGTAAATCCAGAATTGGAATATGTAAAGACAAACATAGATGGAAAGACTGTATATCTTGGAGCAGATGCGGCAAAAAGATTAGGATTGAATGATGTAGAAAGTATAGATGTAAATAAATTGCTTGGTGAGAAGTATGACTCTCTGTATGATTTTGAATCCCAAAAAGGTGTAGAGCACAAGATAGTAGAATGGGAGCTTGTAGATGCAAAAAGTGGTTCAGGGGTTGTACATATAGCTCCAGGATGTGGACAGGAAGACTACGAACTTGGAAAAGAACTTGGTGCTTCAGCAATATCTCCAATTGACTCTACTGGAAGATTTTTAGAAGGTTATGGAGATTTAACTGGTATTTATGCCCACGATGTTTCAGATATTGTAATTGGATACTTGCAGGACAAGGGATTGTTGTTTAAAACAGAAGAGTATGAGCACAGCTATCCTCACTGTTGGAGATGTAAGACTAAATGTCTTTTCAGGTTAGAAGACAACTGGTTCATAAATGTACAAAAGATTAAAGCTCAACTCAAAGAACAAACAGATACAGTTAAATGGAATCCAGAATTTGTGGGGAAAAGAATGCATGGTTGGTTAGACAGTATGGGAGATTGGATGATTAGTAGAAAAAGATTCTACGGTTTAGCTCTTCCTTTTTACGAGTGTTCAAAGTGTAACACACTTCATGTTGTTGGAAGTCTTGAAGAGCTAAAAGAGTTAGCAGTAGATCCATCCTTAGTAGACAATCTAAAAAGTATTCATAGACCATGGATAGATGAAATTAAAATAAAATGCCCTCATTGTGGACAAGAAGTGAACAGGGTAACAGATGTAGGAGACTGTTGGTTGGATGCAGGAGTAGTACCATTCTCAACTCTTAACTATCTTGAAGACAGAGCTTACTGGGAAAAATGGTTCCCTGCAGACTTCATAACCGAAATGCTAGAACAGGTAAGATTGTGGTTTTACTCTATGTTGGTATTTGGTGTAGTACTAGAAGGGAAAGTCCCTTACAAAGAAGTTTTAGGATATGCAGAGCTTCGAGATGAGAACAACGAGAGAATGAGTAAAACAAAACCGAATAATATTAAATTTGATGAAGCAGCAGATAAAGCTGGAAGCGATATTTTGAGATGGAACTATGTAACTGCCTCTATTGGAGGAAATATGAGGTTTGGGTGGCCAACATTAGATGATGTAAAAAGAAGATTCTACCTTCCACTTTGGAATTCATTCAACTATCTTCTTACATATTCTAAATTGCACAATTTTGATTATTCTAGATTTGACATTGCTGAAGTAGACAATGTAATGGATAAATGGATAATTGCAAGATTACACAAACTTGTAAATGAGGTAATAGGATATATGGACGGGTACAATATCGCTTCTTCATCTAGAGAAATTGAAGATTTTGTCAAAGATCTCTCTCAGTGGTATATCCGAAGAGGAAGAGTGAGATTTAAAAATGGAGATGCAAATGCTCTTGGAACACTTCACTATGTACTCTTGGAATTAAGCAAACTTCTGGCTCCATTTGTGCCTTTCATATCTGAAGTAATGTATCTCAACCTCTCAGGAGAGAAAGAGTCTGTGCATCTTGAGAACTATTTCGACTCTAAAAAAGAAAATATAGACGAAGATGTACTTAAGAAAATGAACCTAGCAAGGGAAATATGCTCTAATGGTCTAAAAGTAAGAGAAGATGCAAAGATGAATCTAAGACAACCTCTTCTTGAGGCCTATATTAGCATTGATGACAGTGAAATAATGGAAATTGTAAAAGAGGAATTAAATGTAAAGAGTATTTTTTATGCAAAAGAACAACCGAAGGGAGAATGTATTAAATCTTTTGGAAATGCTGAAAAACTTGTATCTATAAATACTATTCTTTCCGATGATCTAAAGGAAGAAGGAATGTTAAATGACTTCCTAAGAAAGTACAGGGATATTCGAAAGAAGCAGGGTTTAAAAATTAACGATACTGTGTCTTTGGTACTTTTCACAGAAAGTGAGCTTCTAAAAGAGGTTGTAGATGGGTGTGGAAAAACAACCTTACAGGTAAAGGATATACAATTTGTAGATGATATATCCAAGACGGAGAATCAATTTAAAGTTGGAAATGTACAGGTAGGATTAACTATTAATCTTTAATAACATCTACTGTAATACCAGTGGCTTTTGAGAAAGTTTTTGAAGCATCTTCTAAAGATTTGTCTGTTGCTAAGGCAAGTTCTCCGACAATATTTTTAACTGCTTCTTCCAGTTGTTTCTCGATACTAATTGGGATTAAACGACCCTCTTTCTCTCGGGTCTTTTTTACATAGTTACAATACTGAATAATTTCAACAGAAGCCTTGATATCTGAACTGCTCTCTAAATCTTTGAATATGTTTAGCATTACATTAAAGTCTTTAACCTTTGGATTTTTAGTAGAGTTTTTCTTTAATTCCTTCATTGCATCCTTAATCTTAGCAACTGGAAGAACCTCTCTAATTCCTAGGCTGGCAATATTCTCTACTGGGGTTGAGATACTTAAAGGATTGGTCATGAATTCAAATTCAAAATATTTTTTTTTCTCTCCATTAAACTCAATTTCTTTCTCTGCAATTACTTTCGCAGCACCGTGGGATGGATAGAAAACTTTTGAACCTATTTTTAACTCCATGAGGATATTTAAGTAATGTTAATGCTGTATTATACCACGAAAGTGGTATACTTTCCGTATGAATGTTACCGTTATTGGAGGTGGTACAGGTTCAACTGTAGTACTAGAAGGATTGAAGGAATACAGAGATTTGAATCTCTCTGTTATCGTTGGAATGATGGATGATGGAGGAAGCAATGCTGTTGTAAGAGATGAGTTTGGACTGTTACCTCTAAGTGATGTTAGGAAATCCATTGTTGCACTTGCAGATAGTGGAAACAATGATATGTTGCGAAAACTTTTCACATACCGTTTTTCAGAGGGAGAAAATATTAAAGGACATACAATGGGAAACCTTTTAATGATAGCTATGACGGAAATAATGGGTAGTGAAGTAGAAGCAATTGAGATGTTTAAGGTAATGTTCAATATCCGAGGCAATATATTTCCAGTAACACTAGACGATGTCAGACTTGTAGCAGAGTATGGAGATGGGACCAAGGTAGTAGGGGAACATCTCATAGATGAGATGAAGGAGGACAAAAAGATTACAAATTTTTATCTTGATTCAAAAGCAAAGATATATCCAGGTGCGAAAGAATGTATAGAGAGATCAGAATACATTATTCTTGGTCCAGGAGATCTCTTTACAACAATGTTACCAAATCTTTTAGTTGATGGAGTATCTAGTGCTTTGAAGAAAAGCAAAGGAAAGATAATATATATATCTAATTTAATGACAAAAATTGGTCAAACAAGGCATAGGAGTCATAAAGAGATTGTTGAATTGATAGAGGGATATATTGGCAGGAAGATTGACTATATATTAATTAACAATGGAAGAATCCCAGAAGAAGCATACAAAAGATATGTAGCTGATGGAGAGAGTTTAATAATCGACGATTTAGAAAAAACTAAAAAACGAAAGATAATATATGCAGATTTGGTTGCTAATGATGTTATAAAAAAAGATAAAGGAGATAAATTAGTAAGAAGTTTAATTAGACATGATTCAAAAAAACTAGCAAAGGAACTTTACAAGATATTTAATGATTCCTCTATTAGAAGATTCTTAAAGGGAGTGTTTTCCCAGTATATAGACTAGTTTGTCCTTTTTATCTTTTCTAATTTCAATCGTAAAACCATTCTTTTGTAAAATACTTTTGATTTTCTCAATATCCTGTTTCTCTGTAGGATGAAATTCGATAATTATGTTTTTAATACTTCCAATCTTTCCACTTTCATCTAGCTCTTCGATAATCTCTTGTTCTGTACCCTCTACATCTATTTTTACCAAATCTATTGTAGAGTTGATATATTTACTTAGCGGTTCTGTTATAACCTCGATACCAAGACTCTCTTGTGTACCATTCCATGCATCTTTCATAAAGCTTGCAGTAGAGAAACCACCATTGTTTGAAGAATCTATGAACAGTGTTCTTTGGGATGATTTTTTCCCTAGTGCTACATTATGTAATGTAACATTGTGTATATTGTTGAAATATGTATTTTCCTCTAACAATGGAAATGTATTTGGGTTTGGTTCAAAAGCAGTAATTCTTGCTAAGGGATATTTCTGGTTAAAAAATATTGTAGCTAAACCAATGTGTGCTCCTACATCAAAGATGATTGGAGTGGTAGTTTCAAGATCTATGTCGTAAATTTTTTTGTTAAAGATTTCATCTAGGAGAATGTTAAGCTCTGCTTTGTTGAAATATGTAAGTAAATATTTCTCAAATTTAGCAACTTTGGGCTCCATATCTAATTATATACCAAATATTACTGTTTAGATATTTCGTACATAACATACTGAACCTTACTTGCCCAGCTGTCTGCACTTGGAGGACAGTAGGATTTGGATATTAATTTTGGTGTTGTTAGACCTATATCGTAGTATTTTCCTAATCCCTTAGATACGGCATAGATACCCTCTTTCCAGTTTGCAAATCCACTTTTACCCCATCCCCATGCATTGTAAGGTTTGAATGTGTTTTTACCACCACCAGACTCAATAATGGAGATAGCAGCAACAATTCTATAGTCAATACCGTATTTATCTGCAGCATCAACAAAGTCTTGAGCATATTTAGCTAAAGGTGCATTTCTTTTAGAAAGGTACTGTTTAATCTGTATTACTCTTTTATCCGCAACCTTTTGAGTAACAACAGCTTCAATTTGTATGCTTTCATTAATGGTTTCTTCTTTTGTAGGAAGTACTGTATTTTGGTTAGCTTGAGCTATCTGTGTAGGGATTTTGTCATCTATAGTTTTGAATATCATGCCTACGAAGAGTAGTCCAGATAGTATAGCCACAGCAGTTCTTCCTTTTAATAGCAGTTTTTTCATAATTAGTATTTTTAAAGTTAAAACGCCATTATGACAACACATATTATACCATATTTAGCCCATAGTGTGTATTGTCTACAGATTGGTCATATTGTGATAAACTGGAGCGTATGCAAACGATAAGGATGACTGAAAGATTAGAGAAGAAGAAAACCGATACAAAAAAGAGCATTAAATTGGCATTTATCCTCTTCCTGTTAATATTCCTTCCTTACATGTATATATCCAATATGAAGACGTTGAATATATTAATATTCACACGTCAAGTTAAGGTTGTTTACAATACCTTTTCAGTGTCTTTTGAAAAGGATATTCCAATGGAATATGTGGATTTAGTAAAGGAAAAATTAGGTAGTATTGCATTCAATGAAAAGAGGAGGTTTGAATTTGTAGAGGGTAAGTCAGATATTGTGGTCTCAAGTACTCCATCTGAGAGCTCTGTAGATGTTTTTAAGAAAGATTTAATACCTGTTGGGCATGTCTACTCCTTGTTAAATGAAATAGCGGAAAAAGATGTTCAGAAATACAATTTGTATATTCTAGATTCTCAGTATATTGGGTATGTAAAAGCACAGTATGGTGTAGAACCAAAGGTTGTAACCAGTATTGAAGAATTAATAACTACATTAAAGAAGTCAGATAGTAATATTGGTTTGGTGGAATTTAAAGATCTAAGTCCCTCTTTTAAAATTTTAAGAGTAGATAGTCATTACTATCTAGATGACAATGAGGGTTCTATTCCCATAAGATTCTATGCAACTATAGATAACCAAGATGAAGCTTTCATACTTGCTGTTATGAAGAAAAATCTCTCTGACTATGGTGATGATTGGAGTAAGGAGAGTTTAGCAAAGATTAATATGTCTGGAGTAGTAGCGATATCTAGGGGTTTAGCATACAAGATGGATTCTCTAAAGAACTATGATTATCCAGCAGAGAAGTTAGGGAGTTTCCTTGCAGATGCAGATCTTACACATATTTCTAACGAGGTGTCATTTACGGATACTTGTAAGGTTTATTCTGGTATGAGGTTTTGTTCAAATACCAAATATTTTGAAACGCTAACAGCAAGTGGTGTAGATATTGTGGAACTAACGGGCAACCATAATAATGACTTTGGTAGTGTTAACAATGCTAAGAGTATACAGATGTACAAGGATGCTGGTATGAGGTATTTTGGTGGGGGGTTAAATAAGGATGATGCATCTAAAATTTTGTATGAGGAGGTTAAAGGTACGAAGATTGCTTTCTTGGGTTACAATTACTATGACAGTATGTTAAAGACAGGTGCTATAGCGTGGGAAAGTACTGCAGGTGCAAATTCATACACAGAAGCGAAAATGAAGGCAGATATTGAGGAGGCAAGAAAGAATGCAGATATTGTTATTGTAGATTTCCAATTTCAGGAGTGTTACAGCTATCCTAGTTCAGATGTAGTGTATCCAATCTGTTACAAACCTCTTAGTTCTCCAGACCAGAAGGGTACGTTTAGAAAGGCTATAGATTTTGGAGCAGATATTGTAATTGGTACACAGGCACATCAACCACAGACTTATGAATTGTATGGTAATGGGGTAATTTATTATGGTTTGGGTAATTTGTATTTTGATCAGAAGTATTGGATAGGGACAAGGCAAGGGATTGTTCTAACACATTATTTTTACAAGGGTAAGCATATACAAACAAAGTTAACCCCTATATATATGGATAGTTCACTACAACCAGAGTTGGCTACAAAAACAGAGAGTGAGCAATTACTAAAATCTCTAAAGAATGCCAGAAATTAATGTAATTATTGTTTGCATGTTGTGTACATTGTTCAAGCCGGCTTTTCTGAGATGAATAGAATTTTGATTCTTTTGAAAGACTTCGTTTTCTATTATCTTTTCAACCTCTTTGTTTATCTTTACCATTTCATCTAAATATCTTGTAGTGTCAAAAGATCCTTTTTCAAAAAGTTCCTTTGTGTAAGGAATAAGTACAGGAGGCTTACAATATATTGAATTATTTCCAACAAACCTAGGAAGAAAGAGAGTAGGGTATCTTGTTGTATCTATTTTTCTTTCTATAGCATGTTGTTTACATGCGGTTGTTACATCTATGGGATAGCCAAATAGATAAAAGTCTATACCTGCCCAATCTTCATCTCCAGTAGATATTTTAATGGGGATATTGTTATTCTCGCATGCAAGCAGAAATAGAGATTCACCAACTAATCCTGAGTAATTAATCCATATATCTTCGGAAGATGCAGATTGTATTTCTTCTTTAAATACTGAAAACTCAGTTATTTTGTAATTTTTGTATTCTTTGGATTGGGATGTTTCTACTCTTGTATGGAATATATTTTCGGAAGTAGATAGTAGTAAATCTCTTCCAATAGTCGTTTCTTTTTCTGTTTCAAGTTCTGGGTTTGGTTGCATTATTTCTTGATAATTTACATTGTACAGAGAAAGGGAAGTGATAGTCAATGAGTATAGAGTATTTCTGAGGGGGTAAAACTGTATTTATGAAAAATAGTTTCACCCCCTTGTCTTGTTTTAGACAATATGTTTTATTTCTTTCTGAACTCTGAGACAGAAGTGTTCTGGTGTTTCGTTGGGATATTTTGGATCAGGATATTGTCTCCTAATAATATCCTCTCCGTTTGGAAGCTGAACGATAATTTCCATACAAGGATTGTTTTCCTGCTTAAGAAGAGTGCGTAAGGCATTTTCAAAGATTTTGGTAATTTTTCGATGCCTATCGATATTTCTATTTAAACAACCTGGAACTACAGAGATATCTACTATCATTTTTTTCTCCTTTTGGATGGGTTTTAAAGAACAAATGTAATAAAACAAGACTGTTAATTATACAGCCCATAGAGATTAATTATCAACAGGATATTTACTTCTGTCTTTTCTGTAAATACTGTGTAATCCACATGTATATACTTAGAAGTTATTTTCTTAAGATAGTAGAAAAAAGGGAGTATTTCTACTCCCTTTACTGTTACTTAATTGCAATCTCTTTTGGTTTTACTGCATCTGCTTTTGGTAACTTTACTGTAAGTACACCATCCTTAAATTCGGCTTCAGCTTTATCTGACTGTATCTTTGTTGGAAGATTGAATGATTGTTCAAAAGAAGATTCTAGACTTCTGTAGTAATATTTCTTCTCTTTTTTATCTTCTTCCTCTTTTTTTGTTTGACCAGATATATTTATACTATCTTCCATTATGGATATCTT
>ERZ795030.5589-NODE-5589-length-11488-cov-4.382752_pt1 | contig 11488 bp, 10 predicted proteins | sample MGYA00375122_ERZ795030 | MGnify/ENA primary metagenome ERZ795030 (study PRJEB30165, sample SAMN05720146) | activated sludge metagenome | isolation source: anaerobic digester from wastewater treatment plant | place: Japan | collected 2015-04-20 ...
TGGCCACGTCGTTATAGAAAATATTGTTGTACCGCTGACGGTTGAACAGGATCTGGTACCTGCCGCCGAGCGAAATTGTTGTGCTGATTTTTTCTATATGATAAGCGAAAGAAAGCGCCGCGCTGCCCCCGTAGGAAAAGTATCTTCCTTTCCTGAGCCACACCGGCAAAGGCTCGACATTGTCGGAGATGGTGTAGGATTTACTATAGTTAATATTGATCTTTTCAATGGACCAGAGAGCGAGGCCGGAAACGTTCGTCATGAGATAAAAACCGGCGCCCAGAGGAATGGTCAGGCCCAGGCCAAGGCCCCCGCCGTAGGCTTTCACGTCATCGGTAAGGACCCTGTGTATAATCATGAGGTTCCCGGCATATAAGAGATCATCGAGACGCTCTTCGTACCGGTATCCCTGGGCCTTGAAACCGGCAAAGATCTTCACCATCCGGTGCACGGCGCACGAGATCGACGTGTCGCTGTCCCACTTGAGGATGTCCCGGGAATATTTTTTATACGAAAGGGCCGCCATCATTTCTCCCAAGACCGTCAACATCATGCTGTTCGCCATTCCCCGTGAATAGGCCTTGAACCTTCCTATGGCGAATGCCGATTGGATCGACCACCTGTCCAGGAACCCGATCGCCACGACCGGCCCGGCCATGGCGTTCGATGTCATATGGAAATCCCGGGAATTCTCCCTGAATACCGTCGGTTCCCCGGCAAGAACGAAGGATGTTGTCTTCGCGTCCGACCAGGCAGGCTTCCACCAGGCGTACCAGGCGGTGCCGCCGATGCTCAGGTCAACCGACGCGAAGGATGCGGTTGACTGCAGAATTATTATGACAGCCGGAAGAATGAAATATTTTTTCATGTAATCACCTCCTGCGGCAAAGCTCAGCCCTACCCGGGCCATCACAAGAACCGAAAGACCCCTGCCCTTTATCATTCTACAATTCCGTCAAATGTCAATAAAAAATAATTCAAGCGGTCCGGGCCATGGACCGCGCCGGGAAATTGGATGGCATGCAAACAATTATCTAATTGACAGGAAGCGCGGAACGGGCTACATGATGGCCGCATCAGCCATATCCGACACCATGGGACCGGAGCATTGAAATGGACATGCGCTTTGAAAAACTTGACGAGGCCCATCGGGTCCCTGTCATAGACATATTCAATCATTACATTGAAAACAGCTTTGCCGCGTACCTGGAGCAGAAAGTTTCCTATGACTTTTTCAGCATGATCCTCGGGGCAACGAGAGGGTACCCGGCAATTGCCGTCAGTGACGGCGGCAGTGTTATCGGCTACGGCTTCTTACGCGCATACAATCCCATGCCGGTCTTCAGACACACGGCGGAAATCACCTGCTTTCTTCATCCCGATGCCGCCGGGAAAGGCGTCGGCAGTGAAACGCACCGGCATCTCGAGAAGGAGGCCGCCGGGATGGACATCACCGTGATCATGGCGGGCATTTCCTCGCTGAATGAAGGAAGCGTGAGATTTCACGCAAAACGGGGATTCACGGAATGCGGAAGGTTCTTAAAGGTGGGAAGGAAATTCAACACGGACTTCGACGTGGTCTGGATGCAGAAACGGATATAGCAACAAATACCGTCATACAAACCATGAAAATAAAGGATTTATCATGCTCCACGAATCATACGTGAGCCAGAAAGAAGAAAAAGTCTTCAGGCGCTGGTTCCAGGACGACTACTTCGATCTGATCGTCTGGTACGATCTTGAAACCAGGAATATAACCGGCTTCCAGCTCTGCTACGATAAAAACAGGAACGAGCATGCCTTTACCTGGCACCGGAACGACGGTTTCAGCCACAACAAGGTCGACAACTCGCGGTCCCCGCAGAGCTACGCGGGCACGCCGATCCTCATCGACGACGGAATATTTCCTTTTAATATTGTCATGAGCAAATTCACGGACAGCTCCGGTGGCATTGACGCCGCCATCAGGGACCTGGTTATGGAAAAGCTGACGGAATATTCCCGGCTGTAGGATTTACCCATCGCGGTCTACCGCGGCAGTGCCTTTCTCCGCGGGACCGCCGCGCTCCCTTCCCTCATGATGCCTTCTTCGCAAAAAAAGCAGCCTTGAAAGCGCCGATGATCATTAAACACGTCAGCACGGCAATGACAAGCGGCATGGCAGGAAACTTGATGATGTAGCCGGCGGCCAGCAGGTCCATCATCACCATGGAAAGAACAATCATCGTCACGAGAAGCCCGGGTCGGGCCGGCTTTTCCCCGGCCTTCATCCTCCGCGAAATCCTTACCAGGAGAGACCCCAGGAGGACCGTTGCCTGGATGCCCGCGCCGGCGGCGAGGGCCGTTATCACGGGGCCAAAGACGAGGAAGCCCCCGAAGAACAGGCTGCTCAGGACCAGGATCTTGTTCGTCTCCGGCTGGACCAGGTAGAAGCAATCAAACACGAGGGCCGCGGCCGAGGGAAGAAAATAGACAACCTTCAACCCGGGAAGGTCTTCCCCCGGCATGCCGGCAGCGTGAAACGCGAAATAGAGCAATGCCCCGATGAGATACAGGACCGTGAGATGAAAAAAGAAAAGCGCGGGATACTGGAACAGGAAGCCCCTCAGGTACAGTGCCCCCTGGACCTGGAACAGGGCGAGGCAGAAGAACAGCGCGGCCGAGGCGAAGCCTCCAAAGCCCCGCGTTCCGTCAAGGAGCCGGCGGATCGAAAGCGCGAGGCAGAGCCCGGCGGAGGCCAATATAAAGATGGACAGTATAAGTTTCATAGCCTGTGTATCTTCCGATTTGCGTCCCGGCTGCCGCGGCTTCGGCGCGCGGCGCCGTCATTTCATCAGTCTGGTCACTCGGGCAACCAGGGAGTCGGGGTCAATGCCGTACTTTTTAAAAAGCTCGGCGTTCCTGCCGTGGGCTATGAACTCGTCCGGAAATCCCGCGCAGAAGAGTATCTTTTTCCTGAGGGGGGCCCTGACCGACGAAAGGAGATACTCGCCGGCTCCCCCGGCGATCATGCCGTTTTCCAGGGTTATGGCGTGGCGCACGCCGGACAGGACCCGGTCGACGCCCCTGACGTCAAGGGGCTTGATGGTGAGGAGATTAATAACGGCAGTGCCCATGCCGCGCTCCGCCAGCAGGTCGCGCACCCTGCGGGCAACCGGCACCATGTCGCCGAAGGTGAAGATGGCCAGGTCTGTGCCGGCGGTCAGCTTTTTGATTTTGCCGGGAACAAAGACCTTTCCCTCATCATAGGAGAATTCGCACCGGTCGATCCCGCCCCGGGGATAGCGGATGGCCACGGGGCCGCCGCCGTGCCGCGCGGCGAAGTATATCATGTCCCGCAGCTCCTCGCCGCCGGACGGCGCGAGGAGCATGAAGTTGGGAATGTTCTTGATGATGCCGATGTCAAAGAGCCCCTGGTGCGTTTCGCCGTCCTGGCCCACGGCCCCGGCGCGGTCCACGAGGAACTTCACCGGGAGGTTCATGATGCCGACATCGTGGATGAGCTGGTCCACGGCCCGCTGGAGGAACGTCGAATAGATCGACACGAAGGGCTTTAACCCGCTGGTCGTAAGCGCCCCGGCGAAGGTGACCGCGTGCTGCTCCGCTATGCCGACGTCGAAGAAACGGTCCGGACACTTCCGCTCGAACTCGTACAGGCCCGTGCCCAGCTTCATGGCCGCGGTTATGGCGACGATTTTTTTATCCTTCCTGGCGATATGCGCCAGGGTCTTGCCGGCGATCTCGGAATAGGAGAGCCTGCCGTCGCCCCGGGCAATGCCGGTGGCCCGGTCAAAGGGTCCGATGCCGTGGTAATGGGCGGGGTTCATCTCCGCCGGGAGAAATCCCTTGCCCTTCCTGGTGAGGACATGGATGATCTTGGGGCCGTAATTGATGGCCTTCACCCTGTTCATGATGTGGATAAGCTGCGGTATGCTGTGGCCGTCGATGGGGCCGAAATACCGTACCCCCATGTCCTCGAAGAACTGGCCCGGGATGATCATCTTCTTGAAACTTTCGATGGAGCGGTAAATGAGGTTGAAGAGGGGTACGCCGATCTTGGGTATCCTCTTGACCAGGTCCATCGATTTTCGCCGGATGCGGTTGTAGGTCGAGCCGGATATGATGCGCGTGAGGTACTTCGAAAGGGCCCCCACGTTCTCGTTGATCGAATGCTCGTTGTCGTTGAGTATGATGATGAGGTCCCGTTCCAGGTGGCCGATCTGGTTGATCGCCTCGAAGGCCATGCCGCCGGTGAGGGAGCCGTCTCCGATCACCGCGATGACCTTGTTCTTTTTCCCGGTCATGTCCCTGCCCATGGCGGCGCCGCAGGCAAGGGTAAGGCTTGTGCTGCTGTGACCGGTATCGAAGGCGTCAAAGGCCGATTCGTGCATCTTGGGGAACCCGGATATGCCGCCGAACTGCCGGATGTTACGGAACGCCTCCCGGCGCCCGGTCAGGATCTTGTGGGCGTAGCTCTGGTGGCCGACGTCCCATATGATCTTGTCCGCGGGAGTGTCAAAGACGTAATGGAGCGCTATGGTGAGCTCCACGACGCCGAGGGAGGACGCGAGGTGCCCCCCGTTCTTCGAGATCACGTCGAGGATATATTCGCGTACTTCTCCGGCCAGGCCTTCGAGTTCGGCCGGTTTCAGTTTTTTCAGGTCTTTCGGATTATTGATTTTTTCGAGTAACATTACGGTAGACCCAGTCAGGCGTCCCTATCCTCTTTGCCCCCAAAATCCCCCGCGGGGGGACTTCCCTATTGAAACATTATTCAGAAACAATTCATGCCAGATTGAAGCCCCCCACTGGGGGGTTGGGGGGTTTTCCGGCAGTGAATCCTCACGCTATGATCCGCGTGACCTTTTCCGTTTTCCCGTCCCTGGTTATTTCAAACACAGCGGCATTGATTTTGCAATTCTTTTCCGCCACCTCGAACTTGACCCTGGTGAAGGTCAGGAACCGCTTCACCGAATTTTCCTTGTTGATGCCGATGACCGAGTCAAAGGAGCCGGTCATGCCGATGTCGGTGATGTAGCCGGTCCCGCCGGGAAGGACGTCCTCGTCGGCGGTCATGACGTGGGTATGGGTGCCGAACACCGCGGAGGCCCTGCCGTCCACGTGCCAGCCGAAGGCCTTCTTCTCGGAGGTGGCCTCGGCGTGGAGGTCGACGATGATGATGGGGGCCCTGTCCTTTACCTCTTTATAGATCGCATCGAACTTCTGGAAGGGGCAGTCGATCGGCTCCATGAAGAGCCGGCCCTGCAGGTTGATGATGCACACGCTGAAGCCCTTACGATCGATGATGTGCCAGCCGTGCCCCCGCACCCCCGCCGGGTAATTGGCGGGCCTGAGCAGCGCCTGTTCGGAGTCGATGATCTTCATCACCTCCATGTTGTCCCAGATGTGGTTTCCCGTGGTGATGCAGTCCACGCCCGCGGAAAGGAATTCATGCACGATGTCCGGCGTTATCGACTTGCCGCCGGCGGCGTTCTCCCCGTTGACGATGACCATGCCGATACGGTGTGTGTCGATGATCCCCTGGAGCTTGTCCTTCAGGACCTGGCGCCCGGGGCGTCCCACGACATCGCCGACGGCGAGAATTTTTATTGTGTCGCTCATTGTATTTGTTCTTCTTTCATTATAATGCAGCGGTTGAAACCGCTGCCTGGTAGAAACATTTGGTTTGTTGCTTTTCTCAATTTGTCATTTCGAACCCCGCCTGCCGGGGTGAGAAATCTTGAAATATTCTTATGCTATTAGGATTTCTCCTCATCCCAAAATACCGGGATTCGTCGAAATGACAGTTTTGCAATAAGTCTGTTTATTATAATTGGCGGCGGTTAAAACCGCCACCAATTTTATTTCGCGTATTCGATGATCCGGGTCTCCCGGATGACCGTCACCTTCACGATGCCGGGATACTTCAGCTCGGACTCGATCCTGGTCGCCACATCCCGGGCTATGCCTTCCGCCTTCTCGTCGCTGACGATGGAATTGTCGACAATAACGCGGAGCTCGCGGCCGGCCTGGATGGCGTAGCACTTCTCCACACCCTTGAAGCCGAGGGCGATCTGCTCGAGATTGTCCAGGCGCTTCAGGTACGTCTCGAGGGACTCTTTGCGGGCGCCGGGCCGGGAGGCCGATATGGCGTCGGCCACCTGCACCAGGACGGCCTCGAAGGACTCGGGCTCGCGGTCGTTGTGGTGCGACGCGATGGCGTTCACGCACTTGTCGCTCTCGCCGAACTTCTTGGCCAGCTCGGCGCCGACGATGGCATGGGCGCCCTCGCCCTCCACCACGCTCCCCTTGCCGATGTCATGGAGGAGCCCGGACCGCTTGGCCAGCTGCACGTCGAGCTTGAGCTCGCCGGCCATGATGCCGGCCATGTTGGCCACCTCAAGGCTGTGGGACAGGACGTTCTGGCCGTAACTGGAGCGGTACTTCAGCTTGCCCAGGTTGTAGAGGGCCTCCTTGGAAAGCCCCGTGATACCGAGCTGGTAGGCCGCCTTTTCCCCCTCGTCGAGCATGTTCTCCTCGATCTCGGTGGTAACCTTTTCGACCACCTCCTCGATCCGGGCGGGATGGATCCTGCCGTTCTGGATCAGCCTTTCCAGCGAGAGGCGCGCTATCTCCCGGCGTACCGGGTCGAAGCCGGATATGACAACGACCTCGGGGGTATCGTCGATGATCATGTCCACGCCGGTCAGGTTCTCCAGGGTGCGGATGTTGCGGCCCTCGCGGCCGATGATCCGTCCCTTCATCTCATCGGACGGCAGCGACACCGTGGTGATGGTGCTCTCCGACGTGTAATCCGAGGCGTTGCGCTGGATCGCCGTGATGATGATCTCCTTCGCCTTTTTCTCCGCGGCCCGCTTCGCCTCCTCCTCGATCTTGTTGATGATCTTCGAGGCCTCGAAGCGGGTCTCGTTTTCCAGGTTCTTCAGGAGCACCTGCTTGGCCTCGTCGGAGGTCATGCCGGCGACGCGCTCGAGCTCCTTCTTGTGGCGCTCGAACTCCTTGCGGAGCTCCTCCTCCTTCTCCGTGTTTTCCTGTTCTTTGACCTTGAGCACCTTTTCCTGCTTGTCGATCTGGTCAAGGCGCTTGTCTATCGTCTCCTCTTTCTGCTGGAGCCGCTTTTCGATGTTCTGGAGCTCCTGCCGCCGGTCGCGGCCCTCCTTCTCCATCGCGTTTTTTTCCTTAAGAAGCTGGTCCTTGGCTTCGAGGAGCAGCTCCTTCCGCTTGTTCTCCGCGTCCTTGATGGCGTCCTGCACGATCCTCTGCGACTTGGCCTCGGCTGAGCTCAGCTTTATCTTGCCGAGATACGCGCGGAAGGCATATCCCAGGACCCCAACGATCGGAATTGCAATTATCAGTATTATCGTCACTATTGTCATGTACATCCTCCGGTCACCTGTAATGGTATCCCGGACCCCCGCGCCCCCTGGAGGCAATGAAGGTCCGGAACGCTGTTGTGGCCGCCGCGCTGGTACACGGGACCAAAACCGGTTTAAATATCTTTTTTCAGGCTGGATGAGGCCCTGACGCCGTCAGGACCGCAAGGAGGAGTATTTTTCCTGGATTCTTTCCACGACGAACTGGGGAACGAGGCAGGAGAGATCACCGTTATAGCTCGCAATTTCCTTGACCGCTTTCGATGATATGAAGGCATATTCACCTTTGGTCATGAGGAAAAGGGTTTCAATTTCGGGGGCAAGTTTGCTGTTGATGGAGGCATTGGTCATTTCGTATTCGAAATCCGTTATGTTCCTGACACCACGGATTATATAGTATATATCATTCGACCTGCAAAACTCTATTAATAAACCCTCAAAAGAAACGACTTCGACTGAGCTATCATCCTTGTAGTAGTTATTTATGATCTCTAACCTCTCGTCTATAGTGAAAAGAGGTTGTTTCTCGCGATTGATCGCTATTGCCACTACCAGTTTATCGCAAATCCCCCTGGACCTCTCGATAATATCAAGATGTCCGTTTGTTAAAGGGTCAAAGGATCCTGGATAAATCCCAACTCGCATATATAATCCAAATACTCCACAGCCAATGCTACTTTAACAGATACTTAATTTCTGTCAAGACTTTATTATTATTGATTTCCTTCATTAATTAATTATCTTTTTCTTAAAAAACCCTCTTTTGCTCTGCCCCCCCGGTTTAACCCATTTGCTCTGACCCCCGGGATAATCGGGGCTCTGACCCCGTACATAATCCCGATAGTTATCGGTAGAATCCCGGCATCCCGCCCCTTTAAATAAACGTTACAGCTCCAATATACCGTTTTTTCCAGTACGGCTTGTTCATATCAGCATAGGAGACCCGTTTACCGCTCCGGGGGGCATGGATAAACCTTTTGCCTCCCATGTAAATGCCCACATGGGACAGCCTTTTACCGCGGGAAGTCCTGAAAAAGATCAGGTCCCCCGGCTTTGCCTGCCGTAAGCGGATACGCCGCCCCGCATGGTACTGTCTCTGCACCGAGCGCGGAAGCAGGATCCCGTTCTTCTCGTACACGTACATGACGTAGCCCGAGCAGTCAAACCCCCGCCGGGGCGATGCGCCGCCATGGCGGTACTGCACCCCCAGGTACCGCTGCGCCGTCCTCACGATCCTGCTCCTCTCACTATAGCCGTAAAACTGGCCATGCCATGAATAACCGCATCCGGTCAAGATAACGGCCATGAGAAGGATCATGATGATAACTAATAATATGCGGTTCATCCCGATATGATTATCGGCACGTTACATGGGGATATAAATAATGAGGGGTCTTAAAAAAACCGGAAATTGAAAGATTTTTGACAGGATTTACAGAGTATAGGGGATTTGACTATAAGCCGTTTATAATAAACTTGCCGCTTATCCTGATTTTTCATTTCAAACCCCGCTGGCCGGAGTGGAAAATCCTGAATGAAAATTCCTTATAAGATTTCTCCTCATCCCGGATTACCGGGATTCGTCGAAATGACCGCTTTACGATAAGTTAATTAATAATAATACAAAAACAGCTACTTTTGCGCCAGTTTGTCAAATTCCTCGCGGGTCAGTATGGTGAAGATCTTGTTGAGTTTTGCCTTGCCGAATATGCGGGATATTGATTCGTTGAGATCAAAAAATATCAGCTTGATGTTGTTCGACATGGAATTATGGAGAAACTTGACGAAGGTGCCGATCGCCGAGGAATCGACAAAGGTCATGTCATGGCAGTCTATCGCGATCACTTCCGGCGACATGGCCGCCAGCTTGTTCCAGGTGTCCTCGACCTGGCGCACGTAGCCGAGGAAAAATTCACCTTTTATCCGTATTATTTTTATAGCACCCAGGTCATCTATCTCGATTGATACCACATCGTTCTCCTTATACCGGACGAGTTCGTCAATTAACAATTTAACCCGGCGGTCCCCTCTCAATAAATCGGGCCGGCGGCAATAAATTATTGACCTTTGTGGCGATTCGTACAATACTACTACCATAGTGAATCAATAGTCAACAAAATATTGGTCTCTTATGTCATATTGTTGGAACGCGGCCGCGGATCCGGAAAACAACATGGCAGTGTCTTCATCCGGCAAATGTATTGACAGGCGTGCCGTAATTTTTTATTCGGATGTAAATCATTTATCAAGGATAACACCATGGAATTCATCGATGGGGGCCTGGAACAGGTCAAGGGCTATTCGTTTTCCGCCGTGGAATGCGGCATCAGGTACACCGGCAGGCTCGATTACTGCCTGATAGCCTCGGACGGGCCGTGCAATGCCGCCGGCGTCTTCACGACCAACAAGGTCAACGCCGCTCCGGTGAAATTGTGCAGGGCGCGCATCAGCGGTCCCGTCAGGGCCATCCTGATCAACGCGACCAACGCCAATGCCTGCACCGGCGACCAGGGGTTGCGCACGGCCGAGGCCCTCACCGGCGACATCGCGTCCCGCCTCGGGTCCGGGCCTGAATCGGTGCTGATGGCCTCCACGGGCATTATCGGCCGCCAGCTCCCGCTTGATAAGATGATGGCCGCCCATCCGGCCCTGGTCGCGGGCCTCAGCCGCGACGCGGGGCGCGTCATACCCCGCGCGATCATGACCACCGACACCGTCCCCAAGGAGACATGCGTCTCTTTCACGACCTCGGCCGGGGAATTCCGCGTGGCGGGCACCGCCAAGGGCGCCGGCATGATAGCCCCCAACATGGCGACGCTCCTCTGTTTCATCATAACGGACGCGCCGGTGGCGGCCGCGGACCTCACCGCGATCTTCAAACGCTCCGTGGGCCCCACGCTGAACGCCATAAGCATCGACGGCGACATGTCCACCAACGACACCGCCATCATCCTGTCGCCCCGCTCCGGGAAGCCCCTCGCCGGCGGCAGCGACCTGGCCGCCTTCGAGGAAGCGCTCCGCGCCGTGCTGGGGCGCATTGCGGAAATGCTCATCGACGACGGCGAGGGAACGACCAAGCGCGTCAGGATCACCGTGAAGGACGCCGCCTCCGACGGCGACGCCCGGCTGATCGCCAAGGCGATAGCGGAGTCCCTCCTGGTGAAGACCGCCCTCTTCGGCAACGATCCGAACTGGGGTAGGATAGCCTGCGCTGCCGGCTACTCCGGGGCGGCCATCGACGAGACAAAACTCTGCGTCTCCTTCGACGACATGCCCCTCCTGGTCAACGGGGCGCCGGTGGAATTCGACCGCGAGGGCCTGGTCGGCATTATGAAAAGGAACGTCTTCGGGATAGTAGTGGAAATCGGCCTGGGGAAATCAGATTGGTCCATGCTCACCACGGACATATCCTTTGACTATGTGAAGATCAACGCCGAGTACTCGACGTAAGGGGAGCCGGCGCGGTCTCGCGCTACCCGATGATACCGCATGCGCAAAAAAAGCGACGTTGTGGACCGTCGCTTTTCTATTTGCGTATCACTTATAATCGTCTTTTACCACTGGTCATCCTGCTTGCCTGCCCTGGGCTCCCGCACCGTCGCGGTGATATCATCGAGGTATACATATTCCCATGTAGCCGGTTTCTGTATCTCCCTGTTCCCGACGGTCCGGTACTGGATGTTCAGGATCTTCAGGGTCTTCTTCTGGTTCAGGAAGTCCTTTTCCTGGGCGACCTTGCCGGTCAGCGGGACCGTGAACTGTTTCCAGCCCACGAAATTGATCACCGGAACGACGACAAGCCTGTGGTTGTTTTTTTCCGTGTCCTGGAGTATGAAGGACACCTCTCCATGCGTTTTCCCGCCGTACACCCAGAACGATATCGATTTGCAGAACTTGTCGATGACAATATCTTTTGCCGGTTTTATGACAAAGGAGTCGTTGCCCCGCGTTTTCACCTTAAGGCCCAGGTATTTCTTTGAACTGGAGGTGGCCGGCAAATTGTCCCTGATCTGGATAGACGCGTCCTGGTCTGAAGACACCCGGAAGCTCACGTTCTTGTTCGTGTAGGGGGTCGTTTCAAAATCCTCCAGCAC
>ERZ795030.5594-NODE-5594-length-11484-cov-7.091172_pt1 | contig 11484 bp, 10 predicted proteins | sample MGYA00375122_ERZ795030 | MGnify/ENA primary metagenome ERZ795030 (study PRJEB30165, sample SAMN05720146) | activated sludge metagenome | isolation source: anaerobic digester from wastewater treatment plant | place: Japan | collected 2015-04-20 ...
GACCATTATGCGTACATCCTGCCTTACAATCACGCGACCCTGAACGCCAGCATTCGGTTGGGGCGAACCGTTCGGGCTCTCGACGTTGTCGCTTCGCACTTTCCGAGGTGGCACGCGGCTCTCGCGATCGGCCACCTGGCCACCACACCACACTGTTCTGAAGCCGCACTGCCCCCCGGGTTGCATATGAGTTTTCCCCTTTTTTTGTTGACCTTGACGACGGTCATAGGACTTTCGGTTGGGCAAGTCTTGTTCAAGCTGGCAGCCGAGGCGATGAATGGTGTCGGTCCTTTTTGGTTGTCAATTGCTCGCAATGGGTACCTTCTGGGCGCGCTGGTGGTTTACGGTCTTTCCACCGCATTGTGGATAGCCGTCCTGCGCCAGGCACCGCTGCGACTGGCGTACCCGTTCGTGGCCATAGCCTTTGTGCTGGTCCCGATCATGGGGCACTGGTTCTTGGGAGAGCCGTTGCGCTGGCAAACCTTCGTGGGTGCAGGACTGATCGGTGCGGGAATCTGGATTTCGGTGGGCACGGAATGACATTCAGTCTGTATGGGTTCTTTCAGAATCAACGCGGCAGGTTATTGATCTGCCTTTTGCTTGCGTTGGCCGGTTGGTTGCTTTCGCTGAAGATCCCACCGATGCAGTCACCTGACGAAAACCAGCATGTGGCAAGAGCGTACCTTTTGGCGCACGGAGACTTGACATTGTCGACGCTGCCGAGCCGAAATTCGGGTGGATGGGTGGATGGGGGACTGGTGTCTTTCATCAATGGCTACATGACTCTCCCCGGACATCCTGCCAGGCACCTGAGTGCCAGCGAGCGCGCCCAACTAGACAACACCCCATGGCAGGGCGAGGGAAGTCGGGTCTACTTTGAAATTCCAGGAACGGGCTATTACCTGCCTCTGGCGTATCTACCCCATGCCGTGGGTTTGCGGGCCGGTGAGTGGGCGGGACTCTCTGTTGACCGATCCTACCGGTTGGCGCGAATGGCCGTACTGCTTGCCTGCCTCGGCCTGCTCGCCTGGAGTTTTTCATTGCACCGCCCGCCGCCATTGGTGCTGGCGGTGTTGCTGCTTCCGATGAGCGTGTTTCAGCTTTTGTCTCCCAGCCTGGATGGACTTACAACCAGTCTGGCGCTTCTCGCGATCAGTATTTTCTTGTCCGTCCTGCGCGGAGGGCAGGTAACGCCGAGATGGGCCTCTTGGACCCTGGCGACCAGTCTTTTGATTGTGGTCGGTAGCAGGGTGCATCTGTTGCCAATGCTGCTGATGCCCTTTTTTCTCTTCTGGAAACATCGGCATAGACGCGATCTTTATCTGGGGATCGGACTGGTGCTGGCATCATTGGGATGGGTGGCGTATGCCCTGCTTTCGACAACGGATCTGAGGGTTGTGCGCAGTCATGGGACGGTGGAAGTGCTGCGCCATTATTTGAAGTCTCCTCAGGATTACGTGCGCGTCGTCTGGCGCACGCTCCTCAATGCGGACTTGAGGGATTTCTACTTCCGGTCTTTTGTCGGGAATCTGGGCTGGCTGGATGCGCCGCTGCGTCCCTTCTTTTACCCTTGGCTGGGGGTAGGCCTTTGCTTGTGTGCACTGGCATCCCTCTCTTGGCGCAAGGGCGTTGAAGATGTTCAGGCCCGCACGGTATTGCTGGCAATAGCAATTGCTTCGGCCTCACTCGTCTTCCTGGCATTGCTGGTGACCTGGACTCCCCATCCCGCCTCGGTTATTTTGGGGGTGCAAGGCCGGTATTTCGTGGTTCCTGTCCTGCTGACGGCTTATGCATTGGGGGGATTCGGACGGACACGGGGGCTGTGGCTGCAATGCATGGACGGGTTGTTGCTGGCTGCTTTCGCTGGCTTGAGCCTGACTGCGCTGATCTTGGGGCTTCAGGATCGTTTCGCAGGATGACTACTCCATGGTGGCCACGATCATCGTCAACTTTTTTTGCGCGGATTTGACCGCGGGCGCCGTCAACAGCGTGCTGACGGATACACCAGGCGCCCATGTCGTTGTGGTGGACAACAGCGAAAGCCCCGCCGAAGCGGAACTCCTGAAAACTGTTCTTGATGGCCGGGCGCAGTTGCTGGTCAACAAAAGAAACACCGGTTTTGGCGCTGCCTGCAACCTCGGTTTCGCCGCCACCGACACCGACCTGGTGATGTTGCTGAACCCGGACGCCCGGGCAATGCCAGGCTGCATCCCGATTCTGGCGGCGGCACTCCATGCCCATCCGGAGCTGGGCGCAGTCAGTCCCACGCAGTGGTGGGAGCCATCAGGCCGCTGGCTGTTGCCACCCGCTTGGTTGCCCACGGGCATCGGAATGTGGAGCGTCGAGCAGGCCTGGCGCCTGCCTCGGTGGGCGAGACGCTTGTCGCACGCCTACCGCCGCCTTGCGCTGCAGGCATGGACGGCCCAAGACGAAGTGGTACGACAACGGGCTCTTTCGGGCGGCGCCATGATGGTGCGTCGATCATCAGCGTTGGCGGCAGGCGGTCTGTTCGACCCCGCGTATTTCATGTATTACGAGGATTCCGACTTGTGCCTGCGCCTTCGACGAGCGGGTATGGCATTGGCGCTGGTGCCTCGTGCAACCGCATTGCATGAATGGAGTCACTCAGCAGCCAAGATCGGAATGATGGAGGCATCCAAAGAAATCTACTTGAAGCAGCACTTTGAGGGAAAGGGTGCCTGGGCAGAACGGTTGTCTCGTTGCACCGCGCAGCCGGCGCGCCGACAACCGTTGCAATACGAAGCCTTGTCTCATCTGCCCGAGGCCATTGCGGTGCCCTCCGAATGGTACGCCGGCTGGTTGCTGGAGGTCAGTCCATCACCGTTGCTGGTACCTGCGATCGGACAGCTGGGTCAAGGGCCATCAGTGGCGCTGCCTGCGCCACTGATGGCGCGCCTGGGCGCAGGCCCTCTGTACCTGCGGCTGGGCCCCGCATTTGCGGACGCCCCGGATGCTCGGCTTTACGTCAGCGAAAACTCCGCAGCATGCGGCTGAGCCAGCGCAGGGGCGCGGTAAGGCGCCAAGCTCGCGAGTTCAACGTCATTTCGAGTCGCTGCCGTGCTTCGTCGCGGTCACGCTGAGCCTCGGCCAACTGGCTGCAGAGCCGCTGCTGGTATAGACCCGCTTCGTCGAGTTGGCGCGTGATAGCTTCCGCACGGCCGGTCGCCAGATCGAATGCCGTCTCTGCTCGCTGGGCTTCTGCGGTCCTCCGTTGAAGTTCCTCGGTGCGTTTCCCAAGGGCACTTTGCAGGACAGAATTGTCTTCTTCAGCTGCGATCATTGCCGAATCCATCCTTACTTTCATCATGTGGCGGATCGGGTCGAATCCTGGTTCATCAGCTGAGGCTATCTGGTCGGGTGTGACGAGACTCAATGCTTCGGCAAAACGAACCGATGCAGGTAGGGTGTATGTGCGATAGGTGTTGAGGGCCTGGATATGGCGTGTGTAGTCCTGATGGGCCAACTGGGAAGGAAACAAAAGCATGGCGCTCTGCTTTTCGGACCAGACCTGCGTAATATCAACGAGCAGGTTGGCGCATTGGGGTGCCCCCACTTCATATAGCAGTAAGGTCGGAACGGGTTCACCGGCGCGCAGCAATTCAGCTGCAGCGGACCAAGCCGCTCGAAAAGTGGCAAGGTGGTCCGGATGAATTTCCCACATGGAGGGCGCCAGAATCACGTCAACCTGGTGCTGGCGCACCTTTTCGGCAATGAGGGAACTCAATTCAGCCTGGGCCGCCAGGCTGCGATCCGCCAAGCCTTCAAAAACCGCAGGACCAATGCCCAAGCTTGCCAACGCAGCGTTGGTTTCAGCCTGCCGGGTAAGGTATATCTCGACCCTATCCTCCGCTTCTGCGTATCCTGCGCCGTCGCTGAGGACATACACGTGGATATTCACCCCGGCTCGACGATAGAGGGCCAAACATCCACCACAACCAAAGATCTCGTCGTCAGGGTGCGGCGCCAAAACCAGGACGTTCTGAGCGACAGGCAATGACGACGGGCTGTAGGGTAGATACCAGTCCTCCATAGGGGTCACCTATTGCGAAATTTATGCCAGATGCGACGAATAGGGTGATAAAACCTCCTTAGCACGGGTGTACCAAGGACTTTACTTCGTAACCAGGATGTCGGGATACCTGACACATAGAGTTCGCGCGAAAGCGCCTGCGCAATAGCAAGGATTTCGGGTGGGCAGAGTTCGATGCGAAGTTTTGCATGCTGGGCTTGCGCCTTCGCATAGTACTCATCCAGTTGTTGCTGGCGCTGAACAGCGTGCTCTGCCACAGAAGGCACTCGGTAGAGTGACGTGACTTTGGGCACAAGAAGAAATTCGTGTCGAAGTGAGTAGCGAACCCAAAGGTTCCAGTCTTCAAGATTTTCGAGTTCGGTGTCGAATCCCCCATATTCCAAGAACAGTTTGCGCTGAAACAAGACGGTCTGGATGGGGAGGTAGTTGTGATGCCACAGTAAAGGGCGATTGAATGGCTGCCGGTAAATCAGGCAATGCATGATATCGCGGTAGACCCATGGCTCGTGACTGACGATGTCCGACCGTACCTCATAGGCCAGACTGTAGACAGCTCCAAGCTGGGGTTGCTTGTCCCATGCGGCGACAAGAACTTCAAGGTGATCCGCATAGAATAGATCATCATCGTCCAGAAAACACACCAAGGTACCGGTGGCGGCCTTAAGCGCGGTATTGCCTGCCACGCAACGCCCCGCTTTATCACAGGGAAGATAGATCAGGTTTGGAAACCGCTTTGTGGCGCGCAATGCGTCAACCAATGGCTGCGCGGTAGCGCCACCATCCTCGACGATTACCAGTTCGATATTTTGATAGGTTTGTGCAACGACTGAAGAAACAGCCTCTCGCAGTTTGCCCGAACGGCCAGGCATGGTGCGCACCAAGACGCTGACGAGAGGTTGCTGTGAGAGCGGGCGATCGGAATAGCGATAAAAGGCCCCTTCCCGCGACATCGCGTAATCCCACATCCGGAACGGGAAAGACCGTTGGCTCCGGTGTCTGGTGGTCAAGAACTGCGGGGCCAGCCAGAAAAGCCGGAGAAGATTCGACAGCAAGCCGCGACGCTGGCCTTTGAATTGAATCGGCATGAAAAAGAGGCCCAGGTACATTGCAAAGCCCTGAAAAACTTCATCCGATCTGCCATAGCGACAACGTAGAAGTACGTTTGCCAATGTGCTGCCAAGAAATTGTTGCGGTTTTACTTCCGCTGCTTCCTCATACGTATGGTGCCAGACAGTGGCCTGCGGTACGTACCGCAGGCGATGGCCATAGTCACGCAAGCGATAAGACAATTCGACGTCTTCTCCATACAGGAAGAGCCGAGGCTCATAACCGCCCACGGCTCTGACAGCGGACGCTCGCAGCAATACACAGGCACTGGAGCACCATTCCGTGTCGCCGGTGACGGGGTGATAGTCTTTTGGGTGTTCAAAAGGCTTTTGCCTGCATTCCCAAGCGGCAACCTCGGCTGCATCCGCAACAGCTGTGTCCAACAAAGTCGTCAGCGTGTTAGCCTCAAATTCCAGATCAACGTTGGTTACCAGGAAATACTCGCTGCCCACTTTTGTCAAGTTGGCGTTGTGCCCTCGGCCAAAACCGACGTTATCGCCCTCCTCAATTTCGATACGGCTAAACTGACCAATCAGTTTTTCCCGGATCTGCCGCAACAACTTCACCGTATTGTCGCGTGAGCCGTTATCCCGCAGTAATAGGGATACACGCGAGAGCGGCAGGTCCTGACTTACCAAGCTATCGACAAAGGGCTGGATCCATTTCTCCGAATTGAAGGTAACGACCGAGATATCGATTGTGTGTGAGGAACTGCGCATAGAATGAAATCGTGCGTCAAGGATGGGCATTGCGGTGATCAGATCTGCGACGGGACTGGAACGCGCGATACACATCGGAATGCCACAGGCGCCACAAGCTCTGCACGTGCCAGAAAAGATGACGCAAGCGCCTTCGGCTAGCGTGTTGCGCCTCATGCTCAACGGTCACGCTAACAACTGGCAACAAACGATACCCCTTCAGTTGGAGACGCAGGCAGATATCCACATCTTCACAGTACATGAAGTAACGACGATCAAAACCACCAAGTTCCGCGAAAACAGCGACGGGGAATACCATGAATGCCCCATTGATCCACTGCCGAGGCTGGGGTCTGTTACGGGAGCCAGGAACGAGATAGCGGCGCAAAAGAGATACTGGAGTTGGTACCTCGCGCGCCAAATCAAGCGGCTTGGGATTCCCATTAGATTGCATCGGGTACGCACAGCCGCCCATAGGCTCTTCAAGAGAGCTGATCAATGCAGGAAAGGGGTCTTTTGTAAGCCTGATATCGGGGTTGACGACGCAAAAAAATGGTGTTTTGCAACGACCAAATGCCTGATCATGGTTGGCGCCATAGCCCATCGGCTCGACATTGGAGATCACAGTTACAGCGAAAGGCCAACTGCGCACACCGATCCAATGCGATAGCGCCTCCTCCGGGATGTTGAGTGTGACAATCACTTCCGCGATCGCGGACGGCGCGAAGGCTGCGAGATCGCGCAGAAGGTGAGGGATTTCATCCCCATGCTCGTGACTCACCACCGAAATGGTCACCTGCTGTGGCGTCACGCGTAGACCTCTGCCATGACAAATTCTTTCCCGAGCTGATCTTTAGAGGAAAGGATGGGCCCCACTCCAACGTCCGGCCAGTTGATACCAATATCCGGGTCGTTCCAGGCGATACACCGCTCTTTGTTCGGCGCATAGTATTCAGTCGTTTTATAGAGAAAATCAGCCATCTCGCTCAAGACAAGAAATCCGTGTGCAAGCCCCGGTGGCACCCACAACTGACGGTGGTTGTCTTCGCTCAACTCAACTCCAACCCACCGACCAAAGGTGGGTGACGACCGACGGATGTCGACGGCAACATCAAATACAGCCCCCCGCACGACTCGCACGAGTTTCCCCTGCGGATTGTGAATCTGATAGTGCATCCCACGCAGGACGCCTCGCGAGCTGCGACTGTGATTGTCCTGAACGAATGACGCAGAAAAACCGGTGGCTTCCTCAAATACCCGCTGATTGAAGGACTCAAAGAAAAAACCTCGTGTATCCCCAAAAACTTTGGGCTCAATGCTCAGCACATCGGGTATCGCTGTCGATGTGACCTTCATGAGAGCGCCACCTCCTTCAACAACCGTAGCAGGTACTGCCCGTAGCCGCTCTTGGCCAGAGGCTGCGCCAATGATTCCATCTGCGCAGAATCGATGAAACCGTTGCGCCAGGCGATTTCCTCCGGGCATGCGATTTTCAAGCCCTGCCGATTTTCCAGCGTGGCGATGAACTGACTGGCATCCAGCAGGCTTTCATGCGTGCCGGTATCCAGCCAGGCGTACCCACGTTGCATGATCTGCACGCTGAGCTTCCCGCGATCGAGGTATGCCTGATTGACGGCGGTAATTTCGAGTTCCCCCCGCTTACTGGGTGTGACGGCCTTGGCGATATCGACCACATGGTTGTCGTAAAAATACAGGCCAGTGACCGCGAAATTGCTCTTGGGAACGGCAGGCTTTTCCTCGATGCTGACCGCCTTGCCTCTTGGGTCAAATGCGACCACACCATACCGTTCAGGATCATGTACATGGTAGGCGAAGACGGTTGCCCCCTCAGCTTGTGTATCGGCCTTAGCCAGCAACTGCACAAAATCATGCCCATAGAAAAGGTTGTCCCCCAGCACCAGTGCGCTCGGCGAGTTGCCAACGAATTTGTCGCCGATGATGAATGCCTGTGCCAGGCCGTCCGGGCTCGCTTGAACGGCGTACTGAAGATTCATGCCCCACTGACGCCCGTCACCCAGCAATTGTTGGAAGCGGGGGGTATCCTGCGGAGTGCTGATCACCAGAACATCCCGCATGCCTGCCAGCATGAGTGTGCTGAGCGGGTAGTAAATCATGGGCTTGTCATAGACCGGTAGCAACTGTTTGCTTATGGCCAAGGTGGCCGGATGCAGGCGAGTGCCAGAGCCTCCGGCGAGGATGATGCCTTTGCGTGATTTCATTGTTGGATTTGTTTCCGAGGTGTCACAGAATCTCGGCGAGCATACGTTCGACACCCTTTTGCCATGGAGGCAAAGTCAGGCTGAAGACTGTGCGCAACCGGTCGGTGGCTAGCCGGGAATTAAGTGGGCGGCGCGCAGGCGTGGGAAATGCCGTAGTGGGCACAGGGTCGACAGTCGTGGCCCGGATGGTGGATGCAACCGGTGAACGCCGGGCGTGTTCGATCACGTACTGCGCATACCCGTGCCAGCTGGTTTCGCCTCCGGCAACCAAGTGGTACAGACCCGCAGCTTCCGGTTGATGCTGCACCTGCCGCAGGGCATGCGCAGTGACGTCGGCGAGCAGATCGGCTCCGGTGGGAGCACCGATCTGGTCGTCGATCACGGTCAGACGCTCTCTCTCCTGCGCCAGTCGCAACATGGTCTTTGCAAAATTGCCGCCACGCGCCGCGTAGACCCAACTGGTCCGAAAAATGAGATGCCGCTGACAATTCGCGATGACCAACTGTTCGCCTTCGAGCTTGGTCAGACCATACACATTGATCGGTGATGGCGCATCAGTTTCCACCCAGGGTCCCTGGCCGCTGCCGTCAAATACGTAGTCGGTGGAGTAATGCACCAGCCAAGCGCCGAGCCGTTCGGCTTCTTCGGCCAGCACACCAGGTGACAAGGCGTTGAGGGTGCGTGCCAGTTCGGTTTCATTCTCGGCCTTATCAACGGCGGTGTGCGCTGCAGCATTCACGATGATGTCGGGCCGCACCTGTCGAATGGTCTGGGCCAGTCCACCGGGCCGCGTGAAGTCAGCGCAGAGCTCGGCACTATCGAAGTCCAATGCCACCAATTCACCCAAAGGGGCCAGGCTGCGTTGCAGCTCCCAGCCCACTTGCCCGCCTTTTCCAAACAAGAGAATTTTCATGCGGCGTACTGGATCTTGACCCAGTCCCGATAGGCTCCACTTTGAACGTGGGCCACCCACTGCGGGTTGTCCAGGTACCACTGCACCGTCTTGCGGATGCCAGACTCGAACGTTTCGGCAGGTCTCCAGCCCAGTTCGCTCTCGATCTTGCGGGCGTTGATGGCGTAGCGGCGATCATGACCGGGCCGGTCGGCCACGTAGCTGATCTGGTCGCGGTAGCTCCGCCCATCGGCTCGCGGACGCATCGCATCGAGCAAGGTACAGACCCTGTGCACGATTTCGATGTTCGGCATTTCGTTCCAGCCGCCCACGTTGTAAACCTCGCCCACGCGGCCCGCGTCGAGCACGCGACGAATCGCACTGCAATGATCCTTGACGTACAACCAGTCCCGCACCTGCATGCCATCCCCATAGACCGGCAGGGGCTTGCCCGCCAAGGCGTTGACAATCATTAAGGGAATGAGTTTTTCCGGAAAATGATAGGGTCCGTAATTGTTGGAGCAATTGGTTGTGAGCACCGGCAAACCGTAGGTGTGGTGATACGCCCGCACTAGATGATCGCTCGCCGCCTTGCTCGCGCTGTAGGGACTGTTCGGCTCGTATCGATGAGTTTCGGTGAAAGCCGGGTCGGGTGAGGCAAGCGACCCATAGACTTCGTCGGTCGAGACGTGCAGAAACCGGAAGGACGCCTTGTTCTGTCCTGAAACGCCACTCCAGTAGGCGCGTACCGTCTCGAGCAGCCGGAACGTACCGACGATATTGGTCTGAATGAAGTCTTCAGGTCCATGGATCGAGCGGTCGACGTGGCTCTCTGCCGCGAAGTTGACCACCGCGCGCGGCTGATGCTGCACCAGGAGATCACGCACGCGTTCACTGTCGGCGATATCCGCCTGGACAAAGACATGGCGCGGATCGCCCTGAAGGCTCGCCAGGTTTTCCAGGTTGCCAGCGTAGGTCAATTTGTCGAGGTTGACCACCGGTTCACCCACCGAGGCGAGCCAGTCCAGAACAAAGTTGGCACCGATAAACCCGGCGCCCCCGGTAACCAGAATCATGGGAAACGTTCTTGTTGATAATCAAACCACCCGCGTGCGGGCAACATTGGATTATCTCATCGTCCAGTTGCGATCCATCTGAGGGTGTTTTCAGCCGACTTTACATTGCGCTCAACATCGGGGACACCGGCCCAGAACTCCCGACCTAGTCGTCGGGATTGCCACCCACAGACCCGTTCTTATTGATACCTGAGGCCCTTCTTCCCAACACAGGACTACAAATCACAGTCGGCTGGTTGAAATTGTGACCCGCAGGAATGAATCAAGTCATCTTGGCTAGGGATGGTCTGTAAAAGTCCGCCGGGTGACGGCCCAAACTGAGACAGTTGAGCCATGGAACAAATGAGCTTTGCCAGCACCGGATTCAAGTTGGTCGCCAAGCGCACGCGCACGCGTGACGCACCCCTGAATTTCCGGACGAGATGAGCCTGGTGATTCCGTGGTCCGAACTGCTGGCCCTGATAGCGCCGCATGCCCCATTGGGCAGGACGGGGCGCCCGCCGTTTGCCACCGAAGTGGTGCTGCGCATTACCTGCTGCAACAATTCTTCGATCACTGCGATCCGGCCATGGAAGAAGCGCTGCACGACATCCCGCTGTACCGTGAGTTTGCCTGGCCCGATACTGGCATCACGCGCTCAAGGCCGGCACGGTGGTCGATGCCACGTTGATTGCGGCACCGAGCCCGACCAAGAACGACAGAGGGCAACGAGACCTCGAGGTGCACCAAACCAAGAAGGGCAATCAATGGCACTTTGGCATGAAGGCTCACATTGGCGTGGACGCCGATTCGGGCCTGGTGCACACCGTCACGACCACATCAGCCCATGCACACGACATCACCCAGGCGGCTGCGCTGCTGCACGGGCAAGAACAACAGGTCTTTGCGGACTCGGGTTACCGGGGCGTTCACAAACGCGAGGAGGTTCAGGCGCAACACCCACAAGTCAACGGGCACATTGCCATGATCCCGGGCCAGCGCCGTGTGATGGACAAGAACCGGCCCATCAACGCGCTCAAGGAGCAACTGGAGCAGATCAAGGCCAGCATCCGCGCCAAGGTCGAGCACCCGTTTCGGGTCATCAAGTGCCAGTTCGGGCATCGCAAGGTTCGCTATCGCGGCCTGGCTAAGAACACCCGCCAGTTGCTGGTGATGTTTGCGCTGTCGAACCTGTGGATGGTGCGCAAACGAATCTTGCAGGGGCAGCAGGCATGAGTGCACCCACAGCGGGGGCGAAGGCCCGAAAACAGGAACAATCGGGTCAAAAATGCGCGAAATCGGCGGCAAATTCAGCGCTGGTTTCGCCATGTGAGCAGTCACGCATCAACTCGGGCTGTGGCATGGGTTGGGCAGACCATTTTTAAATGATATCCCTGCATCCAACGCGCTGCTACGGTTTGCATTGGAGTGATCAATCGAG
>ERZ795030.5612-NODE-5612-length-11449-cov-14.225821_pt1 | contig 11449 bp, 4 predicted proteins | sample MGYA00375122_ERZ795030 | MGnify/ENA primary metagenome ERZ795030 (study PRJEB30165, sample SAMN05720146) | activated sludge metagenome | isolation source: anaerobic digester from wastewater treatment plant | place: Japan | collected 2015-04-20 ...
AATTCCAGACGCCGGTTCTGCCCTACCCGCAGGCTGAGGCCCAGAGCGAATGAATCGCGAATAGGTGAGCATGACTGCGCGGGCAAGCAGACGCTTGCCCGCCTTTTTTGTACAATCAGAGGGGACAAGTCCGCTTCTTATGTGGTATGCTTTCCGTATTGCTGCTGGCCCCATATAAAGGAGATTGGATTATGAAACGGTTTGGCCTTGTCCTTGTAATCGTGTGTGGGTACTCGTTCGTCGGTGCGCTCGCCGATACGATCATCGGCCCCAATGTCACCCTTGTCGTCACCAACAGCGAGGAGCTTGGTTCCTCCTTGCTGCAGCTCAAGGACGGCACCACCCTCGTGTTCCCGGAAGGGGATGCCAGTGTCGCGGGCTTTAACGAATATACCCTCACTGGCGGCACTTCTGTCGGAACACCCTACACCTCCCCTTACGGCACCTTCACGCGCATCATCGACTCCACCTACTGGGCAGACAGAAAGATCAGCGACACCTACACGGAGTATATCTATACCGGGCGCTGGTATATTCCCGAAGCCGGACTGTATAGCTTCTGCGAAAGCATCGATGACCATGCGTCTCTCGGTATCGACGGCCGGGTGATCTTCAGGGACATGCGGTACAATCAGCCGACATGCGTGCAGGATATCCCTTTGGAGGCTGGCTGGCACGGCATTGAAATCCGCGTGTTCAACGGCGCGGCCAATGGTGGCATGATCGGCGCACTCCCGAGCGGCATCCTCTTCAGTCCCAGCAACGACCTGATCAGCGTTGAGAACCAAGCCAACGCCTTCGCCTTCGTCGACCCCGGCGACGGCAGCGCGCTGCGCGCCGTCCACAACGGGCACATCGGTCCCAGGACTCTGGTCGAGGGCACGGTCGTCCTGAACCTCGCCGACCATGGCATGGCGCAACCGTTCCGGCTACCCGGCGGCCTGATGCAGCTCACGAATACAACCGGCACAGCACAGCTTGTGGTAGACGGCGCGGATGAACTCGTTTTCGGAGCCACCGGCTTGGAGATCGATTACCCGCCCTTCAATCTGGATGTGGCTTTCAGCAACGCCGCGCCGGAAGCCTGCCTGACCTTCCGCGATCTGGTCACGCTGTACGCCTGGCCCACCTCCTGCGCCTGGCGCGTCGCCGACGACGCCATGATCGCGCTGGCCGGCACCAATCTGCTCGGTACGGGCGATGTCGTGTTGACCAACCACAGCATTACCGTCCTCGCACCCGAAGCAGTCGCGCAAGACGCTGTGATCCGCGTGCAGGGCACCAACCTCACAGCCGCAATCAAACCGTGCTGGCTGGACGCCCTCGGCCAGTGGCACGGTATGCAGGCGACCATCACAAACGACATCTCACTGGAGGGTGTCGGTTCGACGGCCCTCTTCCCGGTTAACCAGATATGTTCTCTGCAGGGCGCGATCACCGGCACCGGCACCGTGAGCAAGACCGGTGGCAGCCGCTTGGAGATTCTAGAACCCTGCGACTTCGTGGGCGACGTTGTTTGCGGCGGCGGTAATGTCGTCGCCTTTCACCATGTCACGGCCGGCGATTCCAACAACACCGTGACCGTGCAGAACGGCACGACCCTCGCCCTCTACCCGCAAGGCTACCAAACCAACCCGACGGCCGCTTTCATCAAAACCTTGGTCAGCGTCGGCACTGACAATGCGCTGTATATCCCGTCTCGCCAGACGATGGAGATCGAGCGGTTCGAGGGTGCCATCACAGTCCACGGCGTCGGTGCGCTACGCATCGGCACGTTGGCGGCAGGCGCGACCTTGAACGTCGTTACGGATCGGGCGACCGTGACCGTCGGCGCCGCCGAGCCGGGTGCCGCTGTCCGGTTGAGCAATGGAACCTCTCTCGCGCTCACGGACAGCGATATCTTCCTCGACTCCCTCTATCTGAACCCGGGCACGTTCGCGGTCTCCGGCGCCGGGACGATCAAACAGATCAGCGGCCCCGGCACGCTAATCAAGCAGGGGGCCGAAACACTAAACGTGCTGTTCAGTTCGATCACCGACATGCGTGTTGAAGCGGGCAGGTTGATCCTCGCCGCCCCCGATCCCGCCGGCGTGCTCGGCAACCTGCCAGCCCTCTGGCTTGACGCCGCAGCACCGGGTGTTTTCACCCAATACCAGAGCTACACCTTCACCAATAATTTCACGGTCATCGAACGGTGGAACGACTGCCGGCCCGGCGCACCCTACTACGGCCTCAATACGCGCGGCGAAAACAATTATCAGGTCTATCCGTATGTCATGACCAATAACCAGAACGGTCTGCCGGTAGTTTCTATGGGCTCCTATCAGACCGCCCTGTCTGCGGAATATAGCAACCGCACCGAGGCGCGGCGCCTGCCGCTCTCCACCAACCTCTACCCGCAGCATATCGTGATGATGTTCGGTAGCCAGAACGGCGGCGGCGCATCGGTCGCTGGAGGGACTTGGGATCTGGGGCGGCCCGCTGCGGTCCCGGCCGACTACCGCAACCCGGCCACGCCCATACTGGCCTCCCTCCACCCGATGTGGACCAACGGCGTGGCGGTGACCTCAACCAACACCGGCTTCAGCGGCGGCTATCAGATTCTATCCATCAACACGCAGGGTAAGCTCGTGAACACGCTCGGCTGGCGCAACAGCTATCAGAATGCCGGCGGCCAGAACTACGGCGAAGTGCTGATCTACACCAACGCGCTCTCCGACCTCGAACGCATGACCGTCGAAGCCTATCTGGCCAAAAAATGGGCACTGCCCTACGTCAACACGTGTGTGCCGTCCGCTACAGTCGCGACCGGTGCCGAGTTGGAGATCGGCCGGGCCTACACCGTCGACCGGCTCTACGGCGGAGGCACCGTACATCTGACGGATGGTTCTGCCTTCGCGCCCGTCGGGCGTTTCACCGGCACGTTGCAGCTCAACGGCGGCACGTTTCACGTCGTGGACCTGCCCGTACCGCCCGGCCCGGAAGTTGTTCCCGCCGCCGGACGTTCCGCTTGGTTCGACCCCAGCCAGACCAACCGCGTCGTGTTGGGTGGTGCTTACACCCCCGCCCGCAAGCAGGCCGTGGCCGGCCTGCTTGACCGCGAATGGGACGGGCTCTACCTGCTGGGCACCTCGTACACGGATCACTCCTATGACCGCCGCCCCCGGCTCGTCGAAAGCGCGGGGCCGCTGGGCACGCCCCTCTTCTGGCTGGATTACCAGAATTTCTATCCGGGTGACATCTACGGCAACACCCTGCGCATGATGCGGAACCCCGACTATCTCGGTACCGGGCAAACCCAGAACGTCGTCACCAACGTGTGTACCGGCTTCATCGTGCTGGACAGCTCGCGCGGCGGCGGCGTACCGATCACCTACAATGTAGGCGCCAACCAAGTGGTCTGGCGCGACAACCCGCGCTCCATCAACTCGCCGATTTGGAGTAGCGGCACCACCAACATCGTCCGTGACGCGCCCACCTGGCTCGACGGCCAGCCGGTCAACGGCGCGACCAGCGGCTTCACCGGCAAGGAAGAGCTGCTCTCCTTCAGGGCGACGGGCGTCTTTCAGGCCGGCTATTTCGGCTATTACAACCTCGGCGAGTCGTCGACCCTTCAAAAACCTGAACGCCTCGGCGAGATCATCCTCTTCGAGAGCGCGCTGGACGATGCCACGCGGGCCGACATCGAGGCCTACCTGATGTGCAAGTGGCTGGGCAAGGCACGCGACGGCTACGCGGACTTCTCCGCCGCCCGTGTGGATGGCACCGGCACGGTCGCCGCCACCACGCCCGACCGCCTGCCGACTTTTGCCGACACCTTCTCCGGCACGGTCACGCTCTCGGCCGACACCTTTAACTTCACGCTTGGTACCAACGCGCTCGGACAGGCGACCGTCACGCCACAGTACGCGATCCCCGGAACACTCGGGGTCGCCGACAGCGGTACGGTCAACCTGCACTTCACAGCGCGGCTGCCTGCGGGCCTCTACCCGCTGATCACCTGTGGCAGCTTTGCGGGCACAGGTTTTGAGGCGTGGACGCTCGCCGTCAGCGGCGACGCACCGGCCGGCCACATCACGCTCGTGCAGAGTGCCGACACGCTGAGCGTACGGATCGTTTCAAGCGGCACTCTCATACTCCTGCACTGATCGACCTACGAAATGATAGGCAAAGAAAAAAGGAACGCGTTATGACAAGGATACTTAGAACGACAGTCGCTGCGGTATGCACGGTGTATGCGTGCACCGCAAACGCCGCCGTTTTCACATGGGACGGTGGAGGTGCCGACAACAACTGGCAGACCGCCGCCAACTGGGTCGGCGATATTGCTCCTGACAGCGACGGCACCGCCTCGCTGGTTTTCGCGGGCGGTGCGGCAAAAACGACCGCCAACAACTTTCCTGCAGGCACCGCCTTTGCCGGTATCGCGCTCAACAACACCGCTGCGTTCACTCTCTCGGGCAACGATATCACGTTGACCGGCCCGCTCACTGCAGCGAACACCCCCTCTGCCATCACAGACACGCTCTCGTTGCCGATCACGCTGGGCGCCGACCTAACGCTCACGACCGATGGCAATCACGCCATCACTTCCAGCGGCGTCATCAGCGGCCCCTACGGCCTGACCAAAAGCGGCAATGGTAAACTCACCCTCAACGGTCTCAACACTTATACTGGCCAGACGATTCTCGGCGGCGGTGGTCGCATTTCCTACAATTCACTCAAGAATCTGGGGGAAGCGTGCTCCTTCGGTGCGCCGACCACACGTGCGGCCGGCACCGTCCGCCTAGGGGCCGACACAGAATACAGGGGCGGCAACACCACAACTGACCGTGACCTTTGGTTTAACAATAACGCGCAATTTTTCATCCTCGGCAGCGGAGATATCACGTTGAACGGTGGTATCGGCGGTCCCGGCACCCCCGTCATCCGTGGTTCGCGCGCATTCATCATTAACGGCCCAGTCACCAATACCGCAGGCTTCAGCCGCACTGAACCCGGCACCGTATACCTCAATGATCCCGCCAACACATTCCCCGGCGTTCTGAACATCTCCGACGGCACGATCGTCGCCGTCACGCTGGCGGACTCGGGCACGTCCTGCTCCATCGGCAGAGGCAACCTGATCATTTTCGGCCAAACCGGGTGGGAGACCACCGGCTGCCTGCGCTACATCGGCGACACGGATGCCGCATGTAACCGCAACCTCCGTTTTCAGTCTTCGCAACTCTCACATGGCGGCCGTCTCGAAAACATCACCGCCGGCACCACACTCACCTTCAACGGTGCGGTCTCCACCATCGTTGGAACCAAACAACCCGTTGGCTCCGCAATCCCGCTCTGGCTCTCCGGCGCAGGTGATGGCGTAATGGCTTCAGCCCTTCCGGCCGGACTGCGTATCATCAAGCAGGGGACCAGCACTTGGCGGTTCACTGGCGCAAACAGCTACACCGGCGAAACCAGTGTCACAGAAGGCACACTCTCCTGATCGATGGCACCACCGCCGCTGCCAGCGCGGTCAGCGTCTCTAGCGGCGCCACACTCGGCGGCACAGGCACCGTGCATGGCGCGGTTTCGGCCGTAACCGGCGCTACCCTCGATCCGGGCTGCCTGACCGCCACCGGCACGCTCGCGCTCGCCTCGGTGCAACTGGATGGAGCCACACTTGTATTCGACATGCAAGCTCCCGCGAACGGTCCCTCGGACGCACTGGCCGTGGCCGGTGCCTGCAACGCCATAGCACCCGTCTCCATTGTGCTGAATCTTCCGGCCGAAGGTCTGCCCGCCGGCACCTATACGCTGGCCACCTACGCCTCGCGCTCGGGCATCTTCGTACTGCATCAAGCCTATCCCAACATCATCTTCACGGTCGGCGACGCCGCATTGACGATCACCGTAGTACCAGCCGGCACGACCACCGACATCACCTGGACCGGTGCCACGTCCAGCTTCTGGGACTTCACCACCGACAACTGGTCTCCCGCAGGCACGCTTTACGCGGATGGACTCAATGTGATCTTCGATGATTCTGGCGCGGCGGCGGCACCCATCACCATCCCGTCACCCGTAGTCCCCAACTCTGTCATCATCGACGCCGCCAACAACGCCTACACGCTGAGCGCCAGCGGCAGTGCCGGTTTGTCCGGTAGCGCGTGGCTGGTGAAACGCGGCACCGCCGCGCTCACGCTGACGGGGCTCCACACCCACAGCGGTGCAACCGCCGTGGAAGCCGGCACCTTAAATCTGAACGGCTCGCTCAGCGCCTCTTCGCTCACCATCGGAAGGACTGCCGTGCTTCAACAAAGCGCAGACTCCACCATCAGTGGCGAGGCGGTCTCGTTGATCGTGCAAGGCAAGGCCTGGCTGCGGGGGGCGAACACCTATGGTGGTGAGACCGTCGTCGGTGTTAATGATGAAGCCTGGCACGACATCACGGTCTGCCACAACCTCGCACTGGGTTCCACCGATGCCGGCACAACGGTGATCGGCGGACACGCCTCTAACCATAACCGTGTGGTCCTCGATCCCGATATCACCGTCACTGGCGAGACGCTCACCCTGGCGGGCAGTGGACGCGCCTCGCTGGCCTTCGCAAGTGCGTCCGGCACCGCGACGTGGGACGGCGACATCGTGACCGCGCCCGGCTCACTCGCCTTTATCAATTGCAATCAAAAAGGCGGCAACCTGATCATCGGCACGCCCGGCACCGACGCTGTGATCCGCGGCGACGCCGGCATCCAATTCCGCGAGAGCGGCACCATCTTTTGCAACAGCAGAATCGATCTGCCCGGCCAGTCGGTGGCCCGTAACAACATCGGTACCCTCGTGCTCAACTCCACCAACAATGTGATGGGTACCTTCCAGATCGCCGAAGGCGTCCTGCGTCTCGGCGCAGATGAAGCTCTACCGCGTACCGTTACGGTGAACATGGGCAAGGGCGACAGCAATACGGGGAACAAAGCCTATTTCGACCTGAATGGCCATTCGCAAACCATCACGCATTTCATCGAGAACCACTACAGTACCTTCCCCGACAATCAGGCCGGATGCCAGTGCATCACCAGTGCTCTACCGGCAACCCTGATCTTCGGTGGCGCTGCGACCAATGCGTTCAGCAAACGTAACAGCGATTTCCGCGGCGCGGTCACTGTGGTGCAGGCTGGCAGCGGTCTGCTCAATATCGGCCAAACCAACTATACCAGCGGCGCGTTCATCGTCAGCAACGGCGTGTTGCGCCTCAACGCAAGCGGCGGCTCAGTCGGTGCCTCCTGCACTGCCGTCACTGTGGCGGGCGGAACATTGGAACTGCAGAACAACGCCGCGCTCACACCGGCCGTGGCCGTCACGTTCCCGACCGACAGCACCGGCGTGATCCATCTTTCGAGCGGCATCAACGTCACGGTAGATACGCTGTGGTTCGGCAGCACGCAGAAGCGCGCGGGCACTTGGGGCGCGTCCGGCTCCGGTGCGCGGTATGTGGACGACACGCGCTTCGCCGGCACCGGCACGCTCACAGTATCGCGCGACAAGAGCGGCACCCTGCTCACGCTCCAATAAGCCCAAATCCTCCTTGAATTGGGGATTGGGGATTTCGTAAGCTTGAGGCCGGGTTGATCGACAAACCTTGAAGGAGACATTATGAAAGCAGTTGTGTGGATGATGGCGGGCAGCGTGATGGTAACGGCGGGATGCTCGATGTTTTCACAGGACAAATCGGCAGCGTGCGACACAGCAGGCGCGTGCGTATCTACGGGCAGGGCAGGGGCGGTCCAGATTGCGCCGAGCGCGCATCCGGATTCGCGGAACTGGCGTTCGCTCTTCGACCTGAACCTCAGCAACGCGGTATTCACCAAGGGCGTCTGGTTCTACGATGCACAAGGCCATTTGACCGCCAACAAGGATGAAGCGATCTGGACCGACCGCGATTATGAAAACTTCATGCTCGATGTTGAATACCGTTGCGACCCTGCGGCCAATAGCGGCGTGCTGATCTATTGCAGCGATATGGCGAACTGGATTCCCAACACTGTCGAGATTCAGATCCTCGACGACAATCACCCGCACTGGGGCAAAGAACAGCCTTTCGCCAGAAACGGCGGCCTCTACGGACATCTGCCGCCCAAGGTCAACAACGCGAAGCCGGCCGGCGAATGGAACCGCATGACAATCACCGCGCAGGGCAAGCGCGTCAAGGTGCTCGTCAATGAGGAGATCACGGTAGATACCGACCTGTCGGCTTGGACGTCAGCCAAGAAGAATCCCGATGGCAGCGACATCCCGCCGTGGCTGAGCCGTCCGTGGGCCGAGCTGCCCACAAAGGGACGCATCGGCCTGCAAGGGAAGCACGGCAACGCCGCGATCTACTTCCGCAACGTTCGGATCAAAGAGCTGTAAGACCGCCCCTGAAAGCAAGCGGATATGACAAGTCACAAGGTGTCGCATGTTAAGCATGGCGGAAAGGCGCGCGTGTGTGCGCTTTGCCTTGCGGGCGTGTGTTCGGCGCTGAGTCTCTTCGGCGAACCAGGCGATGCGGATCAGCCGTTCGTGATTAACATCAATGCCTTGGATGAAAATGCCTATTACGAAGGGTTTCAGTTTCATGGCGATCATGTCGAGTTGACCCCTGCAACCGAAAACATGCATTACCTGATTCTGGGAACAGGCGAGAAGACGAACATCGCCATCCGGGTTGCGCCGCCGATTTCGTATGGCGAGGACAGCATGACGCACGTTATGCTGTCCAACGTTTATGTCAGTACGTCGGGACAAGCCGACCTGTCGCCCTTTCTCCTTGAAAACGGTCCCCCTGTTTATGTGACGCTGGCGGGGAGCAATACGTTTATCACCGGTTGGCACCCGATGTACTCTGACACAGAAAAAGAATATGGAGAAGCCTACAATCACGCTGCGGGGTTCCATGTGCCGTCGGGAGCCTCGGTGATTTTCGATGCCGTGCCGACCGGCGGCAGCCTTGCGGCAATCGGCGAAACAACAGGTTCCGGCATCGGCGGGTGCGACGGGCAGAGTTGTGGATCGATCACAATTGTCGGCGGGACGATCCGCGCGTACGGTGGGACATCGGGAGCAGCGGGCATCGGGGGAGGGGCAGGATACTCGGGGAGCGGCACGGGCGGCGGCACCATCATCATCTCTGGTGGCGACGTGACGGCATTCGGCGGTCATGGCGGTGCGGGCATCGGTTGTGGCGAAGGCGGTGCCGAGTCGATGGTGGATATTTCGATCTCTGGAGGCATTGTGACCGCTGCGGGTGGCGGTTCGGGCGGGGCATCCATCGGCGGTAACAATTACAAGGGCGGCTGGACGGTCAATATATCAGGCGGTATCGTTCATACGGTAGGTGCTCATGAGCAGTTACCGGGCATCATTGGTTCCCCTCCCCGCGCCACTGCAACGCTATTGCCCCGTTCAGGGAGTATAACGGGAAGCAACACCGTAGTTATCACAGACCTCATCCATTCGAACATCGCCTGCGAAGGAGGACTGATCGCAACGAATGGCCGGGGACGCTTGCTCAGTGACCACGTCTCGATTCCCCATTCCTGGTGCATACCTTCAAATGTGGTGTTTGATGTCGCCGCAGAACAGTCCTTGACGATTGGCGCAGAGACCGTCGTGACCAACGCGGGTTCCATCAATGTGTACGGAACACTTGCCGTTGACGGCGTTCTTGAAAACATCGGGCTCATTAGAGTCTATGGCATGTTCACGGTCGACGGCGAGTGTGTCAATTTCGGACAAGCCTTCTCAGCTTCGCCCATCAGTGGAACAGGGGTTGTAACGGGATCCGTGCCGGTTGGAGTCGGGCTGGCTGGCAGTGCGGCCGATCCGATCGAGATCAATGTCAACACGGTTTCCACCGATGGCTATGGATTTACGTTTTCCGATGGATGCCTGAGCTTCTGTTGGAAAGGATACTATCTGCTCCACGGAACAGGCGAGCCTACAGCAAACCGAATATGCGTGGCTCGGGATACGGATGTTGATTTGGTTCTTTCAAACGTCAATGTCCGCGTGACGGCCGGGGATGTGTGCGCTTTCGATGTGTATCCGGGGGCGTGCGCGCATCTCTTCCTTGCAGGAACCAACACCTTCCTTGGTGGTTCTAGGACTGCCGGCATGCATGTTCCAGAGGGGGCGGCGAGTGTGTCAATTTCGGACAAGCCTTCTCAGCTTCGCCCATCAGTGGAACAGGGGTTGTAACGGGATCCGTGCCGGTTGGAGTCGGGCTGGCTGGCAGTGCGGCCGATCCGATCGAGATCAATGTCAACACGGTTTCCACCGATGGCTATGGATTTACGTTTTCCGATGGATGCCTGAGCTTCTGTTGGAAAGGATACTATCTGCTCCACGGAACAGGCGAGCCTACAGCAAACCGAATATGCGTGGCTCGGGATACGGATGTTGATTTGGTTCTTTCAAACGTCAATGTCCGCGTGACGGCCGGGGATGTGTGCGCTTTCGATGTGTATCCGGGGGCGTGCGCGCATCTCTTCCTTGCAGGAACCAACACCTTCCTTGGTGGTTCTAGGACTGCCGGCATGCATGTTCCAGAGGGGGCGGCGATGTTTATAGACTGTGCCTCAGGTGTGGCGGCATGTCCGACGAACGGTGCATTGGTGGCACTGGGAAGTGCAAGCAGTGCTGGCATCGGGGGCCACCTGTACGAATCTTCGGGGTGTGTCACGATTTCAGGTGGACATGTCACAGCACGTGGCGGGGGCGCAGCATACCAGTACGGAGGAGCTGGGATCGGCGGCGGTCATGCTGGAATCGGTGGCGTCGTTACCCTATACGGCGGCGTCATAGAGGCGCAGGGAAGTTACAGAGCGGAGGCGATCGGCGGAGGTTCTTCCGGGGGAGCGGCGACCGGACACATTTCAGGCAATGCCTTCGTTTTTGCCAACACACCAGTCGTCGGGCTCGATTTCCGTCGCGGCGTTCTCATCACACCGGACGGCGGGCAGATGTACGGGACCGCAAGTGCAGTGACCGCTGACACAGCGCTTCCCGCGGACAGGTCTCTGATTGTCACGAATGGGCAGGAGTTGGTCATCGGGCAGAACGTAACGTTTATCAATAACGGCACCATCACCAACCTTGGAGCCATCGTCGTGTACGGCACGTTTGTCAACAACGGCACCATCATCGGTCATGAGCCGCAGCAAACTCCCGTGCCGCCTGCGGGTATCGGCGCGATCAACGTCTCTGCAGACGACGTTGTCCTCGCGTGGCCATCGACGCCGTCACCTGTCTCGGTGCTGTTCGGTAAGGGCCGCCTAACGGATCGCTGGGAACGCTTGGATACTGAGTGGTCTCCGACCAACGCCGTATGGCCAAGGGGTCGCCAAAAGTTCTTTAAGCGCGAATGCCCCTGACTTAGGGCACCCACGCGTCGCCTGAAACGACATGCCCGCCGGGGTGTTGCAGC
>ERZ795030.5613-NODE-5613-length-11447-cov-3.685042_pt1 | contig 11447 bp, 9 predicted proteins | sample MGYA00375122_ERZ795030 | MGnify/ENA primary metagenome ERZ795030 (study PRJEB30165, sample SAMN05720146) | activated sludge metagenome | isolation source: anaerobic digester from wastewater treatment plant | place: Japan | collected 2015-04-20 ...
GATAGGGTATGTCGGGTTCGGCTATATCAATGACACCGTGAAAGGCATTACGGTAAACGGTATCGACGTAACTATTGAGAACGGTAAAACCGGAAAATTTCTGATATCCCGCAAACTGTACATGTATGTCAATAAAAACAAGCTTTCGGATAAGGCACAAAAATTCATTGATTATCTGCTGAGCGCCGCGGGCCAGACGCTGGTGAGAGAGGCTGGTTATATTCCACTATAACCAGTCAGGAACACCGACATAAAACCGGATCAATAAAGTATTGATCCGGTTTTTTAGCGCAACTGTATTTTTCTAATAACTGGAATCCCTCCATCAGACAATTCTTAACAATATTTTTACCCGACCATAATTTTTTCTTCATCATCCTCTGATCATATTTCAAGTGAACTTCACAGTTCAAGCAAGGCTGCACCTTGTGCTGCTTTGATATGATGAACTCACTTTTATACGGAGGATTTTATGAGATTCAAGATTCTGAGCCTGTTCATTGCACTGGTCGTTGCCGTGAACGGCGGGGTTGTCCTGGCCCAGCAAAAGCAGGACAGAAATGCGGCGAACCAGAAAGCATCCGCCGAAGAGAAAAAGGGAGAAGACAAGAAGGTCGAACAGAAAAGCGACGACAAGGCCCTCGAAGCCATCAAGGACATCTACCGCCGCCTCGACATCGGCGTCAAGATCTACATGGACTGGATCGGACAGTGGGGACACAAGGACCCGTCAACCTTTGACCGGGTAGGCATTCAGAAACAGGACCCGAGTTCCTACCAGGAAAAGAACAACAACGCCTTCAGGATAAACCGGGCCTACCTGGACCTCAGGTACCGGATCACCGATTACCTGAGCGCGCGTCTCACCACCGATGTTGACGGCCAGGTAACGCCCGCGGCCGACTCCAATGCCGCCTTTCATATCTATCTGAAGTACGCCTACCTTGACGCGAAAAAGGACTTCGGTCCGGTCTGGATATCCGGAACGGCGGGGTTACTGGAAACGCCGGTGGTGGGCACGATCGACAAGATAAGCGATTACCGCTGGATCAGCCAGAACTATATCGACCAGTCGAAGAACATCATAGGCAAATCGATAGACAACTCGGCCGACCTGGGCATCAAGGCCTCCTTCGGCGTGATGAAATACCTCACCCTGACCGGGTCCTTCACCAACGGCGGCGGCTACAAGAAGGACGAATCTAACTCATACAAGGCCGTCACCTATCTCGCCCAGGTGAACCCGGTCAAGGAGCTCCACCTCCTCGGCTTTGGGAGAAACGAGATCACCGACAAGTATGACTACACCGGCAAGAAGGCTAAGCGCGAATACTACGGCTACGGCGTCGTCTATTCCACCGATCTCATCAAGTTCGGCATGACCCACTCCTTCCCCTATTTCACCACCGTGGGCGTGGCGTCAAAGTTCAATACCGCCTATAAATGGAACGGCGCGGAGCTCTACTGCTATCCGAAACAGCGGCGCGGCGCCATGATCATCGATGCATTCCTGAACTTCAACCTCGGCGCCGTTGTACCGCAGGCTCCGCTCCTGCTCACCGGCCGCTTCGTGTACGGACTCCAGAGGGCGACGGACCAGAAGTTCTACTATGACACGGAATACCGCAAGGAACGGGTTTCTCTCCTGTATGCCCTCGGCATTGGGTGGCAGTTCAATAAGAACGTGCGCATCCTCCTGGGCGGCGAGCTGCAGAAATATATAATCACCAAGGCCCGGGAGCTCAGGTACCTGGAGAGGACTTCCTCCGGCACCGACTGGTACGGAACAGGCAGCACCTACGTTTTCGCTGGATCCAGGGACCCGAAAGATACCAGGCGGGTGTATGTTAAGGCGGAAGTTACGTTCTAACCATTTGCAGGTCCGTGCCGGCTCAGGCCGGCATGGGCACTCAAGCTACCGATAGTTATCGGTACACAATAATTAATTGTATCGGCTATGAACGCCCCCCAGGAGGGGGCTTTTTATTGGTTCTGATCACATGATTCCCTCTCAGGGGTATTTAAGGGTATGATAAGGTAACCTGTATCCTGCATTATCAATCCTATCGAAAAAAACACCGGAACCGATAACTATCGGCTGATTAGCAAGATTATTTATACATTTATTATTTTTTGTTTAATTTATAACTGCCATCTTTAGCTTTACTCTGACACCAACAGCACTGTTATAATTCACCTTAAAGGGCTCTGACCCTGATAAAAAAATTCGCCTATGCTCTGACCCCACGGTAATTTATTATTGACATATTAGAATATTATTCTAAAATATAATTCTAAATTATAATTGTCATTATTACCCATGAAAAAGCCCAAATCAACTCATGCATCATCGCCGGGACGCAAGCTGAAGGTAATCCAGGCTGCCCTGGACTGTTTCACGGAGAACGGTTTCACCAACACGAGTATCGGCGACGTGTGCGCCCGGTCCGGAATGAGCGTCGGAAGCCTGTACCACCACTTCAAGTCGAAGGAACAGCTGGCAGCGGCCGTATATCTCGAAGGCATCCGGGACTATCAGCGGGGTTACACCGAAGCCCTTGAAAGCAAAGCCCGGGCGAGGGACGGGATCATGGCCATCATCAGCTATCACCTGCGCTGGGTGGAGAAGAACCCCGACTGGGCCCGGTTCCTGTTCCAGCAGCGCCACGCGGACTTCATGGGCGACACCGAGGAGGAATTCAGCAGGATGAATGCGGGATTCTTCAAGGCAGTGTCCGCCTGGTTCAGGAAGCATATTGAATCCGGAGACATCAGGCGCTTTCCCCCGGACCTGTACCCGGCCATCATGATGGGCCCCTGCCAGGAATATTCCCGGGCCTTTCTCTCCGGACAGGATGTCACGCCCGTGGAAAAGGCGATCGAGGCCCTGGGCGAAGCGGTCTGGCGCGCCATGGCCGCACCGGATGATAATAAAAATAAACAGGCATCCATGATAAACAGTCTGGGAGGCGTGTCTTGACCATGGAAATATTGAAAAAGCGTGGAGGAGGTACCCCATGAAAACCCTGGAGCATATAGCGCCGGAAAAAATAAAAGACTATCTCGCGAAAGGATGGCTCACCCACGACGGCATGTGGTTCTACAATACTTGCCGGACCGCGGGGATCGAACAGGCCAACATGCTGAACCGGGCGGCCATCCGCTCCATGGCTCCAATGGAAATACAGCGCACCATGAAGATACTCGGCATCACCAGGAAGGACATCATAACCTTTGATGATCTGACCGATTTCATGCTCAAGGCCCTGGCGTTATTAATGCCCGGGTCCATCATAGGGCAGTTCACAACCACCATGCCGGAGCCCAATGTCATGAGATGGGAATGGCGGGAAGGCGAATGCTTCGCCTACAAGGGGGTGAAGCTGATCGGCTGTATTGACCGCTATGCCTGCGGGGTAATTTACCGGATAGCGTGCTGGCTCGATGTTCTGGGATTTGAATACCGCATTGAGCCGGGCATTGACAGCTGCATGATGCATGAAAAGGGCTACTGCCGCGGCGACATCATCGTGGACTTCCCGGGTTGACGCAATCCTCCCGCTCCGTGATTTCAACGGGGCAGGAAATGTACTTTACACGCATTTCAACCTGTGATCCAGTATCATGCATAGCGTTTTGCGCGCATGACCCGGCTCCGTCCAGCTACTATCGAACGGTACAATCCTTTCAACCTGATTGCCGCGTGCGGCGCACAAACCCGTATCCCTTTCATCAGGCAATGGACAGATGATATTATTCCCCGGTTTCATCGCCCCGAAGGTCCGGGCAGCCATTATAAGGACTGCGGCTGCTGCCCTGACGCTGTTCTTGTTATCGATGCATGAAGACCATACTCCCGCCGCTGCGGAACATGCCGGAATCGGCCCGTGGGAATACCGATGGGGCGATTCGCCCCTTGATGCGGAAGGCAGACCCCTCTGGGCCCTGGAGGATAAAGACGCGGGATGGCGTCCCGCTCCGAAAGGGGTTGACCCGCCCGGAAGAAGCGGCAATGACATCCTCTGGATGCGGGCCCTTCTATCCGGGAAAAACATCGCCGACCCCGCGGTATACTTCGACTGCGTGCTGTACAATTTCGAAACCTACCACCGGGGCACACTGGTCTACCGCTTCGGCGCGGTGTCCCCGTCGGAGGAACGAAGGTTCCGGGGGCGGCCCTGGCACATCGTGCCGCTGAAGGATAACATCGACGGCACCTACCTGTATCTCCGCGTCTATTCCTTTGATTCCCGCATCGGCATAGCCGGGACAATCCGCATCGGCTCCCGGCCTGAGCTCCGGAGCGGCATCATGGAGGCCGATTTCTGGCGCGCCGCCATATCCCTCATGTTCCTCCTCGGCGGCCTGGGGGCGGCCGTGCTGTACGCGCGCTGGCGGGACGACAGGGCCATCCTGGGCTTCTCGTCCTCCCTGATCCTGATGGGCCTCTGGAATATCGCCAATTCCCGGATCAAGCTGATCTACCTCAATGATCCCATCTTCTGGCTCTATGCCGAGCACGCGTCGCTCTACCTGGCCCCTGCCGCCATAGGGTTTTTCCTTGAGCAGCTCTTCGGCAAAGGGCCCTTCTCGGCCATCCGGCGCGGTTGGCAGGCGCTCCTGGCCTGTGCCGCCATCTTCCTCGCCGTGTCCGCCCTCAATCCCTACTGGCTGCGGGCCTGCACCCTCAGGCCCTATCAGGTTTTGATGGCGCTCTATCTCGTCCTCATGTGCGGGATGATCATCCGCGAAGCCTGGCGCGGCGATATCGACGCCCGCATCGTGGCGGCGGGCCTCGCCGTGGCCATCGCCTTCGCCCTCTACGACATCGGCATATCCTTCCTGGGCCTCAGCTTTGCCCTGAGCAAAATCAGCTACTGGGGGATCCTTATCTTCATTTTCTCCCTGGGGATGGTACTGGACCGCCGCATCAGGGTCATCCCCGCAAAAATCATGTCCTTCACAGCCGGAAGGACCGGTCCCCCGGCTGTGAGCAGTCAGACCCGGGTAAGCGAAGGTAAAGAAGCCTCTCCGGCCATAACCCCCGAGATCAGGGATAAGCTTGACAGGGTCATCCATTACCTGCGGGGCCATTTTACTGAAGACATTTCCCGGGAGGGGCTTGCCGGCCTCGTGGACCTGAACCATGACTATCTGGGGAAGATGTTCCTCCTCCATACAGGGAAAAAAATAGGCGCTTTCATAAGCGAACTCAGGATCAACAGGGCGGCCGACCTTCTCACCACTACGGACCGGAGCATTGTCACCATCGCCTTTGAAGCCGGCTTCGAGAGCCTATCCACCTTTTACCGGGTATTCCAGAAAAAAACGGGCCTTTCACCCACGGCCTACCGCGAACGGTTCGGGATAAACCAGGGTTCAGATTGATCGGTCCCGGGGTCAGAGCAACGGACATGCCCTGACCGATAACTATCGGTACCACGGTGTCAGAGTAACCCGAGCAAACATCTTCCCGAACAATAAAAACCGACCGGTCGGTTCCCATTTCCAGATTTTATCTGATATTGAGACGACAGAACCATGGTCCAGGCCTTATAAAAGACCTTCAATGCTCCGCCTTTTCGGCGGACGCAGGTAAACCCTATCATTGGAGGACTTATATGCGTTTTATTCTATCAAACCGTCACGCATGGCGCCTTGCGGCATATTCCCTGGCACTATGCTGCCTGGCCGTCTCTTTCCCGGAACCTTCATTCTCACAGGAGATCATAGGCGCCGATACCGTCTATGACTGCTATGCCGGGAGCCCCCTCGACAGTGTCCCGCAGCTGCAGCTGCCGCCCCGGGAAAAGTGGCGCAAAATCGCCACGCCCCTCTTTATCATCACCCAGGGGCCTCCCTATCACATGGTCCACGACCTGGTGGCCGCGCCGGGTCAGAGCCAGGTGATTACCGGAAAGTTCGATTACGGCGCGGTGTTCCACAAGGACCTCGAGTACGAGCGGGTGCACGTGTATATCTACGGCACCGGCATGAGCGCATGGCAGAAAGTCGGCGTTTACACCACCAATGGAGACGGCAAGATTTACGCTACCATTCCGCAGAAGGGCCCGGGGGAATACATGATCAGGATGGTGGTTGCCGGCGACCTGACGACGGCCTACGGGTTCATGACCGTCCTTGACCCGGGGCGCAAAACCGTCGTATTCGACCTTGACGGCACCCTGACCCTGAACGATTTCGAGGCGGTCAAGGACTACGTCGGCATCGGCGACGCGTGGTCCTTCAGCTACGCCGTCAAACTGGTGAACCTGTACAGGCTCAGGGGATACCAGATCATCTATCTCAGCGCCCGCCCCTACTGGCTGGTGAGGGAGACGAGGGGATGGTTCAACAAGAAAGGCTATCCTGACACTATCCTGCACGCGACACTGAGCAACAACGACTCCTTTGACGCCGCCAGGGCCGAGCAGTATAAGACAGACTACCTGCTCTACCTGAAAGATTCCGTCGGGGCGGACCTCGTGGCCGCCTACGGAAACTCCGCCGGCGACATCGGGGCCTACCAGGCGGCGGGCATTCCCGACAGCGGTATCTACATCATCGGCGACCTGGCCGGATCAGAGGGGACCACGGCCGTCTACGACAATTACTACGCCCATTACAACTGGCTTTCTTCGCTGCTTGAATGCGGGTACTAGGATGTTGAAACGCCATGAAAAAGCCGGCCGGCGTCGGCCGGCCGGCTTTTTCAACCACCGCCATCGGCATGTCAGACCATCCGGTCCATGGGAGGGTCTTACGGGACCTCCAGGCCGGCCTGGTTATGCGGGAACGGGACTGAATCTGCTGACATGTATACAGTGTACGGCAATTACCTTGTATTATTACTTCTGTTGGAAAATACAATATCCCGGTTTTATGCCCTGCTGAAAAAAACATGACCCATATTAATAAAAATCTGGACAATAATCCGGCTCGTCGGTTGCTATTTTCAGATGCGATCTGATTTTGACGAGACAAGGATTATCAGGATGTCACAATCCAGGCGTACATTGGCAGTTGCAGCATATGCAGAAAGAACATCCTTTTCTAACCATCTGAAAAAAACACAAAGATGACGGGGAAAAGCAAAAACTTAACCATGGGGGTTTATATGGGTAACACCGCCGCTAATCTGAACAGAAAAGATTTCCTCAAGCTGACCGCCGCGTCCCTTGCCACCGCGGCCGCTGCCGGTTACCAGACCGGATGTTCCACGCTCCAGGGCATGAAGCCGCCGTCACTGGAATCCAAAAAGGGGGTGTTTCTGAAAAACTGCAGCATAGTCGATGTCGAGAAGGGCTTCATCCTGAAGGCAAAGAGCATCACCGTCGTTGACGAGAGGATCGTCGCGATCAATGACGCGAAGAACCCGCCGTCCCCTGATTTTACGGTCATTGATGCCGGCAACCGGTTCGTGATACCGGGGCTCATCGACGCCCACTGCCACTCAACGCTTCCCTGCATCAACGGCACCGACGTCGGCCTCCTGAACGACGTGCTCATCCAGCTTGAGAGGAACTACGTGCAGCAGATCCACGCCGGAGTGACCACCATCAGGGACACCGGGGCGGCCCCCAAGCTCCTCCCCAAGTACATGGACAAGATCAGGAACGGATCCATAGCCGGGCCGCGGGTATGCTACTGCACCCGGTTCATCAACATCGCCAACAGCCACCCGGACATAAATCTCCGCGAGGTGAGCGCCGTCGGCGGCATGGTCCTCGCGCTGACCGGCGACCCGAACTGCAATTTCACCGGCATGGATGATTTACAGCAAAAGCTCGAACTGAACTACGGGAGCAGGCCAAATTTCCTGAAGCTCACCATGGATGACGTATCCCTGATGTGCGGTAAAGACAAGCTGAACGTCTACACCGATGAGCACATCAGGGCGATCCTTGAATCGGCTGGGAAGCACAACCTGCCGGTGGCCGCCCATATCCACTACAAGTTCGGGTTCGACCGGGCCCTCAGGCACGGCATCAACGTTGAGCACGCCATATGCGACGCCGCGATACCGGACGCACAGATCGCCCGGATGGCGGCGCAGAAAATGCACATCGTCCCCACCATGCTCCTCGGACAGCTCCTCTCCCACGAAGAGAACTACAGCGAGATCCCGAAGGAATTCCGGAGCGATTTCGCCGACAACGAGCTCAAGCTGCGGCGGGAGTTCCTGTACAACTTCGACGACAGGTACGCGCAGCCGGCCCTCCACAGGTTCAACATGGAGCTGCTGAAGAACTACAGGAAATATCCGTGCAGCGAGCTGTACGGGCGCAAGATACTCCTCACCAAGTCGGATGTATACCTGGGGATCCTGAAATACGGGCCCGGCAACGTGCGCAGGATGAAGCAGGCCGGGGTGCTGATCGGCTGCGGCACCGACGCCGGCGTCGGTTTCTCCTATCACGGACTTATCTGGCGCGAAATGGAGATGCTGACGCGCATCGGCTTCACCAACCTCGAAGCGCTCCGGTGCGCGACCATCAATAACGCCCGGATACTGAAAATGAGCGACAGCATCGGCACCGTCGCCGCGGGCAAACTGGCGGACCTGGTCCTCCTCGGCAGGGACCCGCTGAAGGACATCACCGCCTGCCGCGCGCCGCTGCTGGTCCTCAAGGGGGGCCGGGTCATGTACCAGGCCCCGGCGGCGTCCGGTTCCTAGGACACGGCATGGAGCGCCCCCGCGGACCGGCGCCCCTTTGCATTACTTTTTCTTCAGGAGAAAACGGGCGTCGCCGATGTTGAGATCGCTCCTTCCGGCGAACTTTTTGTTGATCCGGAAGGGCGGGATCTCATGGGAAATGGTATCTTCCCAGACCACCTCAAAGCCGCTGGCGGCGAACATCTCCCGGTACTCCCCGTACCGGACCCTGTTGGTGTAGGTAACGGCATCGTCGGTCAGGAAATGCTCCCAGGTGAAATCGGAGTATTTATAAAAGAGGAAAGGATTGCCGAAAAAGTGAAGCTTGTCCTTGAGGTCGATGACATGGAACATCATGCCGCCGGGGTTGAGCAGCTCGTGCATCCTCCGGATATACCGGTCAAGGCCCTTGATGTGGTGGAGCACGGCAATCGAATAAATGAGATCGACTTTCCCGTCAAAGTCGCATTCGCACAGGTCGCCGGCAATGAAGGCGATGCATTCGGGATTAAGACAGCACGTGGCCTCATCCACGTAATCGAAGTTCTTCACCCTGTGCTTTGATTTATAATAATCGATCTCGTCCTTTATGTAGGATTTCTGCCGCGCCGTTTCAGTGTAGCGCGGAAACTTGTCGACCAGGACGACCTCCCGGGCCCCGCTGCGCAGTAAATTATAGGCATTGATATAGGAGTTCCCCGGCCCGAGCTCCATGATCCTTTTTCCGGCGATTTTGAATCCATGCTTTTCCAGGGCGCCGGCCATGATGTCAAAATAGCTGTTCAGGGACTCGTAATTGCTGCTGTACAGCCGGGGCATGAGGAAATCAACGGTCCGGTAGAGCTTCAGCCTGCAGTAAAAAAAACGGAAAAGAAAATCAAACCTGTTGATCAGAAACCGCACCAGCGGGTTTCCCTTTGTGACGGCGCTCATGGATGCATACCCCGGGATTTAAAGAATATACATATCACCAACATCATTGATGACATGATGTCAACAAAAAGAATTATCATCCGACGTTATTTAGAAAGAGCTGCGGTTTCCGCAGATAATCAGCGCAGTACCAGCATGTTTCATAACAGCATACTTCATGATTGCCGTTCATTCCCCTTTCTCCGTTTCATGGAGAGTGGCACGGGGCGGGACGGAAATCTCGAGGTTCTTGATTGGCGGATCATTCGGCGGATTTCATCACCTGAAGTGATCGTAGCCGCTTTTGAGGTCAAGCTTCTCTCCTTCCCTGCTGATGAAAATCCCCGCCTCTTTCGGGAGGATCTCCCCCACCACGGTGAAGCCGGTGAAATCGTTTTTAAGCGCCTCGAGCTTATCAGGATGGATGGTGAACACGAGCTCGAAATCCTCGCCGCCGTAGAGGGCGTACAGGCGCGGATCGCCGCCGACGGCGCGCGCCGCCTCAACGGTCTCCCCGGAGAGCGGTATCTTCTCCCAGTCGACGCGCGCGCCGGTGCCGCTCTCCTCGCAGATGTGGCCCACCTCGCTCCCGAGTCCGTCGCTCACGTCTATCATGGCCCGGGCATAGCGGGCTATCGCCTTCCCCTCGCTTTCGAGGCGGCTTTTCGGCTCAAGGTATCCCGCCAGATACCCGTCTCTCCTGCCGGCGAGAAGGAGCCGGAGTCCCGCCTCGCTTTTCCCCAGGGTGCCGGTGACGCAGATGAGGTCCCCCGGCTCGGCCTGGGAGCGGAGACGCACGCGGTCCTTGTCCACGTCGCCGATCAGGGCCAGGTTGAGGGCCAGCTCGCGGCCGTGGGTGGTGTCGCCGCCGATGAGGGCCACGCCGTGCTTTTTCGCGGAATCATAGAGGCCGCGGTAGAATTCGTCCATGAACTCGACCTCGGTGTCACGGGTCAGGGCGAGGGATATGAAGGCCCATCGGGGTGTTCCCCCCATGGAAATGATGTCCGACACGTTCACCTCCATGAGCTTCATCCCCACCTGGTACGGCGTGTACCAGTCGAGGGAAAAGTGGCTGTTCTCCACCATCATGTCCACCGTGACGAGGAGATATTTATCGGAGGTGTATTCCAGCACGGCACAGTCGTCGCCGACACCCCGGACGATGGCAGGGTCGCGGTACGATACGCCGGTTACCCTTTTAATGAAGGCGAATTCGCCGCCTATCTCCGGGATTTTCATTTATGGTACCGCGTCCTGCATTCCCTGTTGATCTTCGCGGAGCAGAAATCGCCGCACATGGTGCAGACGTCCGCCTCGTCATTCCCCGTCTCCTTGCGGACGGCGCGCGCCTTTTCCGGGTTCATGGAGATGCGGTACATGCTTTCCCAGTCGAGGTTGCTCCGCGCCCGGGACATGGCGTCGTCGCGGTCCCGCGCGCCCGGTATCCCCCGGGCGATGTCGGCCGCGTGGGCCGCTATCTTCGAGGCGACCACGCCGTCGATGACGTCCTGGATGTCCGGGAGCCCCAGGTGCTCCTTCGGCGTGAGGTAGCAGAGGAAATCCGCGCCGTAAAAGGCGGCCAAGGCGCCGCCGATGGCGCCGGTGAGGTGGTCGTACCCGGGGGAGCAGTCGGTCACCAATGGGCCGAGGACGTAGAAGGGGGCTCCGTCGCAGTGCTTCTTCTGCATCTCGATGTTTTCCTTTATCATGTGGAGGGGCACGTGGCCCGGCCCCTCGATCATGACCTGCACGCCGCGCTCGCGCGCCCGCGCTGCCAGCCGGCCCAGGGTCTTCAGCTCCTCGATCTGCGCCGCGTCCGTGGCGTCGGCCAGGCACCCGGGCCGGAGCCCGTCGCCCAGGCTCAGGCACACGTCGT
>ERZ795030.5617-NODE-5617-length-11446-cov-4.113686_pt1 | contig 11446 bp, 15 predicted proteins | sample MGYA00375122_ERZ795030 | MGnify/ENA primary metagenome ERZ795030 (study PRJEB30165, sample SAMN05720146) | activated sludge metagenome | isolation source: anaerobic digester from wastewater treatment plant | place: Japan | collected 2015-04-20 ...
GTCGGCGCGGGTCGCGCCGGCGAGCTGAGCGCGGCGGTGCACGTGCCTGCATATCCCGCTCCGCAAGCGCCCGAACTCCGGTAGGAATGATCCGATGCTCACGTTGACCCTGTTTTCCAACTCGACACGCGAGTCGATCGTCTCCTGCCGCTCGCCGGCGGTGTATGTCGGCGGCGCGAGGCGGCGCGACCTGAAGGTCGCCTCGTGGGAAGTCCTGCCCGCGCCGCGGTTCGGCGCGGCCCGGCTGGTGCTGGTTCCCACGCGCTCGCTTGCGTCGCTGCCTCGCCCCGGCCAGCGCGTGCTGGTTCGCGCAGATGGAAACAGTGGCGAGTTCCGCGGCGTCGTGGCGCGGCAGGAGATGAGCGTTTCGGATACGGAGCAGGAACAATCTGTCGTGGTCGCGAGCGAGGTGGCGGAACTGCTCAGCCAGCCGCTCCTGGGCCTCTGGCGTTCGGGCGACGACGGCCCGGCGGCTTGCCCGCTGTCACGCTTGCGGTTCAATGCCGACGCCAACGGTCTGGCCAGCGCCGAGCGCGTCGAGGTCGCCGGCCGGACGACCCGCGTGTTCAACAGCGCCGCCAACGCGACGGCGTGGACTGTCTCCGATGCGCTGACGTACCTGTTGGCGACGGCTGCGCCGAAGGAACTCGACGTGCCCGACCCGGACGAACTCGACGCCGTTTGCGGGGCCCTCGATCTGCCCGCGATGGACCTGACCGGCGTCACGCTCGCGGCGGCGCTGGCGCGCGTGGCGGGCGTGGCGGGCGTGGAGATCCGCGCGGCGCGCGAGGGGCTGGGCTTGACGTTCTTCCGCCCGGGCCGACAGGGACGGCTGCGGCGCATCGGTCTTCAGCCGGCCGGGGAACTGCTCGACCCGTCGGCGAGCAATCTCTGGCGCGGCAGGCTGGGCTTGCAGCGCCGTCCGGCGGCGCGCGGGGTCATCGCCCTGGGGGCGGCAAGGCGATACGAAGTGACGCTGCCGCTCTCGCCCGGCTGGGACACAGCCGCCCAGACGACCCGCTGGCGCGATTTGGTCCGTAGCGAGTCGGACGACTGGCCCGCTCGCGCCCCCGTCTTCCGCAAGTGGGTGCTCAACGAGCACGGGCGATATTCGGCCGCGCCATGGAACCTGCCGCGGAACGACCTGTCGGAACTCGGCGTGGAGGGGTTCGCCCTTCCGGTTGCGCGGCGGCTGCTGCCGTGCCTGTCCGCCGACGCCACCGGGCAAAGCCTCGGCGTTCTCGTCGAGTACCGCGACGTGTCGCAGGGCGACTGGCGGCGCTGGACGAACCCGTTGTGGGTTTCGCCCGATGAATGCGCGATCTGGCTGGGGGGCGACTCGCTGCCCGCCGACTACTTCCGCGCCGCGGCGGCCGACGAACTCGAGCTGCGCGTCACCGCCTGCCTGGAGTCCGACGCGCGCCTGACGGCCGAGGTTCCCGGCTCGCCCGGCCTGCCGCCGGAGGTGATCGACCTGTCGGACCGTTTCGGCTGGGCGCGCGTGCACGAAAGCAGCGCGTTCTTCGGAAGCGCCGTCGCCGACGAGTGCGACGACGCGGAGTTGCTGGACGTCCACGCGCGCCGCCTGGCCGAGCAACTCCCGCAGGCCGTCGAGACCGAACTGACGCTCGGATGGATCGACGAGTCGTGCCACGTCGGCGATCTCGTCGAGCGCGTCGAGGGGCGCGGGCCGGAGTTTCGCTCCCGCGCCGACGCGCTGCCCTGCGTGCGGGCCGTCCGGCACGACTTCGAATCGCAGACCACCACCCTGACCGTGAGCGGATGACCATGACAGCCCATCGCCCCTATCGTGACGCGATTCGCCGGCTCGCCCAGGCCGGCCAGGCCGCCGGAATCCGGCTCGTGCGGATCGTCGAGCGCGAGCAGACAAACCGCTACGTCGCGCGGCCCGTCGAGTTCGACGAGCAGGGCGCGACGCAACTCGTTGGTGACCGGACGCTCGTGGTGACCAACCTCGCCGAGCCCGCCGACGCCGACGGGCAGGTGCCGCCCGACACCGACGCCGCCGCCCTCGACGTCGAAGGCCGGTGGGTGGTCTTCCTCCGCTGCCCGGCGGCTGCCGTGTTTGCCGCGAGAGTCGTCGCGCCCGTCAGCGGCGCGGCCTACCACGTGCTCGAACAGGAGCCTACCGGCGAGGGAACCTTCGCCGACAAGTCCGGCGCCGCCGAGATCACCGCCTGCAACCTCGCGGAACTTTCGCTCGGGCCCGGTGGCGCAGTCGACGAGGGCGAGATCGTCCTGGTGACCGCGCAGGCCGACACCGGCCAGCCGTCGACGATCCGCTACTTCTTCGACCACCCCGCCTACGCCAAGTATCTGGATTGAAGAGTGGAGAGTGCAGAGTGGCGAGTGAGGAATCCCGGCGCACTAACAGAGCCCCGACCGTGAGGGAGGGGTCACCGACAGCCGCAAGTGGAAAGGCCGAAGGCCAGAGGCCTAAGCGGAAAACGGCGAACGGAAAGAGCCGCCGGAGGAGAGAGTGAACGATGCCTTACCTCGCAACATGGACCAACGGCGACGCGCAGGGGCGGGTGGCCCCGGCTGTACACCGCATCCGCCTGTCCGACGCCCAGGAACTCGCCGAGGCGATCAACCGCCGCCGCCTGCTGACGTACCAAGCCGCGCAGGACTTCTCGTCGCACGTGGCGACGGGCAAGCGGCTGCGCGAGCCGACCTTCGACAGCGCCGCCGCCCCGCCGCTGGACAATTTCCGCGCCGCGCTGGCCGAGAAGATCCTCTCCGCGCCGCTCGGAACGCTCGGCGGCGACCCCGCCACGCCCACGGCGATGGACTGGCTCTGGCCGCTCGCCGACGGTGACGAGAACAAACTCATCATCGCCAGCCAGGCGGGCGCGGGCGAGGTGTCGCTGTTCGACAAGCTCAACGCCACGGCCGGCTGGACCGACGCCGACCTGCTGGCGGCGGCATCGCCCGTCCGCGCTGCGCACTGCAACGAGCTGCGGCAGGCGGTCGAGTGGCTCCGTCGCGGGCGATGGGTGCTGCCGGTCTACCTGGCGACGGGGCTGTTCTCCCCCCTGCCCGACACGCCGTGGATCGGCGAGCTGATCGCCAACAACGGCACGCAGGAGCTTCGCACGCTGGGGATGGCGATTCTCCGCACGACCGACGACCCGCCGCGCGGCCTGGCCGGCGCGACGGCGCGGGAGTCTTGCTCGCTGGCGGTCACGGCCGACGCCGACTGCCAGGTGGAGGTCTACCGCTGCAAGCGGACGGTGGACTTCGTGACCGACCGCCCGACGTGGAACGAGTACGACCCGAGCGCCTCGGCCGCGTGGGCCGGCCCCGGCGGCGCGGGCGCCGACGACGCCGCGTGGATCGGCTCGGTCTCGCTGACGGCCGGCGTGCCCGGCTGCCTGACCGGCGCGGCGCTGGCCGAAGCAGTGCAGGCCATGATCGACGGCGCGGAGCAGAACTTCCTCCTCCGCCGCGCCGACACCGGATACGAGACCATCGCCGTGGCGGCAGAACTGACCGTCGAATTCGACCTCGACAGCCCGCCGAACTGAAGAAGGCAATAGCAAGGAAGGACAGGGAGATTCGATGAACGTGTTGAGCGTGATGTTCGACCTGGCGACGTTCGGCGCGGCCGGGCTGATGGGCGCGATGTGGCTGTGGGAGCGAAAGCTCAGCCGGCATCGCGAGGAGCAGCTCAGCGAAGCGCACGGGCGGATTCGCCGCGACGAGGAGCGGTTGGCGAGCCTGACGCGTGTGGTGGAGCACAACACGGCCGCTATCACGCGGTTCGCCGAGATCCAGCGGGAAACCTGCGACGTCCTCAAGCGACTCGTCGAGGAGATGCACCATGTCCGGACGCGGTAGGCTCCGTCGGAAGGCTCGGCGTCCGATGCGTGAAGGGTGGCACTGCTTGCTTGCAAGCAGTGTTCTCGCGGCTGCACGGCTTGACGAGCAAGCCGTGGCACACGCCATGCGAATTGACAGGCAGAGCGAAACGGAAAGGAAATTGCCATGCGAACGATCCTGATTCTCGGCGTCCTGTGCGCCGTCTGCGGCGGGCTGCTGCCCGGCTGCGGAAACGTGACCCTGCGCGGCGAGGCCCTGACGGCCGCCGAAACCAGCGCGATGGACGCTTACCAGGCAGTCCAGCGCGCAGGCGCGACGACAACCACCCAGCCGACGTGGGAACAGTCCTACCTGGTGGAAAACTTCAGGCAATGGCGCTACTTCGTCCGCGCGGCTCGCAAAGACCTTACGTGGGGACCGAAGCTCGCCGGCGAATAGCCAGCGAGCTAGAGCAGGCGAGCAGTTGAGCAGTGGAACAGTAGAAAAACGCTCCGCGAGCCTGCGGTCTCCTGCTCACCTGTTCTCCTGCTCAGGAATGTTGCCGACCCGTTGCGCCGGGAGCGCCGAAAGGGGCGAAAGAAGGTCGCACGCGAAGCTTCACCTCTAACCTTTCCCCTCTACCCTCGCGCCGGAAAGGATTCGACGATGACTGACCTGACCGAATGTATCGAAAAACTGTTGGAGCGCGTTCCCGACTCGCAGCGCCAGGTCGCGTCGGAGTTGCTGGCGCAGTACGGCCCGCGGTTGTTCGAGCTGGCCCAGGAGGACGCGTGGCAGTGGCTTCGCCGTCTGCTGGCAGGCGACCTGGACGTGGTGACCGAGCTGGACTCCAAGCTGTCGGATGACCAGTTCGTCGCCAAGGTCAAGACCAACACGGCCCGCTGGGAAAATGTGGCCGGCTACAACCAGGTCCGCGACGAACTGCGGAATGAAATTCTGCTGCGGCTGGCGCCGGTCGTGCTGAACCTGCTGGCCGGTTTGGTGGGGCTTTAACCCGGCTTCGCCTTCGGCTACGCCGTGGCAAGCCGGGTTATCACGGCGTAGTCCCGACGGGACGAAGCCGGATGGCAACGAAAGGAGTCGGGAGATGAATCGCGTTCGAAACTGGATTCGAGGGAAGAAGACCTACCTCACGGCCGCACTTGGCCTGCTGGGCGCTGTGGTCGCCTGGGCCGACGGGCAGATCGACACGCTGGCGCTGCTGGCGGCCGTCTGGGCCGCGGCGCAGGCCTGTTTCATCCGCGCGGGAATCGGCAATGAGGTCCAGAAGGCGCAGGGACAATGACTGCATCGCAGGCATTCAATCCACTGCATTGTGATATGCCTGTTCGAGCATCCTGGCTGGCGTGAATACCAGGTCAATTACCTGCGCCTCGGCCCCGTCAGACCCGACGGAAACTAAGTGCCCGGTTTTACCCTTTTCCGGGTCCCACTCGTTTACTGGGCTGAAATGAGTGATGACGTGTGTCGCGCGGAGACAGACGTAAGTGCCCGCGTAAACGGTGATGACGAGGAAGAATGCGATGCCGATGCGCCAGATTTTCTTCATGGTCCACCCCGCGAAAACGCCATAGGAACGAATGTCGCCGTAACACGAAGGATTGTAGGGGCTTCGCGGAGACGAAACAAGATGCCCGCAAGTTCACGTAGGGTGGGCAACTTCGTTGCCCACGGAAACAATCGGCACAATCCCGTGGGCAGCAAGTTGCTCGCTCTATCGCTATACCCTAGAGGATGAGCATCAGGCATGCGCCGGCGAGAATCGCGCCGACGCCGATGGCGATCACGTTGCGCCTCAAAAACATGCCGCCGGGACGGGCCATAGCGCTCAGCAGGACAGTCGCCACGCCGAACACGAGGATCAATGTCCCGAGGGTCGCGAATACGCCCGAACTCCCGCTGAGCGCCATCAGGACAATGCACAGGGCCAGCAGGATCGCGGGGCCGGCAAGCAGGTCGCCCTTGCGGCCGCGACGGATGCCCCGTCCCCAGAAGAAGATCGCCGCCCCAAGGACAACCGCCAGCATTACGAAGGCGGCCGTTTCCAGATATTGGTTCCCCACGTCGAAGCCCATGCCATGAGGATACCCGCGAACGCCGGTCAGCGCCAAGGCCGGACCGCCCGGCGCGTTATCGCCGAAGGGTCTGTCGCTTGTGGGCGGCCATGTCGTCGGCGTGGCTTTGCAGGCCGAGTTGCCGCACCTGGCGGATGCAGGCGGCGCGGTCGGAGCGGAAGACCAGCGCGAACAGCCTGGCCACCCAGTTATTGAACTTGCCGCACTCCCGCGGATCGGCGAACTGCCGGCAATCGGCGCAGGTGGCGAAGGAATTCTCGACGCAGCAGGCCCGCACCTTGCACCAGCTAGCGCGGGAGTTTTCGTGGCAGCCGGGGCAGCGGCCTCGCAGGTAGGCACGGCACGCGCCGCAGTACAGGCCGCAATAGGCGACCAGGTTCGGATCGGAGATGATCGGCTTCATGCGCGCCTCCCGCCGCAAAGAGGCCCTAGCGCTACTGGGTGAGGTTGAACTCGGCGATGTCGGGCCCGGCGGCCTGCTTGGCCTCGGCGAGGCCCCTGCGGGCGGCCTCGTTGCTCGGTTGGACGTCCAGGCACGACTGGTAGTAGTACATCGCCTTGGCGTACTCGCCCTGCGAATAGCAGATTCTCCCGAGGTAGAACAGCGAGTCGGCGTCGGCGGGTTCGGTCCAGAGCACCTGGCGGAACAGGTCGCGGGCCTCTTCGAGTTTTCCGACCTGGTATTCGCTGATGGCCTTGGTGCGCAGCTGTTCGGGCGTGGGCCCGCCGCACCCGCTGACGGTCAGCAGCGTCGCGCCGGCCAGGAGTATCGTCGCCAGTCCACACAAGGTCACGCGCTTCATGTCGCTTCTCCTCATGCAGCCCCCAAGGGCTTGCCATTCCATGCGCCCTGGATTGTGCTAATATCATAACGATGTCGAGAGCGTTTGTCATCCAAATCCATACCGGGCACGGTCCGACGCATTTCGACCTGATGGTGGACCGGGGCGAGGCGCTGGAGACCTGGCAGGTACGGGAAGACCCTGCCGGGCTGGCGGCTGGGCAGGCGGCGACCGCCCGGAAGCTGCCCGACCACCGGCGGGCGTACCTGACGTACGAAGGCCCGGTCAGCCGGGGGCGCGGCAGCGTGCGCATCGCCGACGGCGGACAGTGCGAGATACTGGAACGGACCGACGCCCTGCTGCGGGCGCGGTTCGCGGGACGGCGGATGGCGGGCGTCTTCGAGCTGGTGCGGCCGGCCGGCGGCGACGACTGGCAATTGCGGCGAATTGGCGAGTAGGTTCTGTCGGAAAACTCCCTGCCCGATGCACCCCCAAGGGTGGCACTGCTTGCTTGCAAGCAGTGTTCCTGCGGCTGCACGGCTTGACAAGCAAGCCGTGGCACCTCCGATTGGGAGTTTTCAGGCAGGGCTTGACCGCGGCGCGGTCAGGGTTCCTGGCTGGCCCGGGCGACCGGCTCGACATGCAGCGTCAGGCCTTCGGGGCGGACTTCCACGCAGGCGATCCGCACTTTCTTTCGACCGATGGGCAGCTTCAACTCGTTGGGAATCGGCCCGGAGTCGATCCCCGCCAGGACGGTCGAGACCAGCCGCCCCACGTCCTCGGGTCGCAGACCGCCCAGGCCCGACGCGCCCTGCTCCTGCCCGGCGGCGTGGGCCGCAGCGGCCGTCAGCTTCTCCCGCAACGCCTCGATCTGCGTGTTGACCAGCTCGCGCGGCACCTCGAGCCGTCCGACGCGTACGGCCGCCAGGCGCACCCGCAGCGCGCCGTCGGCGTCCTGACGGATGGCCAGGTCGGCCGAGAGCACCTTGTTGTACTCGGTCTGCCGGGCCAGCAGGCAGATGACCCCGTCGCCCAGCGCGACGGCAGGGTCTGCCAGCGCCGCGCGGGCCAGCAGGCGGCGGGCCTCGCCGCTGTTGGGCCCGTGGCGGACGTCGGAGATCTCGTCGAGCGAGGCGAGGTACTCGTTGATCTGCCGCTCGGTGACGGTCCAGGTGAACGCCTGGGGCAACTGGGCGAGGTTGCTGAACTCCAGCAGGCGGTTGGCGAACTCTCCGGCGGCCTGTCGGCGCTGGGGCAGCGAGAGCTGCGCGGGGCGGTAATTTTCGGGCACGCGTCCGGCCTGGACGTACAACCAGCCGGCCGCGACGACAATCGCCGCCGCCAGCGACAGGAGCGTCCACTTGACGATGCCGCCGATTCGCATGGTCTGTCCGTGGGCCCGGCGCGGGCCGCCGCGAAGTTTGCCGCAACGGCAGGCCGATTACAAGGCCTGTTCGACGCGGGACCGAACTTTCGCCGAAGCGGCGATTGCTTTCGGTCGCGGCGGTGGTATCATGATTGCCCGTTGTCCCGGGGCGGATTCGCCGCGCCGGGAGCCGATGGACTTGACCAGAGATGTCCGGACCCCGTTCCGTTTTGCTGAACATGCCCCTGCCGGCCGAGTTGGCCCACTTGGCTGCCAAAGAAGGCGTCGAGGTCGACCGCGCCTGGCTGACCACCGCCACCGACCTGAACCTCGCCGGAAGTTACGAGCGGGTCTTCCTGCTGGCTGAGACCGACCGCCTGGTAACGCTCGCCCTGCCCGACAAGTCCGGCCGACCCGCCACGCGCATCTGCCTGGCGCGCCAGAGCATCTCCGAAATCCGCACGCGCCAGGGCGTCGGCGGCGGGTTCCTCGACGCGCTGGTGGACGGCATCTACGTCGAGGTCGTCGCCTACTCCAACGCGCGGGCGGACGTGTTCCACAAGACCGCCGCCAAGCTCAAGAGCTGGTTGAGGGGCATCCAGCCCGACGTCGGGCCCGAAGACGACGCCGACCCCCGCCGCTGCCCCAAGTGCGGCATGATGCTCGAATTCAAGGGCGACCTCTGCAAGCGGTGCATCAACCGCGGCGCGGTCTTCGTCCGCGTGCTGCGGATGATGCGCCCCTACACGGGCAAGGCCGTCGTCATGATGGCGCTGGTGCTGGCGGGCATCGGGCTGAGCCTCATTCCCCAGCAGATGATCCGCGTGCTGATCGACCAGGTGCTGGCCCCGGGGCAGGCGGGCAACCTTCCGCCCGCCAACGCGACGACCTGGCTGCTGGCCCTGGTGGCGGCGCTGCTGGGCATTCACGTCGTGATGGCCGGCATCCACATGATCATGGGGCGACTGGCGAGCTTCGTCGGTACGCAGATCACCTTCGACATGCGCAGCCGGGTCTTCGGGCACCTGACGCGCCTGGGCGTGGACTACTACGACCGGTACAACGTCGGGCAGCTCATGAGCCGCGTCGCGGGCGACACCGAGCAGATGAAGGGTTTCGTCCACCAGATGACCAGCGGTTTCATGGCCCAGATGATCACCGTCGTCGCGGTCGGCGCGGTGCTGTTCAGCCTGAACTGGAAGCTCGCGATGATCACCCTGCTTCCGGCGCCGCTGGTGGTGACGGCGGCGATTTTCTTCTGGAAACGCATCTACCCGCGCTACTTCCGCGTCTGGGACGCCAACAGCAAGCTCCACGGGACGCTCAACACCATCCTGTCAGGCATCCGCGTGGTCAAGGCGTTCGGGCAGGAGCACCGCGAGCAGAACCGCTTCGCCCGGTCCAGCGGGTACGTGCGAGACAGCTTCCGCGGCGTCGAATACACCGTCACGCTGTTCAACCCGTCCATCGGCGTGCTGTTCCAGCTGGGCGGAATCCTGGTGTGGTTCGTCGGCGGGCAGTGGGTGCTCGCCCACGACCTGACGCTGGGCAAGCTGATGGCCTTCCTGGGCTACCTGGGGATGTTCTACCACCCCCTGGGACAACTGACGCAACTGACCAACTGGTTGACGCAGTTCCTGACCGCCACCCAGCGGACGTTCGAGATCCTCGACACCAACCCGCAGATCGCCGAGCAGGACCAGCCGCGCCCCCTGCTGGAGAAAGGCGGGAGCATCCGGTTCGAGAACGTGACGTTCGGTTACAGCCGGCACGAGCCGGTCATCAAGAACGTCAGCTTCGAGGTGGCCCCAGGCGAGCACATCGGAATCGTGGGCAAGAGCGGCTGCGGAAAGACCACGCTCATCAACCTGCTGGCGCGGTTCTACGACGTGGACGAGGGACGCATCCTCGTCGACGGCATCGACGTCCGCGAGCTTCAGCTCCAGCAGCTCCGCGCGTACGTGGGCGTGGTGCTCCAGGAGCCGTTCCTGTTCCGCGGGACGATCTACAACAACCTGACGTACGGCCAGCGCGACGCGACGCCGGAGCAGGTGCTTTCGGCCGCGAAGGCCGCCAACGCGCACGAGTTCATCATCCGCCACCCGCTGGGGTACGACACGTACATCGGCGAGCGCGGGGCCGGGCTGTCCGGCGGGGAACGCCAGCGCATCAGCATCGCGCGGGCGCTGCTGTACGACCCGAAAATCCTCATCCTCGACGAGGCGACCAGCAACGTGGACACCGAGAGCGAGCAGCTCATCCAGGAGGCGCTGGAGCGCGTCACGGCGGGGCGCACCACCATCGCCATCGCGCACCGCCTCAGCACGCTCAAGAACTCCGACCGCATCCTCGTGGTGGACAACGGGCAGATCGTCGAGCACGGAACGCACGAGCAGTTGCTGGGGCAAAAAGGCCTGTATTACAAGCTGGTGAAGATCCAGACGGAACTGTCCCGCGAGCCGAGCGTGGACGCCCTGTCCAACCGGAAGCCGTGACATGACGGACGAGCCGACACAACCCGAATCCGAATCCGGGCCGGACCCGACGCGGGTGCGCTACCTCACGCCGGACTCGTGCCGCATCCACCTCGGCACGCACGGCGCGCTGCACGTGACCGTGCGCGACGAGCGCATCTACGGCGGCGTCTACGCGGCGTACGCCTTCCCGGTGGCCTACGGCGACCAGTTCATCTCCCTGCTGCACAGCGCGGGCGAGGGAAAGGACGTCGAGATCGGGCTGATCCGCAACCTGTCGGACTTTCCGCCGCAGCAGGCCGACCTCGTCCGCCAGGCGCTCGCCCGGCGGTACTTCATCCACACCATCACGCGCATCCACGAGATCGGCTGGAAGTACGGGTTCGTCTCGCTGGACGTGGAGACCGACAAGGGGCGCGTGCAGTTCATGATGCGATGGAAATCCGACCGCGCGGTGGACTACGGGCGGCGCGGCAAGGTGCTCATCGACGTCGACGAGAACCGCTACCTCATTCCCAACCTCGACGCGCTAAGCCCGGGCGAACGGGCCGACTTCACCCGGATCATCTATTGGTGAAAAGCGAAGGAACCCGGAACTCGGAACCGGGAACACGGTCTTCCAATTGTCAATTTGCAATTGTCAATTGACAATTTCCCCACTCGCCACTCTCCACTAAGCACTCTGCACTATGCACTCTTCTTGCATTCCGCGCGCGGATGCTCAATAATCTCGTCTCGCGGACCCCAGTACGGAAAGGCCGGCCATGGATACGATCGAAAAGGTCTTCAAGGCATACGACGTGCGCGGTCTCTACGGCGAGGAGGTCACCGAGGACCTTGCCTGGAAGATCGGTCACGCGTCGGGTCAGTTCCTGCGGAGCCTGTTGAGCGGATACGAGCGCGGGC
>ERZ795030.5631-NODE-5631-length-11410-cov-8.915808_pt1 | contig 11410 bp, 10 predicted proteins | sample MGYA00375122_ERZ795030 | MGnify/ENA primary metagenome ERZ795030 (study PRJEB30165, sample SAMN05720146) | activated sludge metagenome | isolation source: anaerobic digester from wastewater treatment plant | place: Japan | collected 2015-04-20 ...
TCGTTGTGCCTCATTCCTGAATCATCATTTTATCGTTGCCTTTCCCGGCCGGGCAAATTACAATAGTAAAAACTACTGATGAGGAGCGTTCCATGAAAAAAGCGACAATGACAGGACTTGTTTTTCTGTTGAACCTTTTGGCTGTTCCGTTATTCGCCCAGAGTCTGAATGATGTATTCGGATTATGGAAGACCATTGATGACGAGACCGGCAAAGCAAAGTCCGTAATCCTCGTCTACAAGTATCAGGATACACTGTATGGCAGAATCGTGATGACCCTCGACGATAACGAACTCCCCAAAGACACCTGGGACAAACCCACAGAACGTGCGGAGGAAATGCCGGATAAACCGTTTTACTCGGGACTGGACATGATTTGGGATATGGAACCGCGCGGGGATAAATGGGGAAAGGGCAAAATCTGCGATCCGGCCAAGGGAAAAGTGTATGGTTGTGAAATCAATTACGACGACGCCAAGGGCGAACTATTGGTCCGCGGCAAGATTGGACCTTTCGGCCGGAACCAGTTCTGGCAGAAAGTACAACCCGCCGATTTGCCGGCAGGATTTACAATCCCCGAAAACCCGGTCCCGTCGATTCCCCGCACCTGAAACGGCTCAGCACACCGCGGGCGGCTTGGCACCCCGCGGGCGATTCAGCTCCCCGCGGGCGGCAAAGCACGCCGCGGGCGGTTCATCTCCCCGCGGGCGGTTCCGCTCCCCGCGGGCGGCTCGGCTCCATGCGCACTGCTCATCACGCCGCGGGCGTTTCAACACCCCGCATGAGTGGCTGGTTTCACGCGCCGGTTTGTTCCACGAGTTCCGGGAAATCGTAGTTAACGTCGACAAAATACTGCAGATCAAAATCCTCGTGGGTCACCACGATGAGAATCGTCTCGTGAGTCGCAAGGTAGGAGGATATGGCGTGCATGACCCGAGACCGGGTCTCGAAGTCGATGTGGGCGAATGGTTCGTCCAGCAACAGGACTTCTGGCTGAGTGGTAAGCGCGCGAGCAATATCCATGCGTTTCATTTCTCCGGAAGACAGTGAATGGGGATAGGCTTCCAGGTGAGCAGTCGTAAGACCGACGCGCGCGAGATTTTCGGTCAGTCCCGAAGGCAGACCGGACGGATCCTGACCGTTCGGCGAGATGTGCCGGAACGATGAAGCAATCTTGAGATCGGGAAAGAAGGAGTACCGGGAATCCTGCTGGACAACGGCAATACGCCGGCGGAATGGGCGGAACGGCGCGGGATCCCATCCCCGTTCGTCAGGTTTGAGGGCGACAAGGTCGATACCGTCGAGAGAGATTGTTCCTTTCGTGCCGTCCATGAGCCGGAGAATGGCCTTGATCATGCTCGATTTTCCGCATCCCGACGGACCGGTTATCCCGTACACGATCGAACGGTTGAACTTCACACTCAGACCCGAGAAGGCGACAAAGGGCCGCTCGCCGAATATGCCCCGCTTGAAATATTTCTGCGACACATGTTCAAGATCGAGAACGCCGCCGACCGGGAAGGCGCGCTCCGGTTTGTCAAATCCTTCAGACTCGGGAATCGTCGTTATTCTGGAGAGCGCTCCGTTTCCAAGCGACCAGGCTTCGTCCATGTGGAGAGAACGGATAAAGTCCAGATCGTGACTCGCCATGAGTATGGTCTTGTCGCGGTCGTTCAGGATTTCCGAATTGAGGAAATCCGCGAAACGCCGCCGGAGATTCCGGTCAAGATTGACGGTCGGCTCGTCGAGCAAGATGAGTCGTCCCGGCCGGGAGAACAGGGTCATGATCGTAACCCGCTGCAGCTCGCCGCCGGAAACCTCGTCGGGATACAGCCGGGCAAACGCGTCGAGATTCAGGGTAAAGTACTGATCAAGCCGCCGCGCGACCACGGGCATCATACCCGGCGCGATGAGATTGATGTTTTGTTCGAGCGTAAGGGCCGGGTTCATGGCCTGCGCGCTTTCCGCCGGTACGAAGACAAGGCCGGAGCGCATGATTTGCTCCCAGTTGGCGTGCGGGGTCTTATCCCCCGATTTGTACGCGGCGATACCGTTCACGGTCATCGAGCCGCCGAAGTGAAATACCCCGCCCGGGAGGATCCCGGCGACCGCCTTGAGGAAGACCGACTTGCCCGTACCGGTGGGACCGATAATCACGGTTGAACCGCCTGCGACGGGTTCGAAATTGCTCGCGGCCAACAACATACGTCCGCCCAGTTCTATGGAAAAGCTATTGAGTGAAACAGGTGTCATGCGCTCTCCTTTGCGCGACCGCCCCGGATCGCGAGCATGAAGGCTCCCGTAATCGCGACGAGCGCGATCGAGGGAAGCCAGAACAAGGCGGGATTTCCGCCTTCAAAAAGCGCGTCGCGGTTTGCCGCGATGAGCGCTCCCGGGCTCAGGTGGGCCGGTGTACCGTAACTGCCGAAACCGAGCTGGATAACAAATCCGAACGAACAGTCGAGCACCAGTGTCTTCATGAGCACGGTTGCCGCGACCCGGGCAATTGATCCGCGAATGGCGCGGCTTCCCGTGAGAATCGCGAGTATCCGCCCTTTGGTAAAACCGTAAGAACGGAACGATACGCTGTACTTGCGGTAATAGAGATCGGTGAGCGGAATCGCTATTCCGCGAACCGCTTCGGGAAGAGCCGTTATGGTCGCCGCGCCGATGAACACCGCGAGGGATGCGAGTGCCGAAGCCTCGCTGCCGTGCCGCGCGAGATAGCCGGACACGGGCGCGTAAAAGAAGAGCGCGACGAGTATCGACGGAATGGATTCAACCATGGAGAACGCGCTCTTGACCGCGCGACCGAACTTCATGGAAAGCACGCTGAAATACGCGAGAGCTACCGAAAGGCTCATGGCGACCACCAGGGTCGCGCCAAGCGTTACCGACAGTTCGCGAAACGATGCGAGGATTCCCCGTGAATAGGCAAGTTCCCGCGCGCCAATGAGCGCGTAGATCGACGAGGGGTCGATCGGTGCCCAGGACAGCGCCAGGGGAGCAATCAATATCGCGATGGCGAGAGGCCGCGCGAAACTAGGCTGATTTTTCATACCACCTCGGATAGACCAGAAAGAGGACCGTCTTCACCGCGAAGGTGACGACCGCGTTAAGGCACAGAAGAATGAAGACGGAAGCCACGAGGAGATCCGTATTCGTGGCGAGCAGCGCATCGAGCAGGGTACTGCCGAGCCCGGGAAACGAGAAGACAATCTCGGCGATCGTGACCGCACCGACAATCGCCGGAACCTTTCCCGCGAGATACGGTAAAAACCGCGGCAGACTCGAGGCAAAGAGGTACCCGGACCAGGTTCCCGGAAGGGGAAATGCCCTGCCGAGCGGATTACCGATCGTACCGAACACGATCGCGTGGGTCGTTTCCGCCTGCGCGAGCATGTCGGCGCCAAGAAAGCGCGCCGCATCCCAGGAAAGACCGCCGAGCAAAACCGTCGCGAGCGCGATGAAGACGAAGGGTGTCTCGCTTCCGTAAGCCTGCGCGAGCGCCCAGAAGCCCACGAACAGCGGACAGGCGGCTAGCGCTGAAACGGCCGCGTCCAGTACGGCGTACAGTCCCGCGGCTCCCTGCGAACCGTGGCGGTTCACGAGATACCGCGACACGCTCGACGCCGCCGCGAGGGAAAGCGATATAACCGTAAGGAACGCGAGCGAAACCAGCGCGAGCGGCAGGGTTACCGCGGCGCCGCTCGCGATGATGCGGCCGGCACTGAAGCCGGGATGCGCCGTGGAAAAATCTTGCGACCCGGTCACAAGGAGAAAGAAGGACCGGGCGGATTCCGCGTAGGTTTCGACAGGCGCTCCAATAGACACAAGGTACAACAACGCAAGGGCAGCGGTACCCGCGAGCGAGAACAGGATCCCGTGCAGGAAGAACTCGCGGGCAAAGAAACGCAGTAGTCTCATGCGGTTAATTCCTCAACGTCCAGTTTTCAACCGAAAGGAAGGGGTTGTCCGTGGCGATGGCTACATTGCCGATCCCGCGGGTATACACATCCTTTTCAAGCGAACACAGGTACATTGCCGGAGCGATCCCGGAAATGCGCTCATTCAGTTCAAGCGTCAGGTCAACCCAGTTCGCAGTTATAACCTCACGGTCCCACTCGTCAAAGAGCGCGTCGAGTTCCTTGTCCGAAACGCCGGTAACATTCAAGTCCCCGTTGGTTCGGTACCATCGGCCCAGATCGGAATACAGATTGTCGAACCCGTCGCAATAGACGAGGGCGAGCTCATAGGATTTTTCGTCAAACACGATACGCCGGAACACCTGGTCCCCGGTTCGTTTCGCTTCGACCTCGAGCCCGATGGCAGCCATCTGTCGAACGATACCCTCGGCCATCCTTGTGCCGAATTCGCCCATGGAATCCGGATACAGAAGGATGGCTGTCTGTCCCGCGATACCGCCCGATTTGGCGAGACGGCGGGCCTCGTCCGGATCGTAGGGCAGATGATTCGGCATCTCGTCGTTTACATACTCCGGAATATTCCGCATGAAGAGGTCTGAAGGAAAGGGCCCGGGATTGAGCACGACACCCACTTCCTGATCGGTAATTGACGGAACGAGCGAAGGCCGGTCAAGAGACATTGCGAGCGCCTTCCGCGCGTCTACGTTCGGGAACGAGTCAAGATTGACGGCAACCTGATAGAAGGCATACGGCAAATAGGAATTGATATCCACTTCGCTCATCCGGGCAACTTTGGACCGGTCCATGGGCGAGGTTTCAAGAACGAGATTGATTCGTCCCTTCCTGAGTTCGTTCATGCGGATTACCGGATCTATCATCTTCTTGATGACGATTCCCGTCGCTTTCGGGACGCCCTTGAAGTAGGCACCGTTCACTTCGAAACCGACCCACTTGCCGATCTCCCACCCGGTGAGCCGGTACGGTCCGGTCCCGACGGGCGCGACGGCGAAGTTGCGTTCGTTTTCTCCCGACCGCATATTCGTATCCATCTTTCGATCCTGATACAGTGAAGGAATGATCTTGAAGGTAAGCACCGGATAGGCGCGGAACTCCGGTATCGGGTTTATGAACTCGATCTCGACGGTTCCTGCGTTCACAATGCGGACCTCGCGTATGAACGATGCAAGGTACGCCTTTTTGGGCGACGCGTTCTGTTCATCCATGTACGCATCGAACGAATACTTCACGTCTTCGGCGACGACGGGATTTCCGTTGTGCCAGAACGCTTCCCGCAAAAGGACCCGGTAGGTTTTCTTGTCTTCCGGATTCTGTTCGATGCTTTCGGCGAGCGCAAGCTGTGGATACAGTGAGCCTGATTGCGCGTCAACTTCAAAATTGACGAGCCCGTCGAACACGAGCTCCGCCGCGTTCATGCCCGAGGTATTCTGCTCGAGTACCGGGTTCAGCGAGTCGGGCAGGTTCGACACCGCGACAACGATACCGCGCGGCTGGTTTTTCCACATGACGAGTACCGCGGCTGATCCGAGCACTACGGCAAGCATCGCGGCAGCGATTACTATATTTTTCCGGGTAGCGAAATTCTTGATATCCATGATATTACCTCATCCTCATGATAAACGAGCTGTATACGACGACCTCGCCTTCGTACTCATTGGTCTTTCCTTCCTGTACCTCGAAGAAATACTTGTTCGACGGAAGCTGTCCGCCGGCGTTGAGTACCGGCCAGGAATTCCCCACCTTGTAGGTACGGTTCACCATGTCGGTCATCTTGTTCTTCTCGATCAGTTTTCCCGACCGGGTGTTTTCACCGAATACACGGACGGTCCGGGGATCCTTCATGGTGATAACAAGGTCATTCATCTCGCCGCGGGGAATCGAAACCATTCCCCACCAGTATTCATCTTTTTTCGCCTTGCTGGCCGAGAACACCGCGGGGCGGCTCTTTTTGCCCTGATCGCCGGTGGACGGCGCCGGATTGAAAAGGCCGATCATGATCGGCATGACGACCTTGCCCCGGCTCGCGATTTCTTTCGCGGTCCGTATTTCATTGTTGATCTGGGCGATCTTGAGATCGAGGTCCCGTTTTTGTCCGTCAATTTCGTCGAGTATGTCTTTCCCGATGCTCTCCGGATACGTTCCCGCGAAACTGAGCATTTCTTTATGAACCGTTTCAATATTGGACTTGACCGATTCCTGGTGCGCAAGCATTTCCTCCAGGCTCATGCTACCTTCCGCACCCTTTTCGGGAACGCGGGCAAATTCCTCGCCGATCCGGTCCTTGTACTGATAGGCCTGTGCCCGTATCGCGCCATCGCGCTCAACCGAAACGTTCTGAATTTCCCGGCGGAGAAGTTTTTGCTCATGCGCCACACCGCCGCCCGAGGCGATACCCGCTGAAGACGCTTCTGCGGCAAGAACGGATTCGGCCTTCCGGTACGCCTCGAGCGACGCGTCAAAAGCCGCGAGCCGGGAGGAAAAATCTCCGGACGATCGGCCTTCCTGCGCAAGCGTTTCGGCTTTCGCGGCGCGGGAGCGCGAAGCGCTCACGATATCCGCTTCCTTGAGAAGGAGTGTGAGCCCTTCGGTCTTTCCATATACGGCAACAGACTTCCTGCCAAGATCACGGGCACGCGCGGTGTTTCCGCCCGCGAGCAGAACGCGCATGCGCCCTTCGGAGAGTTGCGCCCCGTCATTCCGGACACCATCCGGCAGGAGCAATCGTTCATCGAGTGACGAGAACGCGGCAAGCACCTTATCGCACGCAGCGAGCAATGCCGCTTCAGGGTGTCTCTCTCCGTCCGTTACACCGGTCAGGGCGGCGTCTCCCGCCTTGAACGTATCAATATATCCGAGAAATTTCTTGCGGACCGCCGGGTCTCCGATATCGGCCCAATAACCCCGGGCCGCTTCGGGATTACGCTTGTTCCAGGCCTCAATACCCTTCGTTACGGATTGTTCATCAGGATTACCGCTTTTCCCGGTTGTCGCGCACGACACCAGGACAAGGGCAAACGCGGCCGCTATCGTCAATCGTTTTATGAGCGCATGGTTCTTCATTTATTCTCCTCCATCACTACGCGAAATCCGACATCCGCGTACGTTTTGGCGGAATCGAGTTCCCGCCGGTTGGATATTCTCACGTCATTCGGGCCTTCCATCCAGGAACCGCCCTTGGCGATCTGTGGTTCTTCCGGAAGCGTCGCGACCAGTTCCCACACATTGCCCACCATGTCATGCAGACCCCAGGGATTTGCCCCGTCAGGACAGGAGCCCACCGGAGACGGCCGATTGAATCGTCCATTTCCGCGAAAGTTGGCCCGTGAACCGTCGGCAGGGTTCTCATCTCCCCAGGGGAAGGCGACGGTACGGCCGGCTTTCGCGGCCTTTTCCCATTCAGCTTCAGTCGGAAGCCGGACAATCCGTTCAGTTACGCCGGAAAGCCAGGCCGCGAAGGCCTCAGCGTCGGTACGGGTTATCCCCACAACCGGCTGATCCGGTACAGTATAGTCCGGGTTGTCAAAAAATTCCGGCGCCTTTTCATATCCCGTCGCGTCAAGAAACAGACGGTATTGGGCGTTCGTTACGGGATGAGCGGCAATTTCGTATGTTCCCGTTTCCGCGCTCCGCGCGGCCTCGCGCTTCGGGGCACGTTTGTCACCGGGAACCGCGCCCATCTCGAAGGTTCCAGCCTCAACGCGGATAAAGGACCCAAAACGATTTGCGAGGGACTCATCGAGCACGTAGGTTGCTTCCGCGGATATCTGCTTATCTATAGAAGAAAGACGCGCCGCGGTTTGCCGCGCGTCCGCGTCCGCCATGCCGGCGAAGGCCGCGGTAACGCGAATGGAAACCGCCGGAGAATCCCCGCCTGCCGGAACCTGAAACCGTGCAGTCCCCTGCCCGTCCGTCCGCACGGACTGCGGGAGCTCTCCAACCGGTTCTCCGCCGAGTGACCAGCGGGCCGCGAGGGGAATACCGGCGATCGGGTTGCCGCCGGCATCGGTCAGACGCACCGTGACCGCCTGCCCGGCACGAAGGAGCCCGTCAGCGGGTACGAGCGAGACCGAAACCGAATCCGCCAAACGGGCGAGTTGATCGGCAATGGCATCGGAAAGCAGACCAGTTCCGCCTTCCTCGACCGTCAGAAGACCGTCAACGCCCGCGGTCTCGAGTTTTGAGAGCGCGGAAACCGCTTCCTCCGCGGATCCGGCTCCGGGCCGGGCACCGGAAAGGCGCGCAAGGGCCGGGGCCAGCTCCTTGCGCAGGGCGGCCTCGCGGCCCGCTTCGTACGACTCCCAGTCTTCTTCGCGAACGCGAAGTGTCACGCTCGCCGAGGTCTCTTCCTCCAGTTCGGCAACCCGCTTCGCCTCAAGGGATATCCCGCGTGCGGTTTCCCCGGTGACGATAATGCGACGCGATTCGCCCGATCGTTTCCGCATGGATGACTCGAGGGCATTGGCGATCAAATCGCGTTTTGCCTCAAGCTCTGCCTCTTCGGGCGATCCTCCTTTTCCGTACCCGTACAGGTACCCGTCCTCCTGTTTGACCAGATCCGGTTCAACCGAAGTACAGGACTGCAGGGCCAACGCCATACTGCACACCGCCATGGCGAACCACACGCGGGATTGTCCATTCAAAAATCTATACATACTCCACTCCAGAAAATTTCATTTGAAGTCCGGCAACGCCGTCGTCATGGACGAGTGTAGCTGCGGTATGTCAACGAAACTTCCCGGGTTTGTCAAGATTTTGCAAAGATTTACGTCCAAACCGCCTGACGGGATGGAACAGTCCGTTAAAAACGACTAGAAATATGAATTGAAAGATGTACACTGGTATCGATGAATCGTATCGCGGGATTTCTGTTGTCAGTTGTACTTCTCCACCAGGCGGTGTTCGCGGATCCCGCGGAATCAATGCTGCCGGAAAGCTTTTCGGGCCAGTTACGCGGCACGGTCTCCCAGTTCATGGAATTTGAACGGGACGACCATTCACTGCTCGTATTGAAACGGAGCGTCCTGTTTGGGCGTGACGGGAAACCCGCGGCCGAACGCAATTACGGAGCGGCAGGCGCGCTTGCCGGGGAAACCCGCTTTGTCTACACGAAAAACGCGCTCCTTTCGGAAATACGGGGGACCGACGCAACCGGGCGACTTACCTGGCGGTATGCCTATGCGTACGATGAGCTCGGCAGAACCATATCGGAATCTGCCTTTGATTCCTCGGGGAATCTCGAGGGGCGGGAGTCCTACTCATACGACGATTCGGGACTGCTCGTCAAAACGGCACGGTTCGACAAGGACGGGAACATCAGTCTGCAGGACACATTCCAGTACGACGGTGCTTCCCGGCTCATTGCCCGGCTCATTGCCCGGCTCACACTGTATTCTGACGGGAAGCTTCTCAAGCGGGTCATGTACTTTTATAATGCGCAGGGACGCAAAGCCGTGGAGGAACGCTACAACGCGAATGGCCTGTACGAACGCGAAGAATACGCGTACGGCACGGACGGATACCTTGCGGCGGTCAAAACCTTCGCAGCGGACGGCGCGCTCAAGCGGCGGGAAAAACGGTTGAACGGAAGCGACGGACGGATCCTGGAAGAAAACGTTTTCGGCCCAGACGGAACGCTCGTTTCGCGCACGGAATACCAGTACGACGAAACGGGAAACTGGGTAAGCCGCCACAAGACGGACGGAAGCATCGCATTCAGGGAATATATTTACGCGGAATGAGGTTGTATTGATGGCGTGTATTGTACTTGTGGAAGATAACGCGTTTATCCGGGAAGCAGCGGCGGGATACCTCCAGCTCGACGGACACACTATCCTGGAATTCGATTGTGTAAAGGGAGTCGCCGATACGGTCCGGCGGGGAGTCGTTGATCTCGCGATTCTCGACATCATGCTTCCCGACGGAAACGGGTTCAATCTCGCGAAACAGATCAAGGAGATCGCGGACATTCCCCTCATCTTCCTTACCGCGAAATCATCCGAGTCGGACCGGATCCTCGGATTCGAACTCGGGGCCGACGATTACGTGGTAAAACCCTTTTCATCGAAGGAACTCGCACTTCGGGTTCAGGCCCTGCTCAAACGTTATTCGCAAACCGCACGGCAGGGAGACGATGTGTGCGCCTGGACGCTGGACGACAATGTTCTCAAACTCGACTCCGCCTCTCACCGGCTCTCGGTCAACGGCGAAGAGTTATATCTTACGGATGCCGAATGGAAAATACTGAAATATCTCGCCGTGCAGGAAGGTCTCGTCGTTTCGCGGGAGCGGCTTCTGTCCGAGTGCCTCAACTATTTTTTTGAAGGTTCGGAACGCACGATCGATACCCATATCGCGAACCTCCGGGGAAAACTCGGCTCATCAGTCTGGATAGAAACCGTCCGCGGATACGGATACCGCTTCGCCGGAGCGCGGAACCGCAGTGATTAACTACAAGGATTATTTGCCCAAAGGCATTTTCGCTAAAGTCTTTTCCGGTCTCCTCGCGACCTCGCTGGTCGTTCTCGTCATCATGTCGCTCATGACCGGCTTCGCCATCAAGGCATCAATCATGAACTGGAACCGGGAAAAGAAGGAAGACCTTGAGACGATTCTCGTCCCGATGATTTCGAAGGCACACCGCCTGAACGGAGGCTTCACGGAATCCGCGCTCGAAGCGACGCTCCTTCCCTACATGACCGACTCCCTCTTCGTGTACGTCTTCGACGAGAGCAAGCGGCCAGTTCTTCTCATAGAGGAAGGCCGACGCATCCGCGCGCAGGACCTCCAGGCGGAGGGACGAACGGCGCAGTCTCTGCTCAACCGGAATCCGCCGATCGCGATCAAGGATGGCTCGACCGTTATAGCCTATCTTTCCGTTGACAGCGCGGACTTCCTCGCATACAAGGCGAACCGCCAGTTCGTGGAAACCATGCGCGACGCAATCACCATCGGCATACTTATCGCGGTTGGTCTCGCGCTCGCAGTATCTCTCGTGTTCTCCACCTCGTTCTCGAGCGAAACCAAGGAACTCGCTGCGGGCATTGTCTCCATCAGCGGCGGCGACCACGACGTAGCGTTCCCGAAATCCGGTACGCGGGAACTCACGCTTATAGCGCGGTCCGCGGAAACGCTCCAGCGTCGTCTTGAACGTGAAGGACGGCTCCGCCGTCAATGGATGCAGGACATCTCGCACGACTTGAGAACGCCGATCGCGGCGATCAAGAGCCAGTTCGAGGCGATGGTGGACGGCGTACTGGACACGAGCACGAAGCGGCTGGAGCGTCTGCATTCCGAACTGAACCATGTTGAGGCGCTCGTGCGTCTGGCGGAAAGCGCGATGGAGATCGACATAGCGCGCGGCGAATTCGGGGAATTGCAGGTGCAGTTTCTCGATCCGCTCCGGCTCCAGCTCCCCACCGATCACATCCGGCTGGGCGAGCGCATGGGCGAAGGCGCCCAATAGCTGC
>ERZ795030.5634-NODE-5634-length-11407-cov-3.339940_pt1 | contig 11407 bp, 7 predicted proteins | sample MGYA00375122_ERZ795030 | MGnify/ENA primary metagenome ERZ795030 (study PRJEB30165, sample SAMN05720146) | activated sludge metagenome | isolation source: anaerobic digester from wastewater treatment plant | place: Japan | collected 2015-04-20 ...
CGCCTGCGCGTAGTTCGTTTCGTTGGCGCGTGTTCGTCGTGCTGGTCGGATTGGTGGTGCTGGCGCTGGGTGCGGTGCTTTGGTTGGTGTGGCATACTGGCGACCGTTTGGCCACCCAAGCCGTGGAGCAATCCATCCAGGACAGTGCTGCGGCGCAATCGCGCTACGAAGAGCTCTCGGCAGAGCGCCTGCAGTCGATGGCACAGGCGATGGCGACCGATGCTGCCGTCATCAACTATCTGGATGCCGCGCTCAACGCCGACACGCAAGCTGTCGCGTTGGACGGCACCGAAACCGCCGCGACACCGGGTGAGGACGCTGGCGGACAGAATCTGTCGATTCGCGACCTGATTCTGGAGCGTCGCGACAGCATCGGGTTCGGATTGGCACTGGTGCTCGACGCCGAAGGCAGCCTGGTGGCGCACAGTGGCGAAACCGAAGCCTTTGCCGATGCCTATCGCGACGATCCTTTGCTCGGCAGCGTGTTCGATTCGCTTGAACCGGCGATCGGTTATTGGCGCGAAGCCGACGTGATCTATCACGCCGCCGCCACGCCGATTGCCAAAGGTGATCTGCTGGTCGGTTTCCTGTTGATCGCCATGCCGGTCGATGCAGCCTTTTGCGCGCAAATACACGAGACCAGCGGCGCGCATGCGGCCGTTTGGCGCATCGAGCCGCAGGGCTTGCGACTGCAAGCCAGTTCGTTGCCCGCGCCGCAAGCCCAAGCGCTGGCAGAGCAAGCGCCGGTGTTCGCCGCATTGGACGCATCCGCCGCCAGCCTGCCGATGACTCTGCAGGGCGAGCAATTCCTGACCCGCAATCGAGCCATGCGCGGGCAGGCCGATGGCGAACCGGTTGCCGTATTGATGGCGCTCGGTTCGTCCGATGCGGCCGCAGCCGGCTTCTTGCGCTTGCGCGAGCAGATCTTGATTGCAACCGGCATTGCAGTCGTGGTGGCCTTGTTGCTGGCATGGTGGTTGTCGCGGCGTCTGGTGTTGCCAGTGCTGCGCGCTGCCGAGGCGGCGGAACTGGCAGCGGCAGGCAACTATCAGCAGAGTCTGCCCGACACAGGACGCGATGAACTCGGGCGTTTATCGCAAGCGGTCAATCTGCTTCTGAGCGACTTGCGCGAGCGTCGGGATGTCGAAAGCTACGTCGGCAGTCTGCAGCGCCTGCAGGCCGAGCCGGTGCGGGAAACACGCAGTGTGCCGAGTATCGAACCCAAGCGATTCCGCGACTGGACCCTGTTGGCGCTGGATCTGCCACAGTTCGTAGCGACGCCAGAACTGGCACAAACCGAGCGGCATCTCGGCGTGCTGGAACAGCACGTGCAATTGCTGCGTGCCGCAGGCGAGTCCAATGCGGGTGAGTTGTTGGGTACCCAGGGTCGTCAATGGCTGTGGGGATTTGCTGAATTCAAGGATGCCTTGCGTTGCGTGCAGGCCCTCGCGACCTCGCGCCTCGGTAGCAAACCGGCAATGGCCATTGCACAAGGTGAAGTCTTTCGCGCAGCGCTCGATGCGCAGCATCCGCAATGGTTGGGCAAGCCCTTGGCCATGGCCCAGAGACTGTTGGTCGACAGTGCGCCGGGCGTGGTGTTGTTGTCACCGGAGGCGGCGACGGCGACGCGCGGCGTGTTGGGTGACAAAGCGGTATCGGTGGCGACCGGCAGCCTGAGCGGCAAGCGCTTTCATGCGCTGTTGGCGACCGGCGAAGAAGCACGTGTCGCCCTCGCCCTGCTACCCGCGCGACAGGACCGACCGACAGATTCGCAGGCCACGGTTGTCACTCCCGCCGACAGCGTGGCACTCACGCGCGGCGGCAGCGCTCGTCTGCAGCCCGGCAGTCTGTTCGCGCGGCGCTACGAGATCGACGCCGTGCTTGGCAGCGGTGGCATGGGAATGGTGTATCGCGCTCGTGATCGGGAGTTGAAGGATGTCGTCGCGCTTAAAACCTTGCGGCCCGACGCGATGCTCGACATCGAGCATCTGGAACGTTTCAAGAGCGAGCTGAAACTGGCACGCAGCATCAGTCATCCCAATGTCTTGCGAACCTATGACTTCGGCCAGTCCGAAGGCCTCCCGTTCATCTCGATGGAATACGTGCGTGGCATGACCCTGCGCTATCTGTTACAGCAGCCGGACAAGGTGCCGTATTCCGCAGCGCTGCGTCTGGCGCGACAACTCTGCGCGGGCCTGGCCGCAGCGCATGCAGTCGGTGTCCTGCATCGGGACATCAAGCCGGAAAACCTCATCATCGATCCGCAGGGACATCTGAAACTGATGGACTTCGGGATCGCCCGACAATCCGTGCGGACCTCGGGCTTGACTCAGCAAGGCATGTTCGTGGGGACACCCGACTACGCCGCACCTGAGCAATTGATGGGCGAGGAAGTGGACGTGCGTGCCGATCTATACGCGGTCGGTGTCACGCTGTGCGAGTTGTTCTGCGGCAGTCTGCCGTTCCGGCGTGGCAACAGCACGGAAGTGATGCTGGCCCATCTGCAGGAAGAGCCCACCTTGCCATCGGAGCTTTGGCCAGAGATTCCACCGGCCTTGGAGAAAGTTCTGCTGCGCTGCCTGGAGCGTCAGCGCACGCAGCGTTACGCCAGCGCCAATGCCTTGCTCGAAGACCTCGCGGAATTGCGCGCATGAGGCATGCAATTTTCGCCGTGCTGCTGAGTGTGTGGATGCTGCCTGTCGCCGCGCAATCCGGCTTCAGTGCCGATTTGCGCCTGCGTGCCGAGCATACCGATGTGCCGAATCGCGCACTGTTGCAACGCGAACGAGCGAATGCACGCTTGCAATGGGAGGGCCTGTGGGGCGAATCGATCGAATACGCTACAGGCTTGCGGCTTGCCATCGGCAGCGACGCCAATGTCGACAACGGCGTCAATCTGGACAACCAGCGCTCGGATGCGGTCGAGCTGGATCGTGCTTTCGTCCGCGGTCATTGGGGTGAGGCCCATGCGTGGACGCTGGGCCGCGACGTGTTGCCGATGTCGCTCAGTCCGCTGCTGTGGGACCCGGACTTGCGGCCCACCGGCGTGAGTGTGGATCTGCATTGGGGCGTGCGGGACTTTGACGGTCTGCAAGTCACCGCAGGTGTCTTCGAGCCGGGCCTGCGCATCGGCAGCGAGGCGCGTCTGGCGGCATTGCAGATGGGCTACCGCTGGCGCGATGGTGCGCCGTGGCGCATGAGTCTGCTGCTCAGTCTGTTGTATTTCGATCATCTGGATGCCTTGCCTGCCAATGGACTGGCGCGCACCAATCGTGTGCTCAACGCACGTTTGCTGAGTAACTACCGTCTGCACGACGTGCAGTGGATCGGGCACGGCGAAGTCGCGGGCCAGGCCATGCAGCTACACATCAACTGGGTCGTCAATCAAGGCGCGCAGGATCACAACCAAGCGGCACGTATCGCGTTGCAATGGGGTGATCGGCGTCAGCCTCAGACTTGGGAAATCGGCATTGCCCAGCAGCGCCAGCAACGTGATGCGGTACTGGCCGCGGTCAGTGACGACGAGTGGTGGTTCCACAGCTTCACTCGCGGCAGCATGCTGTGGCTGGGCTACGGTATCAGCGAGCGGTGGTCCGTGCGATTGGCCGGATTCCGCGAACGTCGAGACGACGCCGGCGCGCATGCAGCGCGTGTCCTGCTGGATCTCGAAGCGCGCTGGTAGCAGGTCATCACCAGGGAATGGCCTGTCCATCCCACGCAAAGAACTGTCCGCTGTCTTCGTTGTGCAAACCTGCGATAACCCGCAGCAGGTGCGTCGCTGAAAGGGCGGGAGTGAACAGCCGATCAGCGGCCACATTGGCCTTGAATGGCGCCGCCAGCGGTGTATCAACCGTGCCTGGATGCAGGCTGACCACACGTAGATTGGGATGGCTACGACGGACTTCGATCGAAAGCGTGCGGAACAGTTGGTTCTGCGCCGCCTTGGAGGCGCGATAGCTGTACCAACCGCCGAGCGCGTTGTCACTGATGGAACCCACCCGTGCCGAGATCGCGGCAATCACACCTGCAGGCGCCTGTCGCAACGCGGGCAACAGTGCCTGGGTCAGCAGAATCGGCGCAATCGCGTTGACTTGCAGGAGTTGCACGAGTGCGGGTTCGTTGAGCTGATTGATGGATTTCTCTGGACGAATGTCGGGCGCATGCAACACGCCAGCGGCATGGATCAGGCAGTGCAGCTGCGCGCTGCGGTGCGTGATCCTCGCCACGCCGAGCTGACGGGAATGCGCATCGGTGATGTCCATCGCGCAGCACAGCAAGCGATCACCGTGTTCGTTACGCAGCGCCTGCAAGGCAGCAGAGAGTTCCGCACGGCGCGCAATGGCATGGACCTGCGCGACTTGCGAATTGGCGAGCAACTGCGTCACCAGCGCCAGTCCGATGCCACTGCTGGCGCCGGTCACCACGACGTGTGCGGGCGCGGACAGTCCTTCGATCAATGGCGTCATTTTGCGGCCTCTTGGCGTATGCCGCGCAGGCTGCGCCTGGCGACTTGAAGAATTCGCGATGACCCGGGCAAAGCGGGGTCATCCGGGCGCGCATGATTCAGCGGCCACGATCCGACCATCGCGCATCTGCAGCGTGCGTTGCGCGATGGCGGCCGCTGCCTGCGGGTCGTGGGTGATGAACAAGAGCGCCAATCCACGTTGGGTCTGCAATGACTGCAGCAACTGCAGCAGGTGCTGGCGATGAATGGCATCCAATGCGGAGACGGCTTCGTCGCAGATCAACACCGCGGGCTCCAGTGCCAAGGCCCGCGCGATGGCGACGCGCTGGCGCTGCCCGCCCGAAAATGCATGCGGAAAGCGCGTGAGCACGTCGCCATCCAGACCCACCGCCGTGAGCAGGGCGTGAAGTTGTTCGGTCGAGGTGCGCAAACGCTGCAGGCGGCGCGGTTCGCGCAGCAAATCTGCCACCGTTTGTCGTGGATCCAGCGAGGCAAACGGGTCTTGGAACACCATCTGCACCTGCCGTCGTTGCAGGCGTGTCCAGCGTTCGCCCAGGACACTGCCGTGCAGACGAATTTCACCGTGACGTTCGCCCACATGCAGCCCGAGCAGGGCGCGTACCAGGCTGCTCTTGCCACTACCCGAGCGCCCGAGCAACGCCAGACATTCCCCACGCCGCAATTGCAGGGAAACCTCCTGCAACGCAAACCCCGATTGCCCCGGATAGCGCAGGCTCAGGCGGCACACGTCAAGTACCGGTTCGCCATCGCCCAGACCCGTTGCCACCGGCCGCAATCCTTGCAGACGCGTGGCGGCCAGCAGTGCGCGTCCGTACGCGCTGATCGGCGCATCGAAGAATGCGGCGCTCGGCTGCGCTTCCAGCACGCGTCCTTGCTTGAGCACCTGCACATGGTCGGCGATGCCTTGCATCTCGGCCAGATCGTGACCGATGAACAACAGCGCCAATCCCTGTTCGCGGCGCAGCCGATTCAGCAGATCGAGGATGCCGCGTCGGGTCTCACTGTCGAGCGCACTGGTGGCCTCGTCGCAGACCAGCAGGCGGGGTTCGGCAGCCAAAGCGAGTGCGAGCATCACCCGTTGCCGCTGTCCGCCGGACAACTGATGCGGAAACGCGCTGGCGATGTGTGCCAGATGCGCCAGATCCACTTGCTGCAGGGCGCGTTGCCAGTCGGCGTGCTGCGCAGGCAGACCATGCTGATGACGGACTTCGCGCCATTGCGAGGCGATGCGTCGCAGTGGATGCAGACTGGCCAGCGGATCCTGAAGCACCAGCCCGATCCGACAGCCTCGCCAGCGCGCCAGAACCGCAGCGGCCAGCTTGCTGTCCAGCGCGAGCGCGTGACCATCGAGCTGCAGCGTACCCTTGGCCTGCAGGCCCGTCGGCAGCAATCCGCACAGGGCCAGCGCGGTCAGGCTTTTGCCCGAGCCGGATTCACCCATCACGCCGAGGCATTGGCCTGCGGCTACTGCGAACGACAGCGGCCCCACGTGTCCGCCCTGCGGTAACGCTATGAGCAGGTCACGCACCTGCAGCAGTGCACTCGGATCGTTGCCATCTGCGTGCGAAGTCATCGGCGCGGCAGGCGATTCCGAGCGGTGCTCGGGATCGCCCTCTGAGTGTGGCAGGCGCGGGTCAAGCGCATCGCGCAGGGCATCGCCCAGATGCTGGAACAAGGCCAGCGTCAGGGCCAGCAGACTGGCGGGAAACAGCAAGGTCCAGGGCGCGAAATCGAGCTCCTGTGCGCCCTCGCTGAGCAAGCCGCCGAGCCCGCTTGCGGGCTCCTCGAGTCCCAGTCCGAGAAAGCCGAGGAAGCTCTCGATCAGGATCGCGTTCGCCGCAATCACACCTGCATACACCAGCGCCAGCGGCAATAGATTTGGCAGAAGATGATCGCGCAGCAAGGCGAGGCTACCGGCGCCCGCCATGCGCGCCGCCAGCACGAAGGGCTGCTCGCGGAGACGCGCGGCTTCAGCGCGAACCAGGCGTGCCAGGTCGATCCACGCATAGCCGCCAATCGCCAGCAACAGCAGCCACAGCGAACGATCAAACAGCGCCAGCAATAGCACCACGATGAGCAGAAAGGGTAGCGCCGAGATCACGTCCAACGAACGCATCATCCAGCGCTCACGGTGACCACCCCACAGACCCGCAGCCGCACCGTAGCCCAGTCCGATCAGCAAGGCCAGCGTGGTCGCCAGCACACCGATCAGCAGCGACATGCGCAGGCCCAGCAGACTGCGCACCAGCACATCGCGACCGATGGCATCGGTGCCAAACCAATGCGACCACGACGGTGCTTGCGAGGGTGCATCCCAGTCAGGTCGCCACGCGCGATCCGCGCCCGCTATTTCGGGGCCGATGAGACTGATCAGCGCCAACAGCAGCAAGCCCCAGAGCACACGACGGGCACTACGCGGCAGAGTGGCGATGGTGGTGAAAATGGCGGACGGCATGCCACACAGGATACGGGGCACATCCGTGCGCGGGGCAGTGCTGAGCGCGATCAAGTCGCGAACTCGTGGCCTGCGCCTACACTATGTGCGAATCGGCAGGAACTACCGGAGCGATCTGATGCGTTACCCGAACACCCGACTGCGTCGCATGCGGCGCGATGATTTTTCGCGACGACTGATGCGCGAACACGTACTGACCGCCAGTGATCTGATCCTGCCGACCTTCGTGCTGGAGGGCACTGGGCAGCGCGAGGACATCGCCTCGATGCCTGGCGTGCAGCGGCTGTCGATCGATCTGCTGCTGGAACTGGCGGCGGAAGCGGTTGAACTGGGCATTCCCGCACTCGCCTTGTTTCCAGTCACGCCGCTGTCGGCAAAGTCGCTGGACGCGGCAGAGGCCTTCAATCCCGAGGGCTTGGCACAACGCGCCGTGCGGGCGCTGAAGGCGCAATTTCCGCAACTCGGTGTGATCACCGATGTCGCGCTCGATCCGTTCACCACACACGGCCAGGATGGCCTGATCGATGCCAACGGTTACGTGATGAACGACGAGACTATCGCGGTACTGGTCAAGCAGGCGCTGTCGCATGCCGAAGCCGGTGCCGATGTCGTCGCGCCTTCCGACATGATGGATGGCCGCATCGGTGCGATTCGTGCCGCGCTGGAAGCGGCAGGTCATATCCATACTCGCATCCTCGCCTATTCGGCCAAATATGCCAGCGCGTTCTACGGTCCCTTTCGTGATGCGGTGGGGAGTGCGGGCAATCTCGGAAAAGGCAACAAATACACCTACCAGATGGACCCGGCCAATGGCGACGAAGCGCTGCGCGAAGTCGAACTCGACCTCGCCGAAGGTGCCGACATGGTGATGGTCAAACCGGGCATGCCCTATCTCGATGTCCTGCAGCGCGTGAAGGCGCGTTTCGGCGCGCCGACGTTCGTCTATCAGGTCAGTGGCGAATACGCGATGCTCAAAGCGGCTGCGCAGAATGGCTGGCTGGACGAGCGCGCAGTGGTGATGGAGTCACTGCTGGGCTTCAAACGCGCCGGGGCCGATGCCATCTTGTCCTACTACGCGCTGGCCGCTGCACGCTGGCTGCGTGACAGCCACTGATCCCGTACATTCACCGTTTCCAGACATTGCCGCCCGCCCCTGTTGAGGAATGACCATGCGTCAGCATTTCGCCGTCTTCGGCCAGCCCATTGCGCACTCCCTGTCGCCGTATATCCATGCCGAATTCGGCAAGCAGTGCGGTGTCGAACTGGACTACGTCGCCATTGAAGCCTCACCCGAAGACTTCGCGTCCGCCGTGGCGACCTTTCGTGCGGCGGGTGGCCGCGGGGCCAATATCACGCTGCCGCACAAGCAAGCCGCGTATGCGCTGTGCAAGGAAGTCAGCGAGTACGCCTTCCATGTCGGCGCAGTCAACACCTTGATGTGGCAGGACGATGGCTGGATGGGGTGCAATACCGACGGCGTTGGTCTGATCGTTGACCTCACCGAACGCGAACGCCTTGATCTCCGCGGCCGTCGCTGTCTGATGCTCGGAGCGGGTGGTGCGGCGCGCGGCGTCGTGCCAGCCATGCTCGAAGCGGGTGTCGCCGAGCTGATCATCGTCAATCGCACCGCCGCGCGCGCGGACGAACTGGTCGATGCCGTCGGCGAGCCGGATCGCGTCAAGTCGCGTTATTGGGAAGACCTCGCCGCGTTGGGCGACTTCGAACTGATCATCAACGCCACCGCCGCCGGGCATCAGACCACGGTCATGGATCTGCCTTTCTCGCTGCTGTCGCCGCGCTGCCTGGCGGTTGACCTGAGTTATGGCAAAGCCGCCATTCCTTTCCTGTCCTGGGCCAAAGCAGGCAACTGCGACCATGCGGTCGATGGTCTCGGCATGTTGGTCGAGCAAGCCGCCGAGAGCTTCCTGCGCTGGCATGGCGTGCGACCGCAAACCGATGGCGTCTACGCCACCCTGCGCGCCAAGCAAGACGCGTTGATCAGCGCCGACTGATCGCCCGTCAGTCGCATGGACTGCCGCGCCCACTGCGCCGCCTGCTGCATCGCGCCGAGCATCAGCAGCCCCATTCCAGGCATGCCCCACGGCAAACCTGCGGGCATGCCCTGCATCCAACTCGACGACCAACTGCGCTGCCAACTTTTCGGTCAGCCCGATCGCCCCGCCGTCTGCGCCTCATTGCGCCCCAAGCCCGATATGTGCAGCACGGATCGCGAGGCGGCGATGAGGTTTTTGAGTCAATTGGAAGTGTTGACGGGGTCAGGCGCGCGGGCAGAGGACCCCAAGTCCATGCAATGGAGTGTTTTCTGGAAGAATTCCTGAGTTCAAGAAATGCCAGATGTTTCGTGGAGACCGCGGTTCGCAAAGGTCATCCGGTGAAAGGTTGCTTCAGGACGATTCACCTGACGTCACTACAGCGCGTTTCTTTGGGGGTATTGCTGGGGGTATTGCGGGGGGTATTGGGGGGCGTCGACCTTGCGACCGAGGCATTGAGTAAAATCATGATTCGAGCACTCGGCATAGCGCTCCTCGCACCGTTCATGATGGCGTGTGCGAGCAGGGGGAACGATGCCACGAGCGCTGTCCCGCCAACCGTGCCGGAGTGGCAGGACGTCGCGCATGCTGGCTGGCAGGGACAGCGTCTGAAAGACGGGCGCTTCGACCTGTCTTCTGGGTTAGTGTTCACCCATGTTGCCAAGGACTTGGTAGAAGGCGGCTGGCTCCGCGTTTCCGCGACCGCGACTGCGAGCTCGGCAGACTTCAACGTGTGGATCCATGTGTTTGACGCCAATGGGCATCCCATTGCACGTCCACTGCCTACGGTATGCGAGGTTGTGGGGGTTGTGAAGCACTGCACCAACAGCAGCTGGATCGGAGCACAAGGACGCGACGTAAGGCTGGCCTTCTATCCAGGAGAAGCCGCCGTCGTCATCAAGCCTGGGCCGATTCAGCAGTCCAAACTCGGCACGGAGCAACGCTCTGTGCGTCAGCGATTCTCTGCATTGTTGAGCCAAGTTCGCCAGCTCTACTACCGCAGCGACGAAGTCGACTGGGATCTGGCAGAGGAAAAGGCTGCGCTGTCCTTGCGGGCGCCGATGGATGTTGACCCCTTGCCGACCGCGATCAGTTTGCTGGTCAGCTCCCTGCCCGGTAATGCACACACATACATTTTTCGCTCCGACCAGCCAGCAGGAAGCGATGTCGTGCTTCCTTCGTGTGTGCACTTGGCGGGGTCACGATGGCGGCTGGATTTGCCGGGCACGCCCGACGATGGCGCCGCAGAAGCATACGTCCGAAGGGCGCATGCGTGTTTGACGAAGCCTGAGGCTAAGAGCTGGTTGGTCAACCTAACCGACAATTTCGGCGGCGACGTGTTTGTGCAGTTCGCTGCGCTAGTGCCGTTGTTGGGGGATGGTCCACACATGCAATTCACCAATTCGCAGGGCAATTCGTTTGTGGTGAGCATTGATGCACAGGCGGTTCGGTTGCAGGACGAAGACATGGTCCGTTGGGAGGCCGTTCCGAACGTTGCGAACACTAATACCGTGTTCGCGCTGGGCCCAGGGTGCGGCAGCTCCTGCGAAGCCGTGGCCATTGCGGTCAAGGGGCGCTTCAAGACCGTCGGCCAGTCAACGGCCGGGCTGACGACCGCGAACGAGACCCTCACGATCAACGCGAAGTATTCGTTGGCCTTGACCTCTGGCTTGATGGCGGATCTTCAAGGCAGACACGTTCCGACAGTGACTCCTGATAGGGAGCTTGATGACGAGTCACTGAAAGACGTGCTGAACAATGGCCGGTTGTGAGAGAAGCACGGATAACAGATCGCTCGCGGTAAGCACTCTGGCAGCGGTGCATCGACGGTATGAATGGCAAGACATACTTGCCCGCCGACGTAGACGGTTCCGCATCAAGTGCAATCGTGAGGGCAGATTCCCGATCACGCGCCTGTGCGGCGCGTGATCGGGGTTGGTCTCTTCGTCTACTCTCTCGGCACCGCGATGGCCCTCGACTGTCCTTCAAAGCCGTTGGCAAACACACCAAAACAGCAGCACCGCATCGGTATCGCTGGCGATGTTGTTGTCGGGGTCACGCTCGACCGTGTCAGCCGGCACCGTGATGCTGGCGCCGCTGGTCAGAACTTCGTCAGGATTTGCTCCATCAGGAGCTTGGCAGTGAGCATATGCGGCTGACTTACGTTGTAGTTCGTCGTGGTGATGACCACAACAACGCGCTGCTCGGGGAATATTTGTACGCTGTTGCCGCCGGTGCCGTTCATCGAATACGACTTCCAGACGGCGCCGTCTTTTCCCGGGAAGCGCATCAACCAGAACAGGTAGCCGTAATCCATGTCGTCGTTGGGCCGCGCATGGGCGGAGATTGACGATTCGACCCATGCGGCTGGAACAATCTGTTTGCCCTTGGATTTTCCGCCATCCAGATACAACT
>ERZ795030.5639-NODE-5639-length-11402-cov-4.684057_pt1 | contig 11402 bp, 8 predicted proteins | sample MGYA00375122_ERZ795030 | MGnify/ENA primary metagenome ERZ795030 (study PRJEB30165, sample SAMN05720146) | activated sludge metagenome | isolation source: anaerobic digester from wastewater treatment plant | place: Japan | collected 2015-04-20 ...
CAGGCGTTGCGCTGCTTCATCGTGTATTTGCATAACTCACCTTCACAAGTTTCAAAGCACCGGGTTGTCAAACCCGAACATGAATGGTTCAACACTGAACCATAACGCCGACACAGCCTAGATTTTAGGGCGTGCTCTTTTTCAATCAACCGTTTCACGACAGCAGGTACGCAATCTGCACGCAAAAAAACCCGCCTAGGCGGGTTTCTTTGACAAGCGTATCAGGCTATTGCTGGCAATTACTTGCCACGTGTTCCAACCACCTCGATTTCAACGCGGCGATTCTTGGCGCGACCTTCAGAGGTCTTGTTGTCAGCAACAGGTTGCTTCTCGCCCTTGCCTTCGGTGTAGACACGGTTCTTTTCAATACCCTTGGACACCAGATAAGCCTTGACAGCTTCCGAGCGCTTGACCGACAGCTTCTGGTTGTAAGCATCAGAGCCAACTGAATCAGTGTGACCGACACCAATGATTACTTCCAGGTTGATATCTTTCACTTTGCCAACCAGGTCGTCAAGCTTGGCTTTACCTTCGGGCTTGAGCACTGCCTTGTCAAAGTCAAAGAACGCATCTGCCGCGTAAGTTACCTTGGTGGCAACAACAGGAGCGGGAGCGGGAGCGGGAGCGGGTGCCGGTGCCGGTGCCGGAGCGGCTACCGGTGCAGGTGCAGGCGCAGGCGCAACCTTGGGCGCGACGATGGCACCGTCACAACCTTCAGCGGCAGTAGCGGGTGTCCAGAAATTGTTACGCCAGCAAAGTTCATTGGTGCCGTTCTTCCAGACGATGCCATCAGCAGAACGCCAATTGTCGATCGTTTGAGCGCCGGCTGCGGTAGCGAGAGCTGCGGTAGCGATCAACATCGCCAGTTTGTTCAATTTTTTCATGATTCTCCTAGAAGAAAGTGCCGCAGCGGTGCGGCGGTGGTGAAACGGACGCTCAAAATGCCTATCACATTGAGCGTTACATTGATTGTGCCACATAGATTTTCAGCCAAAACGATACCGCCGATCAAAACCAACGCAAGGGGCCGGTGCCCCATGACTTTTGTTTCAGGCGTTGTGAAGGTACAACAAACCCACAGCATAAAATCAGCCTAACAACCTGAACTTGCTTCGCCTCAAGCCTTTCCCATGACCCAGTTCGCCAAAGAAACCCTGCCTACCAGCCTGGCGGATGAAATGCGCCGTAGCTACCTTGATTACGCGATGAGCGTGATCGTCGGGCGGGCGCTACCTGATGCGCGTGACGGCTTGAAACCGGTGCATCGGCGCGTACTGTTTGCCATGCACGAATTGAACAACGACTGGAATAAGGCGTATAAAAAATCTGCGCGGATTGTCGGCGACGTGATCGGTAAATACCACCCGCACGGCGACCAGTCGGTCTATGACACCATTGTTCGCATGGCGCAGGATTTCTCAATGCGCCACATGCTGGTCGATGGCCAGGGCAATTTCGGCTCGGTCGATGGCGACAACGCTGCCGCGATGCGTTACACCGAAATCCGGCTGGCCAAAATTGCCCACGAGTTGCTGGCTGATCTGGACAAGGAAACCGTCGATTTCGGCCCCAACTACGACGGCTCTGAAAAAGAGCCGCTGGTGCTGCCAACCCGCCTGCCGAATCTGCTGGTCAATGGCTCCGGCGGCATTGCAGTCGGCATGGCCACCAACATCCCGCCGCACAACCTCAGCGAAGTAGTCGATGCCTGCTTGCATCTGCTGCGCCACCCCGATGCCACGATTGACGAGCTGATGGAAATCATCCCGGCACCGGACTTTCCGACTGCCGGCATCATTTACGGCATTCAAGGGGTCAAAGATGGGTACCGCACCGGTCGCGGCCGGGTGGTGATGCGTGCAAAGTGCCATTTTGAGGACATTGACAAGGGACAGCGCCAGTCCATCATTGTTGATGAGCTGCCCTACCAGGTGAATAAAAAGACATTGCAAGAGCGCATGGCCGAGCTGGTGCACGAGAAGAAGATAGAAGGCATCAGCCACATCCAGGATGAATCCGACAAGTCCGGCATGCGCCTGGTGATTGAACTCAAGCGTGGCGAAGTGCCCGAGGTGGTGCTCAACAACCTGTACAAGCAGACCCAGTTGCAAGACACCTTTGGCATGAACATGGTGGCGCTGATCAATGGTCAGCCCAAGCTGTGCAACCTGAAGGATTTGATCGAGGTCTTTTTGAACCACCGCCGCGAGGTGGTGACACGGCGCACCGTGTTCGAGTTACGCAAGGCGCGCGAACGCGGCCATGTGCTCGAAGGCCTGGCGGTGGCGCTGGCCAATATTGACGAATTCATCCGCATCATCCGCGAGTCACCAACGCCACCGGTGGCCCGCGCCGAGCTGATGGCCAGACCCTGGGACAGCAAGCTGGTGCGCGAAATGCTGACCCGCACCCGGGCCGATGGCGGCGTGGTGAATGCCGACGACTACCGTCCAAACGGGCTGGAGCGTGAATTTGGCATGGGTTCAGATGGCCTGTACCGGCTGTCTGAAACCCAAGCTCAAGAGATCTTGCAGATGCGCCTGCAGCGCCTGACCGGCCTGGAGCAGGACAAGATCGTTGCCGAGTACAAAGAGGTCATGGCCGAAATTGACGACCTGCTCGATATTCTGGCACGCCCTGAGCGCGTCACGGTCATCATCAGCGACGAGCTCACCGCCATCAAGACCGAGTTCGGCCTGACCAAGATTGGCGCGCGACGCAGCCTGGTTGAGCACTCGTCGTTCGATCTTTCCACCGAAGACCTGATCACCCCGACCGACATGGTGGTCACCCTGAGCCATAGCGGTTACATCAAGAGTCAGCCGCTCTCCGAATACCGGGCGCAAAAGCGCGGCGGGCGCGGCAAACAGGCCACCGCCACCAAGGAAGACGACTGGGTTGACCAGCTCTTTATTGCCAACACCCACGATTACATCCTGTGTTTTTCCAATCGGGGCCGCATGTACTGGCTAAAGGTCTGGGAAGTGCCGCAAGGTTCACGCGGCTCGCGCGGTCGGCCCATCGTCAACATGTTCCCGCTGCAAGACAGCGAAAAGGTCACCGTGGTGTTGCCCCTGACGGGCGAAAAACGCACTTTTCCGGCAGATCAGTATGTCTTCATGGGCACCAGCATGGGCACCGTCAAGAAGACCGCACTCGATGAATTCAGCAACCCGCGCAAGGCCGGCATCATTGCCGTTGATCTGGACGAAGGCGACTTTTTGATCGGTGCGGCGCTGACCGACGGCAAGCATGACGTGATGCTTTTCAGTGATGGCGGCAAGGCGGTGCGCTTTGACGAGAACGATGTGCGCCCGATGGGTCGCCAGGCCCGTGGCGTGCGCGGCATGATGCTTGAAGATGGCCAGACCGTGATTGCCATGCTGGTCGCCGAGGACGAGTCGCAAAGCGTGCTGACGGCCACCCAGAACGGCTTTGGCAAGCGCACCAGCATCACCGAATACACCCGCCACGGTCGTGGCACCAAGGGCATGATCGCCATCCAGCAGTCTGAGCGCAACGGCAAAGTAGTGGCCGCCACGCTGGTACATGCGGACGACGAAATCATGTTGATCACCGACCGGGGCGTGCTGGTACGCACCAGGGTCAGCGAAATCCGCGAGCTCGGTCGCGCCACACAAGGCGTGACGTTGATCGGGCTGGACGAAGGCTCAAGTTTGAGCGGCTTGCAGCGTATCGTCGAAAACGACGCGATTCCGGTTGTTGACGACGCGTCGGCCGACGAGGAAGGCAGCGACGGCAGCACCCTGCCAGAAGCTTGATTACTATCTATTCAATAGCTACTAACGCAATCAAGATAAGGGCTAGAGCCTGATTTGTTGACTATTTCATGATCGACCAACGTTCTGGATCAACTCCTATTTCATCCCGCCATGGCCAAGACCCTTGCTGAACTGCGCAACCTGATCGATGCGCTTGATCTGGAACTGATTGCCCTGCTGAACAAACGTGCCACCTTGGCGCATGAAGTCGGCGAAATCAAGCGACAGGACGGCTCGGCGGTGTTCCGGCCCGACCGTGAAACCCAGGTCATCGCCAACCTGCAGGCCAACAACGACGGCCCCCTCAAGCCGCACAGCGTAGCCCTGATCTGGCGCGAAATCATGTCTGCCTGCCGCGCCATCGAAGCCCCCTTGCGGATGGCCTACCTCGGGCCGGCTGGAACCTTCAGCGAACAGGCGGCAATCCAGTTTTTTGGCGGCAGCGTGGCACGCGTGATGTGCGTCAGCTTTGACGAAGTGTTTCGTGCCACGGCCGCAGGCAGCGCCGAGTTCGGCGTGGTACCCATCGAGAACTCCTCGGAGGGCGTGGTATCACGCACACTTGACTTGCTGCTCAATTCACCGCTGCACATCATTGGCGAAACCAGTTTCCTGGTGCGCCACAATTTGCTGCGCCTGGTTCCCAGTCTGGACGGCATCGAAGTGGTTTATGCCCACCCGCAAGCCTTGGCACAGTGTCAGGACTGGTTGACCACACATCTGCCTGACGCAGACCGTCGCGCCGCCTCCAGCAATGCCGAGGGTGCCCGTTTGGCCAGCACCAACCCGGCCTGGGCGGCCATCGCCAGTGAGCGTGCGGGTAGCGAATTTGGTCTGCACGTGGCCTTCCACGCAATTCAGGACGATGCCTTCAACCGCACCCGCTTTGCCGTGATCTGCCTGCCGCAAACGCTGGCCACGCCGCTGGCCACCGGCCACGATTGCGTCAGCCTGATCGTCTCGGTAGCCAACCGTCCCGGCGCGGTGCATGACCTGCTGGTGCCGCTGAAAAACCATGGTGTCTCGATGACCCGTTTTGAGTCGCGCCCGGCGCGCTCGGGCCAGTGGGAGTATTACTTCTACATTGATCTGCTCGGCCACCCGTCGCAGCCAAATGTGCGTGCGGCACTTGACGAATTGCGCGCCTTGTGCGCGTTTTACAAGCTGCTGGGTACCTACCCGGTGGCGGTCTGAGCATGTTTGAGCAACTCGGTCTGATTGGCTGCGGCCTGATGGGCGGCTCATTTGCGCTGGCGCTGAAAAAGGCTGGCCTGGTCAAGCGTGTGGTGGGCTACAGCAAATCACCCTCCACCACCGAACGTGCCCGCCAATTGGGCGTGATCGATGTCGAGGCACCCTCGGCGCTGCTGGCGGTCTCGGGTGCCGACATCGTGCTGGTGGCAGTGCCGGTGTCGGCCTCGGAGGCGACTTTCAAGTCGATCAGACACATGGTCACGCCAGAAATGCTGATCATGGATGTCGGCTCCACCAAAGGCGATGTGGTGCGAGCGGCCGAGCGGGGCTTGCGCGATCAGATCGGCTCATTTGTCCCGGCACACCCGATTGCGGGCAAGGAAATGGCCGGTGTCGAGCACGCCGAAGCTGATCTTTACCAGCAAAAGCAAGTCATCCTGACTCCGGTTGAGCAGACCCTCACGGCCCAGCTCAGGCAGGCAATCGAGCTCTGGACGGCACTGGGCTGCAAGGTGGTGCAGATGTCGCCCGAGTCGCATGATGCGGCGTTTGCAGCGGTCAGCCACCTGCCGCACCTGTTGTCTTTTGCGCTGATGAACGCGATTGCCGGACAAGCCGCAGGCAAGGACTATTTGTCATTGGCCGGTCCCGGGTTTCGGGATTTCAGCCGCATTGCGGCAAGCGACCCGAAAGTCTGGCGTGACATCTTCATGACCAACCGCGACGAGTTGCTGCTGCAAAGCCGGGCTTTCCAGAATCAGTTGTCAGCCTTTGAAGCCCTGATGAGCAGTGGCGATGCGCAGGGCCTGGAAGACCAGATCGCCCGCGCCAGCGCCGCCCGCAGTCAGTGGCGCATGAACCAGCTCGACTAAGGACATGGTCACCAACAACTTCCGCATTTGGCCCGTCGGGTCTGGGCGCACTGTGCCGTTACAAATCGCCAGTGTGGCTCGCCAGACATCGCGCTTTGCGCCTGGCAATGCAGCCTGAACCCAACGGCCAAATGCGTAACTTGTTTTCGACGCTGTCCCAAGGGCACATGGCGCAATGGCAGGCACATTTGGCGCGTCATCTTCGGGCGCATTGCGTGCATGCAAATTGCCGGTTTGGCTAAGCCAACTGGCACGCTCTGCGCCTGGCGTTGCAGCCCAAACCCGACACCCCAATGCACAACCTGTGAGGTAACCAGCCCTGACCCATGTTTGCCACCAAATTTCTCGACTTGCCGGCGCTTGAGTCGATCGGCGGTGTGATCACCCTGCCAGGGTCAAAAAGCATCTCCAACCGGGTGCTGCTGCTGGCAGCCTTGTGCCCAGGGCGCACCGCCGTGCGTGACCTGCTTGACTCAGACGACACCCAGGTCATGCTCGATGCCCTGCGCGCACTGGGTTGCGGTGTTGAGCAACAGGGCAACACCGTGGTGATCGAGGGCATGGACGGCCAACCGGTCAGACGGCAAACCCGCTTGTTCATGGGCAACGCTGGCACCGCAATACGACCGCTGACGGCGGCGCTGGCCGTGATCGGGGGCGACCATGAACTGCGCGGCGTGCCTCGCATGCACGAGCGCCCGATTGGCGACCTGGTAGACGCGCTGCGTCAGTTGGGTTGCCAGATCGATTACCTGGAAAAGCCAGGTTATCCGCCGCTGCGCATTGGTCAGCCAAGCCTGAAACTCGATGTGCCGATTCGGGTGCGGGGTGATGTGTCGAGTCAGTTTCTTACCGCTCTGCTGATGGCGCTGCCGCTGGTGGCTGAAAAGGACATTGTCATCGAGGTCGTCGGTGAACTGATCTCGCGGCCCTACATCGAGATCACGCTAAACCTGCTGGCGCGCTTTGGTGTCACCGTGCAACGCGATGGCTGGCAGCGTTTCACCATTCCTGCGGGCAGCAAATTGAGCTCCCCTGGCGTGGTTCATGTTGAAGCAGACGCTTCATCTGCTAGTTATTTCATAGCTGCTGGCGCAATAGCTGAAAGGGCTAGAGGCCAAAAAGGCATAAAAATTCAAGGCCTGGGCGCGAATTCGATTCAGGGCGACATCCGCTTCATTGAAGCCGCGCAAATGATGGGTGCAAATATCATCAGCGGCCCCAACTGGCTGGAAGTGTCGCGCGGCGAGCCGGGTCGCGGCTGGCCCTTGAGAGCCATTGATCTGGATTGCAACCACATTCCGGATGCCGCAATGACGCTGGCCGTGATGGCCTTGTATGCAAACGGCACCACCCGCCTGCGCAATATTGCCAGTTGGCGCGTCAAGGAGACCGACCGCATCACAGCCATCGCCTGCGAGTTGCGCAAACTCGGTGCGACGGTGCAAGAAGGCAGCGACTTCATCCACATCACGCCACCGGCCACCCTGGCCGATTGGCAGGCCGCAAGCATCCACACCTACGACGATCACCGCATGGCGATGTGCTTTTCATTGGTCGCCTTCAACCCGGCGGGTGTTCCGGTGCGCATTGAAGACCCAAAATGCGTCGCCAAGACCTACCCGGACTATTTTGAAGACCTGCTGTCGCTGGTTCGCACCCAAACCGTCAACATCCCGGTCATTTGCGTGGACGGACCAACCGCGTCGGGCAAAGGTACCCTGGCTGCAGAATTGGCCCGCCAACTGGGCTACCACCTGCTGGATTCGGGTGCACTCTACCGCATCACCGCACTGGCGGCCGTTCGTGCCGGTTTGCCCCTGGACACTGCTGGCGAGGCAGCCATTGCCAGTCTGTTACAAGTGCTCAAGATTGATTTTGTACAGCACCGGGTGCTGCTTGACGGTGCTGACGTGACCGAGGCGATCCGTACCGAGGAAGTCGGGATGAACGCTTCGCGCATCTCCGCGCTGGCGCTGGTGCGTCATGCTTTGGTCGGCCTGCAGCACAACTTTCGTCGCCTGCCGGGACTGGTCGCTGACGGGCGCGACATGGGCACAGTGATCTTTCCAGATGCCCGGCTCAAGGTCTTTTTGACCGCAGGCCCCCGACAGCGTGCACAAAGACGCTTCAAACAGTTGATTTCAAAGGGAAATTCAACTACACTCGAGGGTCTGCAGGCTGATTTGGAAGCGCGTGACGAGAGGGATCAAACCCGTAGCGTCGCGCCACTCAAAGCGGCATCGGATGCCAAACTGCTGGACAACTCGGATTTATCGGTTGAAGAATCAATTGATCTGGTGTTGAACTGGTGGCAAGGCGTGCAGCCCTTCTGATCACTCGGAAGGACCAAAACCGAAAGGCTTACCCCCTTGCAACGGCCCTCAACCGCCCTATCGTGCTGCACTGGCACATTGCGGATGAGGTTCAAAAAACTTAACCCCGCGGTTAACACACCGCATTGAAAATGTCTGAATCTTTTGCCGCCCTGTTTGAAGAGTCCCTGCAACGCACAGAAATGCGCCCCGGTGAAGTCATCACCGCCGAGGTGGTCCGTATTGAACACAGCTTTGTGGTGGTCAACGCTGGCCTGAAATCCGAAGCCTATGTGCCGCTGGAAGAATTCAAGAATGATCAGGGCGAAACCGAAGTGCAGGTCGGTGACTTCGTCTCGGTAGCCATCGGCTCGATCGAAAACGGCTACGGCGACACCATCCTGTCACGCGACACTGCCAAGCGTTTGGCATCATGGATGAGCCTGGAAAAAGCCCTGGAGTCCGGCGAATTTGTCACTGGCACCACCAGCGGCAAGGTCAAGGGTGGTCTGACCGTTCTGGTTAACGGTATCCGCGCCTTTCTGCCCGGCTCACTGGTCGACACCCGTCCGACCAAAGACTTGTCTCCGTACGAAAACAAGACGCTTGAATTCAAGGTCATCAAACTCGACCGCAAACGCAACAACGTGGTGCTGAGTCGCCGCGCCGTGGTCGAAGCCAGCATGGGTGAAGAGCGCAGCAAGCTGATGAATACGCTCAAGGAAGGCGCGATTGTCCAAGGTGTGGTCAAGAACATCACTGAGTACGGTGCTTTTGTCGATCTGGGCGGCATTGACGGCTTGCTTCACATCACCGACATGGCTTGGCGCCGTGTCCGTCACCCGTCTGAAGTGGTGACCGCTGGCCAGGAAATCACCGCCAAGATCCTGAAATTCGATACCGAGAAAAACCGTGTCTCATTGGGACTGAAGCAAATGGGCGACGACCCTTGGATGGGCGTGAACCGTCGCTACCCGCAAGGCACGCGCATGTTTGGCAAGATCACAAACATCGCCGACTACGGTGCATTTGTCGAGCTGGAACCCGGCATCGAAGGCCTGGTGCACGTCTCCGAGATGGACTGGACCAACAAGAACGTGGCCCCGGCCAAGATCGTTGCCCTGGGCGACGAAGTCGAAGTCATGGTGCTCGAAATCGACGAAGACAAGCGCCGCATCAGCTTGGGCATGAAACAGTGCAAGGCCAACCCATGGCAAGAGTTTGCCCAAAATACCAAACGCGGTGATCGCGTCAAAGGCCCGATCAAATCGATCACCGACTTCGGCGTATTTGTCGGCCTGGCTGCCGGCATTGACGGTTTGGTGCACTTGTCTGACCTGTCCTGGAACGAGCCCGGCGAAGCTGCCGTGCGCGAATATAAAAAGGGACAGGAAGTGGAAGCGCTGGTGCTTGCAGTCGACGTTGACCGCGAACGCATCTCCCTGGGCATCAAGCAGCTTGATTCCGATCCGTTCACAACCTTTTCGTCGCTTAATGACAAGGGATCTGTGGTCACCGGTCGGGTTCGGACCGTCGATGCCAAGGGTGCCGAGATCAACCTGGGTGACGATGTGCTGGGCTACCTGCGCGCCTCCGAGATCAGTCGTGACCGTGTCGAAGATGCTCGCAATGTGCTTAAGGAAGGCGATGAAATCACCGCTGTGGTCGTTAACGTGGATCGCAAGACCCGCAACATCCAGTTGTCCATCAAGGCCAAAGATGCTGCGGACCAAAACGAGGCCATGGCCACCTTGAGTCAGCAGTCGGCGCGCGAAAACGCTGGCACAACAAGTTTGGGTGCCTTGCTTCGCGCCAAACTTGATAACAACAACTGATCAAAAAGACCTCTGAGTCACAGGTAGAACGGCCATGCGCTTTGCGCATGGCTTGTTTTTTCTAATTACATCTTGAATTCATGACTCGCTCTGACCTCGTTGAAGAACTTGCCGCGCAGTTCAGTCAATTGACCCTGCGCGATGCGGAATTTGCCGTCAAGGCCATCCTGGATGCCATGAACGATGCATTGGTTCGTGGGCATCGCATTGAAATCCGTGGTTTTGGCAGTTTCTCGGTCAATTACCGCCAACCCCGCATGGGGCGCAACCCACGCAGCGGTGAAAGTGTGGCCATTCCCGAGAAGCGGGTACCCCACTTCAAGCCCGGCAAAGCACTGCGCGAGGCGGTTGACCAGCGCACTGCCGAACTGGGGCAAACAGGTCAAACCTGAAAGCTCTGCTGAAACATGCGACCGACCGCAGACGTTAAAATTCGCACGTCTTTGCGAGAAAACCGATGAAACACTTCCTGCGGCTGCTGAAATGGCTGCTCAAAGCAGTCATTTTTTTTACCCTGTTCGCCTTCGCGCTGAACAATCAGCAAGACATCACGGTCCACTTCTTGTTCGGCAACCAGTGGCAGGCACCGCAAGTGCTGGTGGTTCTGACCGCCTTTGCCGCCGGTGTGGTGGTGGGCGTGCTGGGCATGGTGCCAAGATGGTGGCACCAGCGCCGGATATCGCGCGCCAAGACGCTGGCGCCACCTCAAGTGACCGAACCCTCCAGACTGCCGACAGCCGTGCCAGCCTACGTCGATGGAATTTGATCTGAGTTGGGTCTTGCTCGGCCTGCCGCTGACTTTCGTGCTCGGCTGGGTTGCCTCGCGGTTTGACCTTCGCCAGATTCGCCTGGAAAACCGGCAGGCCCCAAAGGCCTATTTCAAGGGCCTGAACTACCTGCTGAACGAACAACAGGACCAGGCCATTGACGCGTTCATCGAAGCCGTGCAAAACGACCCCGATACGTCGGAGTTGCATTTTGCGTTGGGCAACCTGTTTCGCCGCCGTGGCGAGTATGAACGGGCGGTGCGGGTGCATGAGCATCTGCTGTCGCGCGCCGACCTGAGCACAGCCGATCGCCAGCGGGCACAGTATGCGCTGGCGCTGGACTACCTCAAGGCCGGTTTGCTGGATCGGGCTGAAAGTGCATTGCTCAAGCTTGAAGGCAGCAGCTTCGAGGTCGAAGCGCGGCTGGCGCTGCTTGCCAATTACGAGCGCAGCCGCGACTGGGAGCTGGCGACTCAAATCGCCGAAAAACTTGAGCACGCCGGGCAAGGCAGTTTCAGCCACCGCCTCGCTCACTACCTGTGCGAGCAGGCCGCCGCCAGGCTGGCACAAGACGATCACCAGGGTGCGCTGCGACTGCTTCGCGCCGCAGTCCTGCGCGCGCCAGATGCAGCGCGCC